>Ga0306920_100008155_pt1 | contig 13878 bp, 17 predicted proteins | sample flu12Cox44000170_FD_204666 | JGI IMG/M metagenome (GOLD analysis project Ga0306920, IMG submission 204666) | Lab enrichment of tropical soil microbial communities from Luquillo Experimental Forest, Puerto Rico - flux4day.12C.oxic.44.000.170 (v2)... | ecosystem: Environmental > Terrestrial >...
ATGCCTTCCTTGCTTGGTCTGCAGCCGAATCGGCTGCCGCAACGAGCTCATTCGCCTTGTCCAAATCAATGATCTCGTGAGCGGCTGCCGCAGCGACGGCTATTACAAAAAAAAGCCCAACCAGTAATGGGAGAACACTGCCTCTGCTCCGGAAGGTCGCAGAGATGGCCGAGATCGGCTTATTCGCAGGCCGATGCCGGGGCCCGTACGCCGATCCGCTAGTCATCTGGGGATATCTTCGCTTGCGAAGAATGCGCGCGCGCCAGGATGCATAGGAACCACGTCTCGCGACGCGGCAACGGTCGCGGCGAGACGATCCTGATGTTCTGACAGAGTCTTTGCTATGGCGTAAGCGTGCCTCGCACGAAAATTCGGGCGACATACCATTTGATGGCTCCCAAACGAGACAATCGCTCGTATCGGCCCGCCAGTGATATCCTCGAATGGAGGTTCACCGAGAAATAGCGCCTTCGCCCCTTCCGCCGATATCACTGCGACATCCTGCTGATCGGTAGCAATAAGCACACCTATGCGCCTCATGTCGGCCGCCCTGACGAGCAGCGCACGCGACTCCGGAAGAAACAGCGCAAGCGTGTCCGTGGAGGCTTTGGTGAGGGTCAGCCCTTTCTCGTCATCTCGCTGCCCGACGATGATAAGATGATAGCGCCGGTAAACCGGCCACATGCGGTCCGGATTGAGATCCGTGTGTTCAACAAACCCGGCGCCTTTGGTTAGGCCTGCGGCCCCGCAAAACGGGAATGCGCCAGCTTCGGAAATAAGGAGCGTGGCCGAGATGCCCATAAGGCTCGTGAGGACCACCCGCCGGTTGCCCGAGAAGGCGCAAGCGGGCGCGGAAGCCCGCCCGCAAAACTCGCTTGTCATTTTTGTTCGGGCTGGAAAATGTCGCGATTGAGGATTGCCGTCACACCAAGATTGGGCACGTCCACAAGCTGGGCGATATTAAGATCGACAGCAACACTTGTGAGGACGTAAGCCTGCTCGCGCGTGAGCCCTTTCGTCGTCACCAGGAAGTCGATCATGTTCAGCGTCGCATTGCGAGCAGCCAGGCTCACATCCTCAGACAGATTTGCCAAAGGCGCAATTTTTTGCCCACCGAGATAGGTCGAGAACGGGGGAAGCTCACCTTCAGGTTTGAGAGGAAGCCCGGACACGGCATAGAAACTCGAAGGCGCAAGCTTCTTGAGTTGGCCTTCATTGCCTTCGAAATGCATCGTTGAAAGGAGTGAAGCCATTCCGGGGAGAACTTTGGCCCGCATCGTCACCTTCGCGCCCATTTCGATCGCGGTGCCGCAAACCTCGCCGCCGCCCTGGGCATAGTGGACGTCGCCAGCAAAAATCCCGCATCCGTCGATGAAACAAGGAAAGAGCAAGGTAGTTCCGACAACAGTCTCCTTGGTATCAAGGTTGCCGCCGTTCTCGCGCGGGGGGATCGTCCGGACACACTCGTCTTTTGCCGTTCCATTGATCCCGCATAGATCGACTGGGAGGGCGTCCACGGGCTGCGGTGTGAGAGCCGCGCCGCCGGCATCGGCAAGCGTCTTTTCGCGTTTGATCCACTTATCGAGTTCAGGCTTGCCCGGGAGGACGCCAACAGTGCCCATAAACGCATTCATTGGCACGGATATGCCTGGCAAGTCTTTTGAGCGCGCCTCGAGACGGGTCAGACTCCAATGCACGATGTAGGGTTCGCGGAAGACATCCCTCAGGAAACCGAAGCCGGGAACGATCGTCGTGTAACCGAAGTCGTCAGGAGCGATATCAACGATAGTCACTGCAAGGGCGTCACCCCTCTTCGCACCTTCGAAGTACACAGGGCCTGTGAGAGGATGAACGAGATTGAGGTTGACGGCAGCTACATCCTGGGCGGTTGACGCAAAAGTCAAATCGGAATCAAGAGCATCGCGGGTCTCAAGGACGAAAAGCTGATCCTGCTTTACCGTAGCCGCCGGCCTGATATTGGGATGATAGCGATTGAAGCAGTGCGGATCGTCTTTGCAATGCTTTCCAGATTTTCCAATGACAACGGGAGCCGGGCCCTTTACGTCACTCGTATCGGCCCATGACGCTCCCCCACTGCTGCAAACAAACAGGAATGCGACTGCCATTTTCGACAAGGATGCGGTTTGCATTGAATTTCTCCCCTCAGGCATTCATGACCCTATGCTTTCGTAATAATGCTTCAGGGGTCGCCACGCCGCCGAGAGGGAAAACAGTGACTCCGAAGCTTCCAGTTTCTGCTATTTTTAAGGCGCGACCCCACCATCCGGAGTCGAGAGCGGCCTCGGCAAACGCACTTTCAATGCGATTTAGATAGCCCGACGCCATGTGGTCTGCCCCTGAGCAGCACATGTTACAATCTTAGGGTAGTGCGTGAGCCCGGGACGGTCAATCACCCGCACGAGATATCGCTAAATTTTCGGATCGCTTGTGGCCTATTCCTGGCGGTCTTTCGGCCGGCTGCGACTTCAGCTGACAGACCTCCAAAGCCCCCCGTTTGCCCAGACGCTTCCACAGAAGCAAAATTGAAATCGGACGGGTGGTCGAACATTGTAATCTCCAGCGAGGGCAAATACCTCCGAGTAAGCGGACTGCTGAACGGAAAGGCGAGCAATTCGCAGACCGGTCGTCATCGCGCCAGCGACGAAGACGGCGATGACGACTGAACCTGAGCTGATAGAAGAGCGGCGAAAGCTAACGCTTTCGCCGCGCGCCGGAAAGGAACGCAACGAGCGCAGCTCTTGGCGGCAGCGAGTTGCCGCCAGGACTTGGGCGGGTCGCAATCAGTTGGCAAACTGACCAGCGGGCTTGCCGCGCTTCACCATTTCTTGGGCGTAGCCGTAGAGCGCGTCATAGACGATCCACTCAGCGGCGTTGAGCGCATGGTCATCCTTGTAGCCGAGATGACGAAAGCCCTCCGCGATGGCCTCAAGGCCGGGTCCTTCGGCCTGGTGATACAGCGTGTTGTCGGTATCGGCGCCGTTAACGATCCGCCCGAGCAGTACAAGCGCGGGATCGCCCGTTAGCTTGTACTTCTTCAAGATTGCCTCAAATGAGCATTCTTTGCCGTGATGGCCGAGCTCCACGTCCTTCACGTCGTAGGGAATTGCATCGAGCCTCTTGGCTTCCGCCATAACCTTGTCCGCGGGCGCAAATATAAACTCAGCATCTTTGTCAACGAACTTCTTGATCAGCCACGGACAAGCAACGCGATCGACCTTGACCTTCTCGCGGGTAATCCACTTCATCTTAGCCTCCTTCTTGAACTCTTCCATCAGGTATCTGCGAGCACCAGCACTCCGCCGTGCTTAGGCGAAATCACGTAGAGATGGTCGGGAACGACAATCGCCGTCGTGTGCGCGCCGGCGCCGGTCGTGGTCCGAGTGCTTGTCCCGGCTCTTGGATCGATCGTCTCGACCAGAGCGGGATCGCCGATCGCCACGTGAACGAGGCCTGTCGCCGGATTGAAGAACGTCACATCGGGCACGCCCGCAATCGGCCAGACATTGGTGACCTTGCCGGAGCCGGAGTGGATCTCGACCAGCGTGGCCTCGTCGCAGGCTGCGTAGAGATGGCCGCGAGAATGATCGATGTCCAGGCCGTGCGCGCCACCGGATGGCAGTGGCCAATGCACAACATCGTCGAGACCAGGCAGGCGTGCGACCAGCACCATGGATGGCTCGCGGATGCAGAGAAACACTCGTTCTGCGGCGTCATCGGTGACGCACCAACGCGGTCGGCCGGGCAAATCGATCACACGCTGACTACCATCCTTTAAGTTGAGAACGCGCAATGTCGGGCCTTCGCCGTCGTCACCGATGCAAGCCGCGATGGCGATGCCGACACGCTTGACGATCGCAGCACCGTTCGGCCTCGGTCCGCATTTAAAAACGGCTTTCGTTTCGCAGGTCTGGCCGTCGAGCCATGCCACGCTTGCTGCGCCGCGGTTGGTAGCGAGGACCTCGCCGTCGTCGGCGACCGCACCGGCGACGCCCGGAAATCCGGGCAGCGTCACGATGTGCTTTTGGGCGTCGTGATCGATCACCTCAATGCAATCGCGCGCGGTATGCGCGATGAACACGCGGCGTGTTCTGGAGTCGAACGCCGCGTGATCAAATTCGCTATTGAGGGCGTTGGGTATTTCGATGACGCCAAAGACTTTTCATGCGCAATCTCCTCGACGGTCGAGTGTTGCGCAGAGCTTGGACTGTCGTCTCGCGGGGAGTCTGCTTGTCCCCGTGTGGTCAAACTAGCAGCGCCTGCCGGTTCCGGCAAGGTTGTATTGTGGCGGATCAGTATTTCGGACGATGCGAGTTTGCCCATTCGCGCGCATGCCAGATTGGATCGCGTGGCGGCAGGATCGCCCGCAGCTTCTTTGTCGTCGGCAGGTTCTCCATCCGCTGCCGCCAGCGGCAAAAGGCGGGGAATTTCGGATACATCGTCCTGCCTTCCTCGACCAGGCTGAAAGCGAAGGTGCTTGGCAGCATGAAAAAGTCGGCAAGCGTGAGTTCGGAACCGAGCAGATAGTCCTGCCCATGAGACAATTCTCGTTCCATCACGCCGAGCGCGAGCTCGACCTTGGGCAGCGCATGCGCAACAACCTTCTCGTCGGAGGCGATCCCAAGTTCGGGGAACACCAGCCGCTCGTGCGTCACGTGATAGATCATGTAAGGATAGTAGTAGGAGTTGACCGCGCTGATCCACTGGTTCATGCGAGCGCGAGCGCGGACGTCCTGCGGCGTTAGCCGCGGTTCGGGAAATGCCTGGTCGATATAGGATGCGATCGCGCTGGTCTCATAGACGATGAAATCGCCATGCTTGAGGATCGGCACCCGGTTAAACGGGTGCAGCGCAAGATGCTCCGGCTTGCCCATCACCGGCTCAAGATCCTGGAAGGTGTAGGCCACATTCTTGTGCGTCAGGATCAGCCTGACGATGTTGACATAGGTGCTTCGTGGGAATCCGTAGACGTTTGGATCGGGCATGTGGTCGCTCACTCTTTTGCGTTGCGGATTCATTGCCAAAAAGGTTTGTCGGCTTCCTCCAGCGCCTCCCACCGGGTTATCCCGAGGTCTTTCAGCAAATGCGGGTCATTCGCGAGAGCGCGCAGCTCCCTGCGCGACCGTTGCCGTGCTCGCAGGAGGCGCAGCTCGCGCCACAGCAAGGCAACCGTGAATCCCCAGTTTTTCTGATGGGGTTGCGAACCCTGGCGGGCCATCCGCATGATCAAGGTGGGCATCGACAAGCTCCAAAACTCGTGAAATGTTGGTTCGGAGCATTCCAATAGTTCGGCCGGCCGGTTGTCGGCAAACCATGGTTTCTCTCGCTTGCCCTAGCTTTGCTAATGAAGTCATGTGATGCGCCCACGTCTGCCGCCATTGAACAATTTGAAGGCGTTCGACGCCGCTGCCCGGCATGAGAGCTTCACTCGCGCCGCGGCGGAACTCTGCGTCACACAGGGCGCGGTGAGCCAGCAGGTCAAGGCCCTCGAGGCAGCGCTGGGAATCAAACTCTTCAATCGCGAGCGCCAGCGCTTGATCATCACGGAAGCGGGCCGCTATTACCTCACGATCGTGCGCGATGCCCTCGACCGGATCGCACTCGGCACCGAGCGGCTGCTCCAGCGCCAGAATGCCGGCGTGCTGACCGTCAGCACGTCGCCGGATTTCGCGGCCAAATGGCTCGTGCATCGGCTCGGCAACTTCGCCGAGGCGCATTCCGATATCGACCTTCGGGTCTCGGCGACGCTGCACCATGTCGATTTCGCGCGTGAGGAAGTAGACCTCGCCGTGCGGCACGGCGATGGCAATTGGCCGGGCCTCGACACGGTTCAGTTGAGTGCTGAACAACTCTTTGCCGTCTGCAGCCCGAAGCTGCTGTTGGGTCGCCGCAAGCTCGGCAAGCCAGCCGACATCCTGAAATTCCCGCTGATCCATCTGGATAGTCGCGCGGACTGGACGAAATGGCTGCGGACGGTCGGCATCAACGATGCGGAGGTCACACACGGACCGGTTCTCAACCGGGCGAGCATGGTGATTGACGCTGCCATCGACGGGCAAGGTATCGCGCTGGCACGGACAACGCTGGCAGCCTGGGATCTCATCAACGGCCGCCTGGTTCGGCCGTTCACGGAAGCACTGCGCCTCTCGAAGACCTACTGGATCGTGTGTCCGAAAGCGACGTCGAACGTTCCCAAGATCGTGACCTTTCGCGACTGGTTGCTCGCGGAAGCCGCGCAGGATTTGCGCCAGCTGATCCCGGCTCGCTTCCACATGGCGAGTTCGCGGACATGCGTTCCGGATTGATCGCCGCGCGAGACGAACGGCGACTTGATCTCTGCGATACGTTGCAAGGCATCGGCGGCTTTCAGACCCTTTATTTTGGCGGGGTCCGCCTCCGGTCCGATGATCACGAAGTCGTTATACATCACGAGTCGGCGCGATGTGCCGTTGCCTTCGGCCATCCAGCGCCTCTCGGCATCCGGTGAATGGGTCAGCAGCACGTCACCTTCTCCATGCGCCCCCTGTTTCAGGATGTCTCCGCTGCCGGCGACGATCGCCTTCACAGTAAAGCCGGACCTCTTTGCGAATGCGTCGGTCAAAACGCGCAGAATGCCGCTGTCCGGGGTAGTCGTGGTCGTCAAGACAATAACTTCGTTGGGATCAACCGGCCGCGCGATAGCGGGAGTGACCAGACCAGCGAAGCCAGCAAAGAGGGCGACAGCAAGCATTCGGGCAAAGATTCGGCGGTCTCCGGCGCAGTGCGTTCCCGGGAGGATGAATGGATTTCACTAGCGACCCGACACCGTCGTGTCAGACAAACCGGCGGCTCGTCAGCTCGCCGTGATGGAACTTACCCCATCGTCAAAATAATGTTGGGAAAAGGGTGTCGGGCGCAGTAACGGCGGTCGTGGTGCCCGGCGTCAGGCGGCGTGGTGGTTGATGCCAAAAGCATGATCACGCAACGTTGTCCCGTCGTCATTGACAAGCTCGTCCGCCCGTCGTTACTTGTGGTCACGGGGAAGGCGATCTCCCCGTGAGGCGACATGCCCAAGAATCGCGTCCGGTTTTCCGAGAAGGACGCTGCATGTCTGCCGTTGCTCTCCCCAACGAATTTTGCCGTCCACCGGTGATGCTTATGCGCGTGGGCGCTGGCGTTCTGCCGTGGCTCGCTAGGGTGAGCTTTGGCGGGCAGTGCGCGTCAATGCGGTTTATCCCGTATTCTCGTGGGCAATCCAAGGGAGCACTGCCATGACCTACGTCATGAAGCCGTTGTCCTGCGATCCAAGCCGAATTCGCGGCATGTCAGAGCGGATGATCGTCAGCCACTACGAGAACAACTACGGCGGCGCGGTAAAGCGGTTGAACCTGATCGAGGAAAAGCTTGCCCGACTCGATTATTCAAGCGCTCCCGGCTTCCTGGTCAACGGACTGAAGCGCGAGCAGCTCGTTGCAACAAATTCGATGATCCTACATGAAGTGTTTTTCGATTGCCTCGGTGACGAGAGCGAGCCGGTAGCTACATTCAAGGACGCGATGGCACGTGACTTCGGCTCGTACGACCGCTGGCGCGCCGAATTCATCGCCATGGGCAAAGCGCTCGGTGGCGGCTCCGGCTGGGTGCTGCTGACGTGGTCGCCCCGCGACCGAAAGCTCACCAATCAATGGGCGTCGGACCATTGCCACACGATGGCAGGCGGCACGCCAGTTCTGGCGCTCGATATGTACGAGCATTCCTATCACATCGACTACGGCGCCAAGGCCGCAAATTACGTCGACGTCTTCATGGCGGCGATCAATTGGCCCGCGGTTCAACGCGCCTACGAGCGGCTCTTGATATTAGACCAACTCAGGCAGGACTACTGGGACAAGCGGTCCACTCAAGGAGGATACGATGCGTAATAAGCTCGCAATAGGTGTCCCGATGTTGGCGGCGCTATTAGCAACCGCCGCCGGTGTGAAAATGGTAGATTGGACAATTTTGCACGAACCGTTCATCTCGGTTGCGAACGCGCAAGCGATCGACTGGCAAAAGATCGATGACACGCTCGGCCGCAAGCCGGCCGTGTCCGGCGACGTGCATCGTTATGGATTTCCGAGGAGCGATCTGAACGTAACGCTGGACGGCGTCACCATCAGGCCGACGCTAGCGCTGGGTGGTTGGATCGCATTCAAGCCTGCGCACGGCGGCGCCATGGCTATGGGCGATCTCGTCCTGCTGGAAACCGAAGTCGCTCCGGTTGTGGCCAAGCTGACCGGGGGTGGCTTCGAGATCACGGCCATTCACAATCATCTGCTGCGTGCCAATCCTGCTACGTTCTACGTGCACGTCCTTGGCCATGGCGATCCGGTGAAGCTTGCCGGCGGAATCCACGATGGGCTCGCGGCCAGCAAGACGCCCCTAAGCGCTAGCCCTGCCGGTGCGCCGCCAGTGATTGACCTCGACACCGCTCAACTTGATCAGATCATCGGCGTCAAAGGACAGAACAACGGCGGCGTGTACGCGTTTGCCATCCCGCGCCGCGATCCGGTCAGCGAAGATGGGATGGAAATGGCGCCCGCAGGCCCGATGGGCGTAGCACAGGCCATCAACTTCCAGCCGACTGGCGGCGGCAAGGCAGCAATTACAGGAGACTTCGTGCTGACCGGAAACGAAGTCAATCCCGTGATCAAGGCGCTGTTGGAAAACGGGATCGAAGTGACGGCAGTCCACAGTCATATGCTTGACGAGCAGCCGCGGCTCTTTTTTCTCCACTTCTGGGCCAATAACGATGCTCTGAAGCTGGCAAAAGGCCTTCGCGCTGCGCTCGACAAGACGGCGAGCACGAAGAGCTAACGAACGAACTCAAATCGCGCCGCCTTTCTCGGCGCGCGATGAAGCTATCGAGGAGAGGAAAATCAGAATGAGAAAGCTTGTTTTCACTTTTTCAGTGCTCGCCGGTCTCGTTGTCGCCCAGCAAACAGCCCAGGCGCAAACTTGCAAGGTCTGCGCCGAGCAGCGATCAGCGTGCATGAAGAACTATGCCGGACCGGCGTGCAAAACCGAGTATCAGATGTGCATAAAGTCCTGCAAAAAGTAAGAGCAACTAGGTTGAGCAACTTGCGTGAGAAGTGCCTCATCGCGGCTCTCACTTCGGGCATTGGGGGCTTGGTTGCCCTCGATGCCGACCTTGTCGCCGCGGAAACTCTGCAAAAACTGTCGGGTGCACAAATCCGGGCAAAGTTCGTCGGAATGCAGCTCACCGACGAGGTGCACTATCGGCTTGTCTATGAACGCGGCGGTACGCTGAGAAGTGTTCAGATGGGCGTGAAGAAGAGCGGCAAGTGGGTTATCGAGAAGGATCAGCTTTGCCTCTATCTCGGGGAGACGGATGACGGCTGCTATGACGTGGCGCTTTCCGGCAAGACCTTCACGCTGACGCCTGCCGGACTGGGATCGCCCCTGGATGGCATTCTCCAGCCAATCTTCGATCCACAGTGAGAACGAAAATGTCGTCGCAAATCGTGGAAAAGGTTTCGCAAGACAAAGCCGACTTCTCGAATCCGGTTATTCGTTGGATCGACTACCGGCTGCCCATTTTCACATTCCTGCATCACGAGCTGAACGCATATCCAACGCCGCGAAACCTGAACTATCTTTGGAATTTCGGCTCGCTGGCAGGCATCGTGCTCCTGATCATGATCGCGAGCGGAATCGTGCTCGCAATGCACTACGTGCCGACAGGCGATGGCGCATTCAAGTCTGTCGAGCACATCATGCGTGATGTGAATTACGGGTGGTTGATCCGATACATTCACACCACTGGCGCATCAATGTTCTTCGCGGTGGTCTATATCCATATCTTTCGCGGTCTTTACTACGGATCGTATAAGGCGCCGCGCGAGCTGCTTTGGTGGTTAGGAGCCATCATACTACTGCTGATGATGGCGACGGCTTTCTTTGGCTACACCTTGCCATGGGGGCAGATGAGCTTTTGGGGGGCCACTGTCATTACGAATTTGTTCTCCGCCATCCCGCTGGTCGGCGACAGCATCGTGACATGGTTATGGGGCGGATTCACGGTGGGCGATCCAACGCTCAATCGCTTCTAATGCGTTGCATTACCTTTTGCCGTTCGTAATCGTTGCAGTGTGGCGGGCCTGCATCTCGTCGCACTGCACCGCTTCGGCTCTAACAATCCGACCGGCATCGACACGAAGGAAGGCGACATGATCCCCTTCCACCCCTGCTACACGGTAAAGGATTTGCTCGGCTTCGTTGTCCTCTTTCTTGTCTTCAGCTGGTTCGCTTTTTACGAGCCCGGGGCCTTGCTGAATCCGGACAATTATATCCCAGCCAATCCGGGCGTCACCCCGGCGCACATTGTGCCCGAGTGGTACCTGCTCCCGTACTACGCAATCCTCCGATCAATCCCGAACAAGCTTCTCGGCGTCACGGCCATGCTGACGTCGATCCTTGTTCTGTTCGCGTTGCCATGGCTGGACACCAGCCTGGTTCGCTCAGGGCGGTTCAGGCCTATGTTCAAGCAATTCTATTGGGTCCTTGTCGCGGATTGCGTGTTACTGACCTATGCCGGCGCGCAGCCTCCCGAGGGCACATGGCTGATCATTAGCCGGATCGGAGCCGCGTACTATTTCGCCCACTTTTTCCTGGTTCTGCCGCTTGTGGCGAGGATCGAGCGCCCGCGCCCGCTCCCATCTAGCATCAGTGAAGCCATCCTGCCTGCGACTGGCTCGGCGACGCGTTAAGGACACCGATATGACAACTATGACAGAATCCAAGCACAACAGCATGACAGAGCTTGCGCTCTATTTCCTGCGTCTCGGTTTTCTCGGGTTCGGTGGACCGGTAGCCCTGGTGGGTCAGATGGAGCGGGAGCTCGTCAACGACAAGAAATGGCTCACCAAGGAGCAGATGCGGGAATCCATCGCCATCTGCCAGTCGCTGCCAGGTCCGCTTGCGATCCAGGTCGGCATCTATATCGCCTGGTTGCGCCGCGGCTTTTGGGGCGCCTGGGTGGGCGGATGGTGCTTTATCTTTCCGAACTTCGTGATCGTCGCGGCGCTTGGCGCGCTCTACGTCTATTTCGGCGACCTCAAGCCAGTAACCGGAATTTTCTACGGGGTCAGCCCGGCCGTGATCGCGCTCATCCTGCATTCCTGCTACCGGCTGGCCAAGTTGGGCATGGAGGACTGGGTGCAATGGGTCATCGCTGCGATCTGCCTGGCGGTCACGGTTATTTTGAAAGCCGAAGTCGCGATATTGTTCATTGGTGCCGGCATTATTGGCATTCTTTATTACGGCAGCCTGTTCAAACGCACGCCCGCTGTTTTGCCTGCGGTGGCGGTCGTGCCGGCTGCAACAGCCCCAATCGCACCGGTTGCAACGGCGTCGACCCTTGGCAAGCTTCTTCTGTTCTTCCTGAAGGCAGGTTCGCTCACCTTCGGCAGCGGCCTCGTGATCGTTCCGTTCCTCGAGCAGGGCCTTGTGCAGCAATATGGTTGGCTCGATGAGCGACAATTTCTCATCGCGGTCGCGGTCGGCATGATCAGCCCGGGTCCGGTGGTGATCACCGCGACCTTCGTTGGCTATCTCGTCGCGGGGTTCTGGGGTTCGCTGGTCTCCACGATCGGCATCTTCCTGCCATCCTTCTTGCTGGTCCTCATCGTTGCACCGATTCTGGCGCGACATCGGGAGAACACGAACGTTCAGGGATTCGTTAAAGGCGCTTATGCGGCGGCCATCGGGACGATTTTGGGCGCCTGCATCCTGCTTGGAAAGATCGCCATCGGCGACTGGCTGACGGCGGCAATCGCCATCGCGTCGCTTGCGGTGCTGTTCCACTGGAAGGTCAGCAATCCCTTGCTGATCGCGGTGACCGCGGTCATTGGCCTCATCGCTTATCCGCTGCTGCAGCCCGAATGGGTGATGGTGAAATGATGGCTTCGAACAAGGGCAAGGGGGCATCTCGATCAGTGTGAGGAGGCTACCCCATGACTAGAAGGAAAGTTCTACTTACATCCGCCCTCGGCGTCATTGCCGCCATGGTGGCATCCCTTACGGGTCAACTGGCTCTTGCGATTGGCCCGGATGAAGAAAAGGCGATCCTGGCGAACGCATTGAGTGCCGCAAAGGTAAGCCTGCAGCAGGGCTTTATCGCCAGCGAACGCGAAGGCAAGCCGATTTCCGGAAAATTTGAGGTCGAAGACGGCAAATTGCAGCTTTCCGTCTATACCGAGAAGGAAGGAAAGTTCTTCGAGGTCATTGTTGATCACATGACAGGAAGTATCGGCAAGGTCGAGCCTATCACCGAAGGCGAAGACCTCATCCACGCCAAGTCGCAAAAGGCGACGATGGACAGGGCAAAGGTCAAGCTCGCGGATGCGGCGACCAAGGCGAAGGGACAAGCAAAGGGAGAGGCAGCCGACGTGATCGTCGTGAGTGTCGTGCCCGAGCTGAAGGACAGTCGCCTGGAGGCTGCGATTGTTCTGCTGCAGGGAAAGAAATTCTCGACTGTTACGCAACGGCTCGACTAGCCGCATGGTCCGAACTGAAGATTATGGGGAATAGGAAAATGACGTCACATGGAGGCTTCCCCGCCGCGGTGGCCGTGCTTGCGGCAATTCTCCTCACCCAGGATGCGGCGGGTGAAAGCGCCGAAGTGCCGGCGCTGCGGCTGGAAGCTAAAATCCCGCTCGGCGATATCAGCGGCCGGATCGATCACATGACGGTGGACCTTGGGCGGCATCGCCTGTTTGTAGCGGCGCTTGGCAATAACAGCCTCGCCGTGGTCGATTTGCACGCTCTGCGCCTTGAGCGCCTCATTGGCGAGCTGGCCGAGCCGCAAGGCGTTGGCTACGATCCGGCGGCGGATATACTTTATGTGGCCAATGCTGGCGACGGTTCGGTGAGGCTTTTCAAGGGGGCGGATCTTTTGCCGGGTGGACGAATTGAGCTTGGCAGCGATGCTGATAACATTCGCGTAGATTCGAAGGCGGGGCGCGTGTTTATCGGCTATGGTGATGGAGCGTTGGCTGCGATTGACGCTTCCACCCTTGATAAGGTAGCAAGCGCGCCATTGAAGGCACATCCGGAAAGCTTTCAGCTTGATGGCAACACCAACCGGATCTTCGTCAACGTCCCGAACAAGAGAGCGATCGACGTAGTCGACCGTGTAACAGGGCAGAAGGTTGCGTCCTGGCCCACCAAGGATCGCAGCGCAAACTTCGCAATGGCGCTGGATCACGCCCGTCACCTTGTTTTGGTGGGCTTCCGCGAGCCGGCGGAACTCGGGGTTTTCTCTGCGGCGGATGGCAAGCTGGTTGCGTCTGTCCCGACCTGCGGCGATGTTGATGATATCTTTGTCGATGCCAAACGCGACCGCATTTATGTGAGTTGCGGCGAAGGTTTTGTCGACGTGTTAGCCGCGGATGGCAGTGCCTACCGACGAATCGCACATATTGCCACCGCGGCCGGCGCTCGAACGTCGCTTTTGGTGCCGGAGCTTGATCGTTTGCTCCTGGCCGTCCCTGTGAAGAGCGAGTCGGTGGCAGCGATCTGGATCTTTCGTCCATCACCTTGAAGAAGCGAACATGCTAGGCGGAAAATCTCTTCCAACCCGATGCACCACCGCATCCCTTATTTTGATCAGTGTAGCGGCATGCTCCGGACCCGCCTTCGCCTATCGGCCGTTCGATGGCACGGACGCCGCTGTAGCTGCGCCGGGGGAGCTCGAAGTCGAATTGCAGCCGGCTGGTGTTCAACATGAGCAGGGCACACAGACCCTGATTGCACCGTGGACCGTGCTCAATATCGGTTTGAGCGAAGGATGGGAGGCGGTGTTCGAAGGACGAGGCGAAA
>Ga0306920_100008157_pt1 | contig 13876 bp, 12 predicted proteins | sample flu12Cox44000170_FD_204666 | JGI IMG/M metagenome (GOLD analysis project Ga0306920, IMG submission 204666) | Lab enrichment of tropical soil microbial communities from Luquillo Experimental Forest, Puerto Rico - flux4day.12C.oxic.44.000.170 (v2)... | ecosystem: Environmental > Terrestrial >...
CGCTCGCCGTCGGCAATGCTTATCTGCAAGTCATCGAGGACGCCTCGCGCATTGAGGCGGCGGAAGCCCAGGTACGCAATGCGCAGGCGGTTTACGACCAGGCGGTGGAGGATCTCCATGCCGGCACTAGCCCGAAAATCGACGTTACTCGCAGCGCGGTCCAGCTTCACACCGAACAATACAATCTCAGCATCGCCCGCAATAATTTCGCGATCGCGAAGCTGAATCTTAGCCGTGCCATCGGTTTGCCTCTGGGGCAGGCCTTCGAAATCGCGGAGGCCGTGCCCTATGCCGATCTCGAGCCGGCAACCGTTGACGAAGCCCTGAAGCAGGCTTACAGTTCGCGGAACGACTTCCGCGCGGCCATCGCCTCGGTGCAGGCCGCGCAGAAGGAACTTTCGGCCGTTCGAGCCGAGCGCTATCCCATTCTCCTAGCGAGTGGGGATTATGGCGTGCAGGGGCCGTCTTTTGGGACCTTGCATGGGATTTTCGGTTTTCAGGCTGGGGTGAGCGTTCCCGTCTTCACCGGGGGGCGTATCAAGGGTGAAGTGACGGCAGCGGAAGCAACCCTGCACCAGCGTCGGGCGGAGGCTGAAAACCTGCGTGGGCAAATCGATTACGACGTCCGGACAGCCTTCCTGAACCTGCAGGCCGCGAAGGAGCAGGTCGCCGTTGCCCGGCAGAACGTCGACTTGGCGAACGAAAATCTCGACCGGTCCAAAGAGCGTTTCACGGCCGGAGTCACTGACAGCGTCGAAGTCGTTCAGGCCCAGCAGTCCCTGGCCAGCGCCAACGATCAGTACATCGCGAGCTTGTACGCCCACAACCTGTCCAAACTCGAACTGGCACGAGCTTTGGGGGTGGCGCGAACGCATTATGGCCAGTACCTGGCAACCAAGTAGCGTTCGTCGCGGAGGAGATTATGGCTGCTCAAGAAAACCCACTCGGATCGGTTGTCAAAGAAAAACCAGTGACCGAAGTCCCGCCCACAGAGGAAGGTGTCTCACCGCGTTTGGTGCGGCCGCCGCGTCCGCGCTCAAAGAATCGGACTCTCGTCCTTGTGCTGGTTGCTTTGGCAGTTGTCGCAGGTGGTGCCTGGTTGTGGCACTACTTCAGCGGGTACGAGTCGACCGACGACGCCCAAGTCGACGTTCACATCGCCCCCGTCAGCGCCCGCATTTCCGGCTACGTGATTAAAGTTAACGTCGACGATAACCAATATGTCGAGAAGGGGACCGTGCTGGTGGAGATTGACCCCAAAGACTATCAGGTCGCCGTCGACAAAGCCAAAGCCGATCTCGCCAACGCTGAGGCCAATGCGCGGTCGCTCAACATTAATGTTCCGATTACATCGGTTAATACCTCAAGCCAGTTAACCTTTTCTGCTTCGGATGTGGACAGCGCCAACGCGGGAATCATCACCGCCGAAAAGCAGCTGGTCGCTGCCCGTGCCCAAATCGATCAGGTGGAAGCCAACGACGTCAAAGCCCAGGATGACCTGAAGCGTTACAAGCAACTGGTCGAGAAGCAGAACGTCTCCGAGCAGACCTATGATCAGGCGTTGGCCGCAGCCAAAGCCAGCACGGCAAGTGTCGCTGCAGCACACGCTAATGAAGCCGCTGCGCAGCAAGCCGTGCAGCAGGCAAAGAGCCGTCTGGCCGAGGCTGAAGCGAATCACCGCGCTGCCCAGACAGGGCCGCAGCAGGTCGAGTCCACACGCGCCCGGGCGCTTTCGGCGGTCGCCGATGTGCAGCAGAAGCGCGCAGCGCTGGAGCAGGCCGAGCTCAATCTGGGATACACGAGAGTGGTAGCCCCCGTCAGCGGCGAGGTGAACAAGACGGTCGTCGTCGGCCTGAACGTGCAGCCCGGCCAGGTTTTGTTGAATGTCGTTCCGCTCGACCAGGTCTGGATCACCGCCAACTTCAAGGAGACCCAGCTTCGTCACATGAAGCCCAGCCAGAAGGTGGAGTTCTCGGTGGACTCGAGCGGCCGTACCTACAGGGGCCACGTCGACAGCATTGCCGGCGCCACCGGTCCATTGTTCAGCGCCCTGCCTCCCGAGAATGCCACTGGCAACTACGTCAAAGTCGTGCAGCGGATTCCTGTAAAGATCATTCTCGATCCGGGCGAGAACCGCGACCGGTCGCTGCGTCCGGGCATGAGCGTTGAGCCGAAGGTCTATTTGCGATGAGTACGGGATCGCAAGCTCTCCAACTCGATCAGGCGATTGGGCTGCCGAAGCCCAGCCCATGGCTGATCGCTGGCGTGGTCGCGATGGCGGCTTTCATGGAGATACTCGACACCAGCATTGCCAACGTCGCATTGCCTTACATGGCGGGAAGCCTGGGTGCTAGCAACGACGAAAGCACCTGGGTGCTCACTTCCTATCTTGTTTCTAACGCTATCGTTCTGCCTATCAGCGGATGGCTGGCAGGCGTCTTCGGACGCAAGCGCTTCTTCATGGTCTGCCTGGTCATTTTCACAATCAGTTCGCTGCTTTGTGGCCTGGCGCCGAGCCTCGGCCTGCTGCTGTTGTTCCGGGTGCTGCAAGGCGCAGGAGGCGGCGGGTTGCAGCCGATGGCACAAGCCATCCTGGCGGACACGTTCCCGCCATCCAAACGCGGGCTGGCATTTGCACTTTATGGTGTCACAGCGGTCATGGCGCCGACCATCGGCCCGACGCTGGGAGGATGGATCACGTTCAACTACTCCTGGCGCTGGATCTTCTTCATAAACCTTCCGGTCGGCATCCTCGCGCTGCTTCTCGTTTATCGACTGATTGAAGATCCGCCGTACCTTGTGCGGGTGAAGGGCGCGGGCGTCAAGCTTGACTACATCGGCGTCTCACTGCTCGTGTTTGGCATCGGAGCCTTGCAGGTCCTGCTTGACAAAGGTCAGGAAGACGACTGGTTCGGTTCGCGCTTCATCACCACTCTCGTCATTATCTCTGCCGTGAGCCTCGTGTCCCTCGTGATCTGGGAATTGTTTAGCAAAAACCCTGTGATCGACGTCCGATTATTCAAGAACCTCAACTATGCTGGCGCCTGCATCATGATATTTATGCTCGGGGTGTTGCTGTTTGCCAGCCTGGTGCTGATGCCGCAGTTCCTGCAGACGCTGCTGGGTTACACCGCCGAACTCGCCGGGCTCGTGCTTACCGGCGGGGCCGTACTTTTGCTGTTTATCTTTCCCCTCGTCGGCAAACTCACCTCCATGATCCAGGCGCGCTACATCATCGCGTTTGGATGGCTGTCCCTGGCCTTCGGCATGTTTTATTCAACCGTGCGCATCGATCTACAGATCAGCTTCGTTTCCGCTTCCTGGCTGCGCGTGATCCAGCAAGTCGGGTTGGGCTTCCTTTTCGTGCCCATCACGCTGGTGTCGTATGTAGGAATAGCAACTGAGAAAAGCAACGCAGTGGCGGGCATGGTCAATTTCTTCCGTAACATCGGAAGCAGCGTGGGCACGTCGATGGTTACTACTCTCATCGCACGCCGCTCCCAATATCATCAAAACGTCCTGGTAAGCCACGCGACCTCGACGAACCAGGGTTTTAATAACCTGATCATCGGGCAAACGCAACGATACATCCAGACCGGGCAGTCCCTGCCCGATGCGCAGGCGCATGCTTACGCCCGGGCATATCAGGGGCTCCGGGCGCAGGCTGGAACCCTTGCCTATCTCGATGTATTCTGGATTCTGTCTGTCATCGCCTGCATCATGTTCTTTCTCTCGTTCCTGCTGCGAAAAAACGATCCGCACGGCGGCGGCGAAACTGTCATTGCCCATTAGCGCATTTCGGAAGATGGGAAAGCCTTATGATTCGAGTCATCACCATCGAGCGAGAATACGGAGCCGGCGGCGGCGTGATCGCGCAAAAAATCGCCGAGCGCCTGGGATGGAAGCTCTGGGACCAGCTGTTCACCTGCGAGATCGCAAGAATCGCCAACTGCGAGCGGTCCGAGGTCGCGAGTCGGGAGGAGCGCGTCGATCCCCTGTACTACCGGCTGATCAAGTCGGTCATGCGCGGCAGCTTCGAGGGGAACCTGAACCTGCATAGCCTGCATTGCCTCGACGCCGACAGCATTATGCGGATCACGCAGCAGATCACGTTGCAGGCTGCCGCCAGCGGTAATTGCGTTTTGGTCGGTCGCGGCTCGCAACATCACTTGCGCGGTCGCGACGACACGTTACGCATTTTCCTGTTTGCTCCGCGGGAGGCCAAGATCAGGCGCCTTATCGGCGAGGGCATGAGTGAGGCGGAAGCTCAGGAGCAGGTGGATACCGTCGATCAGGAACGTGCCGCCTTCGTCGAGAAATACTTCCATATGGAATGGCCCAATCGCGACCTGTATCACGCCATGCTCAACACGTCGGCCGGCGACGAGAATGTGGTTCGTGCCATTCTGAGCATGAAGGACAAACTGGACGCGCAGGTCCCAACTGCAGTTTCCGGACACCGGACGTGAACCCCGTAGTGTCCGAGGACTCAGCACCTTTTGGTGATGTCTGGAAGAGGGTGCAAAAAGAGGGAATGGCGCGCCCGGAGAGATTCGAACTCCCGACCTACAGCTCCGGAGGCTGCCGCTCTATCCAGCTGAGCTACGGGCGCGTGAATTTCAGTTTACATCCGGGTGCTCGATAGCAGCAACGCGACGGCGCGTCCGTGGCTGCGCGGAGGCCAGCAAACACGGTGGGCCTCACCAGCGGTTGCGTCCACCGCCGCTGCGTTCGCGACCTCGGCCGCCGCCTCCGCCGCCGCTACGCTCGGGCTTGGGGCGCGCTTCGTTCACATTCAAGGTCCGTCCGCCTACCTGCGAGCCATTGAGCGCCGCGATCGCCTTCTCTCCGTCCTCGGCGCTCGCCATTTCCACAAAGCCGAAACCGCGGGAACGTCCCGTCTCGCGGTCGGTCATGATGCTGACGCGGTCGACCTGGCCGTGCACCTCGAAGAGCTGTCGCAACTCGTCTTCTGTCGTATTGAAATCCAGGTTCCCTACGAAAATGTTTTTCAAGCGAGTGCCTCGGGGGATGAGCTATTTGAGTGTGCGGCGACTTCGGCAGGGAAGGCAGGCGCTGGGGAACGCTGTTCCTGGAATCGAGGCCGGAGTTGACGAACAGTCAAATGCGGGACGAAGTATAGCAGGAAATTTTCTGCGCGGAGGGCCGGTCGAGACCTGAGGCTCCGGCTAGCAGTCATCTACGCCCCAGAAGCCTTCACGGCGATAGCCCAGTTGCAGCAGCCGGTTCTTCGGGTCGTGCCGCTTCCCGCAGTTCAGGCACGCCAGGCATCGACTCCACTCAGTTCCTCGCCGATCGTAGTTCTCGGCAACCGCAAACACAGTTCCGCAGCTGCAGGGAACAAGGTACATTCGCGGCAAACCGGAAGCCTTATCGGGCTGCGCGCGCCTAGCCACTACTTGGTCTCCTCAGCCATGACCGCGCTGCTCTTCTTGCGCTTGTTGGCCGGGAGAGTCTTCTTCCGCAAGCGCAGGGATTTCGGCGTCACTTCGACAAATTCGTCGTCCGCGATGAACTCGATCGCTTGCTCTAGATTGAGCTGGCGGAAGGGGACCAGCCGGATCGCCTCGTCCGCCGTGGACGCGCGCATGTTTGTCAGCTTCTTCTCGCGGACCACGTTGACGTCGAGGTCGTTGTCCTTCGCGTTCTCGCCGATGATCATCCCTTCGTACACGTCCACGCCCGGGCCGATGAATAGCTCGCCCCGTTCCTGCAGATTGTATAAAGCATGCGAAGTCGACACTCCCAGCCGGTCGGCGGCGAGCACCCCAGTGGGCCGATGCGGGATCTCTCCCTGCCACTCGGTATAACCGTGAAACAGCGAATTCATGACGATCGTTCCACGCGTATCCGTAAGCAGTTGGCTACGAAGGCCGATCAACCCGCGGCTGGGGACGCGGAACTCAATGCGCACCCGTCCGTAGCCGTGGTTGTGCATGTTGGCGACTTCCCCTTTGCGTGTCCCGAGTTGCTCCATGACCACTCCGACGAACTCTTCGGGGACGTCCACCGTTAGGTATTCCACCGGCTCCATCAGTTTGCCATCGATCCGGCGAGTGACAATCTCCGGTTTGCCGACCATCAGCTCGAAGCCTTCACGCCGCATCATCTCGATCAGGATGGAGAGCTGTAGTTCGCCGCGGCCCAGGACCTTGAAAGCGTCGGTGCTTCCCGAATCTTCGACGCGCAACGAGACGTTGGTGAGCAATTCTTTTTCCAGGCGATCGCGCAGGTTGCGGGAGGTTACGTAGCTGCCCTCCCGTCCGGAAAACGGTGAAGTATTCACGGTGAACATCATCGCGATCGTGGGTTCGTCGATCACGATGGGAGGCAGCGGCGCCGGATTCTCGGCGTTCGTGATGGTCTCGCCGATGGTGATTCCTTCCACGCCAGCGACTGCCACGATATCCCCGAGATCAGTCTTCATGATGTCGACTCGCTTCAGGCCCGAGAACGAAAACAGCTTGGTAATCTTCGTCTTCTGGAAAGAACCGTCCCGCTTGGCAATGCTGACCTCTTCACCCGTCTCGAGTGTACCGTTGAAGACGCGGGCAATGGCCAGGCGCCCGAGATAGTCGCTGTAGTCCAGATTTGCGACCAGCACCTGCAGCGAACCGTCGGCATCTCCTTGCGGTGGCGGAATCGTGTTGACAATCGCGTCGAACAGCGGTTCCAGGTCCTGTCCCTGCCCCTCCATGGTGGCGGAAGCGGTACCGGCCTTTGCATTGGTGTACAAAACCGGGAACTCAAGCTGCTCTTCCTTCGCGTCGAGGTCGATGAACAGATCGTAGATCTCATTCAGCACTTCCCGGGGACGGGAATCTGCGCGATCGATCTTGTTCATTACAACAATGGGCGGAAGCTTGGCATCGAGCGCCTTTCCGAGTACGTAGCGAGTTTGCGGAAGCGGTCCTTCGCTCGCGTCCACCAGCAGCATCACGCCGTCTACCATTTTGAGCGCGCGCTCCACCTCGCCGCCAAAGTCGCTGTGTCCGGGTGTGTCGACGATGTTGATCTTCACGCTGCGATGAAAGACCGACGTGTTCTTCGCGAGGATCGTAATTCCACGCTCGCGCTCCAGTTCGTTGGAATCCATCACCCTTTCGACGTGAGCCTCATTGGCCCGAAAAGTCCCGCTTTGCTGCAGCATGGCATCGACCAGCGTGGTCTTGCCATGGTCCACGTGCGCGATGATGGCGATATTGCGAATCTTGGAGGTCAAAATCGAACAGTCCTTTGCATGAACGGATGGAAGAGTCGGCCAGACGCCGTACCTACTACTTTACTATGAGGGCTGCTCATCGCGTGGCCGGCCAGCGGCTTCTTGGGGAAGTCAAGGAAGGGATCGGTCGCCTTCCGACTTAATGATCCAGTTGGCGTTGTACCTGCGCCCTATCCGGCCAGTTTCTTCTCGACTTCTTGCGCCACTCGTCGCGCCGCGATGATGGCTTGCGTGGTGCTCGAAATCGGGCCCTCGGAGTCGGTGTTCGCGAAAAACACTCGATCCAGGGGCGCGCGCAACACAGGCTGCACTTTTGTGTACAGGCCCGGGGTCGCCATGTACATCGGATGCCCGCGGCGATAGATGTGCACTTCCACTGGGTCAACGTTCGTGCTGGGCAGCAGCTTCTGAAAGTCCTTCAGAACATTCCCTGCCACCTTTCGTGCGCCAGGCTCGGTCAACAACTGAGCTCGATCTTCTTCATGCAAGGGTGTATAGCAACTCAAAATGTTGAACTTCGGCCGATATCCCGGTTGATGGCGAACTACCCAGTCGGCCACGATGAAGTCGGTGAAAGAATTTCCCGGACACCAGTTGTCGTATCCCTTGCGGTAGATCTCTTTATCAAAAATAAGATTCACCAGCGCATAGGGGATGTAGCGCATTTGCTGCATGGCGTCATCCTGCTTGTCGGAAATGCCCTCGACAATGCGCCGGGTGATGAACTTTGGCGTCGCCAGGATCACGGCCTTCGCCGACGCCGTCTTGAGATCGGTTCCTTGCATATAAGTGACGTTCGCGACGCCCTTCTCATTGGATACCGCCACGATGGTTGCCCCCGTCTGCATCCGCTCGCCATACTTTGGTTCGAGGACCTCCACCAAATGCTTGCTGAGCGCCCCCAGTCCACCCGGCCAGGTGTACTCCGAACGGCTCCCCCAGCTCGAAGCGCCGAACCCATCCCACCACAGCTTGATTTCCGGCGGATAGCCTTTCAGCAAATCGGTGAACGGAAGGTTGTAGAGCTCCTGCTCGCGCTTGTCATAGTCAATCGCGAGCATTTCCTTGCGGAATTTCTTGAATGCTTCCCGCACGGCAGGCGGGTAAGGAAGTTTGTCGATGCCTTCTCCCCAGGTGTCGGCAACGAACTCCCCGTTTACGATCGTCGGATCGAAGTTGTCGACGGGCAGCGGCTCGAGCCCGATTTCCTTGGCGAACTTCACGACGATTTCGTTATCTGCGAAGGCCGAGCCGGTCGCGTAAGCTTGCCCCTGGTACTCCATCAGGTAAGCATTGCCGCCAAAGTGCGCTTCCTTTTCGAGCAGCAGGAAATTGCGCTTCTGCATCACGTACGCGGCGGCCAGCCCGCTCATGCCGCCGCCGACAATGATGACGTCGTAGCTGGCCGATACCGGAGGCCGCGAGAATACCTTGCCGTCGCGCACCTGGTGGCAGATGCGGTTCTCCTCGCCCTCGACGGCAGGCGTCGTATCCGACGGTTGAGCGAAAAGGGCCGCGTCCAGCGGGCATCCCGAGGCGACTGCTCCCGCGACCACGAACTTGATGAAGTCCCTGCGATTCGGACTCACGACTGGGCTCCTTGTACTTCGGGTTCGATCAGCTCTGGTGTGATCTCTGGAGATCCCTCGGCGCCGGCGCGCAGCCGGTACCAGAGAACAATCGCCCCGAGCGAGAAAATAAAAATGATGGTGGAGACGGCATTAATTTCGGGTGTGATGCCACGCCGCAGGCGTCCCCAGATTTCCAACGGTAAGGTATTGTCGCGGCCGATAAGGAAAAAGCTCACCGCAATCTCGTCCATCGACAGCGTGAAGATCAGCAAGGCCGCCCCGATGATCGACAACTTCAAGTTCGGGAGCGTCACTTGCACAAACGTCTGCCAGTAAGTTGCTCCGAGATCAAGCGAGGCTTCTTCCTGCGCGCGGTCGAGTTTCTGCAACCCAGCAAAGACTTCGGTCGTAGCCACGGAAATCAGGGCCGTCCCATGACCGAGGATGATGGTCAACAAACTCAGCTTGGTGTGCGCTTCGTTGAACAGCATCAGCAGCGAGAGACCGGTGATGATCCCCGGAAGAATCAGAGGCAAAAGCACGAGTCGCCGGAACAAAGCTTTGCCGGGGAACTGCGCGCGGTCGAGCGCGAGCGCTGCCGGAATCCCCAGGGCAAGCGCGATGGCGACCGCGGCGGCCGCAACCCCCAGGCTGTTCACGACCGAGTCCCAGATCGCTTGGTCACCGAACAAAATCCGGTACCAACTTAGGGTGAGATCGCGCGGCGGAAACCCGCCCACCCCGGCTCCGTTGAACGAATAGATGACGAGAACGACGATGGGCAGGTACAGGAACCCAAACACGAGAAGAGCGTGAACCCAAAGCCAGCCCGACGGTCGCCTCTTGCGGGGATCATTACTCACGAGAAGCTCCATTTCTTCTCGAGCCGCTCCGACACAAAGAGCAGGCTGACGACCAGCACCAGCATGCAAAGCGAAATCGCGGCACCCAGCGGCCAGTTGTAGGCGGCCCCGAACAGGCTGACCACGATGTTCGAAATCATGATGCCGCTCGGTCCGCCCAGCAGCAGCGGCGCCAGAAAATCACCCAGACTAAGCACGAAGGCAAAGGTTGCTCCCGCCAGCACGCCCGGGATCGAAAGCGGAAAAATCACCCGCCAGAACGTTTGCGCCGGCGACGCGCCTAAATCGTTCGATGCCTCCACCAGATTCCGCGGAATGTGTTCCAGTGAGGCGTAGATCGGGAGGAACGTGAACGACGTGTAGATGTGCGTCAGTGTCAGGACTACGGCAAACGGACTGTAAAGCAGGAACTCCAACGGATGCCGCGTCAGATGCACATACTGCAGCAATGTGTTCAATACGCCTTCGCTGCCCAGGATCGTCTTCCAGGCATAAGCCCGCACCAGGTAGCTGACCCATAGCGGAATAATGACCAGCTGGTAGTAAAGGTCCTTCCGCGCGCCCGCGCAGAACGAAAGAAAATACGCCAGGGGATAACCCAGGAGCAGAGAGAAGAATGTCACCCGCACTGCTATCCACATCGATCGCAGCAGGGTCTGCCAATAGACCTGAATGCTGAACAGTTGACGATAGTTCTCGATTGTCCAGGAGTGAACGATGCCCTGCGCCGGCGAAACCGACCAGAAGCTGTAGCAGAACATCAGGATGTAGGGGAGAAGCAGAAAGACCGCAACCCACAGCAGCGGGGGCACAGTCACCAGGGTGCGGTACGCGCGAGAAAACATGCGTCAATCTCTCTCCGCCGAGGCGCGAACGGGAACGGCATCCGCGGGATCGAATTCGAAGTCGAGCACGCCCTGCCAATCCTCGCGCGTGCCCGTTCGCACAGAGAAAATCAGGCCATCGCTGCCTTCCAGGCGCAGAAGTTCGGTGGCGCCGTGGAAAGCGCGCTGTTGCAGCTTGCCCTGAAGGCGGACCATCCCTGCGCCAGCACCCATTTCCGCGACATGTATGTCTTCGGGTCTCAAGGACAGCAACGCCGGCCCTGCGGGCAGAGTCGTTCTCCAGGAAAGCGATCCACAGCGCAGTAGGCCTTCGCAAACTTCGCCCCGCAGCAGGTTCGTGTGGCCAATGAATTGGGCGGTGTACGCCGTGGCCGGACGGCTGTAGATCTCGCGCGGCGTGGCAACCTGCTCCAGTTGTCCCATGCGCAGCAGCGCGATGCGGTCTGACATGACCATCGCTTCTTCCTGGTCGTGCGTGACAAACACAAACGAGATCCCCACTTCACGCTGCAGTGACTTCAATTCGACTTGCATCTGCCTCCGCAGATTGGCGTCCAGCGCCGACAGAGGTTCATCGAGCAGCAGCAGTTGCGGCCGCTTCACCAGTGCCCGCGCCAGCGCCACTCGCTGCTGTTGCCCTCCGCTGATGCGCGACGGCTTGGCCTTGGCGTGGATGGCCATCTTTACTTGTTTCAGAGCCTGCTCGACGCGCGCGGCAGTCTCCGACTCTGGCAACCTCTCGACCCGCAGCCCGTAGCCCACGTTCTGTTCCACGGTAAGGTGAGGGAACAGTGCATAGTGCTGAAACACCGTGTTGACTCTCCGCTTGTACGGAGGCAGCGCGTCCAGTCGCTGCCCACCCATCCACAACTCGCCGGAAGTCGCGGATTCAAACCCTGCGATGATCCGCAGCAGCGTGGTCTTGCCCGAACCACTCTCACCCAGGATGGTCAGGAACTCGCCCTCTGCAACCGCGAGGGAAATGTCACGCAGAACCACATTCTTCCCGAAGCTCTTGGCAACCTTGCGCACCTCGAGCAACGTCGAGCGCGTAGAAGCCACGTCGGTGCCCTGCGCGAGTTGTTCACTGGTGGCCATACGGGCTTATTGCGCAGCTTTGACCTCGTTCCAGATCTCGTTGTACTTGGCGCGCCGCGGAACGTCCTGCCAGAAGTAAATCCGCTTCTGGTAATTGTCGACGTCGCCCATGTGCAGGATTTGCCGCTGTTCCCCCGTCATCCCTTGTCCGGCCTGCGGATTCGCCGGCGTGTAGCGCGTCACATCGGTCACCATCTTCTGCGTCTTCGCCTGCACCATGTATTCCAGGAACTGGTAGGCGACATCTTTATTCTCGCTGGCCGAGGTGATCATGAGGTGGTCGATCCACCCCGTCGTGTTCTCCTTGGGAATGGTTTCACCCACAGGGAAGCTTCGCTTCTTCAGTTCCGCCGTGTTAAGGGGCCAGCCCATGGCCGCCACCACTTCGTGATTGAGAAACAAATTGGTAAGCTCCCCACCGGTCGACCACATTTTGCGCACATTCGGTTTCAGTTCCAGCAGCTTCTTCTTGACCTCTTCGAGTTGCTGATCGCTCAAGTTGTAAAGCTGCCTGGGGTCCGGCTTGTCAAATCCGAGTACTTGCGCGGCCATATATACGGTCGAAAGGTCATCCCAAACAGAAATCTTCCCGCGATACTTCGGGTCCCAGAAAACACTCCAGCTCTCGGGAGGCTGCGCAAACGCCGTAGTGTCATAAATGATCGGATTCGGTCCCCACATGAACGGTACGCCGTACACCTTCCCGTTCACGTGCACCAGCGGCAGGGACGTGAGCTTGGGAGAAAGCTGGCTGTAGCTGGGGATCTTCGATAAGTCCAGCGGCGTGGTCAGCCCGGTGGTGGCGAGCATCGTTGCCACATCGCTGGATGGCGAGATCACGTCGTAATTACTGGCGCTGCCACCGCGCAGCTTGGCCACTAGTTCGTCGCTCGATCCCATATACGAGGCCGAAACCTTGCATTGGCACTGTTGTTCAAACCCGCGGACGAACGTCGGATCGGCGTAACCTTCCCACACCAGGAGGTTCAGGCCGGACGCCTTCTTTTTCGCGCACGAATTCAGTCCCACGACCGCGAACAGCAGCAGAATTACCGAGCCCGAGCGCCAGGTTTTCATTCCACCTCCCGATTTCCGAAGGCAGAGCCGGAGTGCAACTGCGAAGCGCACTTTGTGCTTTCGCTCTGTTGGAACGATCGTCTCATCGCCTTGCTGGGAACTGACAACTGAGAACCGCCTCAAAACGTCGGCGGAGTATTCACCCACAATACCCAGGTCTCCGACCGTCCAGGATTTTTCCAGCGATGAGGGGTCGCACTCTCAAAGTAAAAACTGTCGCCTGACTTGAGATGAAATTCCTTCCCCTCCAGTGCCAACTGCAACTCTCCTCGCAGCACGTGCAGGAATTCCTCCCCCTCGTGGGTGTAGGACTCGCCGCTGCCCGCCTTCGGTGCGATGCGGAACAGGTGCGGCTCCATCACCGTCTTTCCCCAGGCCAGCAGTTCCATGCGCACGCCCGGGCCAGCCTCGAGCACTTTGCGTTCGGCCGGGCGTACTATGCGGCTGCCGGCTTCGGCAGGATCGAAAAAATCCAGAATGTTCGTCTTGTAGAAGCGAGCCAGCTTGCGCAGGGTGCTGATGGAGGCGCTCATCTGCGACCGTTCGATAGCACTCAGAAACCCAACCGAGATGCCCACGGCCTTGGCAACCAGTGCCAGAGAAAGCTGGCGGCGCAAGCGCAGTTGTCGCAGGCGCGCCCCGATCGCCCCCGCCGAGCCATTCTCGGAAGGTTTGACCAGACCTTCCCGTTTGAGCAATTCCACGATGGCGGGTGCGTTCATGCCCCGCACCCGGCGCAGGAAGCGCGCCCGCTTCAGCAGTTTCAAGTCCGCGGCGGAGTACAGCCGGTACTTGCTTTGCGTGCGCCGCGGGCGCGTCAGCCCCAAGCTTTCCCAGGAGCGGATCACCGAAGCTGAGACGCCCACCGCGCGCGCCACATCCCCGATTTTCAAGTAAGCTTTGGTGCCGTCCGCTTTCATGAGAGTGCTGTGTTACCGTGCTCCGCAACTTCGTGGAATCACTATTTTTCGCTTGACAGTGAGCGGGTCGGTTCTCTAACCTTGCGCGATTATAGCAAGGTTTGTGCGCTGCGCAAGCTGATCTGCTGACCAAATCAATTGCCCAACGTTCTCTCCACCTCCCGGAGGATCCCCATGCGTCGCAAAAGTGCCACACGAGTTCTGATCGCGCTTTTCTATCTGCTCTCTTCCACCCTCCTGCTGGCACAAAGCACCGGCG
>Ga0306920_100008158_pt1 | contig 13876 bp, 11 predicted proteins | sample flu12Cox44000170_FD_204666 | JGI IMG/M metagenome (GOLD analysis project Ga0306920, IMG submission 204666) | Lab enrichment of tropical soil microbial communities from Luquillo Experimental Forest, Puerto Rico - flux4day.12C.oxic.44.000.170 (v2)... | ecosystem: Environmental > Terrestrial >...
CCCAACGGCTGTGTTTTCGAAGTTGGTGGTGTTGGAAGAGAGCGCAAATACCCCATTCGCTGTGTTGTATTCGCCGGTAGTGTTGCTTAATAGTGCTCCAGCACCGGTGGCGGTATTCCAGAATCCAGTATTGGCAAGGAGCGCACCGGCACCGATGGCAGTGTTAAGCCCGCCCGTTGTGTCGCTCCTGAGCGCAAAAAAACCCCACTGCCGTGTTGAATCCACCGCTTGTGAGACTAAACAGAGCGTTCTGCCCCTCTGCAGTGTTGCCGCTGGGATAGCCTCCGTCTGGCGCCGGACTTACGGCTTGTGTCTTCTCTGAAAGCACAAATACGCCGGACAGGAGTGCGATCAGAGATGAAGTGAATTGGTGAATTCACGGTTCTTCCCTTCTTTCCCCCGCTCAGTTGATTATTGGGAGTGTGGGGTCCGGAAGAGGCGAAGAACCCAGCGGGGGAAAAGTTCTTCCGCCTGATTCAAGATCCGTTTGGTGTGGGCCTTTTTTACGGAGACCGTGCGAATTTGTCTAGTCAGGTGCGATCTAATTTTCGTGTAGGACCTTGCCTGCGATTGCCCTAATCTCACTGAGCAATGAAAAATGAAGCTGACAGTTCGGTGATTCGCCGCCAAAACGTGGCTTGCCATCGTGCAGCCTTTTGAGGGACACTTCCCTCTATGGAGCCAGAAATAGATTGCACGTTGCAGTCTAATTCTAGTTAGATGCCATGAGTCAGCGCTGCCCTAACTGCAAGCTGATAAATCCGCCGGACGCTACTCAGTGCGACTGCGGCTACAATTTCGTCACTGGTGAGTTTCCCGTGTCCGCCATTCACGCCAAAGAGCCCGCGCGTGGCGGCGTTGCACAACCGTCGTCATCATCGGCTGACCTCCTATGGCATCGGTCCGCGATCATGGACAAACCCAAACCTAACCCGGCCACAAGCGAGCGAGTAGTGTTTGTCCTCGCCGCGGTAGTCCTTGTCATCAAGTTCTTCAACAGTCTAATGCCAATTAGCGAGTCTCCTAGCCCAGCATTAAACGCGTTGAGTATTGCGATGGAGTTACTTGCTGTGATTGCATTAATCGGTTTGGGCGTTCGAGTTTTGGGGTCGCAGACCTCAGGGCGCGGCAAGTGGATACTAGTTTTGGTAGTCGGTATCATCGCCGCTCTTGGAATTTTGTTTATTCGCCTGAGTGGCGGGCCACGCATCGTTTTGCCGTCGCGCTCTTCCGACTCCTCAATGCATCTCGAAGGACTCCCGAAGCGGGTGAACGAGTTAATAGATTCCCACGCGCGGCTCGCTCAGAGCTTTCTCGCCACACGTTTCGCACAAGAGATTAAGAAAGCCCCAGCCCAGCGATCGCTTGCGCGGAGCGATGTTCGGGACGCGCGCCAAACTGTTGGTCAGTTACGCGATTGCGTTGGGCAGATTCTGAAACTCCTCGCTCAAGCGAAATTGGATGGGATCGATCTTTCTCCGGCTTTCGCTTCTAACGAACAAGTCCTGATTCGGCCGGAGGTTTGGCGTGCACAGCAGCAAACATACACACTAAGCTACGAAGAATTTGGCGTGATCGATCAACACTGGGATGACTGGGTGGGGAAGCCCTTTCCAGAGAACGAGACTGAGTTAAAGCCGTGGCAGCGTGAAGTGAACCAGATGGACACCGAGATAAACGCCGCTAAGCAGCAGGTTCAGGCGCTCATCGATCAAAGCAAAGGACGATAGCATCCAATTTCAAAGAATGTCGGCGCGGAAATTTGTCTTGGAGCTAAAAGACGAAGAAGGAAAAATTCTGAGTCACATCTAGTGCATCAGCCGAATCCATCTAACCCATCGATGAAACCAACGGCCCCCACTGCGAAGTAAGTTGAGAGTGCTCGTCGCGACACCCTGCCGTGGCTTATCTCTATCTCGTTAGGCTTTCGAGGACGTTCGTGAGACACCCGCTCCTAGTCTATTGCGTCGGTATTTTTGCAGCAAGCTGGACATTGCAGATCGCAGGACTTTACGCGGTGGGTGGAAACGTTGAGAACACGGCGATAAACCCGTGGCTGGCGGCGGCGATGTTCACGCCAGCTCTTGGAGTCCTGGTGCTGATGGGCTTTTGCAAGGCGGTTCGCAAGGACGTGCTGTGGAAACCAACCTGGCGTGCACTGGCCGTGGCTCCTTACGCCGTCTTCATACCCACACTCGTTGCATTTGGAATCGTAGCGACTTTTGTCTTAACCGGCTGGGGACACTCTTCGTTCTTCGCGTTTTCACCAAATGGCGTCGGAGTAATCGGCGGGCCCTGGTTGCTGGGTCGGGGCCAACAAGACTGGCCAATCTTCATCTGGAATGTTGTGGCGACCGGCGTCGTATATTCGCTGATCAGCATGTTTTTCGGTGCCGGCGAAGAGCTCGGATGGCGCGGATATCTTCAAGGCCAGCTCACTGAGCGCTTCGGACTCCTTAACGGATTAGTGCTTCTCGGGTTACTCTGGTCGTTTTGGCACCTGCCATTGTTGCTCGCCGGCTTTAACTATCCCGAAAACCGTTACCTTGGCGCCTTCGTCCTGTCGCCACTCTTGCTGATCAGCGCGTCATTTTTCCTGGCCTGGCTGACATTACGTGCACGCAGCTTTTGGCCCGCTGCCCTTGCGCACGGTGCTGGCGACTCGATCCAAGGTGGAGTGACGACAAGCATTCAGTCTAACAAGCCTGGCTTGTATGTTTATCTGACTGAACTCACGCTTATCGCGATCGTGGGATTGATTTTTTACCTCTTGCTGGTTCGCACGACAAAAATGACCAACCGCTTGAGCCAACCACTACCCGGCGAGTAAATTCACCTTGATGACTACAACAGTCGATCTGCTCTCTATGGCAGTGGCTTATCTCCTTCTCGTTAGGCTCTGTCGAATTGGAGGATGACAAGTCGTAATCCGTTGATCGAATATGCGAAGTTTTACAGACGCTCACAGAATGCAGTGATTCGGGCTTACGATCTGGCCGGCAACGTGATCGAAACGCACCAGCACAAGGCCGAGTTCAAAGAGTGGTAATAACTGAGCAGTTTTACTGTTTGTTCAGAACCGTTTGCGGTTTGGGGACGGTCAAATGTTTTAGATGTGACGCGATTTCTTCGCTCCCGGTTGAATCGAGGAAAAACCGATTCGGCATGTCTATGGACGCATGAATGTTGCGGTAAAAGTGCGCGAGATTTACGAAAAGCACCCTTACCCAGTGATTGGCGGGAGCGCAGCGGCACGCGCGATTTGGCGGCTTGCGCCGATGAAGTGGATCAATGCTCTGTGGCAACCGACCGGGGCTTTCCCTCAACGTATTCTTGTCGCCGGGTGTGGCACGGGCAATGAAGCATTTGCATGGTGCCGCAGGTTCCCGCGCAGTGATATCGTGGCAGTAGATTTTTCGCCCCAATCCGTGGCCATTGCCCGGCATTTGCAAAGACGCGCACCGCGGGCGCAACGCATACGCTTTTTAGTAGCTGACCTTACTGTCAAACGCTTCACAAAAATTGTCGGACACGACTTTGATTTTGTCTCCTGCCATGGAGTGCTCTCCTATGTGCCGAAACCAGAGCGCGTGCTTGAAAACTTGGCGCGATGTGTGAACGTCGACGGCGCGCTTTACCTCGGCGTAAACGGTGTGCGACACTGCAGCGTCGGCGGCAGACAATTTCTCCCGGCATTCGGATTCGATATGACCGAACTACGCGACTCGTCTCGCCTCCGCCAGCTACTGAAACTGTGCGACGCGATCCTCGGAAATAGAGGGGCGCACTGTCTCGCAAATAAACCTGCCAGCTATCTGGCCGGCGATCTTTTTGGCCCGCTCGTTCGCAATCTTCCGCTGTCCGACTGGATTTCCATGGCGCGCGACGCGGGTCTTTACTTTCAGAGCAGCTATGGTGCGTATCGAGCCCTGCGGTATACGATGGAGCAGGATTTCCCTCAGCTCTTGATCCCGAGATCGCGTTGGCAGCTTTGCGAACTTGTTGAAAAGCTCGCTCCGACAGGGTTTCATCGGATCTTGTTCACGAAGCGTTCCCCTGTGAACCCACCGTGGCAAAGCAGCGATGCCCTTCTCACGTGGCGTCCTATTTTGACCAAGCTCTACACTGTCCGCCTGCCAAAACGCGCACGTCGGTGGCAGGCTCTCAGAGTCGTCACAATGAAAAGCCCTTCGGCCAACACGCGACTCGATTGGCAGATGCCGGAATGGGCATTGGAGATCTTGCGGCGGAGCGACGGTAAACACGCGCTGCAGGAAATCGTACGGGAAGTCGCCGCACCTATTCGGCGTGATCTTTTGAAGACGCAGCTTTATCAGCTCCATCAGCTATTGATCATTAATCTGCTTCCCTGACGGATCAGTCACTGCTCCTTATATCCTGTAAACTTAATGGTGTCTATCTTAAGGCCGCCTTTGGCATCTTTCTGCGGTTTTAGGTCCCGGACTTTGACCTGTGCTTTCTGCACCTTGGACGTTTTCTTTTTCTTTGGCACGCTGTTCACCTCCTCTCGTTTCTGTCTATAGATTTTGCGTTGGTTCTATCAGTTGTTTTGGCTTTCACATGTCTGGCCGTTCACTGAAGTACTGCAGGAAATCCGGCGCGATATAACACGGAGAGTTTGCGTTCTTTTCACAAACCGCGGATTCCGCCGATGCTGACCAACGTTCTACCTTTTCTTTTCCCCGCTGAGTGATTGTTGCGATTGCGGGGTCCGGAAGAGGCGAAGAACCTAGCGGGGAAAAGTCCTCTGCCTGATTCAGATCCGATTGAGGTAAAGCCCTTTTTAGAAGAACCCGGACGAGTTTGTCTAGTCGGGTGTGGCCTAATTTTCAGGTAGGATTTTGCCGGACACGCCCTTACTTGTTATGCGAATCGATAGCTAAATAATGGCCATCCGTACCAAACGACGTAGCTCCAGGGGTTTCACCTTCGTAACAAGATCGCTCCGTAGTCAGATACTCTATCCAGTTGAGCTACGGGCGACCGAGAGAGGCAGTTAATTTGCGGAGCGATGATCGAATGGTCAAATCATGCGGAAAAAAAGATACAACCGCTTTGAAGATTAGGACCGATTAGGCTCACGCAGGGTTATGGGGATATCGCGAACAGCATCCGTCCTGCAGTTCAAACTGACGCAACCGGAGTCTTCCGGGCCCAGGTCACTAAAATCAAATCACGTCTGTTCATTCGCGAAACAGCGCAACAGGAGAAACCGTTATGACCAAGCAAAAGCCGAATCGTCTTGACCTCGACCACATTATCACGCGCCGAAAATTTCTCGGCACAACAGCGCTCAGCAGCGCAGCGCTTCTAACCGGAGGGGTCACGTCCCTTTTGCGGCAATCTGCCTCGGCGGCCGGCGGTTTTGATTTCGTTGAAAGGAGTATTCCTGAACTTCAGGCTGCCATGGCGGCCGGACAGCTGACCAGCCGGCAGCTAACGCTCGGCTATATTAATCGCATCCAATCGCTGAATCCGCTTATCCATTCAGTGATCGAGGTAAATCCGAATGCGATAGCCATCGCCACGCAACTCGATGTCGAACGCCGTCAGGGACATGTTCGCGGACCGCTTCATGGAATTCCGCTTCTGGTGAAGGACAACATCGCAACTGACGATCAGATGCAAACGACAGCAGGCTCACTCGCAATTTACGGCAACCAGGTCCCCGCTGATGCGCCGCTGATTCAAAATTTGCGCGCGGCCGGCGCGATCATTCTCGGCAAAGCTAATCTCGGCGAATGGGCAAACTTCCGGGACGATGAGGCCGAGACCTTTCCTCTAGCAGTCGGTTGGAGCGCGCGCGGTGGGAGTACGATCAATGCCTACGACTTGAGTTACACATCGTGGGGGTCGAGTGCTGGTTCGGCTAACGGCGCCGCGGCGAATCTGTGCGCAGCGGCGGTTGGCACGGAAACGGACGGCTCAATCACCGGACCATCGGCAGTTGAAAACATTTTCGGTTTGAAGCCGACGCTCGGTTTGATTTCGCAGAACGGGATCGTTCCGATCAGCCATCAGCAGGACACGGCTGGACCAATGGCACGTTCGGTGACCGACGTCGCGATTCTGCTGGGCATCATGCAATCGCCGCAAACTGATTACACGCCATTTCTTCAGCGCGGCGCGCTGCAGGGCAAAACCATCGGCCGCGACGTGCGCTTTTTCGACTACAGCTATTTCGGCAGCGGCATTCCAGGCGATGAACTCACCGTCGCGTTTGCGGAAAATGCGCTGAGCATGATGCACGACCTCGGCGCAACAATCGTTGACGTTGACACCGGCGACGTATTCGCCTACACGAATGACGAGTTCACTGCACTGTTGTTCGAATTCCGGGCGCAAATTGCCGATTACCTCGCCACGCTTACGCACACAACCATGCGAACGCTGGCCGATCTCATCGCGTTTAACAATGCGAATTGTACGCAAGAGATGCCCTTCTACGATCAGGATGTATTCCTATTGGCGGAGCAGTTCCCAGGTTATCCGACCGATCCCGCCTACATGACAGCACGAAATCACGCGACTAGCACTGCGCAGGCCGGGATTGATAGCGTAATTAACTCCGGTGTCGATGCGATCGTCGCTCCACATTTGACGAACTCCACCGGGCCCGCCGTGGCGGGTTATCCGAACTTCTCGATGCCGGTGGGAATTCGCTCCTCGGGCAGACCGGCCGGCATGTTGATGTACAGCACAGCCTTCCACGAAGCGCAGTTGATCGCGATGGCCTACGATCTCGAACAAGAGTTGCTGGCTCGCCGGCAGCCGCAATTCCTCAACGCTATCATCCCGATCCCGAACGGCGGATTTTGCACCGGTCATGGGCATCATGGCCAACCGCATCTGCCACACGGGAAGATCTTCTAAGATCGCGAAGCTTCAGTCTTGAGCGCGCGAGCAGAATGACCATTCTGCTCGCGTGACAATCTTCCTCGGCTGCGGGTTTGCGGCGAAGTATCGCGAAGGCGGCGGAAATTTTTCCGTTCCGCTGCAATGGATGTTAGGGCTACGGCGAATGAAGCTCGATGCGATCTGGGTGGAACTCTTACCGGGCACAGACGATGTCCTGGCTGACCGGCTAAAGATTAGGAATTTTCAGAGGCAATTGCAGGCGCATGGATTGGCGGGACGGTACTGTTTGCTTTACCAGAATTCGGTAGCCCCTACGCATGACCTGGAATCGTTGCAGTGCATCGGAATTTCCAAACGCGAGCTGCTCGAACGTCTCGGTGGACCGAATGTCCTGCTCAATCTCGCATATTCGATTCATCCGCCGCTGCTGCTGAAATTTGAGCGACGCATTTTTTGCGATCTCGACCCGAGCGAAATTTTCTATTGGATGACGAAGATGGAGGTGGGCCAGTCGTTCCACCACGAATTCTGGACGATCGGACTCAACGTGCACGGGGACGATTGCGAACTGCCGAAATCACCACTCGTCTGGAAAACATTTTATCCACTTGTCGACACGAAATTGTTCCGGCCACAGCCCCGGCCTCACTCGCCTAAATTCACCACTGTCGGACAATGGTATTGGAGTGGGGCAGTGGAGGTCGCCGGCGAATTTCCAGACCTGTCCAAAAGATTTGCGTTCGAACCTTATCTAAGTCTTCCAGCTCGCGTGCCCGAGGCGCGGTTCGAGCTTGCGATGAACATCCCTGCGGAGGATCCCGAAAGAGAACGACTGCGCCGGCTCGGCTGGCAAATCGTCGATCCGCACCGCATCGCGCACACGCCTCGGGCGTATCGCCACTATCTCGCCAGTGCGCTTGCTGAGTTCACCGCGATCAAGGGCGTTGACGTGGCGTGGCGCACCGGCTGGGTGAGCGATCGCGCTGCCGCTTTTTCGGCGTTGGGTCGCCCGGTGATTACCGAAGACACCGGTGCACAACCTTATCTCCCCGCCAAAAACGGATTCTGTTTTATCCGGTCTGGCGCCGAGGCGGAGGCCGCCGTTGGCGAGGTGCTACGCGATTGGTCGCGGCTCTCGAAGCAAGCGCGGCAATGCGCACTGGAGGTCTTCGACTCCGTCCCAAATCTTCGCCGAATACTCGATTTTTAAGCGCTCGATTTGGCGTTGCAAAACGATTTTCGGGTGATACTCGTTCTCCCGTTATGGCTGACTTGATCAAACAAAGCGAGCTCAAGGATCGCATGAAAAAGATCCCGGAATGGGAATTGGAGAAAAACCAGATCGAGCGCACTTTCGAATTCGATGATTTTGTCGATGCGATCGATTTTGTAGACAGGGTCGCTGAGGTGGCTGAGGAAGAAGAACATCACCCCGACATAGATATCCGCTACAATAAAGTCCGTTTGGTGCTTTCAACGCACAGCAAAGGCGGTTTGACGGAACTTGATTTTAATCTAGCCGAACGAATCGATACCTTGGAGGAATAGAAACGGTGGCGACGGCACGCTGCATCGCTCAACGGCGCGGCGTGCCGACTCTACCCGCATTTCGGCAGACGCCCTTCGTCGGCGTCAATAAATTGGAATGAGGTTTGAATATCCGAACGGTTGGTCATTCCTGCCTCGGCTTTCCGGCGTACCACTATTTCCGAAACTTCGTCGTTCCATCCGCGCTTCCGCATGAATTCATTCCAAACGTAGATGTCGTCTTCAGATGGTTTGCGGCCAACTGTGAAGCACCAGCGCAAAATTTCCTCGTCGGTACCGCCTTGGTTGACGCGCTCGACCAGTCCATCGTAATCGACGCGAAGAAACTTCACACATTTTTCGTCGAAGCCTTTCCCAAGATTCGCGTGATAATCTGAAGGCAACTCCCCCTTCGCATGCAGCCGGATTTTGTCGAGCATCCGAGCGAAATGAAAAAGGCCGCCTACTTTCTCCGAAGGACTGCGCAAAGGAAACTGAGCCACGCAAGAAGTTTGAGCCTTCTGTTGGTGCGTTCAAGCGCCGAGGCGCCTTTTAATGCTACTTGGCTATCTCGCGATACGGCCTGCGCTGTTCATAGAGCGCAAGGTGTTGTTTTATTTTGTCGTAGTCGCTCCCGGATTTACCTATTTGGAGAACCTGCTTCTGATATTTGATTGCTTGATCGAAATCACCTTGCTCCGCATAAGCCGCTGCGAGCGTGTCAATGATGCCCCAATCCTTCCACTGGGATAATTCGCAGGCCTTCAATGCAAGCTCCACCGCCTCCTTGCCGTTGCGGATTTCAGTTTCCGGGCAAGTCGCCCGAAGCCACGCTAACGAATTCAAAGCCCGTTCGGGTTTCTTGATCTTCATTTGCACTGCGGTCTGAAAATCCGACAAGGCGTGGCGATAATCCTTCTTTCGAAGAAATGTGTTTGCGCGCGTGACGTAAACATCAGCGAGTTTCGGGTCGCGCAAGAGCGCGGCGTTGTAATCGGCGATTGCTGCATCCAATTCGCCTTGCCGAAGGTAAATGTTACCGCGATTCATGTACGCGCCGGCGAACTCTGGATTTAGTTTCATGACTTTGTCGAGATCGTCCATTGCTTCACACAGCTTTCCGCGATCTCTGAGTTCTGCGGCGCGATTAAAGTAAGCTTGCCACTGTTGGGGGTTAAGTGAGATTGCTTTCGCGTAGTCATTCATCGCAGATTCCAATTCTCCCTTTCGAGCCAGAGCCAGAGCTCGATTGACATATGCCCCGGCACTTCCTGGATTGAGCTCGATGGCTTGATCGTAGTCTTGCAAAGCTCTGTCGAGATCCCCCTTCGCCGAGTAGGCGTTGCCACGATTCATGACAGCAGGCGCAACTTGAATAGCGCTGATATTCATCGCGATAACCTCGTTCCATAACGCGATCTCATCATCGTAGTTGCCTTGGTCCTCAGCGAGTTTGGCTTCCTCAAACAATTCGTGGTAAGTCTTGCCACCATTCCGACTAAGTAATTGCTGAGGTGAGAGAGTCCGGTAAGTCGGGGACAGCAGGCCGAGATTATCGAATTGAAAGTCCTTATTGCGTTTCACGTCGACCTTCGCCTGATCAGCGAACCATTGAGCCACTTCGGTCGAGAGTTTTCCAGCATTCGGGTTCAAACTAAGCGCCTGCTGATAGTCGTGCTGTTGTTTGTCGGCGTCCCCATTGCGCGCGTAGAAATGCGATCGAGCAACATATCCGAGTGCGTTGCTCGGTTCCGTTGCGATTGCGCCATCAAAACTCGCAAGCGCCCTATTGGTATCGTTCATCGCGAGGTAGCACAAAGCTCGGGTCACGAGCCTGTCCGCCCTCTCTGGGCTACAGCGCACGGCCTCATCGAAATCCATTAGGGCCTCCGCAAACTGGCCTCTGCGCTTAAGAAGCAATCCGCGATTGTAGTAGGCATAGTCTGAATTCGGGTCCAACCGGATTGATTCGGTAAGATCGTCGAATGCTTTTTCCAATTCGCCGAGCTCAAGATAAGCGTATCCGCGTGCAGAAAAGGGGTAGCTTAGGTGGCGATTAAGCCGGATAGCCTCGGTATGATCCGCAATAGCCTCGAGGAACTGCCGCTTGGCATTGTACGCATGGCCGCGATTCGTAAAAACGAGCGCCTTCTGCTGATTTCCCAGGGGTTTTCGCAGGGCCGCGCTGTACTGTGCGATTGCAGCGTCATAATCGCCAGCGGCATCCGCGCGGTACGCTTCGATTACATGTTCGTTTGCTTCGCGAACGCTGACCAAATAGTACAACGCGAGCGCACTGAGCGCGATCACGCCCATTAGCGCGACCAGCGCCATCGTGATGCTCAGAAAAACTTTTGCCGACCTCGTCATTGATATCAGCTACGAACCACGCGGTCCGAATTGTAGGTCGCGCTCGGTTTAATCAAAACTCATTTCGCACGAACGCGCGATACGCGATGATACCTTCAGTTATGTATTGCTCGACTGTGACCGATCGCGCAACAATCTGCTTTGGCCATTCTCAGCATGAAGGAGCGCTATTTTGACGATGTCAAAGCGGGCGACCGGTTCAAATCTGAGCCGTTGAGCGTGACGGAAAAAGAGCTCATCGAGTTCGCCCATAAGTTTGATCCGCAGATGTTTCATCTTAGTCGCCGGCGTGCGGAGAGAAGCATTTTCAAGGGACTGATTGCCAGTGGCTGGCACACCGCGGCGATGAGCATGCGACTATTCGTGCAAACACTGAACTTCACCGAGGGCGCAATCGGACTCGGCGTGGACGAGTTGCGCTGGCCTAACGCAGTGCGGCCCGGGGACGTCCTGATTGTGGAGACTGAGATTCTTGACGTGCGCTCCTCGCGCTCTCGCCCCGGCTACGGGATCATTCGTCTCCGCAATGTGACGACAAACCAGCGCGGCGAAGTCGTGCAAACGATGCTGGCGAGCGCGATGGTGCCGATGCGCGTTGCGCCAAGGATTGAATGAAAGGGATGCGAAGAGCATCGCAATTCAAAAGCCGTCACTTTGCAGTTCTGTTGCCGCGATCGCTTGTTTAAAATCTTCTGGCAGCGGAGCTTCAAAGTGCTTCCATTCGCCAGTGCGCGGGTGAGAAAAACCTAGCTTCCATGCGTGTAGCATCTGGCGGGGAAAACCTTTAGCGAATCTCGGCGCGTAGATCTTGTCGCCCAACACCGGATTGCCGAGATGATGCAGATGCACTCGAATCTGATGTGTGCGGCCACTGTGCAATTTGCATTCAACCAAACTGGCCTGCTCGCTCGAGCGAAGAACTCGATACTCAGTTTTGGCCGCACGACCACTGGGGGAACTCACGCTCATTCTTTGCCGATGCATTGGATGCCGTCCGATTCTGTTCTCAATTACGCCTGTCTGCTTCCGCAATTTTCCGGCGACCAGGGCGAGGTAAATCTTTTCTACCGTGCGCGCGGTGAACTGTTTCGATAATTCCTGGTGCGCGACGTCGTTTTTTGCTGCGACGAGGCAACCACTTGTTTCCTTATCGAGACGGTGAACGATGCCAGGCCGTTCCTTTCCGCCGATGCCCGACAATCCCGGGCAGTGGTGTAACAACGCATTGACTAATGTGTGTTCACGCTGGCCGGCACCAGGATGCACGGTCATTCCGGCTGCCTTGTTGATGACAATCAGATCGTCGTCTTCGTATAGAATCGATAACGGAAGTGCTTCCGGCTCGGTCGGGATTTTTTCGATTGGCGGTTCTGTAACTTCTATTTCGTCTCCGGATCGGACAGAGTGGTGCGGGCGTGTAGTTGCGCCACCGACACGAACAAAGCCTGCGCGGATTAATTGCTGAATGCGAGCGCGCGAGAATTCAGCAAGCGACTTGACCAGGAACAGATCAAGGCGCATCCGGGCATACTCCCTTGGCACCACCAATTTGAACGTTCTCGATCCCTCGCTTGTCGCTTTCAACGCCTCCACGGCCATCCTTTTGCCTAAAATTCGTCAATGTTACAGTCGATTTCCATGTCGATTAGAGGAAGCTGTTCATGACGGCAACGTGTTGGATATGTGGCGCTGCGCTCGATACCGGCGGTTTTGAACCTTTGGTACGGGTGGTCTGCCGGAACTGTGGTCAAAAAAATCTGCTGCAACGAACCTTCGATCACTTTGTGCCCGTAGAGACGCTTGGTGCGGGGGGAATGGGCACGGTGTATAAGGCGCGCGACACGCAACTCGAGCGGTTTGTTGCGCTCAAGTTGTTGCACAAGGATCTCAGTACCGAAGCGGATCCTGATGCGCAATTGCAACAAGAGGCGCGCATTGCTGCTTCTGTGAATCATCCCAACGTCGTGCAGATATTCTCGTTGGGGATGGACCACGGCCGGTTTTATGTCGTGATGGAACTGATCGATCATGGGAGTCTCGACGATTTCATGGAGTTGCAGGGCCGGGTGCCGGAACACCAGGTGCTCGACATCGGAATCCAGATTGCAAGAGGACTTCGCGCAGCTCACCGGAAGGGCTTGATCCATCGAGACGTGAAGCCGGCCAACATTTTATTTGTCGATGAACAGGCGGCGAAGATTGGTGACTTTGGCCTGGCAGCCTTCGCAACGCAACAATCGCAGCATACAGAGGGCGATCGTGTGATCTGGGGAACGCCGCCTTATGTCGCGCCGGAGAGATTGTGCAATGAGCCGGAGGACGTTCGCAGCGACATTTACAGCCTTGGCGCAACGCTGTTTCATGCTCTCGCAGCGAAACCGCCTATCGACAGCAACACAAATTCCGCGACAGAGTTGCGCGAATTGAAACAGCACCCGGCAGAGTTGCGGGCCATCGCACCGGATGTATCTGTGCCGACTGCGCATGTTTTGCAGCGAATGATCGCACCTGATCCCAGTCAGCGTTTTTCTTTCTACGATGAGCTTCTGTCGGAACTTGATGCGGCGCGCCGCGCGTTTGAGATTGCTGATGCTCGGCGACAATCACCGCGCTGGTCTTTCTCCGGACTTTTTCGGCACAACTGAAAGCTCTGAACAAACGCCACGCTTGAGGCTCAGATTCTAGACCAAGCGTTGCCACGAAGCCTCTTTGACTCGATGTTTGTTTTTACATGGCACAAAACCCACCAACGCCACCACCACCATTTCCTTCGCCCGAGGAGCTGAAGTCCAAGATCACGGAGTTCATGAAACAGAACTTCGGCGACCGCGTTTCAGTTGCCACAATTACCGAGCCAGAACCAGCGGTCGCAGAGGAGGAAGAAAAGCCGGAGAAAACCGAGCACAAGGAATTCGAGTTTCATTTGCTGCCGCGCGACATCAAAGCGCACCTGGACCGATTCGTCATCAAACAGGAGGAAGCGAAGAAAGTCCTCGCGATTGCGGTTTGCGATCATTACAACCACGCCAATTACCTTCGGCGGCTCGAGAAAGAGGATCCGAACCGCGCTCAGGAAATTGAATACATCAAACAAAACGTG
>Ga0306920_100008160_pt1 | contig 13875 bp, 9 predicted proteins | sample flu12Cox44000170_FD_204666 | JGI IMG/M metagenome (GOLD analysis project Ga0306920, IMG submission 204666) | Lab enrichment of tropical soil microbial communities from Luquillo Experimental Forest, Puerto Rico - flux4day.12C.oxic.44.000.170 (v2)... | ecosystem: Environmental > Terrestrial >...
GTTTCTTTGGCGAGACGGCCACATGAGCGCTCTCCCGACAGTGGGCGGCAATAACGGGCAGGCCAGCGCCATCAATAACCGCGGACAAGTCGTAGGATATTCGGAAACGGCTAACACTGACCCCACATGCCCGCCTGCTCCTACGATATCGCCGGTATTGTGGGAAAAAGGCCAAGCCCAGCCTCTTCCTTTGGTAGGTACCGATCCAGACGGTTTCGCAAACGGGATCAACGATCAAGGCACGGCCGTAGGCTACTCGGGAAGCTGCATCCTAGCGAAGCACGCCGTAATGTGGAAAAACAACACTGCCTTCGTGCTTCAGGACACCGGATATGCACGTTCCAATTACGCCTTCGCCATTAACAACCTGGGCCAAATTGTTGGGAAAGTCCGCAGCGCTGATGGCACAACATTCGTAGCCGCTCTTTGGCAGCCGGACGGCACACTCACAATCCTCGGCATTCTGCCGGGAGACCATGCCGCCTTCGCTACCGGCATCAACAACCTGGGCCAAGTGGTGGGAAACAACATTGACTCCAGCAACAACTGGTCCCACGGCTTCATTTGGCAGAACCAGGTGATGACCGACCTTAACACAGTAATTCCCGCGGATTCCAACCTCTTCGTAATCTCAGCTAGCAATATCAATGAGCGCGGACAAATCTCGGGTATGGCTACCGTGCTCACCGGGCCCCATGCGGGTGAAATCCACGCCTATCTTGCAACCCCCGTCGACAGAAGCGTAGGCACGTCGATGGCAGAATTCGCACGTACACATCCGCATTCCAATTTGCCCGCGAATACTTGCAACCACTTTTTCGAGAGATTCGGACCCGGCCGATTCGACGAATAGACGGATATTTTCGGAGCTTCCGCACTATGCATTCCTGCCATATGCTGCGCGAAAGCGTAAGGCCGGAGGTTGTTGCGGGGCAACATGGGTCACGCGAATATCGACGTGACCCAGAAATGTTTACGGCAAGCGCTGGTGGAAAGAGCTGACTTTCTGGCCGTTGTGAACTTCGACCGGCGCTCGGAGGATTACGGCAAGGTCATTGCGACAGCGCCCTTTGCGGCTCCCGATGCTACCGGCAATAAACCCCATCTGGGCACGCAAAATACGAACATTGAGTTGCCGCCCGGCCATGGCCCACCAACATGACTCCGCGGCTGTAAAACGGGGTGCTCACACCAGGGCGCCCCGTTTCTTCTCCGTGAAATTCGACCGTTCGGAGTTCGAGCTACCGATACTCCGTGTCCAACGCGTAATTCATCGCTGCCGCGGTCGCGCAGAACCACTACGCGATCATCGGAGGTCAGGCCGAGCCAAGGAGTGCCGGGAAAGGTTGGTTAGTCATTTCGATCGAGGATGCGTCCGGTACAATCGCTAGACTCCCATCGGGCATACGAAAGCGGTATACGGTGTTCCCTTTCATGACTACAAATAGTTCCTGCTAACCGAGGCGCACTTCGCCCGAACGCTGCGTCCGACTCTGCGGCCAAGGGACGCTGGCAGCTTGAACACACTCACTCTTGGCCCAGAGTGATCGGCTGAGAACTAACCTGCCCGCTTTTAGCAGCCACGATTTCTTATTCGACGATCCAGCTCTCGAGAATTGCGGTCGCTCACACCCACAGCTTGTCGGCCAGCCATAACCCCTGTGTCTCTATTATTTATTATGTGTAACTTCTTTCTAATAAAGCTCTTGTGCAGGAATTATGTCGTAACCCATTGATTCTAATAACCTATGGGGAAGGGGTGGCGCAAAACTCTCGCGAATAAAAACCGCTCCGGACACCGTCACCCCGTGCTATCGTCTATCGCGCGGCACTTCATTCGTTGGCATGGAGACATGATCACGGCAAAGCCTTCAACTTATCGTGTCTTCGTGATCGGCACCTTGGGAGCAATGCTCGCGCACACCGCTTCCGGTTGGGGACAGGCCACGATCAATGCGCAGGTAACCGGCGGAGGCGGAGGCGGCAGCGGTAAATGTACCTTCGAGGTCCGGGTAGACGGCGTGGCTGACGTCCAGATCCGAGGTAACCAGGGATACCTGCAAACCAAGGCCGGCATGCCCCCGCAATGGGTACGCCTGAAATGCAACCAGCCCCTGCCTCGCAATCCGAACAACTTCCGCTTTGCTGGCGTGGATGGCCGAGGCAAGCAGTCTCTGCTGAGAGACCCCGCGCAAAACAATGGCATCGCCGTTGTCCGCGTCGAAGACAACCGCAGCGGATACGAAGGCTATACCGGCGACATCATGTGGAATGGCGGCAACAACAACGGCAGCCCGTGGAACGGCGGCTGGTGGAGCGACAACTGGAATGGCGGGGGCGGCTGGAACGGCGGAGGTGGCGGATACCCACCCCCGGGTGGCGGCAACTGGAACAACAACCTCGTCCCCAACTGCCAGAACAACATTCGCAACAAGGTGCGACAACAGATCAACAATGCGCAGGTGAATTTCAACGGCCAACCCAGTCGCAATCAGTCGGGATCGTTCGTGATGGTGGACGGCACGGCGAACATTCGTGATAACCAGGGCCGCATGGGACAGATCGCATATCGCTGCCGTATGCATCCCAGCGGGAACGTTGCTGACTCCAGCTACAACGTCACCCAGGGGCCGGGCTATCCGCGATAGCGTCGGGGATTGCTGGCGAGGTTAACCATTCTTAGACCGAATTTTTGACGGACGGCGCGGTTGGACGGAAGACTTCTACGGCGGCGATGATGGTGTTCGTGTGGATGGTCACGGTGTCTCCGACGCGGATGGCGTAGCCGCCGGCGTACGTCACGAAAACCGGGATGCCGCGAGCGCGAGCGGCGCGAAAGACCAGCTCGTCCCGCTGCTTCAGGCCGTCGATTGTGAGATTCAATCCGCCAAGCTGATCTTCGCGGAAGGGATCGGCTCCGGCGACGTAGCAGATCAGCTCGGGCTCAAACTGTCGCAAGCCGGAGCTCAGGGCGTTATCGAGCCAGGCGAGGTATTCGGCGTCGCCGCAGCCGTCGGGAAGATTCACATCAATTGAAGACGGCGGCTTCGCCAGCGGATAGTTGTTTTCCTGATGCAGCGAAATCGTGAACACATCCTTCGAGCTTCCCTGCCGCATGCTGCCACCCGACAATCCCAAGACGGAGCCCTGATGCGCTGACGGCAGCGTACCTGGCTGCGTGTTGGCAGATCCGAAAATGAATGCGGTGCCGTTGCCCTGATGCACATCGCAATCGACGGTCATGGCCCGCTGGATGAGCTTGCGCTGCTGCAGCCTGCGGATGGCGACCGCGAAGTCGTGCAGCATACAGAAGCCCTCGCCGTGATCGGGAAAGGCATGGTGAAAGCCGCCACCGATGTTCACCGAGGCGCCATCGCGCAAAGCGAGCTCGGCGGCGAGGATGGAGCCGCCGGTGTGCAGCATGAAGGTGTCGACCACCTGCGGCGAATATGGAATCTCCATCTCGAGCTCTTCACGCGCGCTGAGACTGCCTTCCATCAGCTTGTTGACGTAGTGCGGCGAGTGCACCAGCATCACGTCGGATTCAGAGGCGGGCTGCGGTTCCACAAAGTCGGAGTCGTCAGCCATGCCCAGCGAAAACAGGCGCTCGCGGATGAGGCGGTACTTGTCGGCGCGAAAGACGTGATCACCGATAGGGAGGAAGTACTTCTCGCTGTAGACAAGCTTGAACGGGAGCATGGGCCGTGATTTGTGCGAGCCCTCTGGCAACTGTCGATTACTCGAGCCAGAGATGACGCGCCCGGACGTAATGAAGCAGTATAGTGCAGATCCCAGCGATTCACTCGCTAGTGCCGGTTTGTCATCCCGCTTGGTGGCACGACCACGATGACCTTTGTGGTCTGGCTGTATTACCGACTCTAGGACACACTTGAGCGAGTTTCCACCTTCATCAGTGAGGAGAATCAATATGCAGCGAGCTGTTTGCCTTGCGTCAGCAGTGTTGTGCCTATCGTTCCTCGCGGTCACAATGGCGACTGGGCAGGTTCCCTACAATCAAGGCCCCGTGGAACGAGTGGTCTTAGTTCATATTCTGCCGGGCCATTTCGATGTGTTCATGGCCGATCTGAAGAAGAATATCGTTCCCCTCTGGGAAGCCGAGAAGGCCGCGGGGCTCATCACCGACTATCAGATGTTTCTCAACCAAACCTCCGCTAGCGCGGAAGACTGGGACTTCGGTTTTTCGCTGACCTACAAGAACATGGCCGCGCTAGATGGTCTGCCGGATAAAGTGTTCGGACTTCGCATGAAACAGTACGGCGATCAAGCGGCCGAGCAGAAGGTCATCGACAAGCGAGTAGAGAACGCGCGAGTGGTCAACAGCTTTCTGATTCGGGGCATCACCTTGCGATAGGAATCCCACGCTCTATGGGCCCACTCTATCCGTAAAAACGGCGGACAACGGTGGGGCACTCAATTTCATAGGGCGGGCGGCACCCGATTGTCAAAAGTGCTTGATTTAAGATGGCGGGCGATGGCCTCGGCGACTCAGTTCGTCGCGCTGCGACGTGCCGCTGGACACAACCTGCTGGCGACCGCAGGTGCGGTGATGATCGCGGTATTCGTCCTGTGCGCTGTTTTCGCTCCGTGGCTTGCACCGCAGGACCCGGCCTACATCGACCTTGCTTCGCGATTGATGGGGCCATCGGCGGCGCACTGGTTCGGGACCGACGAACTGGGACGGGATATCTTGTCGCGAGTGATCTATGGCGCGCGCATCTCGATGCTGGTAGGGACGTGCGTGGTGGTCACGTCTCTCACTCTCGGCCTGATCTTCGGCTCGATTGCGGGCTATTACGGTGGATTCCTTGACCGCTTCCTGAACGTAATCGTGATGAATGCGTTCATGTCGTTCCCGGGAATCCTTCTGGCGATTGCGTTTGTGGCCTTCCTCGGGCCGGGGCTGTTCAACCTTGTGCTGGCGCTATCGATCGGAGGATGGGTGGGGTATGCGCGGCTTGTGCGCGCGCAGGTTTTGGCGGTACGTGAGCGCGAGTTCGTCGAGGCGGCGCGAGCGCTGGGTGCAAGCGATTTGCGGATCATCGTGCGTCACATTCTGCCGAACATCATTCAGCCGGTGATCGTGCAGGCGGCGATCGGCATGGCTGGAGCGATTCTGGCGGAAGCGACCATGAGCTTTTTGGGGCTAGGGGTTCCGCCTCCCACGGCGAGTTGGGGATCGATGTTGAACGACGGGCGCTCGCACCTGTTCGATGCTCCGCACCTCGTGCTCTTCCCGGCCGCCGCGGTGATGCTGGCGGTGCTGTCGTTTAACTTCATTGGGGATGGGTTGCGGGATTATTTGGATCCGAGGTCACGAATCGAAGCTGGATTGTAGCGGGGATTGATTCACCAAAGAGGCACAGTGCGAACGGATCGCCCGCAGCCGCTCTCGCAGGTTGGGACGAGCGGCATTCACGACAGAGAACACAGAGGGCACGGAGAAATTCAAAGAGACTCACTCGGAATTCGCTGTGCGTGCTCTAGAATCATCCCCGGAAATAGTTGCTTGAGGTTTTCGAATGCTTTCTTCTCGATTCGGGGTTTCTGCGATTTTCGGAATTTTGCTAGTTACAGTGACTCTGGTGACGTCGTGCGGCGGGCAGGCGACCGAGACGTCCAACCCAACTACGACACCGCCGACGTATCGGCTGGTTTGGTCGGATGAATTCAGTGGGGCGGATGGATCGGCGCCCGAGGCCAGCAAGTGGTCGATTCAGACCGGCGGCAACGGCTGGGGCAACAATGAGTTGGAGTATTACACCGCGCGTTCCGAGAACGTGCAGGTACTGGGCGGGAACCTGGTGATCACAGCGATCAAAGAGAATTACACCGGGGCGGACGGCGTCTCGCGCAATTACACTTCGGCGCGCTTAGAGACCAAGGGCCTGTTTTCCGAGCGGTACGGGCGCTTCGAGGCGAGCATTAAGATCCCTAAAGGCCAGGGCATGTGGCCTGCGTTCTGGATGCTGGGGTCAGACATTGATACAAACCCGTGGCCGGCGTGCGGCGAGATCGACATCATGGAGAACATCGGCAAAGAGCCGGCGATCGTGCACGGATCCTTGCACGGGCCAGGCTATGCGCCGGGCAACGTGACCGCGTCGTACAGGTTGCCATCGGGCGCGCTGCGCGACGGGTTTCATTTGTATGCGGTCGAGTGGGACCCGCAACAAATCCGCTTTTATGTGGACAGCACGCAGTATGCGACATTCACGCCGTCGAATTTGCCGAGTGGGTCGCCGTGGGAGTTCAACAAGCCCTTCTTTATTTTGTTGAATGTAGCGGTAGGCGGTGGCTGGCCGGGGCCTCCGGACCAGACCACGCAGTTTCCGCAGCAGATGCTGGTGGATTACGTGCGGGTATACCAAAAACAGTGACTCGTGGCCAGTGGCTGCTGGCCAGCTCGGCTTTGAGCCGTCAGTTTAGGCGCTCACGATGTGACATTCCGCTGGTGTAAAGCATCCAATCGGACATGGCTACTGAAAAGGCAGTATTAGGTGGAGGATGTTTTTGGTGCGTTGAGGCTGCGATCGGACAGCTCGAAGGCGTGGAGTCGGTGCGCTCGGGCTACATGGGCGGACGCCGGCCGAGTCCGACGTACGAGCAGGTATCGACCGGAACCACGGGTCACGTCGAAGTCGCAGAGATCACGTTCGACCCGGCAAAGATCAGCTACCGCGATTTGCTGGAGGTCTTCTTCACGGTGCACGATCCGACGACGCTGAACCGGCAGGGCAACGACGTGGGCGAGCAGTACCGCTCGGTGATCTTTTATTTGAATGAGGAGCAAAAGAAAATTGCCGAAGAAGTGATCGCGGAGTTCACGCAGGAGAAGGCATTCGACAAGCCGATCGTGACCGCCCTCGAGCCGGCGCAGACGTTCTGGCCCGCTGAGGATTATCACCAGAATTACTTCGCCAACCATCCCTTCCAGCCGTATTGCATGTTTACGGTGGCTCCCAAGGTGAAGAAGGTGCGCGAGAAGTTTGCGTCGCGGGTAAAGGCTACCGTCTAAAACATCCACCACAGCGGCAGCGAGACACAGAGGATTTGGAATCAGATTTTCTCTGTGCCTCAGTGGTGAGACAAGGCTTACAATCAGGCACATGGCGGATTCCCTTAATCTGAGCCTGTGGTTCCCCAGCTTTCATGAAAACGAAATGCTGCCGCGCACACTGTCGGTGATGCGGCAGTTTCTGTTTTCCGAGACGCGCGAGGGGATCACCTATCTGTCGGTGCATCCGACCGCATGGTCGGAGCCGACGGTGCTGGAGCAACGGTTCAATCCGGGGATCTCGCCTGAGGAAGCAGTAGAGCTGGCGAGCGAATTCGCACACCACGATTTTGCATTTGTCTTCGAAGCGTTTTGGGACTTGTGGGTGCCGAACGAAGACTCGGAGGGCGACGCGTGGGTACAACGTCCGATTGCAGTGCGATTTGTCGCGCACGGCGTCGAGTTCGACGAAGGCATTTACACCGACGATGGACACGTCGAGGTGGACTTCGGGTTGGATACTCCGTTTCTGTTCGAGGGACTGGAGCTGTCGGCGAGGAATGAGGAGCATGTGAGGCAGAACGTCGCCAAGCTGGTGGCGTTTACGCTGGCGGTGCAGAACAACTCGAAGATCTCAGGCCGGGTATTGTGGTCGGAGTCGGAGAGCAATCTCGCACAGAAGCTGATTGCGCAGTTGCAGCAAACGCAGTAGCGACTAACAGCTAGCGACTAGCAACTAGCTTTTGGCGATCAGCTGGCAGCCTCAGTCGGTAAAAAATCCGAGAAATCGAAGAAAAGCAACCGGACCCAGAGCGAGTCTGTGGGACTCGAATGACCTTCGAGCGCTTTGGGAGCAGTACGAACGGAGGGCAGAAAGGTCTCGTGCATGAGCGCGGGAAAATGGCGTCACAGCATGTGTAGCATGCTTTCGCAAACGCTGGCCCCGTCCGAAGATTTGGCCGTGGCAGACGCCGGAACGAATGCGAGTTTCGGAGACTTGCTGTTTCTGTGGTCGAAAAACACAAGAACGAAATTCACATGAAGAAAGATCGACGTAGCCACGAACTTCGCTGTGTGATTCGGAACCGAGTCTCAAAGTAGGCACTACCGGAGTGACAAGGGCTTTTCAGCTAGTGACAGATTTCTACTTCCCCCGCTGTCGCCAAAGAGGCGACAAGTGTGGGCACCCACGTAGTTGGTTGTTACGACGAAAAACCCCACTCCAGCGAACCCGGCTGGAGTGGGGCACCCGCTTATTACTGACAACTGATTACTTCGTTCTGCCGGCTTCGACCTTCAACTCTGCGGCGGCTCCGGCCTGCCCCGCTGCGAGGCGAGCGGTCAGCACGCGGAAGGGAGAGCACGACACGTAGTTGAAGTCGTTTTGCGCGCAGAACTCGACGGACGCGGGATCGCCTCCGTGTTCGCCGCAAATACCGATCTTCAAAGTCGGGCGGGTCTTGCGCCCCTTCTCGACGCCGATCTTGATCAGTTGTCCGACACCCTGCTGATCGAGCGTGTCGAACGGATCCTGCTTCAAGATGCCTTGGGCGAGGTAGGCGGTGAGGATCTTGCCCACGTCGTCGCGCGAGAAGCCGAAGGTGGTCTGCGTAAGATCGTTGGTGCCGAAGCTGAAGAATTCGGCTTCCTTGGCGATCTCGTCGGCGACCAGCGCGGCTCGCGGCAGCTCGATCATCGTACCCACGAGGTAGTCGACCCTGGTTTCCTTCTCGGCGAAGACTTCTTGGGCGACGCGGCGAACGATCGCAGCCTGGTTGGCCATTTCCTTGATGCCCGTAGTGAGCGGGATCATGACTTCAGGCTTCACCTTGACGCCTTCGTGAGCGACCTTCACGGCCGCTTCGAAGATGGCGCGCGCCTGCATCTCGGTGATTTCGGGATAGGCGATGCCGAGGCGGCAGCCGCGCAGCCCGAGCATGGGGTTGACTTCGTGCAACTGCTCGACGCGGTTGAGCAGGGCGTGCAGCTCTTTCAGTTTCGGCGAGCGCGGCTTGGTGGATTCGAGCTTCGCGATTTCGACCATGAGATCCTCGCGGCGCGGCAGGAACTCGTGCAGCGGCGGATCGAGCGTACGGATGGTGACCGGAAAGCCGTCCATGGCGCGGAAGACGCCGACGAAATCGGCCCGCTGCATGGGCAACAGTTTCTTCAGCGCGGCGCGGCGGTCTTTCTCGTTGTTGGCAAGAATCATGGCGCGCATGTACGGCAGGCGGTCTTCAGCAAAGAACATGTGCTCGGTGCGGCACAGTCCGATGCCTTCGGCTCCGAAGGCGCGGGCCTGCAGAGCGTCGCGCGGAATGTCGGCATTGGCGTACACGCCGATGCGGCGGAAGGGCTCAGCCCAGCTCATGAACTTGAGCAGCTCGGGATCGTCGGGCGAGGCCGGGACGGTCTTGAGCTGGCCGTTGATGACGCGACCGGTGGTGCCGTCGAGAGAGACCCAGTCGCCGCCTTTGAGGACTTTGCCGGCTACGCGCATTTCGCGGTTCTTTTCGCTCACCTCCATGTCGCCTGCGCCGGCTACGCAGCACTTGCCCATACCCCGGGTGACGACTGCGGCGTGGCTGGTCATGCCGCCACGCGAGGTAAGAATGCCGATGGCGACTTCCATGCCGTGGATGTCTTCGGGCGTGGTTTCACTACGCACGAGGATGAGCTTGGCCTTGGGGTCCTTTTGGAATTTCTCAACCGCTTCGTCGGCGGTAAAGACGATCTGTCCGACGGCAGCGCCGGGGGAAGCCGGCAGTCCAGTGGCGAGCACTTCCACCTTCACGCCCTTCTCATCGAGCCGCGGGACGAGGAAGTCGTACAGCTGGTTGGCTTCGACGCGAAAGATGGCTTCTTCCTTGGTGATGAGGCCTTCCTCGACCATCTGGATGGCGACGCGAACGGCGGCGCGCCCGGTGCGCTTGCCGTTGCGGGTCTGCAGCATGTAGAGGCGGCCATCCTGGATGGTGAACTCGAAGTCCTGCATGTCGCGATAGTGTTTTTCCAGCCGCGTGGTGATGTCGCGGAGCTGGTTGTACACATCGGGCATGATTTTCTCGAGCTCAGAGATGTGCACGGGCGTGCGGATGCCGGCGACGACGTCTTCGCCCTGCGCGTTCATCAGGAACTCGCCGTAGAACTCTTTCACACCGGTCGCGGGATTGCGGGTGAAGCCGACGCCGGTGCCGCTGGTGTCGCCGAGGTTGCCGAACACCATGGCCTGCACGTTGACGGCAGTGCCGAGCATGTCGTCTATGTTGTTGATGCGGCGATAGGTCTTGGCGCGATCATTCAGCCAGGAGCGGAAGACGGCGTCGCGCGCCATGACAAGCTGCTCGTGCGGATCCTGTGGAAACTCGCGCTTGGTGTGCTTCTGCACGACCTTCTTGTACTCGGCGATGACTTCCTCGAGCGCCTTGGCGTCGAGCTCGGTGTCGAGCTTGGCCTTCTTCTGTTTCTTCTTGCCGTCGAAGACTTCTTCGAAAGCGTGCTTGGGAATGTCGAGCACAACATTACCGAACATCTGGATGAGGCGGCGATACGAATCGTAGGCGAAGCGCGGATTGTGGCTGCGCTTTGCGAGTCCTTCGACCGACTTGTCGTTGAGGCCAAGGTTAAGGATGGTGTCCATCATGCCGGGCATGGAGAACTTGGCGCCGGAGCGGACGCTGACCAGCAGCGGATTGTCGGCACCGCCGAGTTTCTGCCCCTGGAGCTTCTCGAGCTTGTCGAGGGCCTCGTCCATCTGCTTGTTCACTTCGGCCGAGACGTCACCGTTGCGCATGTACTCACGGCAAGCTTCCGTCTGGATGGTGAAGCCCGGAGGCACGGGCAGTCCGGCGTTGGTCATCTCGGCGAGGCCGGCGCCCTTGCCGCCCAGCTCATCTTTCATTTTGCCGTTGCCTTCGGCGTGATTGCCGCCAAAGAAGAAAACGTACTTAACCGATTTTGTATCGGTTACTTTTGGCCCGACTTCTACTGTGGTTGTGCTCATGATTAATCCTTTGCTTGGAGACTCTATTCTAAGAAGATTTTGCTTCCGTTACGATCTCGCTGAAATCGGCGATGGTCGAGAATTCGTTCAGCAGGTCGCGCATCAAGGCCAAACGATTGGCGCGCACGGGCTCGTCGTCAACCATGACCATGACTTGGTCGAAGAAGGTATCCACTGGGTGGCGAAGTTTACTGATCTCCATCAGCGCCCGAACGTAGTCCTTCTTCTTGCGCAGAACTTGTACTACGCCGGCCGTCTCTGAGATCCGGTTGCCTACCGCTTTTTCTGCATCCTCGAGCAACCTGTCCATGTCGAGCTCGACCGCCACGGACTTGTTCGTCTCACGGGCTTGTCGGAGGATGTTCTTCATGCGTTTGAAGGCAACAGCAATCGAGGTGAAATCGTCCGAGCCGCGCACTTGGGTGAGCGCTTCGGCGCGGGCGATGGCATCCACCACATCGTCGCTGCCTGCGGCGAGAACGGCGTTGACTACATCGTAAGCCAAGCCGCGAACCTCGCGTAGATAGAACTCGAGCCGCTCGCGCATGAAGCGAAAGACCGAAGCGTCGAAGTCGAGCTTCTTGTCGAAGCGACGCTCGGCATCGCTGCCGGCGTACTCGGCGCGCGCGTCGCTGAATAGCTTGCCAATAGGAATCGGCAGCTGGTGCTCGGCGATGATCTTCACGATGCCATTGGCGGCGCGGCGCAGCGCGAAGGGATCTTTCGATCCGCTGGGCTCGAAGCCGAGCGCAAACATGCCGGCGATCGTGTCGGCCTTGTCCGAGATGGCCAGAACTGCCCCTTCCAGTGTCGGCGGAACCGCATCATCCACCGATTCGGGCTGGTAGTGATGGTAGATCGCATCGCCGATCGCCTCGGCGGTGGCGCGGGGAAGTGAGGGATCGAGCTGCTGCATTTTGGCGTAGAGCCCGCCGACGATGCCCTGCAGCTCGGTAAACTCCTTGACCAGCTCGGTGGTGAGATCGGCCTTCGACAGGTGAGCTGCCTTGAACACGACGCCGGGTCGAATGGCCACACCAGCGACGCGCAGCACCTCGGAGACCAAACTGCTCAACTTTTGAACGCGCGACGTTTTGTCGAAGTAACTGCCAAGGTCTTTCTGGAATGTGACCGACTTCAGCATATCAACGCGTTCGCGCAGGTTGATCTTCTGATCGGTGTCCCAGAAGAAGCGAGCGTCATTGAAGCGCGCGCGCAGCACGCGCTCGTTGCCGTGGCGGATGAGGCCGTCGGGATCGCTGTCGGTGTTCAACACCGCGAGGAAATGCGGCGCGAGTTCGCCGGCGGCGTCTTCGAGGGCGAAGTACTTCTGGTGGTCACGCATCACGGTGACCAGAACTTCCTGAGGCAGGGTGAGGAATTCGGTATCGAAGCTGCCGAGAATTACGCTGGGGCACTCTGTGAGGTTGACGACCGTGTCGAGGAGCGATTTATCTTCGCGCCAGCGCGCACCTGTGACGGTGCGAGTGGCGGCGTCGAGCGCTTTGCGGATGAAGTGCTCACGATCGGCGGCGCTGACGGTTACGTAAGCGTGGCCGAGCTTCGCTTGGTAGTCATCGGGTTTGTTGATCAGGACTGCGCCGCGGGAAAGAATGCGATGGCCCTGGCTGGTGTTGCCGGCCACGATGCCGCCAAACTCGACAGGGACGACCTCGTCGTCGAGGAGCGACACCATCCAGCGCACGGGACGAACGAAACGCTCGGCGTTCTTGCCGCGCCAGTACATGCTCTTGGCCCAGTAGATCCTGGCAATCTCTTTCGGCAGCAGCTCGGCCAGAATGTCAGACGCAGACCGTCCTTTTTTCTGTACGGTCGCAGCCAGGTAATCGCCCTTGGGCATTGTGACCTGCTTCAGGGAGGCCACCGGGACGCCAGCTTTGCGGGCGAAGGCCTCGGCTGCCGGGGTGGGCGCACCGTCCTTGTAGGCAACCTTTAATGATGGTCCAGTAAGTTGCTCTTGTACATCGGGTTGCTGCGTGGCAATTCCGCGAGCTAGCAGGGCGAGCCGACGAGGTGTCGAGTACGCCGCGATGGCGGGACTGTCGGTCAGTCGCTCGCGAACCAGCAGATCGCCGGTGCGGTGCGCCAGTTCGTCGCGCGCATTATCGATCATCCTTGCAGGAATCTCTTCGACACCGATCTCAAGTAAGAAGTCTGGCATGCTAGAAGGCGTTCTTTCTATTGTGCGGTATTCCGTGTTGCATTGCTGTGACTGCCGTCACTGGCTCTTGCATTGTGCCGTCGCTTCGCGGCTCGATTGGCTAATGGCTAGTTGCTAGTTGCTCAACGCTTGTGGCTGCCTCGGAAACAACAGTCTCATTTTGTGCCTGCTGCTGGTCCACATATGCCTTAGCCACGCCGACGGCCAGGGCCCTAATCCTCGCGATCACGCCCACGCGCTCGGTCACGCTGATGGCACCGCGCGCATCGAGGATGTTGAACAGGTGCGAGCACTTCAGGCAGAGGTCGAAGGCCGCGAGCACGGGGAAGCGGCGCCGCGCTTCGCGGTTAGCTTTTCGCTCTTCGCCAGAACGACGCTCTTCTTCGTTCGCTGTTCGCTTTTCGTTCTTCGCTCGGTTGTACTCATCCAGCAGCGCCTGGCATTCGGCTTCATACAGCTTAAGGTGCTGCCAGGCCTTGTCCACATCGGCGAGGTCGAAGTTGTACACCGAAAACTGCAGCTCGTCCTCGAGCCGGATCTGCCCGTATTTCACCGGCTTGCCGTCCGGCCCGACGACCCAGGTGATGTCGTAAATGCTGTTTACGTCCTGCAGAAATTGCGCGATGCGCTCGAGGCCGTAGGTGAGCTCGGCTGAGATGGGATCCAGGTCGATGC
>Ga0306920_100008162_pt1 | contig 13873 bp, 12 predicted proteins | sample flu12Cox44000170_FD_204666 | JGI IMG/M metagenome (GOLD analysis project Ga0306920, IMG submission 204666) | Lab enrichment of tropical soil microbial communities from Luquillo Experimental Forest, Puerto Rico - flux4day.12C.oxic.44.000.170 (v2)... | ecosystem: Environmental > Terrestrial >...
ACATCATATTGGCTGTTGCCCGAGCTGCCGGCCGGCACGCCATCGGTGATGCACAGAACCGGCGAGCCATCCTCATAGGCCTGCGCCATCCCGGCGTAGGCGTACTGCATGCCGGCGGCATTCACACCCCCTTGGAAGGTGCACACTCCGACTCGTGAGCCCGCGTTGATGCGCGAGAACGCATCGGCGACCGCAACGGCGTAGCGGTCGTCGCGCATCATCAGCATCGGCACCCCTTCCCGGCCGAGCGCGTTGTTCACCCGGCAGACAGGGAAGGTCGAAACCCAACCCACACCCTCCTGCTTGAGAATGCGGACAATGCCGGTCGCTACATCGATCGTCATGGATGTGCTCTCCTTTGCATGGAGCCGAGCTGTCAGCCCGGTGTGGGGGCCCTAAAGCACACAATGATCAGCCGCGCACCGTTTCCCAACTGCCGCAGCGGTGTGATCAGCCTCGCAATCGCGGGCAATCCGGAAGATGACGGGCACCGGTCGCCCTGGCAAGAGGCGGTCGGGCATCAGATCATCCCGGACACACACACAAGAACGGCTGCGCCAACGAGGCAACGACTGGCCTCACGCTCGGGCTCTTCCGGATGCTGTTTCAGGACATCGTGTTTCGGCTGACCGGAACGCCGGGGGAGCGTCTTGCAGCCCATAAGCGCCAAGAGATGGTGACAAGCATGACGACCGGCGCTTGAGCCAAAGCCGATACAGCTTGATGCTCCCGATCCAGCGCTCGACTCCGGCAAAAAGCTCCGTGCGAGGACTAGGGGGCGCATCCACGACTACCTCGAGGCGGCCGGCCGCGGCGGCGACGAGCAAGGGCCGCTGTTCCGGCCGATCCGCACCAACCGCACCGGCCGCATCGATAAGGCGCTCGTCGCTAAAGGCCGGCATCGTGGCGCCGTCCGTCATGTTGAGAAAACTCGGGGCCTACCGCCGCCAGAGCCAGCTCGACCTCGCACTCCAGGAGCCGGGGTGGATCGAACGCACGCTGTTCATGCTCGACTGGCTCGAAAGCCCGGAATTGCGTCGACGCTGCCGTGCCAGGCTCAACAAGAGCGAGCAGCGTCCTTTCCTCGCGCAGGTCATCTGCACCTTCAGACAAGGCCGGCAAACAAGGCCGGATTGCCGACCGCGGTGCCGAGGCGCAGCAAGTTTCGAGCCTCCGGCCTCAGCCTCGTCATCGCCGCGATCGTGTTCTGGAACGCCACCGACATCGCCGACGCCATCGCCCATCTCCGTGCGACTGAACAATCGGTGCCCGATGCATAGCTCGCCCATACATCGCCGCTCAGCTGGGAGCACACGAGCTTCGGCGATGTCCTGTGGAAGCGGGCCGCCGCGACCGCAGATAAGCGCCGCCCGCTCGATCTCGGCCAGACGCGGGTCGCTGCACGACCCGCGACTTTCTCAGTCCGTCCGGTCGTATCGTTGTTTAAATACAACTTTAGCTATGCCCTCTTTATTGCGTACTCGATAACAGCTTGAGAATTTTGTCGGTCATCCATGGCGCACGCCGATGGCCGGAGTGCTTCTCAAGACCCGTCATCCTCACCTACGGGTCTTATTTATTGGCGCTGTCGGCCGGGCGAGCGCCCACCTAAGAGGACCGGCGCTATCCCCCTTCGAGCTTGGGGATGAAGAAAACCTCTGAGCCGGGGCGGATCGGCTGAAAATAGCCGGTCTCGTGGAGCGCGCCGTCGATCGCAACGGTGGTTTCTTCTTCGAGATGGTGACCCAAGCCGGGGTAGAGCCGGTCCATCTCTCTGATGATGCCGCGCAGGTTCTTCGCTTCGACCGTGAATTCGCGCACCCCGCCGGTGTACCGCCGGCTGAAGCCCGCGGTGAACACGACGCGCGCGGGGTTTGCGGCCATCAGCTCGCCTGCCTAATCGTCGGCTCCGGTGTGGTCGAGGGCGGCGCGGATCTTGGGCGGCGACATCGGCAATTCGGTTAGCCGCCGCTGGATGGCGCTGTCGATCGCGTTGGCGATCGCCGCCATCGGCGGCACGATGTTGACCTCGCCGACACCCTTCGCGCCGTACGGATGCGCCGGGTTTGGCACCTCGACCAGCACCGCGTCGATCATCGGGATGTCGGGAGCCACCGGTACCCGGTAGTCGAGGAACCCCGGATTATCGAGCCGGCCGTTCTTGTCGTAGATGTATTCCTCGTTCAGCGCCCAGCCGATGCCCTGGGCCACCCCACCCTGGATCTGCCCCTCGACATAGGAGGGATGGATCGCTTTGCCGACGTCCTGGGCCGCGACATAACGCAGGATCGTCACCTTGCCGGTTTCGGGATCGACCTCGACATCGCAGAACTGAGACGAAAAGCCCGGCGCCTGGCCGCCGGCGTTGACCGAGGCCGCAGCCGTCAGCGGGCCACCGGTCAACGCCTTTTTGGCGGCGATCTCCTTTAGCGAGAGCGGCGGGAAATCGCCGACATTGCTGGAGGCAGGTCTGGCCTGGCCGTCTTCCCAGACGACACCGTCGACATCGACGTCCCAGATCATCGCGGCACGCCCACGCAATTCGTCGACGATTTTCTTGCTCGCCTCGACGACCGCCATGCCGGTGGCAAAGGTCACGCGCGAGCCGCCGGTCGGGTTGGTGAAGCCGACCGCGGACGTATCGGCGACGACCGAGCGCACCTGGCTGTAATCGATGCCCAAGGTCTCGGCCGCCATCAGCGCCATCGACGCTCGCGAGCCGCCGATATCGACGCTGCCGCTGGAGACGATGACAGTGCCGTCCTCATTGACCTGGACGGTGGCGCTCGATTCGCCGCCGCCGTTGAACCAATAGCCCGAGGCAACGCCGCGCCCCTGGTTGGGACCGAGGGGTGCTTTGTAGGCTGGGTGATTAATCAGCGCTTCCAGAGTCTCGACATAGCCGCCATGGCTCATCTTCGGCCCGTAGATCATCGTGGTTCCCGGCCGCACCGCGTTTTTGAGCCGCAATTGCAGCGGGTCCATGCCGAGCTTCTTGGCCAGTACGTCGAGCGTGCTTTCGACCCCGAAGGCCGAAATCGGCGAGCCTGGCGCGCGATAAGCCGACGCCTTTGGGCGGTTGCTGACGACGTCATAGCCAACCGTGCGCGCATTCGGGATGTTGTAGGGCGCGAAGGCGCACAGGCACCCGTTCATGACCGGCGAGCCGGGGAAGGCGCCGGCTTGGAATTTGAAGACCCCGTCGGCGGCGGTGATCGTGCCGTCCTTTTTTGCACCGATCTTGACCCGCATCGACGCGCCCGAAGTCGGGCCGGTCGCCTTGAACACCTCGTCACGGCTCATCACGATCTTGACCGCACGGCCGGTCTTCTTTGACAACGCGGCGGCGATCGGCTCGAGATAGACCGGGATCTTCCCGCCAAAGCCGCCGCCGATCTCGGACGGCGTCACCCGCACCTGGCCGACCCCCATGCCGAGCAGCCTCGCGGTCAGCGCCCGCACCCCGAAATGGCCTTGGGTCGCGGTCCAGATCTCGGCCAGGCCGTCGGCATCGACGCGCGCCGCGCAGGCATGCGGCTCGATATAGGCCTGGTGCACGGCCGCGGTCTTAAACTCCTTCTCGACGACGACATCGGCCTCGGCGAAGCCCTGCTCCAGGTCGCCGATCTGAAATTCGAGCCTTTTCGAAATATTCGACGGCTTCGCCGGCGCCGGCTCGATGCCGCGGGTGATCATGTCTTCGAACAATAGCGGCGCGTCCGGCTGCATCGCCTCGTCGACATCGATCACGTGCGGCAGGACCTCGTAATCGATCTCGAGCAGTGCGGCCGCATCCTCGGCGACCGATTTGCTGATTGCGGCAATGGCGGCAACCGGGTGGCCTTCATAGAGCGCCTTTTCGCGCGCCATGATGTTGCGCGTGATGTGCCAGAGATTCTGCGCCACCCGCTCCGGACCCACATATTCGAACTTCTGATCGGGGAAATCGGCCGAGGTCACGACCGCCTTGACGCCGGGCAATGCCAGCGCCTTCGATGCGCCGATCGAGCGAATGCGGGCATGCGCGTGCGGTGAGCGGATAACCTTGCCGTAAAGCGTGCCCGCCGTCGCGAAATCGGCACCATACATCGCCCGCCCGGTAACCTTGGGCACCCCGTCCGGACGGATCGGCCGTGTCCCGACCCACTTGAACCCCCTCGGCGCAATGTCGTTCATCGCTCTTCTCCGTCGTCGCGTTGTGGCGGCTGGTCTCAGCTTACCGTGAGGCAGCGCGCGCTCAAAAGCAAAACCGCGAGCGCGCGCCTTGCGAGCTCGCCGGTCGCGCTTCGCCATCTCGGCGCCAAGATCGTGATCTATCATCGTGCCGGATCGAAGAGCCTCGTTCGGCGTTTTCAGCCGGCCAAGACAGGATGTCAAAAAATTGTCAAAGCCACCCTGCTAGAAGGCTTTGTTTTCGCGTAATATATTGAATTAAACTAATTTATCCCGCTCGAATCGAGATTCTCCCCTGCTTTCCAGGGGAGAACAGGGGGCGCAAGGGGCTGGCGCCACCCTGCTCAGCCGGACTACGTGGCCGGATCCGCGGGATTGGAAGTACGTTGGATGGTGCACGGAGCAACTGAGACGGCGCGTATGTTATAGCATCCGGGCATTGGCGAATGACGGGGTACTCTTCAGGCCGCGACACTTGCTGACTGCAGCCCGGACACTCTTGAGGATTTTATGCACAAACCCGTTCGCAAAGCCGTCTTCCCGGTCGCCGGGCTGGGAACCCGCTTTCTGCCGGCAACCAAGGCGATGCCCAAGGAAATGCTGCCGATCGTCGACAAGCCGCTGATCCATTACGCGGTCGAGGAGGCCAAGGCAGCGGGGATCGAGCAGTTCTTTTTTGTCACGAGCCGCGGCAAGAGCGCGATCGACGATCATTTCGACCGCGCGTTCGAGCTCGAGGCCACCCTGCGCGAGCGCGGCAAGGAAGACCTGCTCGACGAGCTCGAGGCGCGGCTACCGGAACCTGGGCAAATCGCCTATACGCGGCAGCAAACGCCGCTCGGGCTCGGGCACGCGGTGTGGTGCGCTCGCGAGCTGGTCGGCGACGAGCCCTTCGCCGTGTTGCTCGCCGACGACCTGATGGTGTGCGAGGTACCCTGCCTAACGCAGATGGTCGAGGCCTATCGGCAAACCGGCGGCAATCTCGCCGCGATCATCGAGGTGCCGCGCGCCGAGACCCAGCGCTATGGGGTGCTCGATGTCATCCGCGATGGCGGCAGACTGGTGCGGGCGCGGGGTGTGGTCGAGAAACCCGAGCCTGCGGCGGCACCTTCGACCTTGACCATCATCGGCCGTTACATCATCCAGCCCGAGGTCTTTGGTCATCTGGCCGGCGCCGAACCGGGCAGCGGTGGCGAGATCCAGCTGACCGACGCGCTCGCCAGGCTCATCGATGATGGCCAGCCGTTTCATGGGCTGCGCTTCGAGGGCAAGCGCTTTGATTGCGGCGACAAGCTCGGCTTTCTCGAAGCAACGATAGCGCTCGGACTCGAGCACCCCGACCTCGGGCCCGGTCTGCGCCGGATTTTGGCTAGCTACCTCTGAATTCCAGATGGGCCATCGCTTCGACCCGACGATACTGCGCGAATACGACATCCGCGGCATCGTCGGAACGACCTTGTCGGGCGCCGACGCCCGAGCGGTCGGGCGAGCCTACGCCGTCAACCTTGCCGAGGCCGGAGGACACCGTGTCGTAGTCGGTTATGACGGCCGGCTGACCTCGCCTGAGCTCGAGGCGGCACTGGTCGACGGCCTTGCGGCAGAGGGTGCCGACGTCGTGCGGATCGGCCGCGGACCGACGCCGATGCTCTACTATGCGGCGGCGACGCTCGGCATTGACGGTGGCGTCATGGTCACCGGCTCGCACAATCCGCCCGACCACAACGGCTTCAAATTCGTATTCCAAGGCAAGCCATTTTACGGTGCAGCGATCCAGCGGTTGGGCGAGGTTGCCCTCGGTCTCGGTGACGTTCACCATGCCCCCGGCCGGATCAGCGAGCACCCGATCCGTAAGGACTACGTTGCGAGACTTGCGCGCGACTATCACGGCACACGCCCGCTGACCGTCGCCTGGGATGTCGGGAACGGTGCCACCGGCGAGGTGGTTCAGGAGCTGACCGCGCACCTACCAGGCAGGCACATCCTGCTGAACGAAATGATCGACGGCAGCTTTCCGGCGCATCATCCCGATCCGACGATCCCCGAGAACCTGGTCCAGTTGCAACAGGCAGTGGCGCGCGAGCGCTGCGATCTCGGCATCGCCTTTGATGGTGACGGCGATCGGATCGGAGTCGTCGACGGACGCGGGCACATCTTATGGGGCGATCAGCTGATGGTCGTGCTGGCACGCGATGTGCTGGCCCGCCATCCCGGCGCACCGATTATCGCCGACGTCAAGGCGAGCCAGGTGCTGTTCGACGAGATCGCCCGGATGGGCGGCCGCCCAGTCATGGCTGCGACCGGCCACTCGCTGATCAAGGCCAAGCTCGCCGAGACCGGGGCGCCGCTCGCCGGCGAGATGAGCGGACACATCTTTTTTGCTGACGGCTATTACGGCTTCGATGATGCGGTTTATGTCGCGGTGCGGCTGCTCGGCGTAATCAGCCGCTCGCAAGAAAGCCTCGCCGCCATTGCTGATCGGCTGCCTGCCGTGGTCAACACCCCCGAGCTGCGCTTTCCGTGTGACGAAGCCCGCAAATTCGAGGTCGTGCACGAGGTTCGCGAGCGCCTGCGCAAGGCCACGGCCAAGATGACCGACATTGACGGCGTGCGCGTGCAAACCGCCGACGGATGGTGGCTGTTGCGTGCCTCGAATACGCAGGCGGTTCTGGTCGCCCGCGCCGAATCGACTACCGAGGACGGTCTCGCCCGTCTCAAAAAAGAACTTGCGGCCGAACTCTCCGCGAGCGGGGTCGCCTTGCCCGACACCTGACCCCGGCGCCTGCGGACCGCCGTCGCAGCGTCCCGGTTAGCGCGCAGCGACCTTCACGCTCGTCACCGGGACAACCGAGCACTCGATTTTCTTTTTGTGCAAGGCGACGCAGGCGCTCCACGCTTCCTGCGGCGTGAAGTTCAGGAGCCGCGCGCGATAAAGGCGCTCTTTGCCGGCCTTTGCCGGTTCCACGATCTGCACGGGTCTGCCCCTGGCTCCGGGAAGGCTGGCGGCGGCTTCGCGCGCGGCCTGAAGCGCCGCCGGTTCGGCATGGAAGGCACCGAGTTGAATGCTCCAATGCTCGCCAGCCGGCTGCGCGCGCTCGTGCGCGAGCGGCGCCGCCTCCGCCTTGGCGAAAGGCGAGAGATGCGCTGCGAGCCGCGAGGCAGCCTTGGAGATCATCCCAGACTTGCTCCGCGGCGGCGGTGACGAGGGCAGCTCGGCTTCGGCGACGGCCGGCGGCGGCGCCTCACGACGCGCGACCATCGTGGTCCCGGCACCGACTTGTTCGAAGCCCCGGTCAAGCAGCACGGCCATTTCCCGATCGCGCGTTCCCGCCGACGGTCCCCCCATGATCACGCCGATCAGTCGGTGCCCATTGCGCACCGCAGATGCCGCGAGGTTGAAGCCGGAGGCACCGATATATCCGGTCTTGATCCCGTCCGCCCCCTCATACCAGTCGAGCAAATGGTTGTGATTGTGGATAGTCTTGCCCCGAAAGTAGAATTCTCGTGTCGAGAAATAGCGATACTCCCTCGGGAAATCGCGATAGAGGGCGAGTGCCAGTTGCGCCTCGTCACGCGCCGTCGTGTACTGGTCGGGATCAGGCAGGCCGGATGCATTGCGGTATGCGGTGCTGTTCATCCCGAGTTGGCGAGCCTTGCTCGTCATATGTGCAGCAAAGGCTGGCTCACTGCCGGCCAGCCCCTCGGCAAGCACAGTGGCGGCGTCATTCGCCGATCGCGTAACAAGACCGAGGATCAGGTCTTGGACGGCAATCGATTCGCCGGGTCTGAGACCGAGCTTGGTCGGCGACCGGCTGGCTGCCTCGTAGGAGACCGGGAGATACTGATCGAGGCGAAGCCTACCCGCGTTCAGTGCCTCAAACGTCAAGTAGAGCGTCATCATTTTGGTCAGAGAGGCCGGATAGGTGATCGCGTCGGCATTCTCCGCATTCAGAACTTGGCCGGTTTCGACATCGATCACGATCGATTCGCCGACCAGAACCGGGCCGAGCCCGACCGCCGCATGGTGCGCGCGAGTGTGGTAGCGCGGGTGCCGCGCTGCTTCGGCCTGCCTGCCGGCAAACATCGACAGAGCAACAATGGCGCCGGCGCTGCCGCAGGCAAGGACTCGCAACACATGAGCGGCAGCGTTGCGGGACGCTGCGCGCCCCTTGCCCGCGAAGACTGTCACTTCACAATCCCCCCAATTCCCCCGTCGACTGCAAAGCATCGGCGATGCCCGCGCAATCGTCCTCGGAAACATTAGAAAAAAGGGAAGACGTTGTCCACGATTCGAGCGATCGGTAATCCCAATATCGCGCTTATTGCTCACTGGGTTTCGATTCAGGCGCTCATTCGGTGAGGTTGATTGCCCGGCGAGCTGTCTTCTGCTCATCGAATCGATCGGCGGAACAGTCCTCAGCATCGTGTGTCCGTCGCGATGACGATCGAATCGATGCCACGAGGATACGAGCGGACAGTCGACTAATTTCGGCCGCTCTGTCGGCACGCTCTACCCGCGGCCGTGCCTGCAATCCCGGCACTGGCCTTTGCCGCCTCGCCAGCATCATCTTGTGCGTCGCACAAGCCCACTTGTGACCTTAACCCAATTGGTCTATTTTTTATCTTGTGCGGTGCAACAACAGACGCGGCTGAAGCAGGCGAGGATCATAGAGATGGAATCGAAAGGGAGGCGCGCATCGCGCGCGGCGCGGCCGAGGACGAACCGAGTGGAAGCCGCACCACCGGCCGAGGCCCGCCCCGGATTGGCAAAACCGCTGGTGAGCGCCGCTGAGGAGCTGACATCGGCCCCCCCTGTAGAGAGCGTGATGTCGACCTCGACGACGACGGCTCCGCCGGGCTCCGAAGCGACAGCAGATACGGCGAAGGGCGCGTCGTCCGGGGGTCCTTCCGATTTCGGCCACGAGGCCTTTGCGGCCTTCGTCCAGTCGCAGACGGCAGTGGCTCGGGGGTTGGAGGCGCTCGGCGCGGAGGTGGCCGGGCTGGCACTTTCGCGAATCGATGCAGCCGCGCGTACGGCAACCGACATGCTGGCCGTCAGGACCATCTCCGACGCGATCGAGCTCAATGCCGGGTTCACCCGCAACAGCATCGACGCGTTTATTGATGGTTCGGCTAAGCTCTCCGAGCTCGGGGCGAAGTTCGTCGCCGAGGCGTCCGCGCCGATCTTGACCCAGCTGGGCAGAGGCTGGAGCAAGGCGGGGCGCCGCACGTTCTGACTGGTCTGTCGCCGGTGCTCCGGCAGCTGGCGCTCACTACTCGACCTCAGCCAGAAACGCGCGGATCTGCCGGTCGATAAACCGCCCTTCTGTGGTATCCGGTGCGGCGCGGCCGGCGCGATGGCCGAGATCGGATGGGATCTCGGCATAGCTCGCGTGTTTGACCCCATCGCGAATCCGGCGGGCGCCTTCGAGGCTGAGCAGCCGGTCGCTCGCACTCGGTAAAATCAGGGTCGGCGCCGCGATTTGCGAGAGCGCCATGGCCATGTCGCCGCCAAACGGTGCCGCAACGTCGTGCGCGCGACTGGCGGCGTAGCGAAAAACGAGCGAGTTCGCGTCCCAGCCGCCAAAAGACCGGGCAGTTGTTTCGAGTTCCTTTGTGAGCTGTGCCGCGGGGAGCCGATCGAGATAGGCGGCCGATACGGTCCAGGGATAAAGCAGCATGCCGGCGAGCCGCAGTCCCTCGACCGGGTTGTGGGTATAGCGACCGCCCTCCCATTGCGGATCGAGTGCAATAACGGCGGTCATCAGGTCGACGGTGAGCTGGAATTTGGCGTCAGCCTTGGGGCTCGGAACCAATAGGATCAGGCTGCGCACCATTTCCGGGTGGTGGATGCCCCATTCGAGGCTAACAAAGGACCCCATCGAGCTGCCGCCGACTGCCCGCAAGGTCGAAAGCTCCAGCCCCCGGGTGACCAGCGCGTATTGTGCGGCCATCATGTCGCGAATCGTGTAGCGCGGGAAATCCTGCCCCAGCCCGTCCTTTGGTGAAGACGATTCGCCGCCGCCGATCGCATCGACCGTGATCACAAAGAACTTGTCGGTGTCGAAGGTCTTGCTCGGCCCAATGACGGGGTCGAAGACGTGGCGGTCGCCGCTTGTCCCGTGGACCAGCAAGATCGCGTTGCCGCGTCCGGGATCGAGATGGCCCTGGGTCGCGTAGGCGATCCGCAGTTCGGGCATAACCGAACCGTTTTCGAACTCGAAATCGTATGCATTGAAGATCTGGCTCTCGGCGCGCGCGGTGACGGCGGCGCACAGCGCCAGCGCAAAAACTAGTAGCGTCTTCATTCATTCCTCCGCGCGGAACCTTAAGGTTAACGATTCCGTTCGACATTGGGGCCAAGCTGTTACTAGAGTGGCCCGCCAAGCTGAAGGAGCGGCGCCATGCGTATGCTTGGGTCGGCCCGTCTTTCCAGGATCATGCCCGATTCGCCACGGGTGGACACGATTCTCGCCCTCCTGCTGTGGGGCGGGGTCACGATATTCATATTCGGCATCCTGCTCGATGTGATCCGCTGACGGTCACGCAGTCACCGGCTGGAGCCATCGGTCGAGGCGGGCGAACAGCAAATCGGTAAGGATCGCGAAAAGCGCCACGAGCATCGCGCCTTCGAGCACAAACGGTAGCTTGTTGGCGACCAGCCCGTCGAAGATCGGCGTGCCGAGCGTCAATGCGCCGACCGTCGATCCGATCGTCGCGGTGCCGATGGCGATCGTCACCGACACCCGGATCCCGGCCAGTATGACCGGGGCAGCAAGCGGCAAATCGACCTGGTATAGCCTCTGCCAGCTTGAGAGGCCCATGCCTTCGGCCGCCTCGCGCACCCCGCGCGGGACCCCTTCGAGCCCGGCGACGGCATTTTCGATGATCGGCAGGAGACCATACAAAAACAGCGCGATGACGGTCGGCCGCGCGCCAAAGCCTACCATCGGCACCGCAATCGCCAGCACCGCGGCGGGCGGAAAGGTTTGACCGACGGTGGCGAGCGCGTTGACCATCGCCCGGAAGTCGCTCCCGGCAGGGCGAGTGACAAAGACCGCGAGTGCCACGCCGACCAGGCTCGCCGCAATGCTCGCAGCCGCGACCAGCCCGAGCTGTGACAGAAACAGTGCCATAAAACTGTCGCGGTTGTAGATGACCGGCTCGACCCGGGGAAACCCGAGGCGCAGGAGGGGCTGCAGCACATCCATGCGCAGCAGCAGCGCGGCAAAAAGCAGCCCCACCCACAGCACGGGACTCGCGAGAAAACGTCCGCCGCGCATCACCGTACGAGGTCGCCGAGGGCAATAACCCCGATCTGCCGGCCCTCGGCGTCGCTTACCGGGAGCCGGTCGGTACGGCGCGTGGTCATCGCGGAAAGCGCCTCACCCAGCGAGGCGTCGAGCGCCAGCGGCTCGCCCTCGGCGGTCTCGCCGTAGCGCAGCCGGTCGGCGATCTTGCGCACCGACAACAGCTTGAGCCCGAGACCCTGATGCCCGACAAACTCGCGCACAAAGTCGTTCGCCGGATGCTCGAGAATGTCGAGCGGCGTGCCGAGCTGCACGATCCGGCCGCTGTCCATGATCGCGATCACCGTGGCAAGGCGCAGCGCCTCCTCGATGTCGTGGGTGACGAACACGATCGTCTTGCCGGTCGTCAGGTGGATGTGGGCGAGCTCCGATTGCAGCGTGTCGCGGGTGATCGGGTCGACCGCGGCGAACGGCTCGTCCATCAGCAGCAGCTCGGGGTCGGCGGCGAGCGCGCGAGCAACGCCGACGCGCTGCTGCTCGCCACCCGACAGCTGGTGCGGATACTTGCCGCGATAGCTCGGCGGATCGAGGCGAAACAGCTCGAGCAGCTCGCTAACCCGGTCGCGGACCCGCGCCCCGCGCCATTTCAACAGCCGCGGCACGGTGGCGATGTTGTCCTCGACCGTCCAGTGCGGAAACAACCCGATCGACTGGATCGCGTAGCCGATGCGGCGCCGCAACTCCTCGGCGGGCGCTTGGGTCACGTCCTCGCCGCCGATCCGGATCGATCCCGAATCGGTTGGGATCAGCCGGTTGATCATTCTGAGGGTCGTCGATTTGCCGCAACCCGAAGAGCCGAGCAGCACACAGAGCTCGCCGGCGCCGAGGGTCAGCGAAAAGCGGTCGACGACCCGCCGCTCGCCATAGGATTTGCTGACCTGGTCGATCTCGATCATGCGGCCTGGTACCGCCGCAGCACCGCCGAGAGGGTCTGCAGGATAAAGTCGGCGGCAAGCGCCAGGAAGATCGCCGGCAAGGCGCCGAGCAACACGAGATCGACCGCGTACTGGCCGAGTCCCTCAAAGACAAAGGTGCCGAGCCCGCCGGCGCCGATCAGTGCGGCGACGACCGCGAGCCCGATCGCCTGTACCACTACGATGCGCAACCCCGCGAGCAATACCGGTAAGGCAAGCGGCAATTCGACCTGCCGGAAGATCTGTGACCCCGTCAGCCCCATGCCGCGCGCGGATTCGATGACCGCGGCGTCGACACCGGCGAGGCCCGCCGAGGTGTTGCGGACGACCGGCAGCAATGCGTAGAGCACCAGCGCCACGATGGCCGGCGCCACGCCGATACCGCCGACGCCGAGTGCCGCGAGCCGCGGAACGGCTGTCACCAGCGCCGCGAGCGGGAAGATCAGCAATCCGAAGAGCGCGATCGACGGGATCGTCTGCAACAGGTTGAGGACGGCGAAGAGCGGGCCCTGCACTGCCGGCTTTCGCGCCGCCGCGACGCCGAGCGGAAAACCGATCGCAATTGCCGGCCCGACCGATCCGGCGACGAGTGCCACGTGGCGCATCACCGCCTCGGCAAAGAGCTGCCGGCGCGTGGTGTATTCGCGAACGATCGACAGCCCGTCGAAAATGCCGGCCGCTGCGAGAGCGGCGGCGCCGGCAACGATCGCGGCCACCGCAAGCACCCGCATCGCAGGGCCGGCATCGAGCCGCTGCAGCGCATCGACGACCGCGAGTGCGCCGCAGGAGGCGAGCGCCCAGAACGCGGCTCCCAGCGAGATGCGGACGGCTGGTTTGGCACCCAGCGCCAGTCGGCTTGCCGCCGCCCCGGCGGCAACGAGCACCAGCAGCAACAGTGCGGCTGCGAGCGCCGCTTCGGCATAATGCAGCGACCGGCTCGGGGCGATGAAGCACATCGCAAAGAGCAGCACGCCGGTCAGCACAATGGCAACGGTTACCGGGAGGCTGGCAGCGTGCCACAAGGCAACAGGCCTGCCCGAGACCAAGCGGTTCGGCGCGTAGGCGACAAAGCCGGAGGCGGCGACAGCCGCAACCGCGGCGATCACCAGGGTGAGCAGCACTTGGTTGCGGATGCCGTTCACGGCAGAAAATGTTTCGACTTCAGATACCCCGCCGCGACCGCCCCGGCATCCTCGCCCTCGACAGCGATTTTGGCGTTGAGCTGCTGCAATGTCTCGAGGGTCAGGCTGGCGAAGACCGGGTCGAGGACCTTGGCGATCTCCGGGTGTTGCCGCAGCACCGCTTCGCGCACGACCGGAGCCGGCGCGTAGACGACCTGCGCTCCCTTGTCGTCTTCGAGTGCGGTGAGGCCGAGAGCGGCGAGCGCGCCGTCGGTGCCGTAGGCCATTGCGGCATTGACCCCCGACGTCCCTTCGGCGGCGGCCCGCAGCGTGGCCGAGGTGTTGCCGCCCGACAAGG
>Ga0306920_100008164_pt1 | contig 13872 bp, 15 predicted proteins | sample flu12Cox44000170_FD_204666 | JGI IMG/M metagenome (GOLD analysis project Ga0306920, IMG submission 204666) | Lab enrichment of tropical soil microbial communities from Luquillo Experimental Forest, Puerto Rico - flux4day.12C.oxic.44.000.170 (v2)... | ecosystem: Environmental > Terrestrial >...
TCCGAGGATCGCTGCAGCGAAAAGGCATCAGGCAATTGCAATCCCGCGTACAAGTAACCCTGATCTTCATCTGGCAGGAAGCTTTGAGCGATATGCTTTCCGAAGAAACCAGCGGCCAGCGTCGCTAGCCCCAGCAACAGGAATGCGAAGCCCGCTTTGTGAATCAGATATTTGCACCAATGCACGTAGACGTCGGTGGCGCTACCGAATACCCGATTGAACCAGCGGAAAAACGCCCCCAACGGCCCGCGGGCCTCTTTCTTGGGGCGCAAAAGCATAGCGGACAACGCCGGGCTGAGCGTGAGCGCATTGAAGGCCGAAAACAAGACAGAGATGGCAATCGTGACCGCAAACTGTCTGTAAAGCTGACCGGTGATGCCTGGAATAAACGCGGTGGGAACGAATACGGCAGCCAGGATCAGAGCGATTGCGATGACCGGCCCGGAAACTTCATCCATGGCGCGAACCGTTGCGTCATGCGGGGTCAGGCCGTGCTCGATGTGATGTTCCACAGCCTCGACAACGACGATGGCATCATCGACCACGAGGCCGATGGCGAGCACGAGGCCGAATAGCGAAAGGGTGTTAATGGAAAAACCCAGCAAGGGAAAGACGACAAACGTTCCGACCAAAGAAACGGGAACTGCCAGGAGCGGAATCAACGTGGCCCTCCATCCCTGAAGGAAGATGAAAACCACGAGGATCACGAGGCCGATGGCCTCCAGCAGTGTTTTGTAAATCTCGTGAATGCCAGCGCTGACCGCCAATGTGGTGTCCAAGGAAACGGCGTAATCCAGGCCCTGGGGAAAACGCAGCTTGGCTTCCTTCATCATTTGAAGGACGTTGTTTCGAGTTTGCAAGGCATTGCTGCCCGGGGCCAGGTAAAGGGCGATCGCAGCGGAAGGCTGGGCAGGCTTGAGTGGCTGCCCCGGCTCGGAGGCCGTTCCTAGGCGCGCGTTGTAGGAGTAATACTGCGATCCCATGTCCACTCGTGCCACATCCTTCAGGCGCAAGATAGAGCCGTCGGGCTGGGCTCGAACAATGATCTGCTCAAATTCCTCAGCGGTAGGCAGCCGCCCGGGAGCCCGCACGTTGTAGGTGAACTGTTGGCCAGCTGGCACGGGCTCGCCGCCGATCTGGCCGGCGGGATTGACCTTGTTTTGCGCCTTTACCGCATTCGTGATATCGGAAACGGTCACGCCTAGGTTGGCCAATCTATCGGGGTTCACCCAAACACGCATGGCGTACGGGCCCGCGCCGAATATCTGGACCTGGGAGACACCTTGGACGCGAGTCAGCGCGTATTGCAAATTGATAATGGCGTAGTTGGCCAGAAAGATGTTGTCATAGGAGCCGTTGGGCGAGTAGAGATTCAGCAACATGAAGGGAGCGGTTGTACCCGGCTGAACGATCACGCCCTGCTGAGTGACTTCAGAGGGCAGTTGCGAGTTAGCTTGGCCGGTACGCATCTGCGCCAGGATTTGATCTGTGTTGACGTCGGTCCCTAGTGCGAAATCCACGTACAGGCTCATGCCCCCACCGGAGCTGGCACTGAGCGAGTACATGTAGTTCATGCCGCTCACGCCCGACATTTGCTGCTCGATCGGCGTGGCCACCGACTCGGCAATGGTAGAGGCGTCAGCCCCAGGATAGGTCGCCTTTACCTGGATCATGGGGTCGGCGATATTGGGAAACTGCGCCGTTGGCAGTTTGAGGATGGATACCACGCCAACCAGTACCATCAGGATGGCGATGACAATCGCGACAATGGGCCGATTTATGAAAAACTTGGACACGGTTAGTTGTTTTCTGGTGCCTCAGAGGCAGACAGGTAGGGCTTCGCAGTCACAGGAACCCCCGCTTTCGCGAATTCAGGATTCTGTGCGGCTAGCTGTACCTTACTGTAGCCCTCGACGACCACCTTCTCGCCTGGTTTCAGCCCGCCTGTAATCACCCATTCACCTCCGACGCGATCCCCTACCTTCACGGGACGGAACTCCGCCCGGTTGTCAGGCGTGATGACCACGATTTGGTAGTCCGTCTGCACCTGGATCACCGCCTTTTGAGGGACTAACAGTGCGTTCTTGCGGTCGCCCGTTCGGATTCGCACCCGGCCAAAACCTCCCGGTCGCAGGAAAGCGTTCCTATTCGCGAAAGCGGCGGCCAGCTGAATGGTGCCAGTCCCTGCGGTGATCTGCCGGTTCACGAAAATGATTTCGCCTTTGAAAGGGTAGGGCTTGTCATCGGCTGTGATGAACTCAACAGAAACCCCGCTCTTGATCGCCCCACTGCGCAGAACTTGCGAAATCTTCGCGGCATTAGCGAGGTAGTCACCTTCGGCGATGTTGAAGTAAGCCCATATGGGATCCACTTGTGACACCGTCGTCATCTTCGTACTGGTGCCGACGAGGTCGCCGATCTGGGAATTGGCGACGCCGGCGACGCCGTCTACTGGCGAATAGACCTTCGTCCATCCAAGATTTAACTCAGCCACCTGTTGCTGTGCCTGCATGGCCACCACTTGGGCTTTCGCCGCAGCCTGAGCAGACACGTCGTTGTCGAGCTGTTTTTGAGGAATCGCGTTTTGCGCGGCGAGAGGGGTATCGCGCACGACATCGTTATTGGTTCGGTCCAGATTGGCCTGGGCGCGTGCCACATCAGCCTTTGCCTGGTCAAGTGAGGCGGCGAATGGTCGGGGATCAATTTCAAACAGCAGTTGACCCTTCTTGACCAATCCACCGTTTTGGTAATTCTGCGTCAGCAGATAACCCTGCACCTTGGGAGTGATGTCGGCATTGATCGGACCGTTCAACGTAGCGACCCATTCCTCGAATATGGCCACATCCTTCTGAGTGACTTCTGTAACCAGCACTTCGGGGGGACCCGCCTGAGGCTTCTCCTGCTTCTTTTCGCAGCCAACCACACTAGACAGCACAGCCGTCAGCACGAGTAAAAACACGGGGAGTGGGAACCGCTTCGTGGTAGCGCCTCTTCGGTCTTTCTCTAGCACGTTTTTCAACCGTGATTCAGCGTCCGCCATAAAGGAAGCCCGACGCCGCTTGCCCTGCGCTTGAAGAAGGGCAATTGGCGTGAAGGGAGGACCAAAGCAAGGATCGCAAAGCCGCTTCCAGCTCGAGTGCTTTTCCATTTCGGCTTCCTTGTGCTCTACCCTAGAATCTGAGGGAGGGCGCAGCGGTGTTGTTTCCGCTTCCAAAAATGCAACCCAGACCTATCACACGGGAGACGATGCTAAAGATCCACCTGCGCAGACGGAACTGTCAAAACTAGCAGATACGGGGAACGGAATCTGTTGACGATTGAACAGGCTGGATCTCTTGTAGCCTGTTGAGAACGGTGGCACTTCGCCGGTGGCGGGCCGCTAGACAATCACTCTCATCGACCGGTTGGGGACGAGCTCGAATAGCACCGCCCGCCGACCCCACGCCCAATCCGGCAGTCGTTGCGATATCCTTTAGGACAATTCTTGTCGCATGAGAATCTGTAGCGATCTTCGGTCAAATCACATGGTCACTTTGTTTTGATCACCTTGTCTTTCTTCAGTTGCTTGACCAAAGCTCTCGCGTATTCTTTCCCAAGCTTGCTAAAGTTCTTGGTATAGACCGTATCGGTCTCTCCGCTCCATAGAAGCTTCTCGTCCTTCGTGTTGTAGAGATTGAACTCTGCCCGGATCACGGTGTCCTCTTGCAAGTACGATGTCGTCGTGTGTACTTGACTCCACGCCGTGTTCCAATACGGCCAGAAACTGTTGTAGCCGGGCGGGGCTACCAGATAGGGGCTCGCAAAGCTTCCGCCGACCTCTTTCGTTTCCACCCGCTCCGATTGGGGGCGAATCACAAGCACGCCGTCGAAGTCACCGTTCTTGATATGTTCCTTAAGCTCGCCCTCAGCCAATTCGTTTCGGGGCGGCAGGACCATGTGGCTCTTAATGCCCGTGACTCCCGACTGAGACAGTAGGTGCTCCATTTCGTCTTCCAGTTCTTGGCGTATCAGGTAGTTTTCGACTACGGCGACAACCAAGATCTTGTCGAGTTTTGGCATGGGCTCCCCGCTGAGAACCCATTTGTGGACAATCTTGGTGCCGGCGAAACTTGGTGTGATGGCCGAGGGGATGACCATGATCAGTGAAAACAACCAGAGAGTTAATCGTTTCAAGTTCGCGCGAACACAAACCGTCGTATTTTGAAAGCTCAAGATCATGTGGTTGCTGATCCGCGGTCCGGTGAAGGCGGGCTGAATTGCGGCTGCTTAAGCGATGACAATTCGACTCCGCGCTCGACGAAACGGCTTCGGTCGGCTAAGTAGTGACAGTCGGCGGGGGCACTCATGTATATAGGCACATAGTCGAGAGTACTCCTGTCAAACTGACCGGGGCCTGCGGACACTGACGCCTTGCCCCGCCGTGCGCCGGCCTCACAGGAGACCCCGCATAATCGCTCACCCGCAATGCTGTTTCGAAAGTTTGTAGGAGGTGGCGGCCCATCGCAGCCCTAACCAGCGCCTCATCACTGTGGCTCCCGCCCGGGGTTACCGGGCGGGGCCGCGTGTTGGGTGGGGAGAGGCAAGGGTACCTCATGATTTGCGGGAACTACATGCCCACTACACTCTAGGGGCGCATCACGGGCGCCAGAAACTGTCAGAACTAACAGAACACATTTACCAAACCGGCCGAAGCGGAACACAATGCCTATACCTCTTGTGGCGAGTTGCTGTCTGGCAGGTGGGCCCGTTGAGGAATGTTCTCGAGCCTGTCAAACGACTCAGTGGAGAAACGAACGAATTCTATGGCGTTTACTGACAAGTAGGCAGTCGGTCAAGGCACGAGAATCCTCGACCGAATCGCGAATTGAATGAGTTCTGCGGTGCTCTTAAGTCCGAGTTGGGTCATGATGCGGTACTTGTGAAAAGCCACAGTGCGTGGGGTCACATTCAGCACTGTGGCGATTTCTTTCATGGACATGCCCGCAGCCAACAGCTGTATCACCTCTCGCTGCCGGGGGGTCAGGGCTTTGACCTGTGCTTTGGGTCGAGGGTTGTGAATGAAGGCCTTTTGCATCGCTGCGGCTATTCGCGGTGTGATGTAGGTCTTTCCTTTGATCGCCATCTGAATCGCGAGAACCAGTTCCGAACCTGCAGAATTCTTCAACAGGTAGCCAGAGGCTTTACGGCGCATGGCCTCCACGGCGAGCTCCGGTTCTTCATTCATGGTTAAGAAAATCAGCTTTACCGCCGGCATCATCTCTTTTAGCCGCAGGCCGGCTTCCAGGCCATTCATTAACGGCATCGACACGTCGACGACGATGACATCGGGTTTCAGCTGTTCCGCCGCTTCGAGTAAGGAGCGTCCGTCCGATACTATCCCCACCACATCCACGTGGGGTTCTAACAGCTTGCGAAACGCCTCAGCGATGACGGTATGGTCATCTGCCAGTAGGACTCGCGGAAGTGCCATGACTATGCCTGCGTGCAATCGTAAAGAGCGCAATGTATGGACGCATACTGTTACTTCTGCCAGACGGCGGCAGGGGCTTCGCCATGGTTTCTGGACTCGTTACCGAGCGCCGGTGCTGGTTCCGTCAAACCCAACTGAAGACCTGGGCTGCACCGAATCGCTAGGCCAAACATCCTCTGCTACACCTCGATTGTGCGAGCGTGCGATGTCGCGCTAAGGGGACGGCATTTCGATACCGCTGCCCTCCAAGGCCCTGACAATCCTAACCGTTAAGCGGCTTGGAGCTGAAACTGCGTCCCCACGCACACCAAAAACGCAGCTTCAGAAGTCAGAGCACTTTCGCGAAAAACCGATGAAGAAAGTGGCGGGCGCTGGGCCAAGCGTGTTCTGGGAGGCGCGATCTAAGGTGACTTGATTGGAGCCGCAAAAGGGAAAGTGCTGGCAGTGCAATCATCCCCCCGCGGCAGCAGTGGTCCAAGAGAGGTGAAAGGGCTAGCGGACCAAAGATGAGCCCGAAGCACTCCAATTTTCCCCCCGTGATTGCTCAGGTGCATGTGATAATTGGGCAAGCTGCTCCTCTAACTCCATCAGTCGAGCACAGTTAATCCCCTCTTCAGTGAATCTAGCTGGTTCGGGGGGATTACCAGTTCTGTAAAACCACAGTCCAAGCAGACCAAAATGCTCTGGCACACATATATTGGGGAAGCCCTCACCCGCTTCAAGTCAGCGAGACTGGCGGTAAACTCCCCAGCGAGTTTCTGCACCCGTTCTGATCCGCATGCCTTACATACCACGCTCGCCTACACCTCGTGGGTGGGAGTCGATCAGCAGGGATTCTAGCACACAGCTTGTTGTCGCCGGTCATCTGGCAATTAGTTCCCACTGGTAGAGTTGCCAGCAGCCAGGTTGGTTATCTTTCTGATTAGATAGAAGGCCACAATGTGGCCCATGGGCGGTCCCGCGCCTGACGTTTCGAGGAAACGCCTTGACCGTAGTTCTGGCCGCGCACTCAGTGGGTGTGCTAATTGGACAAAGTGAAAGTACTTCTCGCGGATGATCACCCACGCTTCCCGGAGCTTGTGGAACACTTTCTCCCGCCCGAGTTTGAAATCGTCGGAAAGGTTGCCAATGGCCGATCCTTGGTCGAACAGGCAATGAAATTGACGCCCGACATTGTCATCACGGACATCTCCATGCCTGTCCTGAACGGTATCGAAGCCGCTGAACAACTAACAGCTTTGGGATGTAAATCGCGGATTGTATTTCTGACGGTTCATAACGACTCTGACTTTGTGCGGAGATGTCTTGCTGCAGGTGCCTGTGGATATGTGGTGAAGTCCCGAATCGCGGTGGAGCTCCTGCCGGCTATTCGCGGGGCCTTATCTGGGCATGTCTTCATTTCCCGCGACCTATTGCACGAAAACCGCGTTTAGCTCGGCCCTCCCTCGATGGCTAGAGATGTCCCACGCGGCTGCAAAACCCCATGAATCCCGCGAGATAGCTGATCCTCTGCTTCGCACACACTGTCAGAACTGACAGTTCCTTCTTGGTATCTGCAAAGTTATTCATGTCGACGGACTGTGAGGACGAGATGAGCCATCGAACCGCCGCTGCGCTGGTTGGTCTATGGGTTGTCCTGGGGCCGGGCGTGCGCCTTGCGAATCCACAGGCAAGCTCTAGCCCGAGCACGACTCAAGTGCACATGGTTATTACTGATCAAGCGTTTAACGATAGTGAAGACGCTCCTGTTCTTCGCGCGAACAACGTACAGGTGAAGCAAGGCAAAAGCACCCTGAAAGTGGAACAAGTGATCCCTGCACGGGGCGAGAATGCCACGCTTCAGCTTTTTGTCCTCATAGACGAAACGTGTGACCATTCGATTGGAAACAACCTCAACGATCTTCGCGACTTCATCAATGCTCAGCCAGCATCAACCTTGGTGGGGGTCGCCTACATGGCGAACGCAACCGTGCAGATCGCTCAGAACTTGACCGCAGATCACGCGCTCGCTGCCAAAGCCATAAGGCTGCCCCGGGGAAACACCTCAACAATGGACAGCCCCTATCTTTCGTTGATCAGCTTGGTCAAGAGCTGGCCTGAGCAAAAGGTAAGACGAGAGGTTCTGATGGTCTCTGACGGCATCGACCGTCTGCGGGGAGGACAACCGTCCACACCGATACCGCCGTCCCCCTACCGCAGCTCAGGGGTTTCCACACCTACAATGACGACTGTGCCTACGATCAGTTCTGATGCCGACCCGGCAAGCAGGGCGAGCCAGCGATACGGCGTCATCGTTCATTCTATTTATTCTCCGGGAGTCGGTCGACTTGGTCGAAACGCATGGGAGGCTCAGCTCGGCCAGTCTGGCGTGGCTAAAATCGCCGATGAGACCGGCGGGGAATATTTCTCGCTAAGTACAGCAAATCCTGTCAGTTTCAAACCGTACCTGGAGCGGCTGCAGAGAATCTTCAACAATCAGTACTTCCTGGTCTTTCAGGCCATGCCTGGAAAGAAGGAGGGGCTGCAAAGAGTTAAGATTTCAACCGAAATCGAGGATGTCGATATCGCAGCCGCCGATAGCGTCTGGGTTCCTGCGGGAGCATGATCGGGGGTCCGATCCTAGACGTTCGGATCAGTACGCGTCGCTTGTTAGGGCTGATAAGCTTCACCTCCGACCGACTCTAACCTTTTGCAAAAGCAGCCCCTTCGGTTGTCTCGATCCGCTGGCGCATTGATCAAGATTTAGACCGAGTAGCCAGACCGCGAGTTGGAATCTTCAGCTGACAATTGGTTCAAAGGGCCTACGGGTGATGGCTCAAAGCACGTATTGCAACGCAAAAATATGGGTATCTCTCGCCGCGAGTGAGCATGATATTGATAGGCGAGCCCGGACCTGTCCATCTGTCATTTTTGACAGGTAGAATTAGCGCTGGCTGTACGATAAGGTCCTTTCCCTCAACTGGCATGCCACGGCATAGTTTCTGGGGAGGTTACTATGAAACTGCCTCGAGTGATTCTCGCAGATGACCACACGCTTGTCGCTGAGGCCTTGCGTCAACTGATCGCACCCCATTTTGAGGTGGTTGCTCTCGTCGCAGATGGGCGTGCTCTGTTGGAAGCTGCCGTATCGCTCAAACCAGACATCGTCATCGTCGATGTTGCGATGCCTTTATTGAATGGGCTCGAGGCGAGTCGGCAGCTACGAATGAAAGTCCCCAGCATCAAGTTCGTTTTTCTGACTATGAATGAAGACCCTGATCTTGCTACAGAAGCAATCAAAGCGGGCGCGTCTGCATATGTGTTGAAAAAAGCCGCCGGTTCGGAGCTGCTTCAGGCTCTTCAGGCTGCCCTTCGCGGCAGAACGTATATTACGGCTCAGATTGCTCGAGGAATGCAGGAGTCATTCATTCGCAACCCACAGGGCAGAAAACAACCTCGAGCACTGACACCGCGCCAGAGAGAAGTCGTTCAGCTGTTGGCGGAAGGCAGGTCCATGAAAGAGGCGGCCAATGTCTTGAGTGTTACGCCGCGCACAATCGCGTTTCACAAATATCGCCTCATGCAGGATCTTGGCCTGAAGACGAATGCCGATCTCGTCCAATTTGCAATCAAGAACCAGATCTTAGTTGCATGATTTCAGTTGCGCGTCGCATCAACGGAAGGCGCCTTCGGAAGTCAAGAGCCGTTCTCGGTGGGTTAGCCGGCAGGACGCTCCGTACCTTGCTCTCGCCTTGATGAGCTTGTGCACGTCGGCACGCGATAGCAAACGAGGTCCACCGAGCGATTCGGCGATAAGCAGCACCCGAGCGAATTATTCCACGATTTCCAGCCGCTGATAAGCGGATTCCAAGTCCTGCCCGCAGGTCACCACGCCGTGGTTCGCGAGCAAGATAGCATCATACGTTTTGGCTAAGGGTTCGAGTCCCGCGCAGAGCTCCCACGTCCCTGGAGTTCCGTAGGGTGCGAGCGGAATCCGGCCAAGTTCCACCACCACCTCGGGGAGAATTGCCTCCTCAAGCGCCCGGCCTGCAGCTGCAAATCCGGTGGCAGTCGGAGGATGAGCGTGGCAAACCGCCCGCACCTCGGGGCGCAGCCCGTAGTACAGCAGGTGCATCTGCAGCTCCGAAGACGGTCGCCCCGCCCCGGAAACAACGGCACCATTTAAATCTACGACCAGGAGGTCGTTTGCCCTCAGCCGTCCCTTGCACGCTCCGGCGGGCGTTATGAGGATTCGCTCCGGGTCGAGTCTTGCTGATAGATTGCCTTCCCGGGATACCACAAGCCCGCGCCCGTACATCCTCCGCCCGATTCTGCAGACTTGACCTCGGAGTTCACATTCCCGATCAGACCGTGCCGCTTCGCCAATCACTGTCAGGCGGTTTGGCATGAGGGGACTCTCCCCGGCTATACGCTCGAGGCTTTATTCGTTCGAGCTGCCCGTGTGGTGGTTGGCGATCCGCAAGTCCGAGCCGCGGTTACCGAGGGCTCGGACTTGGACCAAACGCGTGTCTTATGATTGGCGCTGTAACATGGCCCGAAAGAGCATCGAGGCCAAGGAAATGCCGCACAGTATGAGTCCGAGCAACCCAATCAGTGGAACATTACTCGCTGTTGTCGGCAGCTTTGCGGGGGCCGCTTCAGCAGCAGCAGGCTGCGGAACGGGCTTGACTACCGCGATCAAAATCGGTACCCCCGCTTGGGGAGCAGCAGCTGGCGGCGGTGGCGCGGTTCCAGTTCTCTTGACTTCCTGAGAAACTACTGTTTCGGGAACCTCGGTCACCCTCGTCGCCGTTACATTCATACCCTTGCGGAGACCGAACGCGTCTGTTTCTCTCCCGTTAACCATGAACTTTTGGCCGCTGGGAATCTTGAACTGCTGATTTTCGCCGTTCTCAAGCGTCAGGATTACTGACGTTGGGGGGCTAACGTGAAATACTTTACCCGTTACAGTCTCAACCGTCGTAACCACGCGCGGAGTCGTAGTCGTCACCGTCTGCTTTTCCAGCTTCATCCCCACCTTGGCGTTCTTAATGGTTACGGGTTGGCCGTCGACGATGAATTGCGTGCTGTCTGGAACGTCGTCGAATTCCTTCAGGGTCCCGTCGTCCATTTTTAGGACTACGCTGTTGCCGCTGATACTGACGATCTCAGCGCGCTGAACCGTGACCTCCTTCGTTGGCGTCCCGTGTTGCACTGTCGTGTTGCTTTGCACTTGAGCCCACAGCGGCGGTGAGAAGGTGAGCGAGAGTGCGCCTGCGTACAGCAAAAGGCGCAAAGTAGAGTTCAAACGCCTATTTGACATTGCCTTGTTCTCCTTTTGTGATGTTGTTACGTGCCGAGATGGCTCCCTGGGATTGCTGAGCGTTCTCCATTACCGCCGTTACGATGTAACGCTTGGGGGCGTGCCCAACGACGTAGAAGGGAAAGCAGGTAACTAGCGTTAAAGTGGGCGTCGTTGTTCGATTCAGAACCGAGACGTCATCGGGAGTAACGATGCGAATCTCACTTACGCCATAGTCGTCGGTGTGTCCGGGTCGAACGAGTTCGATCCGGTCCCCCGTACCGATGCTCTGTAAGCCGCGAAAAAAGCCGTCGCGATGCCCTGCAATCCCGAGGTTGCCAGGAACTCCAATTTGTGCAGTGCCAGAGATGCGCCCCACTCCTCGATCTAGCGTAAGATCATCGGTGCCGTTGAACACGGGCACTTCCAATTCGATCTTCGGAATTCGGAGGATGGCTATGGGAGAGTCCAACTTTTGCGACAGGCTTTCCTGGTAGGCTACGACCCTCTTGGGAGACCACAAGTGAAAATCAACGGGCAAATTCGACCTCAACGGCTGCGCGCCTTCATCGCTATCGGTTGGCGGGGTTTTTTCCCTGGCTTCAAATCGCTCGATCGCTGTCTTTGCGCTGACGATGCTGTAGACTCGAAAGCCTGCCCACGTCGCGATAAGCGCCAGTCCAACGAAGAGGAGAACCCTCTCTGCCTGCCGAAATCTCTTGGCCACAAGTGAAGCCATGCGTTCAGTGCGCTGATTTGCTGACTTACGCCTCGAATGAGCACTCCTGTGCCACCATCATTCTAGACCGGCGCAAATGAGCTCGCCATGGCAAACGAACAGTATGGATTCTCAGCCGGAACGCAAACTGTCAAAACTGACAGAACGATGTTTAACAGTTGTGGAAAGTACAAGCCCTCGCATGGCTCTGAACTCAGGGCTTTTCGCCAGCTTTTGCCGGTCGCTCGTCCAGGGCGACCAGATCTCACGGCTGATCGGCTTTCGACTTTCCGCCTTACTGTTAGTTTTGCCAGGGCGGACCCTCACAATCGGATCTTGACCTAAGGCCCTCGTCATCGGCTTCCTCAACCCAAGTCTCCCTCTAGCTACGGGGGTCAAGCTCGGGGTTGGCCAGCAACGCGGCGAGTAGAGCTGCGACGTAAGGCCCCACACCTTTCGGTATCCGCGAAGCATCGAGGGTCATAAAGCAAGCCAAGAGATTGCGATTAGGCTGGTTGGGACCTAAACGGGTATGCCGATGGCGGCGCGTTGGGCACAATCCTCCAGCAGCGAATTAAATCGCCTCCGATCGAGCGCCCCTTCTTTGAGGGTAACTCCCCTGGAATTTAAAGGGTTACTAAGACCGGGGTTCGCCGCATTTCTCTCAGCGCTGTTAGGAACACTTGAGTTCGCAAGTCCACTAACACTCCGCCTACGTGGCGGCGGGGATCCTTACCAAGATTACCATTAGACATTTGCAGTTTCAGAAATTACTGTACACGTGAACTGCCTAACACGAGTATCCGATAGGCGACTGCTTCACGCTGCATACCACACAGCGCCGCCTGAAAGGCGCGCTCAGGGCTGAGGCGTGTATTCTTCGTCAAATGGCCGATCTCCTGCCGACATTCACCATGGCGAAAACCGGGCAAGTGGTCGCTGGGGCAAAACACCCTTGACCGGCTGGCGAAGGGCGCAGTGGAATCGGCTGCTACGTTGAGAACTTTGAAACCAATCTTTTTCAAGACTCGGTCTCGCAACGCGAATTTCACGACTGCTACGAGCATAACTACGTGGCGTCGGTCACCCAAAACCCACCGGGGACAGATTTTATTGATGCCTCACCATCGGCGCCGATGGCGGCCAGTGCCGCTAACGCTCCGCTGCTGCTCCTCGATGATCTGGAGATGGGCAGCGCTACGGTTGGCGGGCACCCGTCGAGTTTTGCGAATCAAGCCCGAGCAGCGGTAGCCATCGCGAAACAGATCCTCGACGGGAAGGCTTTTGACCGGGTTCCCGTTGTGAGCACTCGCAACAGCAATGTCTTCGATTGGCCGGCGCTTAAGCGCTGGGGATTCCGGGAAACGACCGCCGGTAGCGTCGCAGCCGACCGGCAATCAACCGCATGGCAGGCATACAAAGGATATATTCTTTCGGCGATTTTTTGCTCTTCCTTCAGACTGTCCTGGTTGTTTCTCTTTTCCTGGAACAAAAGCTCAGAAGAGACATGAATGCAGAGCTGCTGCGCTCGAACGATCGCCTTCGGCGACCTGCGAACTGTTCTCGGCCTGCGTTCAGACGTCTACGCCGGGAGAGTGGGAGATTTGCTTCGGCATATCCATGAGGAAGACCAAAAAAGAGTCCTCGACGGAATCGCCCAAGCGAGAGACAGTCACACGCCGTACTCCGCTGAGTTTCGCGTCGTCCGCGACGATCAATCCACGCGTTGGGTCAGCGCCAGAGGTAGGTTCGAATACAGCGAGACCGGCAAGCCTCGGCGCATGCGCGGAATGGCTGTCGACATATCAGAGCGCAATCGTGCGGATGATTTGCGGAAGGCGTACGACATTAACCAGCGCTTGGCCTTGCTCGCCGTGAACCTAGATCGTTTGAAACAAGAGCTTCCACGACTAGACACGCCGGCCAGTGAAAGGCTCGATCAGATAAGGGCTCATGTTTCAGATCTCGGGAGTGACGTGCAAACCCTATCGCATCGCCTACATTCTTCAAAACTGGAGTATTGGGGGATTGTCGCGGCTGCCTCCAGCCTCTGTCGGGAGCTTTCCGAGCAACAGAATGTCAAAATTGACTTTCAGGCCTCCGCAATTCCCAAAGACCTGCCTTGAGAAATTGCTCTCTGCCTTTTTCGCGTTCTCCAAGAAGCTTTGCAGAACGCCATCAAACATAGTCGAACGCGTCGATTCGAAGTTTCGATCAGTAACCGGTCGAAGCAACTGGAGTTGAGTGTACGAGATTGTGGCGTCGGATTTGATCGGGAACAAGCTTTGAAAAGTGAAGGGCTGGGGCTTACTAGCATGCGAGAACGACTCAAACTGGTTCTCGGAAAGCTTTCGATCGAGTCGCAACCGGGATGCGGCACACTGATTCGCGCGACCGTGCCCC
>Ga0306920_100008165_pt1 | contig 13872 bp, 9 predicted proteins | sample flu12Cox44000170_FD_204666 | JGI IMG/M metagenome (GOLD analysis project Ga0306920, IMG submission 204666) | Lab enrichment of tropical soil microbial communities from Luquillo Experimental Forest, Puerto Rico - flux4day.12C.oxic.44.000.170 (v2)... | ecosystem: Environmental > Terrestrial >...
TGATCAACCCCGGCGGACTTCGCGCGGACCTACCGGCGGGCGAGTTGACTTATGGCCAGGTGTACGACGTCCTTCCGTTCGAGAACACGGTGGCCAACGTCACGGTGACCGGCGAGGAGCTGACGCACTTGCTGCAAGTAGCTTATGGCGCGCGGCGGGGCGTTTACCAAGTATCCGGCCTACAGCTCACGCTCCTGCACTGCTCGGACATCGTGCGCCTGAAAACCGTGAAGTTCTCCGACGGAGCGTCGATTCGACCCGAACAGCGATACCGAGTCGCGATGCCGGATTTCCTCGCCAGCGGCGGTGACGGTATGGCGCCGGCGGTCAACTCGCTACCCTCAGGGCGGATCGACCTGGGCACCAATCGCGAATTGGGCTTCCGGGACTCCCTCGTTGCTTTCATCGAAAAGCACCGGCGAGAGCTCGTCGCGCCAAAGCCTGGTCGGCTGACGCTCGTCGAGGATCCGCGCCAATGTCAGTCTCCCGGCTCGTAGAGGCACACGTCAGAGCGCGCCGTTAACTTCCGCGCTTCTGGAGGAAAACGGATGCTCTACAAGGTGACCCCGATGGTTGCGCCCGTCGCGCAGAAACCGGCGGAGGCAGATCAACCGCGCCGCTCTTCGCGGCGGCGCAGATCGGCAGTTTACGATTCCGAGGGGAATGAAGTGCTGATCACCTTGATGTGCCTTAAGTGTCATCGGGTAAAGCCCCTGGTCCAGTTCGGGCTGCGCAAGATGATGGACGGCGCGGTCCGAAACCAACCCTGGTGCAAAGAATGCCGCGGTGCGCGCGCGGCTGCGCCGGATCAGCAGGCGCTGGGCATCGCCGGAAGCTGAAGGTCGCCAGCCGCGGGCTTGCGCCAGCCGGCTGATTGCCCTACGTCGAGCAGCATGCAAACGCTGCGCGGCATTCGAATTCTGGATTTGTCCCGCGTCCTCGCCGGTCCTTTCTGCACGATGGGCCTGGGGGATCTGGGAGCGGAGATCATCAAGGTAGAGGAGCCGGGAAACGGCGATGAGACGCGCGGCTTCGGGCCGCCCTTCGTGAAGGGGGTGTCGACGTATTTTCTGTCGATCAACCGGAACAAGAAGTCGTTGGCGGTCAACCTGAAGCACCCAGAGGGGGTCAAGCTGATTCACGCGCTCGCCGCACGCAGCGACGTCGCAGTGGAGAATTTTCGGCCGGGCGTCGCCGAACGGCTGGGTGTCGGCTTCGAGCGCCTGCGCGCCGAGAATGACCGCCTCATCTACTGCTCGATCAGCGGCTTTGGGCATCGCGGTGTTCCCGAGCACAGCAAACTGCCGGGCTACGACGCGGTAATGCAGGGCCTGGCCGGGCTTCAACACTTGACCGGCCAGCCGGATGGTCCGCCGACCAAAGTCGGAATCTCCATCGCCGACATCTTGACCGGCATGACGGCGATGCAAGCCATCTTGCTTGCGCTCTTCTCGCGGGAGCGAACGGGAAGCGGGTGCCGCCTGGACATCTCGATGCTCGACTCTACCGTCCAGGCCCTCACCTTCCAGGCGGCAAACCAGCTGATCGCCAACCTCAACCCCGGGCGGGCTGGAAACCGCCACGCGTCGATCGCCCCCTATGAGACGTTCCCCGCCAAGGATGGCTACCTCAATCTCGGCGTGGCGAACGACGGTCAGTTCAAAAAGCTTTGTCGGCTGCTCGGCACACCAGAGCTGGCGGAGGACCAGCGCTTTGCCCAAAACCCCAAGCGGGTGGAGAACCGCGAGGAGCTCGCCCAGCGGCTTGGCGCGGTATTTCTCACCCGGCCGGTGGGCGAGTGGGTCGAGTTGCTTCAGGGCGCGGGGATTCCTGCCGGGGCGATCCTAGATTTAGCTCAGCTGTTCTCCCATCCCCAGCTTCACGCCCGCGGGATGCTGGTGAAAGTCGACCACCCCGCCCTCGGTCGGATTCGAATGGTCGGCTCACCGTTGAACGCCGCTCAACCCTCGGGTGACGAAGCGCCCTTGCCGCCGCCCGCCGTAGGTGAGCACACCGCGGAAATCTTGACGACAGTGCTCGGATTCACCTCGGCGGAAGTCCAGCGACTGGCGGCCGCTCAGGCGATCGCCCTTCGGTGAGAAAAACCCGGTAATCCGGGCAAACGCCGGATTGACGGCAAACGAGTCAGCCGCTGCGGGCTCGCGACCACAGCCGGTGCGGACACGCGACCACGTTGGCGCTCTTCGGCGGCCTAGCCCCCCACCGCAGCGCGCTCTCTAGTATTCGCCTTAATTCCTCTCGCCCGGGAGCTTGTGATGGTCGACCGCGTCGTGCTCACCAACTGGCGTCGTTTTCCGAGGGCAAAAGTGAGCTGCGACGTGGTTTACGGCGATCGTTTTCAATCCTGGCACAGCCACACGCGGGACATCAGCTTGGGCGGATGCCGCGTCGTCGGCTACTACCCCTTTCCTCTCGGCAAGACGCTGACCCTCAAGCTGACGCACGCAGGCATTCACGAGCACGTCTCGATTGTCGGCCGTGTCGTTCAGCTTTATGGCGGCGCCGAGAATTCTCTGGGCGTGGTTTTTCAGGGCGACGCCAAAAGCCGTGCGCAGCTGGAGCAGTGGATGCAAAGAGTGTTGGCCACCGAGCCCGACGCCGGGCGGGCGGTCAGCCGCATGCCTGGGCAGATTCCCCTCGAGGCGCAACTGCGCAGGGCATCTTCACGCCGGCCCAACCGGCCCCTGTCGCAGGGGGAGCTGGCAGTACTTCAGCGGTTGGACAAATCGCCGTATGGCGTTTCACTGCGTCAGCTTAAGGCCGAATGGGGAGACGACTGGGAACGGCGTGCCCAGGTCATCTTTGATCTCATCGCCGAGGGCCTCGTCACCAACGCGACGCCAGAGCGTCGCACCCCGCCAGCCCTGCGCATGGAGTGCGCCACGCAAAACCCCACCAGCAACGCGGAGAGCAAGAGGCTGATGAAGCAGTTGGAAAGAGAATACGGCCCCATGGGCCGAAGCTTTGCGCATCAGGTCGAGACGATCACCGACGAAGTCATCCGCTTCCAAGAAGGCGAGTCGAGCCACTCGGGCCCCAAGACACCCGTCGGCTTGAGCTGGATCTCGGTTCCCGCGAAGAAGCGCTGACCGGCCAGCGCTGGTTTACGCGCTCTCTAACCAGCCGCGCACCGCGTGGGGGCGGTACGGCGCCTCGAGCGCTTTCATCTCCTCGGCGCCAAGCGACAGCTCGAGCGAACGCACCGCGGCGTCAAGGTGGTCGAGCTTCGTCGCGCCGACGATTGGGGCGGTCAGGGCAGGCTTCGCCAACAACCAGGCCAGCGCAACTTCCGCGGACGACACCCCGCGCTGAGCGGCGACGCGGCGCACGGCCTCGACCACCTGCCAGTCCGACGGATCGTCATACAGCTCGTGGGCCTTGTCAGCATCGCCCTCGGCTCGTGCGGTGCTCGAGGCATCGGCAAGGCTCTTGCGCCCGCCGGCCAGAAGCCCGCGCGCCAGCGGTGACCAGGGGATGACGCCGATGCCTTCTTTGAGGCAAAGGGGAATCATCTCCCGTTCCTCCTCCCGGTAGACCAGGTTGTAGTGGTTCTGCATCGAAACGAATCGGGCCCAGCCTTCGCGCTCGGAAATGCTCAGTGCTTGCGCGAGCTGCCAGGCGTAGCAGGAGCTGGCCCCGATGTAGCGAACTTTTCCTTGGTGCACGAGAAAATCGAGCGCCGCCAGAGTCTCCTCGACAGGGGTGCGCAGATCGAAGCGGTGAATTTGATACAGATCGATCGTCTCGATGCCGAGCCTCTTCAGGCTGGCCTCGCACGCCTGGATGATGTGTTTGCGCGACAGGCCGCCCATATTGGGTCCATCGCTCATCGGATAGCGCACCTTGGTGGCGATGACGATCTCCTCCAGCCGCCCGTATTCGCGCAACGCCCGGCCAGTGATTTGCTCGCTCTCGCCGCGCGAGTACATGTCCGCGGTGTCGAAGAAGTTGATCCCGTGCTCGATCGCCCGGCGGAAGAAGGGCATGGCTTGCTGCCCATCGAGCACCCACGGTCGCCAGCGGGGGCTGCCGTAGCTCATGCATCCCAGGCAGATGCGCGACACCGTGAGGCCGGTGCGTCCGAGAGTGGTGTATTTCATCGCGGCTCCTTTTCGACGCGCAGTATATGGTAGAAATAAGCGGTGTTTCGTCGCGCCTCGTTTCTGGCGGTGGCGTTGCTCGCGCTGGCGGCCGCGCTGTTGGTGTGGAGGTCGAGCCAGCGGCCAGATCAAAAGCCCGTCGCTGCCAAGCCGTCTGCGGCGTCGCGTCCGCCGCGCGTGCGAGAGCCCCTACCGGCTCCTCCGTCTGTGGGCGCACCACTTCAGCTCAACAGGGCCAGCTCCGGCCGCGACCGACCCGCTTCGGCCGGGAGCTTCGAAGGCAAAGTGGTGTCTTCGGCCACGGGCAAAGGTGTCCCCGGAGCGGAAATCACCTTCGAGCACGAGAGCGGAGCAATCTCGGCGCGGGCGAGCCCGGACGGCTCTTTCGCGTTCCATCCGCCCAAGCCCGGACAGTACAGGCTCGCCGCGATTGTGGCGCGCGATTACCTGCCGTTCGCCCCGGAGTGGGGCCGAAGCCCGGTGATGCTCACCGCCAGGGCAGGCGAGCGCATCCGAGACATCGTCCTATTCCTCACGCCGGCGATCGAGTACCTGGGAATCGTCCTCGACCCCAACGGCCAGCGGCTCCCCGGCGCGCGTGTCTCCCTGCTTGACGCGAGCCAGGGAGAAATGGCGCTCGCGCCGCTTCCGGATTCCTTCGTCGCCAATGAGCGGGGCGAGTTCACCTTCCGGGCGCCCGCTTGGGCCTGGCTCGAAGCCAGGCATCCGTCGTTCTCTCCCGGCCGCTCTCGAGTCGATGCTTCCGTTCAGGCGTCGCGCCGGCTGGAGCTTCGCCTTGCCGAGAAGGACGAAACCGAGTTCGAAGCGACGGGGAGCGTGGGTGGGCAGGTGGTGGATCCCCAAGGAGCTCCGATCGCCGGCGCGGCGATCCAGGCGCGGCGTCGTGGCCCTCGATGGGGCAGCCGATCTTCGGCCACCTCGGGACCAGACGGTCGATTCGAGATTGCAGGTCTCGCTCCCGAGGGTCGGTATGATCTGATGGCAACGTACCCGGGTTATGCCTCCGCCAGGGCGGAATCGGTACCCTCGGGGACAACCTCTGTCACACTCCATCTCGCCGCCGGGGCGCGCCTGCGCGGCGTCGTGAGGGATGCCCAGTCTTCGGCACCGGTCGTCGCGTTCAACGTGAGCATCCTGCGGGTCCGCGGAGCGCTGCAGCGGGACTCGGTGAGCAGCGACGCGTTCATGGATGCGCGGGGGCAGTACGAGATCTCCGGCCTGCCTCCGGGTGACTACGCCGCAGTCGCGGCCGGCTACGGCTACGCGCCTTCACGGGAGGGCCGCTTCTCGATTTCCGAGGCGCTCGAGGGAGCGACGATCGACTTCGAGCTCGAGCGCGGCGGCGATATGGTCGGAACGGTGGTTGACCGCAAGAGCGGAGCGCCGCTGCCCGGTGCCCAGGTGCAGCTCGAGGGACAGCTCGGCGCCGACTCCTCCATTCCAATTCTCAGCTCGGCGATTACCGACGCTTCCGGGCAGTTCGAGCTGCGCGGGTTGTCCGCCGGCCTTGGGTCAGTGGTGGCCAGTGCGGATGGGCACCACAGCCGGATCATCGCCGGCCTGCGGTTCGAGAACGGCCGACGGATTGGTCCGTTGCAGATCGATCTCAAGCCGACGGCGGAAGGCGAGACGCCGAACGTTGAGCTGGAAGGCATTGGCGCCACGCTCATGGTTCGACGCGATTCGCTCTTCGTAGCCGGCCTGATGGCTGGTGGCGGTGCGGCGCAAGCAGGCCTCAGCGAGGGTGATGAGATCCTCTCTGTCGACGGCCAGCCGGTCACCGAGCTGGGTTTTCGCGGGGCGATTCAGAACATCCGCGGCCCGGAGGGCAGCTGCGTTCCGCTCGTGGTACGCAGGGCAAGCGATCAGCAGGTGAGCGAGGTTAGCGTCTGCCGCAGGAGAATTCAGGGCTCGTAGACGGCACTTAAGCCTTCGCCTGCGTCAAGCTGAAGCGCAGCTCGCCGAGTTTTTCGATCGTGGTGCTGATCTTGTCCCCGGCTTTGAGCCAGACCTGCTTCTCGGGCGGGTAGCCGTTGATGACACCTTCGGGAGTCCCGGTGAAGAAGATGTCGCCGGGCTTCAAAGTCCAGATCTGCGAGACATAGCTGATGATTTTCGCGCAGCTGAAGATCATGTCCGAGGTGTTCGATGACTGGCGCACCTCGCCGTTGACCCGGCACTCCAGCTTGAGGTTTTGGGGATCGGGGATCTGGTCCGCGGTCACGAGGTACGGCCCGATCGGACCAAAGCCGTCGCTCGTCTTGCCCAGCATGAGCTGGGTCGTTTTGAATTGAAGATCGCGCGCGGAAAAGTCGTTCCCGGTGCAGTAGCCGAAGACGTAGGAAAGCGCTTCCTGCTCGCTCACGTTGCGGGCGACCTTGCCCATCACCACCACCAGCTCCACCTCGTAATCGAATTTATTGGCCACCTCGGGAAGGTTGATGACCCCGTTGTGGTAGTTGAGCGCGTTGTTGTACTTGTTGAAGAGCACAGGGGAGGTGGGCATTTGCGCCTTCACCTCCAACACGTGCTTTCTGTAGTTGTATCCGAGCATCATGATTTTCTCGGGATTGGTGACGCAGGGACCGAACTCTGCCTGGCTCTCGTCGATGAAGGCGTTCTTGAAATAGCCGTTGGCGAGCGCCTGATCCATCAGCGCCCTGAGGCCCTGGGTGTCGGCCCCTCGCAGCACCTCGTCGATGGTGAGCGGGACGTTCTTGTGAAGCGCTTGGGCCGCTTTTTTCACGTCGAGGATTGCGCGGCCGGTTTTCAGTCCCAGCGAGTACTCGCCCCCTTTTCGCAGGGTGCAAAACGTCATTTGCTTCGGCAGCTCATGCGGGCCAGGCTTCGCCACTGTTCCCGATGCCTTGGCTAACGTCTTGGCGGTGGATGGACCGGTGCTAGCGGCAACGGCAGCCACGCCGGCGGTTTTGAGGAAGCTCCTTCGGGTCTGAGTCATTATTGCCCTCCTGAGGACGGTTGACCCTCCTCGTCCCACACCAACCTCCCGCACTCGCAAGGCGATTGCAACCTTCGGGCGAAGTGGCTCATTCCGTGCAGTAGATGCATCGGCGCAGTCGCCCATTGCTAAAAGAGGAGAATCCATGTCGCTCAAGTTTGCGCTAAGTTTTGTTGCATTCAGCCTTGTTTTCATCAGCTCGCCGGCTCATGGCGACGACTGCAGCGATGCGTTAATGGCTGAGTCGTGCGCCTGCAGTTCGGGCACGGCCCAAAGTACAGGTAAGAATGGCGACCATGCTGACAACAGAGCGCGGTCGAAGGCTGCCGCAAACCACAGGCTAGCGAAGGCAGCAAGAGATTCGAAAGAGATCGCCGGCCAGTAGGGACGCTTGTTCGCGGCGAAGCGGACTGGTAGTCACTGCCAATGCCCGCGGGGCCGCGACGGGATCTCACGCGCATCGCCAAGATCGGCGCTGCGCTGCTCCTGCTGATCGCGCCGGCGTTCATCAGTTTCAACTACATCTTCCGGTTTGCCGTGGACGTTCCCTATTGGGACGCATGGCAGTTCGTGCCGCTGCTCGGAGAATTCTACGAAGGGAAGCTGCCCCTGGGGCTGCTGACCCAGCAGCACAACGAGCACCGAATCGTGCTGCCGCGCCTTTTGATGCTCCTTTTGGCGAGGCTTACCGATTACGACACCAGTGCTGAGATGTACGCCAGCTGGTTGATGCTTTGCGCAACCGTCGTCGTGTATTTCTCGGTTCACACCAGAGCATTTGGAACATATTTCTCCTCGGTCGTAGCCTTCGCTCCGATACCATGGGTTGTTCTCACCCTGCGCCAGTACGAGAACCTGCTCTGGGGTTGGCAAATTCAGGTTGTGCTCGCCGCTTCGCTCTTGGTGCTAACCCTATTCTTCATCGAAAGATCCCTGGCCCAGCCGTGGAGGTTCGTCCTTGCGCTCCTGACTGCCGCAGGGTGCACGTTTTCGTTCGGTAGCGGCTTGGTCGTCTGGCCGACGGGCGTGATTCAATTGCTCTTGCTGGCCCGCCGTGGAATGTCGGCACCGAGGAGGAACCTGGTCATCGGTGCCTGGATCCTAGGCGGCACAGGTTGCCTGGCCCTGTACTTTTGGGGTTACCAGGCTCCGAGCGGCCACCCGCCGTTCCTTCGGCCATTCCAAGATCCCCTCGCATTTTTCGTGGCGCTCTGCGCAGTGCTGGGAAATCCGTTCACCGGAAACGCAACGCTCGCTCCGATCATCGGGGCAGTCATCCTCGCGTCTCTCATCGCCGTGCTTCTGCTCGCCGTAGGAGGTCGGCTCGATTGGCAGAAAGCTCCACTGGCGATCCCCCTCATCACCAGCTCGTTATTCGCGGCGCTTTTGATGGTCATTGGTCGAGGCCGATTTGGGATACCTGAGCTCACAATTTCTCGCTACGTGACGCTGGTAGTTCCGTGTTTCGTGGGAGCGCACATGGCAACTTTGGCCATTGCAGATCGGCGGAGCCGGTTATTCCTCGGAGCTGCCATTGCGTTCCTGGCGGGAATGGCCGTATTTGCGTCTTTCGACAGCACGTACCCGGCCGGGCGAGAGCGGCGAGCAATCATGTTGGCCTACCGTCGGACCCTCCTCGACTATCGTTCTGTTCCCGATTCGGATCTGACTGGGCTGTTTATCGACCCGCTGCTGGTCAGAAAAGGAGCCGACGTGCTTCAAACGTATCGCCTAAGCGCTTTTCGGAGCGCACCGCTCCCTTCGAGGGAATCGAGGTAGCCCGACCTTGCTCCAACGGGGTGGCCCCCTCTAGCTGGCACGCATCCAAGGAGTCAAGCGCAAAGCAGGCGGTCGCCGAAAAACGCAGCCAGCAGAAGTAAATAAAAATTCAGAGGCGCTTCAGACTGAATTCAGACGGGCGGCGCACCCTCACCGAGCACCGTTGGAGGAGGAGGTCGTCGACGCCTCGCCGGAATTCAGCCAGTCCGTCGAACCCAAACGTCCGTGACTCACGGCGGCGCGCCAAATGCGGTAAACGGGATCAGGCTCCGACCGGCCGATCGGGGCTTTTGTCTCCCATCGCGGTACCGACGACTTGCTTGCGCTCCAGACGATGAGACCTTCGATCCCTTTTGCCGCCGGCCTGATTGCCCTGTTCAACCCCTTCGGTGCGCTCGCCCTCGAGGCAAGCCCATCGGCAACAGGCCAACCGCCTGCGGCGCCGCAAAGTCGGGCGCAAGCTCTCGTCGAGCGAACCGCCGCCCGGCACCCCGAGCTGACTGCCCTCGAGCTTCATGCGAGGCCGCCGGATGGCTCACAAAGCGCGGTCATCGCCTCGATGCACAAGGACAGGCTCGGGAGCCCGACGGCGCCGGAGGACCTGCACCTTGCCCAGACAGGCGAGCCCCTCGTGCGGTTCGACGGAGAGAATGACGTGCAGGTCGCGGTGCCGCTGCAGGATGCCGCCGGCCGGCCAATTGGATTGGTCAAGATGGCGTTCCCCTTTAGGTCTGACGCCGAGGCAGAGGCTTTGGTCGAAGCGGCGGAGAGGATTCGGGACGAGATGCGCGATCAAATTCCCTCGGCCGCGAGTCTCTTTCAGCCTTCCCAGCCGGCGCGGCGCGCGGAGGACGGCGATGCCACGCTGCCGATGACCAAGGCGGTGGTGTCCGGCCGGACGCTCGAGGAGAGCGCCCAAGAAGGCTATTCGGAAGCAATCAAGAACGTCGCCGGAGTGGCTCCGGCCAACTCAAAGGGCAGCGCAAACGACTCGGTCTACATCCGCGGCATCAAGCTGAACCTCTTTTCGAACTACCGCCTCAACGGCGGCTTGCCCACCGCCGGCGTCATCACCGTGCCGACCGAGGACAAGGAGAAGATCGAAACGCTCAAAGGCGCCAACGCGCTGATGTTCGGCGTCGCCAGTCCAGCGGGGATCATCAACCTGGTTACCAAGCGCGCGGGGCCACGCGACGTCACCAGCGTATCCCTGGTGGGCAACTCATTCGGCCAAATCGGCGGCTCGGCCGATATCGGCCGCAGATTCGGCAGCGGAAAAGAGGTCGGCGTCCGCGTCAACGGGGCGGTGGTGAAGCTGGAGAACGGCGTTCGAAACACCACCGGGGACAGCGAATTCGCCAGCCTCGGGGTCGACTGGAAGGTGGTTCCGGAACTCGTCCTGCAGGGCGATTTCGAGTACTTCCGAAAGCACGTCCCCGAGCAGGGCGGCGTCAGTCTCTTGCCGGCTCAAAACGGCGTTGTTCCGATTACCCCGGTGCCCGATCCGCGCAACCTGCTTTCGGCTCGCTGGGCGATGCTCAACGCAGACACCAAGAATCTCCAGCTTCGCAGCGACTACTTTTTCGCCGACGGTTGGGACGTCTTTGGCGAGTTTGGTCGCTCCTACGCGAGCCGCTCCCGGTACACCGTCCGCATCGGCAGATACGACGTCAACACCGGTGCCGGGGGCCAAGTTAGCGTCAACACCGTCGAACAAAAATACTTGAACTCCTTCGAGAGGCTCGAATTGGTCGGAAACTTTCCGACTTTCTTTCTCGGCCACCGTTTGACGCTCGGTATCTCCAGAAGCGAAAGAGACTCCGAGAATCCATATCAAAACAACACGGTGTTGCCTCAACAGCAAAACATTTTCGATCCGATCGAGCTCGACCCACCCGTCTTCACCGGACAGCCGAATCCCCTGCCGAAGCAGACGAGCGAGGACCTCGGCGTCTACGTTTACGACACGATCTCCATCATTCAGCAGCTCAAGTTCCTCGCCGGCGTGCGGCTGACCCGAGATACCGAAGACAACGGCGTCAAAAAGAGCATTACCCACGTCAACACCCCCGCGTTCGCCTTGCTTTACGACGTCATCCCAACCCTTACGATTTTCGCGAGCTACATGGAGGGGTTGGAGGCGGGAGCCACCGCGCCGGTCGGTGCGGTGAACGCCTATCAAATCATGCCGGCGGCGGTCTCGACGCAAAAGGAGATCGGTCTGCGAACCGCTGGCATCAAGGGCTTCACCTTCAATGCGTCAGTCTTTGAGATCACCCGCGCCAACGCGGTCACCGACCCCACCACCGGCGTCTTCGCCCAGAACGGCAACATCGACTACAAGGGCGTCGAAGCAACCCTGGGCATTCAGTTTTTCAGCGACTGGACGCTGGATGTCGCTGGGCAGTGGATGCAATCCATCCAAAACGCCCCCGATCCACAAATCAACGGTCTCGTTCCGGAGAACACGCCGAAGGGGCTCGGCAACGTCAAGCTCACGTATCGGCCTTCTTGGTTGCGTGGGCTCACACTAAACGCCGGCGCCTCGGGCATCACCCATCGCTACATCAATCCACAAGATCAGGGCCTTATCCCCGGATACATCCTCTATACCGCCGGCGCAGGCTACGTGACGCGGATTGGCAAACACCGCCTGGCCTTTCAGCTGAACGCCGACAACCTCGCCAACCTTCGCTACTGGAACTCGGTGCAGACGGGGACCTACGGCACCGGAATGGATCGCTCCTTCAAGGGACGCGCGCGGTTCGATTTCTAGGAGAGACGCATGGGCTACCAATGGAAGCTTTCAAGCGCGTTCGCCATTGCGCTGGCGATACAAGCCTTGCCGGCGGTGGGCGCACCGCTCGAGCTGCCGGCGTACCAGCCGCGCCAGAAGGTGTCGGGCACCATCCGCAACTTCGGCTCAAGCCTGGGCGGAATGGTGAAGCTCTGGGAGGAGGGCTTTCAAAAATTTCACCGGCAGATTCGATTCGCCGACAAGCTGCCGTCGAGCGACGCGGCGATTCCGGCGCTGGTGACCGGCGTCGCCGATTTGGGGCCGGATGGAGGCGAGCCATCGCTCACCGAGACGCTCGCCTTCTTCGAGGTGCACGGGCACCACGTGACCGGCATCACCGTCGCCACCGGCGCCTACGACGTCGAGGGGAAGACGAACGGGCCTATCGTCTTCGTCCATCAGGACAACCCGCTGACCCACCTCACCGTCAAGCAGCTCGACGGCATTTTCGGCTCCGAGCGCACCGGGGGCCTGCGCGGGTTTCAATGGGCGCCGCTCAGCGCGCGGGGGCCCGAGGAAAACATCCGCACCTGGGGACAGCTCGGGTTAACCGGAGAATGGGCAGACAAACCAATCCAGACGTACGGGCACGCGCCCTACGGTACCGCCCGATTCTTCCAGTGGAAGGTGTTTCAAGGCGGCGACAAATGGAATCCGAATTACCGCGAGTACGTTGAGACTGGCAGCAAGACGATCGCCGACGAGGACAAAGCGCAGCAACGCCTCGGAGTGCGCCACATGCTGGAGAACGAGCTCGCGCGCGACCGCTATGGTATCGCTTGGACCGTCTTGCCACAGGCGAAGGGCGTAGCGGGAATCAAGCCCATCGCGCTCGCGCCGCGCGAAGGTGGCGCCTTCGTGGCGCCGACCAAGGAGAGCTTCCAGAACAGGACTTATCCGCTGGTGCGCAGCATCTACATCTATGTGAATCGCGCGCCCGGCAAACCGCTCGAGCCGAAGCTCGAAGAATTCTTGCGTTACGTGCTCAGCCGGGAGGGCCAAGAGCTGGTGGCCAAGAACGGAAGCTACCTACCGCTCACCGCCGCCGTCGCTCGTGAGCAGCTCGAAAAGCTACAGGGCGCGAGCCCATCGGAGGCCGTCCGATGACCGCACTCGCACGGGCTGCGGCGATCTACCTCGCGCTGTGGACGACCGCCGCGGCCGCGCAGGCGCCCGACCCGCGCTCCATTCCGCCGTACCAGAAACAATTCGAAGTCGTCGGCCGGCTCCGAATCGCCGGCAGCGAGCTCAAGGGCAACGTCGATCTGCTGGTGGAAGGCTTCAAGAAACACCATCCCCTCGCGAAAGTTTCAACGAATTTCATGACCAGCAGCGAGGGCGCGCTCGGTCTTTTGTGCGCCGGTGTCTCCGACGTCGCGCCGATGGGCGACGACGCGAAGATCTCGGATCAGATGCCCTTCTACAACACGTTCGGGTACGTGCCGACCGAGGTGTCCATCGCCACCGGCGGGTACGATCAGCGCGGCACCTTGTTCGCCTGGGCGATCATCCTCAACAAGGACAACCCCATCGGACGGCTATCGATGGAGCAGCTCGACCGCATCTTTGGCTCCGAGCGCACCGGCGGCTGGGAGATCGGCGCGGGCGCGGACAACAACCTGCTCTACACCGCCAAGTACACGCGCGGCCCGGAGAAGAACATCCGCAAATGGGGCCAGCTCGGGCTGACCGGCGAATGGGCGGACAAGGAGATCCAAACGTACGGCTACGTGGCTCCGGGTTTCGCCACCAGCTTTCAGCGGATGGTGCTGCACTGGTCGCTGAAGTGGAATCCCAACTTCAAGGAGTATGTGGAAATCAAAGAGGCGACCAACGACGCGCATGGCCGCGTGGTGGCGAGCCAGCGGATGTACGAAGCGCTGGAGAAGGACAAGTACAGCATCGGCTGGGGTGCGCTGATGCACGTGCGAGGTACTTGCGTCAACCCAGACGGCTCGAAGTGCCCCGGATACGCCGGCGTCAAGGTAATCTCGATATCCAGGACGGCCGACGGTCCCGCGGTTTCACTCACGGCGGCCAATGTTGCCAACCGTAGCTACCCGCTGATTCGGGACGCGTACATCTACGTGGATAAGCCGCCGGGCCGGCCGATGGATCCGAGGGTGCGTGAGTTTTTGCGCTTCGTCCTCAGCCGCGAGGGGCAGGAAATCATCGCGAAGAACGGACCCTACTCG
>Ga0306920_100008167_pt1 | contig 13869 bp, 15 predicted proteins | sample flu12Cox44000170_FD_204666 | JGI IMG/M metagenome (GOLD analysis project Ga0306920, IMG submission 204666) | Lab enrichment of tropical soil microbial communities from Luquillo Experimental Forest, Puerto Rico - flux4day.12C.oxic.44.000.170 (v2)... | ecosystem: Environmental > Terrestrial >...
CAATTGTGGGGCCTGTTTTATCTCATTAACGGCGTTCTTTGCATCCTCGTCTTCGAGGCCCTGCGCAGACCCTACGTCGTGAAGGTAAGCATTCCTCTACGTCGCGTGACTATCCTTGGCCTCCTTGTCAGTTTGCCGGTGCTCTTCTTGCACGAGGGCATTGATCACGTTCGCGAAGGGATCAGCGAGAAAGTCACGTTGCCGGCCTGGGCTTGGATCGCAATCGCGGCCGTTCTTATTTTTTTGATATCGAAAATTCACCATACCGCAGTCCACTACCTAGATTGGCTTTTCAATCGTTCTGTCGCAAAAGCGGGAGATCGACTGGGCGATGCCGTACTGAAGGCAAAGAGTTATGAAGAGATCGAGGCACAGCTCGTCCAAGGTGTGCCTAGTGCCCTTAGGCTTACGTCTGCCAGCGTTTTTCTCGAGCAGAACAATATTCTCCAGCGCGCCGCCGCAGATCAGGCGTGGGATCAAGCAACGCGGACACTCGATCCAAACGACCCTATCGTTGAACCCGCACGTGGCCATCGCCCTTACGACGTCGACTCAGAAGCTGCCGCGCGCAACAACTTTCCCACTGGCCTGATGCAACCTATCCTCGCTGTTCCCGTGGGGGACCAGTTGCGCTGCTTGGGGCTCGCGCTCTACGGGTCGCACGCGACCGGTAACGCGCTGAGCCACGATGAACGTTCGATGCTGGCTGAGCTTGCTGACAAGGCAGCAAGCGTATTCATGCAACTCAACGACGAACAGCTTCGCCTCCGAATTGCAGCGCTCGAAAGCGAACTTGCGACAATCGCCGCGAGGCTTGGCAATATCAGCCGGTCCTCGACCGCTTTGGGCCAAAACCGGACATAGCTTCACTCGTTTATTAAGCGCCAAAAGCGCTCAGGTCATACTGGTTCTTTAAAGTATTTGCACCACTTTGGTCTGAATCGCTTTGCGATCTGGGGAGAGCAGTTGATCCGGCAGGAGTTAGTCACGCACTCCATCAACGAATTACCGTTGCTCCCGCTTGGATCTGTCTGAGGTGCTGCAGCCCGCGCCGCGGGAGATAAATTGGGCGGAATGACCTGCTTTGGCTCGCAGGATCCACCTTGGCCGCTAACACTGGCTCGACATTGCTCGATGGTGGCGAAACCGCAGTTAATCCCGCCGCCGCTGCCGTTGACTGCACACCATTTGTAAGGATCGGCATTAACCGCAGGTGCGATCAAGAGGATCGACGCGAACGCAAGAATGGCCGCCCTCGGCGCACCGTTTCGGCATATTCCCTCACGACCTTGTACCCGACTGATAAGAGCGAGTCGTCTCATTCCCCCGGCCCTCACAAAGCAAGGCATCGTACCCACCTGACCCGGTTGCATGGAAGGGGTCGGCGTACGAATAAACATTCCCCTGTGAGTCGAAAGCACACACCGGCCCCCGCGTCCCCTCAGCTCGCGAGTGGGGCAAAACGGGGCTGAACCATGCGACCGCAGCTTGGCCTAGCCCGGGCAGGCCACTTGAGTACACCAGGCAAATTCCGTGTAGGCTCCAAACCTCTCCGCGAACGCTGCAGCCTCCAATGACTCGTCAGAGATTTCAGTCATCAGGACTTCGTCTTCGGCTTTTTCATTGAGGATATCGTTCATGCAGCGCTGCTCCCTGTAACGGCGGTGACCATCGGGCCAGCGCAAACACGTGAACACTGACCGGGCGACAGATGGTGTCGCAACTCTATGAAAGCCCCGCCTTCAAGAACACGCTACATGCAACGCTGGCGGCAGAAAAGCCTTCCGCACTGTCCTAATGCCAATTCGCTGCTTCGCCCAAAGCCTTCCGCACTGTCCTAATGCCAATTCGCTGCTTCGCCCAATGGCAAAGTTAACCCAGCAAATCACGGCAACGAGCAAACGTCTCAAAATGAAGCCCGGGCCATTGTCACAGGTTCACCGCGGCTCCGAATTAGAACTTATAGGTTGCGCCAAAGCGAACAACCTGAATGTTGTAGTCACCCCAGGTGAAGGCAGGTTGCAGTCCGCCGAATGCAGGAACGTAAGGCGCTACGCCGTTAGCGCCATCGAATTTATAGTAGAGGTACTCCGCTCGGAATAGCAGATTCGGGTTGAACATCCATTCCGCACCTCCGCCTGCGACCCAGCCCCCCTTATTTTGACTGAAGCTCACGCTGTCTGAAAAATTGTTCAAGAATATGCCGTGACCGTTGTATTTGACTTCCGTCCAAGCGCCGCCACCAGTGGCGTACCATAGTGTATTCCAGTAGACAAAACCCAGTCGTGCGCGGGTAGTCGCGAGCCATTTCGTTCTGGCATCGATCGACAACGAGGTCGAAGCAAAACTCGTGACCGCCGGTGACAAAAAGCCGTGCTCATGAATATCCGTCCAGGATATATCCCCTTCTCGGCGCGAACTGCCAGTTGTAGCCGCCATGAATGCTTCCAACAATTCCGGCATCAGAGCCCGTTGGAATCGCTCGCGGCGAAGGCACCGAGGCGGGAACGCCGAGCAAGAAATTCGGATCAACCCATGACAAATCGGAATCCGAACGCCACCCCGGGCCAACGTTAAGGCCGAGATAAAAACCCGTCCAACTGGGAGGTGCAGGAGCAGCGACCGATGCGGGCGCAGCTTTGGTTGGCATGTCAGCAGCCGACCCAATTTGACCGAAAACGAGTGTCGCTGACGTCGTGATTGCAACAATGAGAATTCGTCTCACGACACGCCCCCACAGTACCCAATAAACAGAACTATCAGATGCTGCTCTGAGTTGCTGAGCGGCGGTGCAGATTGGAGCGAAATATTAGGTGTTGTTGTTAATTTAGTTACAAAGCGCCAAGCCGCTCAGCGAAATCAAATGGAAACCTCTCGCAAGGATGGTGCTTTAGTACCGATGTAACGCAAGTTCGATGTCAGAACCTGACGCTCATGGCCTTACACTGCAAATCTTTGGCTAGAAATAACAAGACGATTTCAGTCGAGTTGCTTTAAGCAAGCTATCAAAACTCGCGACGCAGATGAGCTCGCAACTGCGCCGTAACCGGCCACAGCGCGAGATACCACTTGATAATCCGCCGGCGGACCCGGTGGTTTTTTTGCAGGTAAACAGTGAAAGCCGAAAGATACGACCGAGAGCCGCACTTGCCATTCGTCTGCGCTGAATGCGGTGATGAGTTAGTCCTAACCTCGAGCGGGCATTGTTTTTGCGCCAACCGCTCGTGCAGAGATGGATTCGATGTGGGGTCAGATTGGCAAGTAGCAATGGTACTTGACGTTCTAATGGAAGAAAAAAAGTTACATTGAAAATAATCGAGCATCGCCGGCTCAATTAAAAAGATGCGTACAACATACGCGTTGCAAAAATAGTGGTGCCGAAGGACTCTGCGTCACCAAAATTGGGGATGTCGGAGAACGTGGCGACTCTTTATTTGCATGGCGAGGGCGATGCATCCCAAGCGAAAGTTGCTTCATGAGCTCGAACGGAATTCTTTCCGCAGCCGTTGTCATGGTGACTTTAATCGCTACGCCGGCACTTGCCGCATCGGGTCATAAAGTACAGGCATCACACACATACGCGTCCCAAACGCAACCCGATGCTGCTAATACGATCATTGGATAGGACGGGCGAATTCTCGGTACCGATCCCGACCAAACATTCGCGTCCAATTGATGCGAAACCAGAGTTTGGGCGGCGACTGAGTGGACACCGCTTTTTTCCAGCAGGGCGTTCGGCCGTAAGGTCGCGCGCCCTCGGTTTAATGGGTCAGAGTTCGGCAGCGGGGAACGCTTTTACACACTCGATTATTCACCTCCTGGCGTTGGGGGCAGCGATATCATCTCTTTAAAACGACTATTATTTCTTCATCCGACTCCGTAACGCCGCTGGCAAACCCACCAAAATTTTGTCTTTGCGCACGCGAAGATAGCCCAGAGATTGCGCATCGACGGGCTAGCGCCTGCGGGCGTTCTGCACTATTCGTGTCACGTCCGCTTTACGCCGTAGAGGGGCAGCATAGTCAAGCGTGATAATCTCCGCCGGGGGGGTGCAGCATGCGGAGTGGGCTATTGGTTTTCCTTGCCGTGCTACTTGGTGCTTGTGGGTCAAGGGCGATTTCGTTGGACATTGCGCGGGGCCAGTTCGTCGCCGCGATGGCCTATTATCAAGAGTGCATGAGGTCGAGCAGCGGCGAACTTGCAAATAACTGCGAACCAAAACGGCTTGTCGCGGATGATGCAGAGAAAACATATAGAAACGCAATGAGTGCTGGCATAGCTGACAATCCCCAATAGCCGCCTATCACTTGGCCGAGGAAGCGGTGAGCTGGGGCACCGCTCCCATAGCGACCGGGGATGTGGCGCAACTAACCGGCCGAGGGATATCCACTACTGAAGATCAACGGGTTGATAGCGTCCGTCCGCATCTAGCTGAGTGCCCCAAACCTTGTGCACGCCTTGATGCTCGGAGCGACCAAAGGTCACGAGTGTCCCGAGCCCAATGTCATAGTCGCGAAGATTTTCCAAAGTTTGGACAAGTCTTTCGGTGTCCAACTCAGGGCCATTGCGTTCCAATGCTGCGATCAGCACCTTGGCTATAATATAACCTTCAAGGGACACGTAATCTGGCGCCTCTCCTGGGAAATATTTGGCGAGCGCAGTTTTGTATTCGAGCACTAAAGACGAGTAGCCCTCGAGCGCAGGCACGACCTGCGTCACGATAACGCCGTTTGCGAACCTGCTCCCCAGAAGCATCAGCTCATTGGCTAACGCGGTACTGCCCACAAAAGACACGCTCGTGTAAATCATGCCTGGGTATAGATCGCGAGTCTTCTCAATGAATTTGGCCGCGGCCCGATAGGCCGGTACCATGATCACGGCTTTTATGGCGACGCGGCCCTTGGTTGAGTTGTGCGCTTTGAGCTGTGCGACCGCGTCGTCTACATTCGCCGTGTTGCGCTGATAGTTGAGTCGCAATATCGTGCTGTCGTCACCACCGAGCGAACGAATAGCTTTGGCGACACCGGCAAAGCCTGAGTCTCCATACGCGTCCTGCTGAGCAAAGACTGCGATCTGGGCCGGCTTCAACCGCCTGACCTTTACGAGATAATTCACCGCGGCAGCCGTTTCCTCGGCATAACTGGCCCGGTAGTTGAACACATATCGGTCCGGCGGGTCGTTTCTGAGTAGGCCGGCCCCGGTGAACGCCCCGAAAAACAGCATATTGCGCTGAAGGGCGAAGGGCACCGCAACCGCCGCAGTGGGCGTTCCCACATTGCCGACCACGCCAAATACCTGTTCTTTTTCGAACAGCTGCTTCATCGTTTCGGCGGCTCGAGCGGGCTCATAGCCATCGTCCGCCGCGATCAGCCGAAGCTGCCGGCCATGGACTCCGCCTTTAGCGTTCGCGACCCGGAACGCAGCCTCTATGCCCCGCTGCATATTCTGGCCGAGTTCCTTGGTTGCACCGCTAAAGGGCGCCGAAATCCCAAACCGGATTTCAGTATCGGTCACCCCACGAACGGAGGTCTTGGCGCTATTTGGTTCTTGTGTGGGCGTTTGCGAAATCGATGAAAGTGGTGCTTGCGGGGTCGGCTGCTGCGCGTGTGCAACCCACGGCAAAACGGCCGCCGACTCAATGATTGTTTTTACGAAATCGCGCCGCCTCATGGTCATACACCCCAAGAACCATTTGGCAGACTAATGTTAGCACATTAGCGAGTGTCGGAGTGCGCTTTTCAGAGACAGACGCCCGCTCATTCCAGTTTGATCCGCTCGATCGAGATCATTTATCATTTGCGCATGCACAGGCCGGTAGCTGCGGTGCCTGGAGTAGCGCATTTGGCTCCGTCGGTCGCGCCGCTCGCACACACCAATGAAACCAAAGTCTCATTGTCCTCGCAGCGAACTGCGTCGGTACCAGTTACGAGGCGCAAGGCAAGCGCCGGCCCCGGATCGCCTTTCAGGCCCTGCGGCCCTGCAGGACCGACTGATCCGGCAGGCCCTTGCGGACCCTGGGCACCTGCCGGGCCAGCGGGTCCTTGTGGGCCTTGGGCTCCTGCCGGGCCGGCAGGCCCTTGTGGACCCGGCGTGGGCTGGCCGCATCCCCCGACTGCCAGCAACGTGAGGATGGCAAAAAAGTTTAAAAGTTTCCGCATTGGCAAGCCCCCCAGCGATGATCGAGAGCTTGCATCCGCTCACGAAGTGCCGTCAAGAAGCCAAGTTTTTTTAATGTCTGATCACTCCAAGGTCGGATTCGAATCGAGTGATGTCCCGCATAACAAAAAGAGACCGCCTCGCACCGGTCTTTTCAAATGTATCTGCCTGACGACTACCAATATCCCTTATAGACGGGACGATTGTATTGCCGACGATAGGCGCGTGGATAGTAGTAACCACCGGGGGGATGGTAGTAACCGTGGGGATAGTAGTAGCCGTAAGCAAAAGGCACGTAACCGTAAGTGTACGGGTAATCGTAATAATAGCCATTATAGCCGGGGTAGTTTGGGCCGGTAATCCCAACTCCCGCATCGGCGTGATCGAGAAATGCTGCGATGGCGAGTACAGCCGTTGCAGCGATCACTAGTCTTCGGAGTCTGCTAAGCATCGTCATCGCACCTAAGAGGTGGTCCGGGCACCCTCTTATCACCATCGATGAGGCGGGACTACTCTGAAACATTGGGCGCGAGAATAACAGCCAATCGCCGCACAACACGCCCCTCAGTCATGAAAGTCGCCCTTGCGCCCGGCATTTTCGAAGCAAGTCTATGGCGACACGGGGCGAGTGTCTATCGAACACCAATCCCGTTCGACTTCACACCTTTAGGGTGATTTCGCACACGAGACCTTCTGCACGCCAGTCAAAACGCATTTGTCCCGACTGCTGCGCAATCATTCGTTCGATGATCCGCCCGCCAAAACCTTTGCGCGTCGGTTCTTGTACTTTCGGGCCGCCCACTTCCGTCCAACGCAGGTGTAGTCGTCCGTCGGTGTCGTGTGACCATTTCAGGTTGATCTGACCGCCGGCCACGGACAAAGCGCCGTATTTAGCTGCATTGGTCGCTAACTCGTGCAAGGCAACGGCAATGGCCTGAGCAGCGTTTGGTTCTAACAGGGTGGACGGACCGTCAATGAGCACGCGCCCTTGGTCCTCCTCGGAATAAGGGGCAAGCTCCTGGGCTGCTATCGTCGACAGATCGGCACCAATCCACCGTGTTTGGACAAACAATGAGTGGACGTTGGCAAGCGCCCGGATGCGTCCTTCAATTGCCTGTTTCAGACCTTCAGGAGTGTCGGACTGAGATAGCAAGACAGTTGCTTGCACTGTCGCAAGCAGGTTCTTGCTTCGTTGCTCCGCTTCGCGAGCCAACGTAGCGATTTGCTCCTGATTTCGCTTCTGCTCGGTAATATCCCTGGCGATCTTTGATGCCCCAACGATCTTTCCTTCGGCATTCTTGAGAGGCGAAACGGTTAGTGAGACGACGATCAGACTGCCGTCCTTGCGTTGCCGAACCGTCTCGTAATGATCGATACGTTCTCCTCGCCTGATCCGCGTTAGAATTTCACGCTCTTCGTTTCGCCGGTTTCCCGGAATAAGAATTGTGATGGGCTGACCAATCGCCTCTCCAGCGGTGTAGCCGAAGACATGTTCGGCACCTCTGTTCCAGCTTGTGATCACACCATCGAGATTTTTACTTACAATTGCGTCGTCGCTGTTCTCGACGATCGATGCCAGCGAGCGCAATTGCTGTTCTGCAAACCGAGTTTCGGTCAGATTGCGCGTCACTGTTCCATAAGCGATGATTTCGCCTGATGAATTGTGGATAGGGAAAATATTGTAGAGGACGGGCACAAGCTGCCCAGTCGCGAAGTTACGGAAGGAGAGTTCGCCCACCCAAAAGCCGCTATTACGGGCAGCCGGCAAAACCACTTCAATAACCCTGGACTGATCATCTTCGGCAAAATATTCAATGATGCGGGTCGATCGTACCGCCTCTAAGTCCGGCAACCCGACCAACTTGCGGCCCGCCTCATTGACGAACAGAGCCCTGCCTTCGAGATCGGCGACACCGATGAATTCAGGCGAGGCGGCAACAAGCGCCGTCAACAATCGCGCGAGATTGTTCTCGCCTCCAGCTTCGTCCAGGCCCCACGATAGTTGGGAAAATTCTTCTGGCGTCACGACAAACTCCGACGCAGAGCGATTGTACTCATAAAGCCTTGTTCTACTGGGGATTGTATATCTCCGAGCCGAGAATAACCAATGGCCTGGAGGATGTCCGGTTTGCGACAAGGCTACCCACTAAGCAAAATCAATTGGCGTTAAACCTGAACTCCGGGGTCCGTGTACGCGACGACCGCCGACCGCCAAAAATGCTGGCCGTCGGCGCGTGTTTCGCGCGTTGATGAACTATAACTCGAGAAGTGCGATGGGCGTGTCGTATGCGTCTTGCGATTGGCTTGATCACCGGAGTATCTGCAGGAGAACTTGCCGCCTCGACACGCCCGGTCACATCAGCGGGCATCACATCGAGATCGCCTGATGGTTCCTGACCATCACGCTGGATACCGAGAAGCACGATGGTTTGGCGACGTTCTCGCTGTTCATCGTGTGCAATATTCGCATTTCGCAGCGGCCCTGTTTTGTCCTGCACGTTGAAGGCCAATGGCAAGCGCGAGGGCGAAGAATGCCCCAACGATCGGCACGATCCACCGGATCGGTAGCATCCAATGACCAGTATCTGATTTGGGATTTCGGAACGTACTCAGTTAAATTAGTAGGGTTCCCGTGCAACGCGCTTCGTTCTGCCGCATCTGGCTGACTTGGTCCCGCTGGTTCGTTTACCGGCCGCGCCCCCCGTCTTGTGCCGATTGCGCACGGCACGCGACTGACGAACCTGCAATTGCACTTGGTTCCTAAGCTCCTTCGTGACCTGCGTCCGCAGCTCACGAAGGAGACGAATTTCAATTTCGAGTGCCGCGTATTTTGCTTCCAATTCCGAGACGTCGATTTTGACTTTGCTCGATTTGTTGGCGTCCACCAATCTCTCCCTGCTGCCACACGCCGCTGGGCGGAATGCAGCAAAAAAAGAGGTCTGATTCGGTATGGAAACTATAGTCCTGATGGTCTGAGTTTGCCTTTTGCGACCAGCCGTGTTCGGCATGCTGGCGTTCACGCCGCAGCATTGGCACCGTCTCCCCGCATCTCCTTCGCAGAGAGCGCATCAAGGTCGACAAGCCGCGGATCATCCTGCTGAAGAGTGCAATAGAACTGTCCGCTACCATGAACTTGCATCAGGGTCCGCACACGCCGCGCGTCGAGATAGTCGACATGCTGATACCGTAGCGCCACCGGAAGCAACGTTTTTGGCAGCTCAACCTGCGCGAACGCAGGGACCTCGCGTACCTCCCCGCCCTCCCGCCAAAGCAAGGGATTGAGCGTGTAAATTAATTGGCGCTCGATCTCGCGAGGTTGCGGTCGATCTGGCTCGGGATTCGCGCAGACCGAAAAGTTGGTGTTGCCCACGCGCGTAAGTAGAGCCGTGGATCGCAGCTGCGAGCAAATGAACTCCGCAGCCGAAAGCACCTCGCGACGTACCGCATCCAAATTAGTTGCAAACCTGGTTGTTTCAGGAATCGACGCCTCACTTTTTGTGATTGTCTCTACCAGCGCGACCACTGCCGTATCGTAGTTTGGAACAACTTGCTCGATTGCCGTAGCCATCCTCTGAAGCTCGTCCGCCACTATGTTGCGGTCGTGCTGCGCCTTGGCGTCGGCCAATTCGCGTTCGGTTGCGGCGATCTGCTCGTCGAGTTGTGCCAACGCGGTGCGCAATGTATTGGTGCGGTCCTCGGCGGTGCGCATGTCGGCTTCAGCCCAATCAAGCTGCGCATCGGCGGCACCAGCCATTGCGAGCCGTGTGGCTGCAACACGTTTTTCTTCGAGCGCCATTTCGGCAGCGCGAAGACGGTCGGTCACTTTCTCACGCGCCAAGTGCTTATCCTTGAGCGCGTTTTCGAAGCGTTCGATCGGACTGAGTTCACGTTTGCGGAAAAATGCCACGGTTTAGTACTCGCAAATCGCAGTCACAATAACGTGGGCCGGCCTGATTCGCTCGCAAAATCCGATATAGGCGAACACAAGGGCCCGCCGCGCGGTTGCGTCGCACATAACTTTGGGCGGGTGCAATACGAGGGCGGGCACGCGGTGGGCAGACCGATGTCCACATTAACCCCATGCCGGACATTCGCGGCCTCAATCGAAACGTCCGCTAAGCGGCCATAGCGGACGTTCCCCAAATCACTCAACGCCTATGGTTGATAGTTGGCCGTCGATTGCTCCGATTTGAATTTTTCGATGGCGGCATAAAGATTTGGCGGCCTGTTGTGCGTACCACGCACAGCTTCGACGTGTCCGCAGTCATCAAAGCGGCAACCATCGTAGAGACCGGCCTGCCTGATCAGATCGCTAACGTGGTACATGTAGGTGGGTGCTTTATTCCAACCATACTGATTGTCGCAAGCGGCGCCGATGTAGTGGTTGGAGCCAGGGACGTGACCGCCCCGCGCAAAACATTTGTTGATGCGGGGGTCGACCTTATACCCGTGTTCCTTCAGCAAGGCATAGAATTTTAGAAACTTGCTGGCGTAGGCCGGATGCACCGTGATGTTGAACCCATAGGCTGTTTGCACCGTCACCATTGTGGTGTTGCCGTTGGCATCGACGATGTCGTGCGGGTTACCCTTGGGTGTGTGACGCCCACGCGAGATTGATGTCTTGCTCGACGTGGGCGCGCTCACATTAAAAGTCTTACAGCGCCCATCGTTGTCGCAAGGTAGCGAAACATTACTTTGCTGGGGACGCTGTCCAGCTTGTGCCGGAAACATCATGAGAACGCTGAGAGCGGCGAGTGTGGCGACCTTCATGCTCCACTCCTAGGTAGATGAGCACCGTTGCGAATCGGACTTGTACATTTTCTTACAAGTCGTCCGTCGACCCACGGTATTCAGGTCGCATTTTCAAATTTACCGTAAGGGATAAACCTTAAATGCGGAGCAGCGCGCGTCCGCTTTGGGTCGTAAATATCGCATTTTGTTTGAGCAACGTCGCTTTACCGCCGACCATCCGCGAAGGTGGTGCGTTCACTGCACTGACATTTGTGTGCTTTGACCTAAGCGCACACTGATCGATCTTCACTAAGCCGTTTTTGGTCCGGCATCGTCAGCATGCGGCAAGCCACCGATTGCAAGCCGGGTGATGAGATTGGCCAGTTCATCGACAAACGACTCGTCGATCGTTATCCGGAATGGATCTTGTGCAAACAGATCGCGGTTTCGCACGAAAACGCTGCATTGCCCCATCAGGCATATGGCTGCGCAGAGAGCTGACCTCTCCTCGGTGTTTGGAGGCAGGAATCGTCGCACGACATTGACTGCGGCCGAAAGGTATGAGGTTGAATTGGTTGCTATGAACTTCCGGAACACCTTTGACGGATGTGCGCTTTCCCAGGCGAACATGCGTATGTAGCGACTCATTTCGTCCTGAAAGAGCAGCGGCCGCAGTTGGTGGCGCACGAAGCTTCGCAGTGCCTGTTCGCGTGAAAGTGATTTGAGTTCTTCAGCATCGACTCCCGAATTGTCTGTCAGTCTCTCGAATGCGATTTTGAGAATTTCGAAGTACAAGCCATCCTTGCCTTTGAAATGATAATTGATCGCAGCCTGGTTGACCCGGGCCTTGGTGACGATGTCACGCACGCTCGATCGCTCAAATCCCTTTTCGGCGAACAGCGAGACCGCTGCTTTGATGATCAAGTCGCGGGTGTATTCGGCAGGACGGGTCATCGGTCTTTCAATTCAAACGAATGTTTGAACTAAACTAGTAACCGCTCCGCCGACAAAATGCAACTTTTCCCTATGAAATTTGGCTTTCTGTGATGGCCATCATTTTGCCTAAAACGACCGTTTGAATTATAAAAGGTCGTTTGAAATGGTCGTTTGCCGATGAAGTCGCTCAACATTTTGGGGGTCTTCCATGCTTAAGCTGACATCGCGGTTTGTCCTGCAAGTGCTGCCTTATCTGTTTATGGCCCTGGCTGCAGTTGTCCTCCTGCCAGGGGTTGCCGATTCACTGTTGGCGACCGCCCTCCCCACGGCCGCTTCGTCGCCAGCCTATGACATAGAGGCGATCGCGCCCTTCGATCACGGAGAAACGACGCTGGATCTCATTCGTCAGGACCATGAGGCATTTGCGCCAAACCAGTTCTTACGTGAGATCGCGAAGGCTGCCGAAGACAATCTTGAGGGTCGCTAACGTAAGGAGTTGCGCATGCGCTCACCAAACTTGAAGTCGGATATGTCTCACCGGCCTCTTTGGTGGGATCTGGTTCGGGCGCTGGGGGCCGCAATTTTTTCCTGTTGGCCGGAACCGCACGAGAGACGATATCGGCCCGAACGGCATTATATGCGCGGACCTGGACCAAAATGGCGCGCAAAGCATGGTCCTTCTGGTTAAACAGCGATTTACAGTGTTGGAAATTGGTATTCTAAGCGTTGCTTCATTCAAGCATTGCGTCGGCGCGCCGTAAAAGCGTCATAAATGCTGGTCTCCGGATGTCTGCTAGGGCCATGGCGGACATTAGCCCGCGTTAGGGCCCACCAAGAAAAGATATTCATTAGCGTTGAGGGCTTTGGTGCCAAATCTTGGTCCCAATGTGAGCCATTTCACACCCGGCTTGTCGCTGCGATTTTAAGCTCCCTTCACGTTTCCTATCAGATTCATGGGAAACCCCATGTTTAGGAAAAGGCTGCTAACTACGATGCTCTGCGCAGCGGGCATCCTCCTGTATTCGGGGGGAGCCTGGGCTCAATGCGCGGGACCAGACCTGAAGAACGCGACCATCTCGAACGCCTCGTCGATCACTGCGACTTCGACTGTTTTTAGGGCGAGTGCTGTTCCAAACGTATGGAAGACACTCAAACTGGGCGAGTTTGCAAATTCATTCGCTCTTCGTAACGCATTGGACGCAGCAGGTTGTGGCATCGGAGACTTGGCCGAAGAAATTCTCGCTCGACCAGCATTTACCGTTGCCTCGACAAGAACTGACGTCGATCTTGTCGTCGCCTCAGCGGCCGAACTTGGGCTTACAACGAAGTCCGTCTCGCTGACGGACATTTATTCTCGCGCAGAAAAGCTCGGACTAGGCCTTGCCCCGGCTGAAGTTGGACCCGAACTGCGGCTTCAATATTTTAATCAGCCGATTGGAGAATTTCTGCACGTTGGAATGAAGCCCATCACCACGTGGCAGGGCGAACCAGCCATTTTCGTCCTGGTTAACGGCGGAGCCGGCTTAATCCTGATCGGCCAGAATGCCGGCGCCGACGCAGAAATTCCCGCGACGTCCCGTTTTCTTTTTGTGCGGCCCCGGGTCTTTGCGAGAGAACCGGAGACAAGGTGAACCCGCCGCTTTGAGTTGCCGTTCGGCTCGGGATTCCATGCGGCACGTGGAAGATGAGATCTCAAGTCTTCATACACATAAGCTCAGCCAAACTTCTCCTTGCGACAGCCCGCATTATCGTTACGGGGTGCGTCAGTGCGGTCGTGATGCTGCCCCGCGGGCTCTCTGACTCAAGGAATAGGCCTAGCTGTCCGAGCGATGTGGCACGATCGTAGTAAATTCTCTTGCCGGCCAATCGGTCAGCTTTATCAAATGTGTAAATGCCGCAAAGTGGAAGCTCGATGTGGCGACCTGTCGGTTGAAGCCCCCCAACGTCCAAATGCCGGCCACTAATTATTACCTCGAGCACGATGGCATCTTCGGCCGCGTGACGTTGACGTATTCTATTTGCAAATCGGGCAAGGCGCGCAATAAT
>Ga0306920_100008168_pt1 | contig 13868 bp, 13 predicted proteins | sample flu12Cox44000170_FD_204666 | JGI IMG/M metagenome (GOLD analysis project Ga0306920, IMG submission 204666) | Lab enrichment of tropical soil microbial communities from Luquillo Experimental Forest, Puerto Rico - flux4day.12C.oxic.44.000.170 (v2)... | ecosystem: Environmental > Terrestrial >...
TGGCCCGCGGTTCAGTGCAACGAAGGTTTCTGCAACGCCTCCGAGGGTCAGCGCTTGCCCTTGACTACAACCATGGCGTCGCAGAAACCTCACCATTCTGCGAATCCAATTCACAACGCTCGGGTGTTTGGGTCGGATCGACGGAGCTCGTCGCAAGTTGATCCGGGCCGCTATGCCTGTCATCGCTTCGCAGCCTCGAGACGGCCAGGCGTTGCATCGTGCTGTGTTCCGATGTCTACTGGTCGCATGGTTGCGCGGAGATCCTCCACTTCACTTTTTGCCACAAGTTTGGAAACGAGCCAGCCTGAGTGTGGCACGCCAGATCTGACCGAACTCCGCACTGTCGTAAGGCGGTTCCCGAAGAACGCGGCAGAGCGCGACTGTTACCGATATTTGTTGGAGCAAATGCAGGCCACGCCCGATCGCCCTAGCAGTACGAAAACTCAATTAGAGCGCACGTGCCGGCAGCGATTTCGGGTAACCGTGGAAAGCTTCGATTATTGCTGGCGCGAGGGCATTAAAGTCACGCGCGCCCGCTGGGATCAGCCAGGTCGTCCCAGAGGATAAAAAAGTTTTTGCGAAATTCCCCCCAGCTGGTTTTTTCCAATCCGAAGTTCACTTCTACTCGTCCGATCGTGTCGCGCCTGGTGCGACCCCGACGGGGCGGATGAGCAATGCCTCGAAAAGCGAAACGATCCAGCTTGGCAAAGTCCAGCCGAACTCCGGTGAGCCGCCAGAAGCGCGCTGGCACGCCAAAACAAATCTCCGAACCCCTCACATCAAAGGGCGCGAGGATTCCAAAATTGCCGCCACCCGTCGAACTTGCGGACGTGACCAACCTCCAGCCCCCATCCCGTAACACGCGAACCCATTCGAAGCGGCAGATTGGGCAAATTGCCAATAGCATTCGCCATTTTGGGTGGACTTATCCAATCCTTACCGATGAAAACCGACGAATCATCGCCGGGTCCGGCCGGTTCAAGGCCGCCGAGCAACTGGGGCTAAGGAATGTGCCCGTGATCGTGATGACGGGACTGAATGAAGCGGAAAAGCGGGCCTTAGCCCTGGCCGATAATAAAATCGCAGCCAACGCGGGCTGGGATCGCGCCATCCTCGCCGCTGAACTGGGCGAACTCTCCGATCTGCTTCCCGAGTGCGATCTTGACCTGGAAATAACTGGTTTCGGGGCGGCTGAGATCGACAGCCTGTTTGATGACTTCGTGGACCCGGAACTCGATCCAACCGACGAGTTGCCACCGAAAAAAAAGCGAGCAGTTAGCAAGACTGGCGATCTATGGGAACTCGGCCCTCACAAGCTCCTGTGCGGCGATGCCCAGTCCGCTGCGGACTTCCGGCGCCTTATGGGCCCTGAGTCCGCAACGATGGGATTCACGGACCCGCCCTACAACGTACCTATCAGAAGTGTTCAAGGCCGCGGCAGCATCAAGCACAGAAATTTCGTTCAAGCTTGCGGAGAAATGTCACCAGCGCAGTACACGGATTTCCTGCGGATCTCGTTATCGCTCGCCGCTAAACATTCAGTTGATGGAGCTATCCACTTTATTTTCGTCGATTGGCGCCATATAGGCGAACTCCTGACAGCGGGCACAAAGGTATATTCAGAGCTAAAAAATGTAGTGGTTTGGGTGAAGACAAATGCTGGCCAAGGCAGTTTTTATCGGTCGCAGCACGAATTCATCTTCGTTTACAAGTCAGGGTCCGCCCCGCACATCAACAATGTCCAACTCGGCCAACACGGACGCAACAGATCCAACGTGTGGACTTTCGCAGGGGTGAACGCGTTCCGCGCAGGACGAATGGACGATCTCGCCGCGCATCCGACTGTGAAGCCTGCTGCGCTTGTTGCCGAGGCGTTGCGCGACTGCTCTCGACGCGGCGACATTGTGCTCGACCCGTTCATTGGCTTCGGCACGACCATCATGGCGGCCGAGCGTATCGGTCGCCGCGGGTACGGCATCGAGATTGACCCAACTTATGTCGATGCCGCGGTCCGGCGCTGGCAAGCTTTCAGCAAGCGCGATGCGGTTCTGGTCGATACGAACGAAACATTTGCGGAGGTGGCCGCTGCACGATGTGCAATGAAGACGGACGGGTGCAGATGAAACCCATGAAGGCGCGCGCCATAACGAGGGGTTATCGCGGCAAATCACCAAATAGTGCTGTCGATGAAATCGGCTATGGCAAGCCGCCTCGGGCGCACCAGTTCAAACCGGGCCAAAGCGGAAACCCCCGAGGACGGCGCAAGGGCGCCAAGAATGAGACAGCGATCCTACGCGACCTTCTCAATCGAAAAATTGACATCCGCGAAGGCGGAAGGCCGCGCAAGATCACCATCTTCGAAGCGATACTTCTGCGGTTCACCGAAGATGCGTTAAAAGGCAACACCAAATCCGCTGCTTTTCTGTTCGATCGCTATGCGGGGCCTCAGGAGGGCGAGTCTCAGCCGGGTCATGATATCAGCCATGATGATCGGGAGGTGCTCGATGATTTCGTTCGGCGGTTCGAAGCCCAATTCAGGGGCAAGAGGAAAAAGTTATGAATGATACGGAGCGCGCTTTACTGAATGCGATCTTGCGAACTGACTTTTACGCCTTCGTGAGGCGCTGCTTCTTGGCGCTCAATCCCGGGGCCGCGTTTCAGCCGAACTGGCATGTCGAGGCGCTCGCCTATCATCTCGAGCTCGTTCGTATGGGAAAGATCCGGCGACTGATCGTCAATATGCCCCCGCGTTCTCTCAAATCGATCATCTGCTCGGTCGCATTTCCCGCCTTTGTCCTCGGCCACGAGCCCGGTAAACGCTTGATCGTTGTGAGCTACGGGTCGGAACTTGCCACCAAACTTGGCAATGATTGCCGTGCCGTCCTGCTATCTGCCTGGTATCAGCGCCTGTTTCCCAGTACGCGTGTTTCGCGAAACAAAAACACCGAAACGGAGATCGCAACAACTCGCCACGGTTATCGGTTGGCGACCTCCGTCGGCGGAACGCTGACTGGACGTGGAGCCGGCATCTTAATCGTCGATGATCCATTAAAGCCGCAGGATGCGCTGTCGGACAGTAAGCGCGAGAGTACCAATACCTGGTTCAGCAACACGCTCCTGTCTCGCCTCGACGACAAGCAAACCGGGGCAATCATAGTCGTGATGCAGCGCCTCCACCTCAATGATCTCACGGGCAAGCTCTTACAGGGTTCGGATAACTGGACGATACTGAAACTGGCCGCAATCACGGAGTGCGACGAGCGGATCCAGATCGGGGAACAGCGCTACCACCATCGTAAACTCAACGATCTCCTGCACCCAGAACGAGAACCGCTGGAGGTTTTGAAGTACATGCGTGCCGAACTGGGCGCCGATAATTTTGCTGCGCAGTATCAGCAGGCTCCCGTCCCCCCGGGCGGCAATATGATCAAGCGAGAGTGGGTGCGGCGATACGAGATCCTGCCGGCACGCACCTCATCAATGCACGTCCTTCAGTCCTGGGATACTGCCTCGAAGGCCGGAGAAGAAAATCACTTCTCTGTTTGCACCACATGGCGCGTTATCCAAGGCAAATATTATCTCGCCGACGTCATAAGGGGACATTTCGATTACCCCACGCTCAAAGCGCAGGCGGTCGTGCTTGCACAAACTCAGCGCCCCACCACAATTCTGATTGAAGAGACAGGAGTAGGTCCGGCATTGGTGTCAGAACTCCGAAATCACGGCTTCACGGTGATTCCGGTAAGAGTGGAGCACGACAAACAAACCCGCATGTCGGTCCAGTCCGCAAAATTTGCAACGGGGCAGGTCTTGTTTCCGCAACACGCCCCATGGCTTGATGATTTGGAGAGAGAATTGCTTGCTTTCCCCGCCTCACCCCATAATGACCAAATCGACAGCATCAGTCAGGCTCTCGGCTATCAAATTCAGGCGTATCGCTGGGATGACAAGAGCCTTGAAGGGTTTGGCAGATTTGTTGAGGGAATGGCCCGAGACCAATACTGGGGCTGGGTCACGGGTCGGCCCTGGTGACCCGGCGCGCACTGCGGCCACTCGTCTCAAGCTTCCGATTGACTTCGGATACGAACCCCCTACAGCCCTGATCAAGTGATTTCAAATCGTCTTCCGCGCGGCCGGCCTGATCCAAAGATGATCGGAATGGGGCGAAAAGAGCCACAAGATTGTTCAGCTTTCGCTCGACTTCCCCGGCATTCCGAGCATCTGTGGTAGCGCCAAGGAAGCGGCGCCAGATCAACTGAATTTCGAAGGACTGATCGTTTCTACGCTTCCTCTCCTCTACCCCGCCAGCGCCACAAGGCCTCCGCGGAGATTCGGCAGTGACGGCACCAGATGCTGTCGCAACCGATGAGGAGATACCTATGTCGAAGAAGAAGAGCACCGCCAAGACCAAGACATCCGCGGGCAAAGGTCGGCGGAAGGCCGCTCCGGCCAAAAAAGCCACGACGGCTGGCCCACGCTCGAACTCCAAGCAGGCGAATGTGCTTGCGATGTTGAGCCAACCTAAGGGCACGACGATCGCTGCGATCATGAAGGCAACCGGATGGCAGCCGCACAGTGTCCGGGGATTCTTTGCAGGCGTCGTGCGCAAGAAACTCAAGCTAACGCTCGAGTCCAAGAAGACTGACGGCGAACGCCGGTACCGCATCATTGCGGACAAGGGCGCCAAGCCCACAACCGAAGACCCCGGACACCGGGCCGCCTGACATGCAGCGAGCCGATCCAGCAGCAATCGAGGCCGAGATTGAGCGCATCCGCTCACTCGGCGTCGATGAGCTTCGCAAGCAGTGGCGGATGACGTTCGGGTCCATCCCGCCGCGCGCTCTAACCAAGGACCTGATCGCGCGGATGATCACGTACCGGCTTCAGGAGGAAGCATTCGGCGGACTGGATCGAGCGACGATCAAGCTGCTCGACCGACTCGCCCGTGGTGGGAAAGCTGAGCTCAACCGGCGCCTCAAGGCCGGTACCGTTCTCGTCCGCGAATACCGGGGCGAGCGGCACACCGTCACGGTCATGCCCGACGGCTTCGTCTGGCGGGATACGACGTACGGGAGCCTCTCGACGATTGCTCGCGCCATCACGGGGACCGCATGGAATGGTCCCCGATTCTTCGGACTTCGCGTTGCCCCGGACCGAGCCAACGGGAAGGACGGCAGCGGTTGTGTGGCTAGGGCAATTCATGTCGACCGGCGACGAGCGTCCGGGCGGCAGGACAAGAAGAGCCGCGCTCACTGAGGTTAGATGATGGACGAGCGCACAAAGAAGCTATTTCGATGCGCGATCTACACGCGCAAATCGACCGAGCATAACCTCGACCTTGAGTTCAACTCGCTCGATGCCCAGCGCGAGGCATGCGAGGCATACATAAAGAGCCAGGCGCACGAGGGATGGCGCCTGATCCCCAGCCGCTACGACGATGGCGCCTTCTCCGGTGCCTCGCTCGACCGCCCTGCCCTGCAGAAGCTACTTGCGGAAGTCCGCTCCGGCGAAATCGACATCATCGTCGTCTACAAGGTTGATCGGTTGACCCGGTCGCTGGCGGATTTCGCCAAGCTGGTTGAGCTATTCGACCAGCACTCCGTGTCGTTCGTGTCGGTCACCCAGTCCTTCAACACCACGAGCAGCATGGGGCGGTTGACATTGAATGTACTGCTCTCGTTTGCCCAATTCGAGCGCGAGGTGATCGGGGAGCGAGTCCGCGACAAGATTGCTGCCTCCAAACGCAAAGGCATATGGGTCGGCGGACCGGTGCCCCTCGGCTATGCGAGCATCAACAAGAAGCTTTTGGTCATCCCCGAGGAGGCCGAGACAGTCCGCTTGATTTTTCGGCGCTACCTTGAAGTCGGATCGATCCGCGCCCTTGTGCAGGATCTTGACGATCGAGGAATTCGCACCAAGCGCCAAGTCGGCGGCAATGGCCAGACCCGTGGCGGGATACGCTTTGGAGTGGGCCCCCTCGCCCACCTCCTGCGCAATCGCTTCTACATCGGCGAAGTAGTCTATCGCGGCAAGGTCCACAGCGGCGAGCATCAGGCCATCGTGGATCAGGCACTTTTCGAAGCCGTGCAGACAAAACTCGCGGCCAGCGCAGTGGCTCGGCAACTACGCCTGAAAGGCTCACCTGCAATCCTTGCCGGTCGCATTTTCGACGACCGCGGCAACCGCATGACCCCAACGCATACGAACAAGCGCGGCGCGCGGTACCGGTACTATGTTTCCCATGCGCTGCTGCAGAAACGAAAAGACAAGGCTGGCAGCGTGCCCCGCGTCCCGGCCCCGGAGATCGAAAGCGTTGTGCTCAACGCCCTACGTGACCATTTCCGCGCCAACGAGGGGCGCGAGCAGACTACCGCGGCGGAGGACCAAGACCGGATCGAGCGTCAGCTAGATCGCGTCGTCGTAAAGGCAGAGGCGCTCGAGATCCATCTGGTACGCTCGAGCGATCGACCGGAGGGACAGAGCGCCTTTAAAAGCGACGACCGTGACGCCGCCGTACCGCCCCGGACCATCATCACCGTCCCTTGGTCGGTAGCCGTTCTAGCCGAGGTCAAGGGCATCCTCCATTCGCCTTCGCCTCCCCCGAGGCTGAACACCGAGACCCGCGACGCTCTGCTCGTCGCCATCGCAAAGGCCCGACTCTGGATCGATGATCTCGTCGAAGGTCGGGTCGGTTCGTTCTCCGAAATCGCCGTGCGGGAAGGCAAGGTCGAGCGCCACATCCGACTGCTGGCTCCGCTGGCATTCGTGTCTCCGCGGATCGTCTTAGAGCTCTTCGATAGTGTCGCGCCGGCTGATCTAACCGTAACCGGACTTGCCAAGCGGCTGGCATATTCGTGGGCTGAGCAGGAGAACTACCGCTCTTCAGGCTCATAGTTTGAAAGTCGCAGGTTCAAATCTCCTGGGCACGTGATGTGCATGATCCGGTCGCCAAACGTTTCGGTGTGAGCGCAATTTTCGCGTGCGACGACGCGCTTACCAAGATCGCGGTTAGCGTCGAAAGCGCGGCGTCCAACTCTCCCTCAAGTCTTCTTCCTCGCGCTCTTCCTCGGGCTCGTTCTCGGGGCCGATGTGACTCGAGTGAAGGATCGTCAGCACCTTGCCGTAACGCCCCAGTCCAAGCACCTCTTCGCTCACGCGCACTGACTTGGTACCACCCAGCCAATCCATCACATCGATCTCGTCACCATCGCGATCGCCGTCCAGAACACGCAGCCCGTCGGAGGCCAACGCTGAGGTCAACGTGCCGGCGGGCAGCGGCGATCCCTTCTTGAGCCACCTCAGCTGCGGCAGTGACTTCATCGCCTCCGACAGGAAGCAATAGTCGATCGTCGGTCCCGTGCTGACGACCACGGCCACCGCCTCGGCGGTCGTCTCCGCGTAACGGATGGCAGTCGCAGTACGCGAGGTGCGGCAAGTCTCGGCGGCGGCCAGCACGGCCGTCAAACCCGGCTCGTGGCGATCGATTTCGCGCTTGAAGGGAATGCGTGGCATGAGCAGGCCGGCCGAGAAATGGTCCGCCTCAAGCTCAAACGGATCAGCCGTCACGAAGCCGGCGCGCGAGACGTGCTCGCCATCCTTCGGGAGCACGTGGTCGATATGGCCATCTAAAAAATAATGGCCCAGCTCGTGCCCGACGCTGAACCGCCAAAAGCCCTCGCTCGGGATGTGGGTGGCATAGTAGATGCCGAACGTGTCGCCGTAGCGGAGCAGCATGCCGGAGACCCCCTCGGCGGCGTCCGGCTTGGCCTTGACCACAATATCCCTGCTCTCCGCGATGGCGAAGGGGTCGACGGGCAGACTGGTGATGCCCTCGTTCCGCAGAAACGCTTCTGCGGTCTGACGGGCCATCTTGAGGCTGAAGGCCCGCTTCCCCCTCACTGATTGCCGCCTTTCTTCCGCGCCTCGTTCCGCTTGGCGAGCATCTGCAGGAAATCCTTCGCCAGCTCGCGGTCGTGACCGGTCAGCTTGCCGACGTCGCGGAACAGGGGATCGCCGGCTTCGGTGAGTTCCGGCTGGTCGACGCGACCGAGCAGGTAGTCGGTCGTGACCTCAAGCGCATTCGCAAGACGTCGGAGTGTGTCGAAGGACGGTTTGCGGGAGCCGGCCTCGAAGTGGGCGATCGAGGTCGGCGGCATCTTGGCGCGCTCGGCCAGCACGCCCTGGCTATAGCCGCGGAGGTCGCGAGCGGCGCGGAGCCGCTCCTTGAAGAGGTCGGACGGGGCTTTTTTTTCGGTTTCTTCGCTCATGTCTAGTTCGGCATGATAGACTTGACGGGTTTGTAGGCGAATCCTATATAAGAGACATATAGACCATGTCTATGTCGTCAATAGCAAGTCAGGATTGAGGGCGATGAGCCGCAGGCACGTTGATCACACCGACATTGTTCGCTTCGCGGCTGAACGGGTGAACCTGCCGAAGGACAAGGCAGACGAGTACCGCGGACAGGTTCGCCGTCTGCGCGAGCGGCTGGAGGGGTATCTGGCCGAGCACCCAGACTTCAGCCTGAAGAAGATGCTGCTCTCGGGCAGCCTGGCCAAGGGCACCGCCTTGCGCTCGCTCAACGACATCGACGTCGCCGCCTACATCAGCGGCGCCGACGCGCCGAAGGACGTGAAGGCGCTGCTCGAATATCTGGCGGAGCGCCTGCGCAAGGCGTTTCCCAATTTCAGTCTCGATCAGGTCAAGCCGCAGACCTACAGCGTTACGGTGTCGTTCAAGGGCTCGGGGCTCGACGTCGACGTGGTGCCGATCCTCTACGACGGCGATCCCGACTGGTACGGCAACCTGGTCAGCCAGGACGACGGCTCGTTCCTGAAGACCAACATTCCCTACCATCTCGAGTTCATCCGCAAGCGCAAGAAGGCGCAGGACACGCACTTCGCGCAGGTCGCGCGGCTGGTGAAGTTCTGGACGCGCAAGATCAAGAACGAGCAGGAGAGCTTCCGCTTCAAGTCGTTCATGGTCGAACTGGTCCTCGCGCACCTCGCCGACGGTGGCGCTGACCTCACCGATTACCCCGAGGCGCTGCAGCACTTCTTCACCTACCTCGCGAAGAGCAATTTCCGTGAGCGAATCGTCTTCAGCGACTACTATAAGCCCTCGACCGTCGGCACGATCACCGAGCCGGTCAAGATCATCGATCCGGTCAACGCCACGAACAACGTGAGCCGGCTGTACACCGCGCAGCAGGCCGATGCGATCATTGACGCCGCGCTCGAGGCCGGCGACGCGATCGACGCCGCGCTTGCGGCGCCAACCAAGCAAGAGACGGTGTACTACTGGCAGAAGGTTTTTGGTTCCTCATTTCAGGTGTGACAACGAACATGACAACGAGCTTTACGTCTACGGATTCTGTATCTTTCACCTTCACGCATGCCCGGCACATCGCCGCCAAGGTGGCGACCGACCTCAAACGCGTGCAGCGATTCTATGGCGCCCCAAGCGATCTGAGCATCGCCGACTACGAGGCCGAGCTGATCGCGCTGATGAAGGGCAATTACCTCAGCACGGTCACCTACGGCTTTCGCCGCGACGGGGCATGGATCGTCAGCCGGCGCGCGCCGTCGAGATAGCCACAGCCATCGTCCCGACGCCGCCCTTTCAGGAGCGCACCAATTGAACGCCTGGTCACTGCCCCAGCTTCTCGCCGGGCTCCACACCGACATCCAGAACCGGCTCGAGATCGCCCGCAAGAGCTTTGGCCACCCCGGCACGAAGGGCGACGCGAGCGAGTCCGTGTGGCTCGACCTACTCCAGTCGTACCTGCCGCAGCGGTACCAGGCCGCCACCGCTCACGTCGTCGATTGCGACGGTAACTTCAGCGATCAGATCGACGTCGTGGTATTCGACCGGCAATACTCGCCGTTCATCTTCAGGTACGAGGGGCAGACTATCGTTCCCGCCGAGAGTGTCTATGCGGCCTTCGAAGCCAAGCAGACGATCAATGCCGACCTGGTTCATTATGCGCAGGAAAAGGTCGCGAGCGTTCGCCGTCTCCGCCGCACCAGCCTGCCGATTCCCCACGCGGGCGGCACCTATCCGCCGAAGCGTCCCATCCTGGGCGGCTTGCTCACCTTCGAGAGCGAATGGAGTCCGCCGCTCGGCCAGGCGCTCGAAACCGCGCTTAACGGCGGCAACGCCGAGGGCCGCCTCGATCTCGGCTGTATCGCAGCGCATGGGCATTTCGCCCACGACGCTATCGCTAAGCGTTACGTCTTCACAGTGGAGGGCAAGCCGGCCACCGCCTTCCTGTTCAACCTGATTTCGCAGCTCCAATACAGCGGCACCGTGCCTATGATCGACGTTCAGGCCTATGCCCGCTGGCTGGCGACGTAGTACCGCAGCCGTCAGAACGGCATCTCGATCTGACCGGGATCCCCCAGGGCGACCGTACTGAGGTTGTACAGCGATGAGCAGCCGCCGGCCCAAGCAAAAGCACGCGGTTGAGATCACGACCGTCAACCCGAAGCCCACATCAGGTGCCCGCCATGGCGTTATTGTTCGACAATGACGATCCGAATGCTTCGCAAGGCTTCAAGAACCTCAAGGCCGCCCCTCCGGGCAGCGAGGGCGCCAAGATACGCGAGGGCCTCGAGAAGCTGTGGAAGCGCTTCGAGCCATACGCCGACAAGGAGTTCATCAAGGAGTTCGGGCGCCATCCCGACGAGCGCTTCTGGGAGATGTACCTGGGCGTGCGCCTCTTGGAGGAGCGCAAGGCGCTGAGAAAGAGAAACCAACTGCCGAAGAAGGAGCGGGACGAGGGGCCAGACTTCTGCATCCAGAAAGGCCGAAGGAAGATCTGGGTCGAGGTGATCGCGCCGAGCCCCGGCGATGAGGATAACCTCGACAAGGTCCTCGACCTGTTCGCCTCGGGCGCGGACAGCGAGACGCGACGCAAGATCGAGCTCAGGATCGCGAGCGCCCTCAAGACGAAGGCCGACAAGTTCGCGCGCTACCGGGAGAAAGGCATCATCGGCCCAAACGATTCCTGCGTCGTCGCGATCGCGGCCAGCCAGTTTGCGCTCGATGCCGACGCCGAGAGCGGCGCCGGGCTTCCCTTGCCCGTGACCTCGATCTTTCCTTTTGGCGAAGAGGTGGTCACGATCGACCTTGAGACTGCGGAGTTCGCCTCCCTCAGCCACAAATATTCCGGCGAGATCGAGCGCGCCAAGAAGGAGGGCAAGAAGCCCGAGGCCGTGCCGCGCACCGCGTTCCAGCACGAGTACTTCTCAGGGATTGACGGCCTGATCTGGTCCCGGCGCTCGACCGGGAATTTCCTCGGCAACACCGATGACCTAGTCTATGTCCATAACCAGCTCGCCAAACGCCCGCTGCCGAAACGCTGGCTGAACTGGTCCGAAGAGCATTTCCCGATCGACAGCGGAAAGAAGCTCCGCCGCATCAAACACAAAACTTGAAGCTTTTCGCTGTAAGCGTTTGCTTTGAGAAGGCGCAGTATTGGTGAGCTTGGACGCATTCAGCTTTCGCGAGACGAACGGTGCCTTTCACCAGCGGAGAGGTCGTCTAGCCACAACATCCTTCATAATTGCTCGGCCACCGCGCGAAGCTCCGCGCCGCAAGCCATGGTGGAAAGTCTCGCGGACAACATGAGCGCGTTGAGCTGCTTCATGCGCATCCTGCGGACTTTCGATGCGTTCGGATTCGCGCAAGCGGCGAGCTCAGTACTGGTCAGCCGCGGCTGAAGCACCATCGCGACCTTGGTCGCGGTTGGCGGGAGCGCCTTTACAGCCGCCAGAAAGCCGTCGCGATTGGCCTGCCTTTTTCCGTCCTTCCACACAGCGGCGCCGATCTTCTTGGCTCTTCCGTTGCGAAGCTCCGTCTCTAGATTGCGCCGATCGAGGTGTCGCACGTTCTTTACCGCCTGTGAGACCACGATTTCGTAATCGGCAACCGAGACCGTTCGGTCAGGCTTCTTGGTCTGCGATGCCTTCACATGGACAAGGGTTACGACCGCCTTGTCGGTATCCACGTGAATAAAATCTGCGAGTTCCATGGACCCGTCGTCACAGGCGAGCCAGCCCTTTGGAAAGAGCTTGCGCGTGACGAATCCGAACAGCGACGTATCGGTCTTGAGTCCGATGACCTTCGCGAGCGGATTGCTCTTGCTGAAGTCGGGCTTCTCCCGATCGATGTCGAAACCTTTCATGGACTCGAACGTCCAGCCAAATGGTTGGTCTGTGAACCCTGCTGTATAACAGCGGCTCTGCATCACCGTGTGGCCGCTGTCATAATAGATCTTGACCTTGCCGCAGTCAGTTAGCATCGCGTCGCAATCGGAACGCTCTTTTTCCGCGCCAGAGGGCTCGTCGGTCCAGCGCGCACTCAATCGCGCTATGGCATGGTCGAACGTGACGCCGAGCCTCACGCGGCCTAGCCTTACCCCGTTCAGATAAGGGTCGATTTCCAGCGAGAGACCGTCCTTGCCGACAATCTCAAAGCGTGCGTCGTACGCCCATCGCCGCGCTTCTTCGCGCCGCTGCTCATCGATCGCATCTTCGGAAAGGAGCTCGCCGGGCACTATAGCGATCGCGTAGGGGTCTTTGACCACTGACGTGTCGTCGATGGGCTGGGCCAAAAAGCCGTAAACGTCCGCGGCGGGCTTTCGGGCTAGCGCGTGATCAAGGATTGCACCGAGCTGCCCAGCAAAAACCTGCCAGTCGGCCGGACGGCCGATCCAGACGCGCGCGCCATCAGGCGCTGCGCCCACCATAAGGCTGCGGGCGCGATCATCCTTCAGACCCGGGATATCCGGGTGACTTCGTATCGCTGAACAGCGATAGGTCTGATCGCCCAGGGGATCGAGCGCGTATTCCAGTGAGACGCCTGTCAGAAACTTCGTATTCGCTTTGACGGCCGTCGGCGTGTGCACGCCGTTGAGCCATATCGCAGCAGCCTCCGTTCCAACAAATCCGGACAGGGCCGCAGGCGGCAACGGCTTCGCCGACGTGAGATTCTTGACGATCCGATCGCGGGCGGCCCCATCGGAGGCGCAGATCAGTGCGTTGCCACCTCGCGCAGCCACCACGACCAGTTCATGCGTGACGTTATCGTGTTCTTGGCCAATGTACCAAGCGGGAGCTCTCGATTCACTGTAGACGAGCGCATGCAAGCGCAGACCAGCGGTGGCGCCCATCGAGGTCGACTCAACGAGCTTGCGAACGATACGATCGCTGCTTCGCGAGACGATCGTCTCCGCTTCCCGCACGATCTCATCGAGGAGTCGCTGATTGACCGCGCGTCCCGTCGCTTCGAGTAGCACGGGCGCAAGATAGGGACGAAGCCGAGCGGCGATGAGATTCTTTCGGGATTTCGCGGCAGCCATGGCTGTTCCCGCTGGTTGTTTGAGGGTGCGTACCTGCACGGACCAGTCCAATTCGTCCTGAGTACGGATCGTGGATCGCGGACCTCCTCTGGCATCTCTTCGATTGCATAGGCATCAGGATTGAGGCAATCATGAACTAGTTTCGTTGCGCCCGCAGTCCTTTTAGCTAAGCCGCCGGTGCGAACCAGTCTCATGCTACTTCGAACCGAGTCTCTGGCGTCGCAACACGGATATTGAAAACTCGCGACCAGAGACTGGCGCGCGAATTTCGCCAACTAAGCCCCAAAGCTCCAGAAAATTTCGTCCAGAGACTCTACGACCTCTCCTTAACTCACGGGAATCTCGCCAGTATTTTTGGGAGCCTGACATAGAGGACAGAGATCAGACTGGCTGGCTGGGGCGGGAGGACTCGAACCTCCGAATGGCGGAATCAAAATCCGCTGCCTTACCACTTGGCTACGCCCCATCAGGCGGGTTTTTCGCCGCCGCGGCGCGCGGACCATAG
>Ga0306920_100008172_pt1 | contig 13866 bp, 8 predicted proteins | sample flu12Cox44000170_FD_204666 | JGI IMG/M metagenome (GOLD analysis project Ga0306920, IMG submission 204666) | Lab enrichment of tropical soil microbial communities from Luquillo Experimental Forest, Puerto Rico - flux4day.12C.oxic.44.000.170 (v2)... | ecosystem: Environmental > Terrestrial >...
TGGGCCGGTTGCTCAGTGTAGATTTGTTAAGAACTAACCACCCTTCCACTTTTAACCACCCTTCGTCTCGATACCCCCAGGAATCCTACTTCGTCTGAATGATCTAACACTTAGCTCGCTTTGTAGGTGGCCAGGAAAACCACTGCCTTTTTGCCTGCCGTCGAACGGAGACTAGAATGGCCACCAATCTGATTGACACAACTAAAAGCTTACTCACGCCGGATGTGCTCTCCAAAGTTTCATCCTTAATTGGGGAAACACCAGCCAAGACGCAGCAGGCCCTCGGAACAGTTGTACCCACCCTTGCCGGAGTTGCATGCAACGAGGCTTCGACTCCAGCCGGCGCATCCAGATTGTTTAATCTCATTAACGAAACTCGACTGCCGGGAGATCTCCAAACCAACCTCGGCGGCTTATTGTCAGGAGGCAGTGTTACAGACGGCTTGCTGAAGACAGGCTCAGGCCTCATTTCGAGTCTGCTCGGCAACAAGGCAGGTGCGGTCGCCAACCTGGTTGCCCAAAGCAGTGGAGTTCAATTTTCCTCGGCTTCGACGCTGCTGAACCTGGCTGCTCCCATTTTCCTTGGCGCCCTCGGCCGTCACTTAGGGACTGCGGGTATCGGGGCCTCGGGGTTGTCTGGTTTTCTGTCTAGCCATCGCGATGCCATTCTCCAGTCAGTGCCATCCGGCCTGGGCAGCGCTCTTGGCTTGAACAGCAACTCGAACATCTGCGGAGCAGCACCAGTTCCTGCCGTGGGTCCGATGGCGGTGCCAGAGCCCGCAAAGAAGGGTTTTCCAATCTGGGGGTGGCTGCTTCCACTATTAGCTTTAGTAGCTGGTCTGCTGGCGTGGCGTTCGTGCAATGCGCCGCAGGCTCCAAAACTGGCCAGTATCACGTTGCCGTGCGGCACTGTGCTATCAGCCCAGGAGGGTTTTTTCACTTACAATCTCGCAACCTACCTGGTTAAGGGTTCGGCATCGGACCTGCCGAAGCGGTTCGTGTTCGACCATCTCAATTTCGACTCGGGTACCACCCAGCTGACCCCTGATTCGAACCAGACGGTAACCGATCTGATCTCGATCATGAAGTGTTATCCAAACATGACTGTTCAGTTAGAAGGTCACACCGATAACACCGGTGATCCAGAAGCCAATAAGAAGCTGTCGGTTGACCGCGCGGAGGCCATCAAAGCCCTTCTTGTGGCGGGTGGCATCGATGGGTCTCGCATCACAACCGCTGGGTGGGGGCAAGAAAAGCCAATCGCAACGAACGACACCGAGGAAGGCAAAGCTAAGAACAGACGCACGGAACTGATTGTCACCAAGATCAGCTAGGGTCCCAATTGGAAGGATTGGCCCTATGGATACGAAGTTCGCTCACCTGGTGCCCCTGTCACTGGCGGCCGGGGTATGAGGTGGAGTCGGTTCTGCGGGCCAAGTTATTCTGCCGGACAGCAATGGGATGCAATCCCTGGGCGGAATCTCAGACTCTGCTGTAGTTATGTATCAGGAAACCTAGCGCAGGCATATCTTCAATCCATAACCGAACCAGTTGGCGAATCTTTTACTGCGCTTGAGGATGGCCAGAACTTCGTCACAAATGAGGGTGCAAGACAGCTAATTTAAGCCGTGCAGAATCAGTTCAGGCAGTCGCAAAGTCTACACTACATTTTCGATTCAGTGCGAACCTCTCCGGCAGGCTGAGGCCAAGTTGCTCTTCGTTTGCAGCAGCAGATGCCGAATGGCAAATTAGAGGTCGTAGGCTACACCGATGAGAAAGAGGCGGTCTCCGAACAGACTTTGGGCGCGCAACGCGCGGTCAACATTAAGTACCATCTGACCACCGACGAATCTACTACGGATGCAAGATCGATCCCGGACTGCCGTAGGGCCCGGGAAGAAGACCAAGAACGCCGCCGCGCAGATGCTGCGAGCCGGCATCGGACACCGTTACGTTTGGGAGCAATCACCTCAGTGATGCAATCGTCGCGCGTTTGGCCTTTTTGCCATCCCGACTTACGGGAACCAAGTTGAGTGGTGGGATCTTCGAGCTGCCACTCCTAATACGCGTAATGAGTGGTCGCTTTCTGTGAAACTCGGGCGCCACGGGAACGGCCTTCCACTTTAAGCTCCAAATCATCCGCTCTAGAAAATAAACTTCAACCCGAGTTGCAGGATGCGAGCCGGATGGGCGACGCCGATGTAAAGAAAGCTGGATGAGCCAAGGCAGCTTGGGTCGCCGGCCGAATTGTTCGGTCCTCCATAGCAACCCATGGAATTTGTGGACGACGAGAAGCCGTTAGCGGCAGCGGTCCCACCGCCAGCTCCGCCGATCGGGCCCCATTCGGTGTGATTGAAGATGTTAAATGCCTCGGCCCGAAACTCGAAGTACATGCTTTCCTTGACTGCAAAGTTCTTGTAAAGGGCCATGTTGAAATTCCAATAGCCGGGGTTACGCAAGGAATTTCTGCCGGCGTTCCCAAAGGTCAACCCTTGAGGAGCTGCGAATGCCGAAGGATTTGCGTTCAATGGACCGAAGCCGGTAAGTGGTACGTTGGGGATGTTGGTTGTGGGATTGCCAATCAGGTCCGGATAGGAACCGGAGCCATTAGCACCGCCGCCACCTCCGCCGACACCGGCATTATCGCTGTAATTAGCCGTGTTCGTGGGCGTGTACGGCGTACCGGTCAGGGCGGTCAATATGCCGGAATACTGCCAGCCGCCCAGGATCTTGTGCGCAAGTCCCGAAGTCCGAAAGAACGGCAGATCGTACACCCAGCCAACGTTCAACATATGGCGAATGTCAAAAGCCGAGCTGGCGCGGTTTGCGGCTGGATCGTAGGTGTTGACGAAGTCGGCATCATAACGGTCGGAGGAGTCATCGATGGAGTGGCTCCAAGTGTAGGCCAGAGTAAATTGCAGAGGTCCGGCGGTCTTGCGGGCAGAAACCTGAAACGCGTTGTAGGTCGAGGATGCGGCATTCTGCAGTTGGGTTATTGTCGCAACTCCGTAGTAAGGACGAAATGGGTCCGGATTGCCACCACAGGCTACAGTGAGGTTGTTGGCCGCTTGCCCGATGATGGGCACTCCGCTGGGCGTCATATATGTCTGGCAGTCGCCGGTACTGTTGTTGATTCCTCCAATCGGCTCGCCGGGTTGGTATGGGTTCAAGGCGGCGGGCACCGGATAGATCTGGTTCAAATTATCTACCCGGTTCAGGTGCGTGCCCGTGCTGCCCACGTAAGCCAGCACCAGGACCGTGGTTTTCGTGAGTTGTCGCTGAATATCCAGGTGCCATTGCTGTACGTATGGCCAGGTCGCACTGGTGGGTATCGAAATGAACTGCAGAGGAAATACGGGAGTGGATCCCGTGGTGCCACCGCCGATGTTGGGATAGCCAGAAATATTGTATTGCGTCACGGTCTGGATGAGTGGTGACGACTGTCCCTCGAGACTCTCGGTGTTCGCTTCGTTCCCGTTGGTATGTTCCCAAAAGATGCCGTAGCCGCCACGAATCGCGGTCTTGCCGTCACCGAACAGATCGTAGGCAAATCCGACGCGTGGGGCGGGATTGAACAAGTGTCCGCTCATGCAGCCCCGTGGAACGCCATTGACCCCGCAATGAACAAGCCCGTCAAATGGATTCCCCGTGCCCGGGATCAACGCTCCTGAGAAGCCCGTAACTGAGCCGTCGGTATCAATGGCCGGAGCGGTGGCGGCACTGTAGGCTGACGGAGTCCAATTGTAGGCATGGTTGTACTTTTCGTAATAGGTGCCGAACATGCTTATTCGCAACCCGAGGTTCAAAGTGAGTCGGTCGGTGACGCGCCAATCATCCTGGAAATAGGGCTCAAAGATCTTGTAGCGGTTGTAGAACTTGACGTTGGTACTTGCCTGCTGGAAGCTCGCGATCTGGCCCATCAGCAGGTCGGCAAAGCTGTTTCCTGTACTCACCGATGTCGCACTGGTATTGAAGCTCAGCGAGCCGTTCACCAACTGGCTGCTCAATTCGTTCTTCTGCGCAATGACAAAATAGCCGCCAAACTGCAGGTTGTGGCGTCCGATGATCTTCGTAACGTTATCGCGCAAGGTATAAGTGGGGTTCGCGTTGTATGGGCCTTCAGGCCACTCGCCATTGGGATCCTCGTAGAAGGTTCCGCCGTAGGCGGCGTTGCCCGTAAGCGTTATCGCGGCCAGCTTGCCTCCGAAGCCGTTGTTAAAGAGTGCACCCATGGGCATGTTAGCAGGGCGCTGCCACGCGTTTGGATTCGGGGTTCCCGTAGAGAAAAAAGAAATGTGGTCGGTGGTGTAGCTGGCAACGAATTCATTGACCAGCGAGGGCGACGGATTCCAGTTCAAACGAGCCACGATGCTCACCGCGGGCCCGATGAAGTTGGTTTGTACGGTGGGGAAGGCACTCCCGGTGAATACCGTCGTGGGCGTGATTGTGTTCCAGGAGTCATGGGTGTAGCGGAACATAGCGGCCCACTTGGTGCCGAAGTTCTGGTCGATGCGCAATAATTCTTCGCGCCAGTTTGTGGGCTGGGTTGGAGAGGCGTTATACAACGCTGCGCCCGGAACGCCGGCGTTGGCTACGGGGATGAGCGGAAGAAGATCGGCTCCGGCCTGACTGATGGGCACCTGGTTGTTGGGAAAGTACTGTCCCGTCGCGGGATTGACTGGACAGTCGGCAAAGTTGCCTGTCGTCTGGTTAGGGCACAGGTCGTTGAAGTTACCCTGCCGCTCGGCGTTGGACGGGACCAGCGTATTGAAGACTTGTCCAGGGACGCTTTCTTTCCGCCATTCCTGCGACCAGAAGAAGAAGGTCTTCGTCCGGTCCGTGTTGTAGTGGTTCGGAATAAAGACAGGACCACCGATCGTGTAACCAAAATCGTTTTTGTGGTACGGCGGAACTTCCGACTGGAAATAGTTGCGAGCGTTGAAGGCGGTGTTGCGCACAAATTCGTACACATCCCCGTGGAAGTTGCGAGTGCCTGACTTGGTCTCGACTTCTATCGTGCCGGAACCGCTGCGGCCGTATTGAGCGCCGTAGTTGGAGCTCAGCACCTTGAATTCTGCGATGGCGTCGATGCTCGGGTAAACATTCAGCGTTGAATTGCTGCCGTTATCCATGTTGTCGCCGCCGTCCAGTTCCCAGTTGTTGTACTCGGTGCGACCGCCGTTGACGCTAAAGGCGACGTTGCCGTTAATGCCGACGGTACCTTCGTCCTGCCCGCTTTGGTTGTTGACCCCGGGAGTCAGAGTGGCAAGTTGGGTGAAGTTGCGCCCGTTCAGTTGCAGCTGAGAAATTTCTTTACCGGTAATGACGCCGGACATCTCCGAAGACTGTGTTTCGACGGCGCCGACACCTGATCCTTCGACCGTCACTTCGGAGGTTGAGGCACCTACCTGGAGTGTAGCGTCGGCCCGGGTTTTCTGCGCGACCCTCAGAACGATGCCTTTGGCCTCGTATTTCCTAAAGCCAGGAGCTTCAATTTGAAGGTCGTACGCACCGCCTGCCAGACCTCCGACGACATATTCGCCATCGCCATTGGTTTTCGTGACGCGATTAGCACCGCCTTCCGAGCCGCTCACCGTGATCTTTGCGTTGCCGATGCTTGCTCCGCTGGGATCACGGACGGTACCGGTTATTTGTCCGGTGTCCTGAGCTAGTATGGAAGACGTAACAGCCAGGCAGAACCAGAGAAGGCCTAAATACTTCATTGCTGCCCCCGATCGTTTAGTGGATGGTTCCCAAGTTGCAACCCGCTCGGCAAAGTGGCGACAGCACCCTAGAATTAAAACGATTTAATAAAACTGCCGGGCACGTGTCAAGTGGAAAAGCCAATAGCACTAAACGGCCTGGGTTGATTGGCGCACTTCCAGGGTAGGCACAACCAGCTTGAGTTTGTCGTGAGGCTCAGCGGTGGCGCCAGTGAGAGTGTTCCAGATCGCCTCCGATGCAAAGATACCCATCTCCAGCATGGGTTGTCGGATGGTGGTAAGGCTGGGGCTGGCGAGGGTGGCCATTGGAATGTCATCAAAACCAACAACGGAGCAATCGTCCGGCACCCGGCGACCGCGTTCCGACAAAGCACGAATGGCACCGAATGCTGTCATGTCATCGAATGCGGCTATGGCTGTGAACCCATTTCTCACGCGCAGCAGTTGGCTGGTCAGTTCCGCTCCAGCGGTAAACCCCGAGAGAGGATCTGATGATCCGGTCATTTCCATCACTAATGACGGACGGATATTTAAGCCCGCTTCTTTGGCAAATCGTTGCATACCTGCCCAGCGCCGGCTCGTGTCAGCAAGTTGCTTTGGCCCGAGGATGAACGCGACATCACGATGACCGAGTTCGTATAGATGTTTCAACGCCAGGTAGCCACCGGCTTGGTTGTCGACCAGAATGGAGCGAATCCCTGAGCGATGAAAATCACGACCGACCACAACCGTAGGCAATCGTCGCTTAATCAGCCCCCTGAGTGCATCGATCCGAACGAACAACCAGTTTGCCACCACGATCAGGCCTTCAACGCGGCGGTCGATTAACATTTCCAGATAACGCCCAAAGCGACTGCGGTCATTGTGTGCGTCCATGACTACCGGAAGGTAGTTCGTTGGCTGCAAGCGCTTGTCGATTCCCCTCAGGATCAGCGTGCAGAACGGATCGGACAAGTCGAACACCACCACTCCGATGGTGTTGCTGCGTTGATTACGCAGAGAGCGGGCAAAGACGTGCGGCCGATAACCCAGCCGCGCGGCTACTTCGCGGATCCGGCGACGGGTATCGCTCCTGGGTTGATTTGCTAAAGGCGCCTCATTGAGCACAATCGAAACCGTCGAGACCGAGTAGCCGCTCTGCCGAGCCACATCCAGCAGGGTTATGGTCTTTGGCGTGATTGTCGGCAGTTTCAAGGCACCAACAAGATACCACTCTGCACAAGCCACACTTAAACGCCTGCCAGGTGCGGTCGCTACCGTTCCAATTTCGCAATCAGTTCTTGCTTCGCGGCGGGCCATTCCGAGGCGATGATCGAGTAGCGCGCTGAGTCGCGCGGGATGAAGTCGGTTGCCATGCGGTGAGCTCGGAGAATTCCTTCAAAGCAACCTCCAATCCGCTCTATCGCATTGCGGGAGCGCTGGTTGCGAACGTCCGTGTGGAGACAGACGCGGTGGACCTTCCAGGTTTCGAAGGCGTGTGTCAGCATAAGGAGCTTGGCTTCGGTGTTCGCAGGAGTCCGAATCGCATCGCGAGTAAGCCACGTGTAGCCAATCTCGCAGACGTCGGGCGTGCTGCGGTCATGCTGAGCGTGACCTTCCGGCCACGCCCAGCGCTCGATGTCGAAGAAGCGCGTTGAGCCGATGGCAATGCCGTCGCCGACGCGGATAGTGGCGAACGCCAAGGCGGTCCCGGCTTCACGCCACGCCAGCGCAGTTTCGATGTACTTGGTCGCTTCGAGCTTACCTTGCGGCACCGGACTCCACTGGTAGAGAGAGGGCTCAACAGCAGATGCAGCAGCTAATCCGTCGGCGTGGCGAAGTTCGAGAGGTTCGAGCCGGACATGACGCCCTTCCAATTCACAAGCTTCAATCGGCATGCACTTCACTATGCAATGCCTTGTCACGATTCGCAACCGAGTACTGCCGAGCCATCGTTCATGCCACCGGCCGCTCGATTCGTGCGGCTATAATTGTCGACAATCTCGAGTGATCGAGGCCACGCACATTACTCGAAAAACTCTTCCTGGTTTCCGCTTTGGGAGCTTGTATTTGTGGAACTGCCTCGAATTTCCCGGATCCTGAACAATGAAATCGTATTACTGGCAGCTCTTTCGGCGGGAGCCGTGGGAGTCTTCATCTTTACTCGGCACATGGCCGCTCATGAGCGGCAACTCAGTCGAAAGATCGCTGCCGTGTGGTTTGAACGCGGCGTCGAGTATATGCAGGCTGGTGAAACCGACAAGGCGGTAGCGTCGTTTCGAAGCGCAACAGCGAATGTCGGGAATGACCCAAAATACATGTTGGCACTAGCAAATGCGCTTGCCGTAGAGAATTACAATCAGCAGGCGCTAAGGCTGTTGCTTCGCCTACGGGACTCGGATCCTGAGAATCCCGATGTGAATCTCTCGCTGGCACGGCTAGCAGCGCAGCAAGGCGAGGTTCAGGAAGCGGTGCGCTACTACCAGAGTGGGTTGTACGGGCGCTGGCCAAACGATCGACTCGATCAACGCCGTCAGGTACGACTCGAGTTGGTCCGCTTCCTGCTGGCTCATCAGCAACTGTACCTCGCGACGTCGGAATTGTACGTCCTCGAGAACCGAACTCCTGATTCGGTTGCGGCGCACATCGAACTTGCGAGGCTGTTTGCCGAAGCCAACGATTTGCCGCATGCGTTCGAAGAGTATGTTGCCGCGATCCGGCTTGATGGCAGCAACGTCGAGGCACTGACCGCCGCAGGCCACCTGGCGTTTCAGGTGGGCAACTATCCACAGGCGGAACAGTACCTGCGAGCCGCACAGGATGCGAACCCGGCTTCGCATGAAACCCAGCAACTGCTAACTTTGACTCGTGCCGTTTTGGGCTCTGATCCCTTGGTGCCGCACCTCACTCAGTGGGACAGACAGAAGCGCTTGGAGGCAGGGCTTGAAGTAGCGCTGAAGCGGGTTGAGGACTGTCTAAGCGTCACATCTAATCGTAAGACGATCGACGAATTGCAATCGCTGAAAACCGAAGCCATTCGTGCGACGAAAAGTTGGAAAGCCAAGTTGCCGGCAGATACCGATACGGTGAAGACCGGAGTCGAACTGATTTTCCGAATGGAACAGACCGCATCGGGAGCCTGTGGAAACCCCTCCGATCGAGACCAGGCGTGGTTGCTGATTGGACGGCAACACAATGGTGAGCGACCGTGAGCGCGCCGCAGCTGCTCCTGTTGCAGAAACTGCGGCTGCGCGAGAACCACGTCTTCTTCGCCCTCACCATTATTATCGCGGTCTTCGCGGGATTGTCAGCCGTTCTCTTCACGCTGGCCATCAAGGGCACGACCTACCTGCTTTTCGGCATTTCGCCGTCGAATCTTCGGTACATCCTTGTTCCCACCTTGATGAGCCTGCTGACGGGATTTCTGCTTCTGAAGTTCTTTCCTGAAGCGCGGGGCAGCGGGGTTCCCCAAACCGAAGCCGCCTATCACCTGCGGCAAGGCGACATTCCCGGACGCGTCGCCTTTGGAAAATTCCTAACGGGAGTGCTATGCATCGGTTCCGGGCACTCGATGGGACGCGAAGGACCTTCGGTGCAGATTGGCGCCGGACTGGCTTCCGCGATCGGGAAGTGGTTCAACCTATCACCGGCGCGGGCACAAAGCCTGGTTCCGGTAGCAGCAGCGGCTGCGCTTTCGGCGGCGTTTAACACTCCGGTGGCGGCAGTCCTGTTCGCGTTGGAAGAAATCATCGGCGACATGAATGCGGCCGTGATCGGCTCGACGGTTGTGGCGTCGGTCGCATCGGTCATCGTGGAACGATCGATCCTGGGCAACAACCCAATCTTTCATGTCCCGCAATACCAATTGGCCCACCCTGCCGAGTTGATCGCCTACCTGGTACTGGGAGTTATCGGCGGAATTCTCTCGCTGGCATTTTGCAAGGGCCTGCTCTGGCTGCGTGGAGTCTTCAAGCGCATGCCGGCGCGGACCAGGTTAATCCAGCCGGCGATGGGCGGACTCGCTATCGGAGTCATCTTGATTTTTGTGCCCCAGGTAATGGGAGTCGGCTACGAGTTCGTCAATCAGGCGCTGAATGGCGGCCTGTTGCTTAAAACGATGGCGCTACTCTGCCTTGTGAAACTGGTTGCGACCATGATTTCCTATGCCTCGGGGAATGCGGGCGGCATTTTCGCACCGAGCCTGTATTTCGGCGCCATGGCGGGCGGTGTGATTGGCACATTTATGCATCGCTTCGCCCCGTTCCCGACGGGCGATCCTGGGGCCTACGCGCTGGTGGGAATGGGGACTCTCTTCGCAGGCATCATTCGAGCACCGATGACGTCGGTGTTCATGATTTTTGAACTCACACAGGACTATCAAGTCTTCGTCCCGCTGATGATTGCCAACATGGTCAGCTTTGCGATCTCCAAGCACTATCAACCGACTTCGCTTTATCACGCGTTGCTCGAACAGGACGACGTCCACTTGCCTACGCCAGGAGCGCGCATGCCCGGGGGAAGCTGGCGAGCGTTGGACATCATGTCGCGCGACTTTACGATGGTTCGGCCGAATGCGACAGCCAAGTATGCGTTGGAATTGTTGGAAAAGTCGAGTTTACAGTCGCTTCTGGTGGGTGACGATGGACTCTACATGGGCCTAATCGTGCGCGATCAGGTCGAAGAGCTCGTCAATCAGGGCGCAGGCGACACACCGATCAGCGGTTTCTTGTTGGTGGAATTTGCCCACACCCACCCCGATCATCCGCTAGAAATCGTGCTGCAGCGGCTGAGCAAAAACCCTGGTGTCCTGCCCGTCGTCAGCCGGAAGCAGGTTCGTGAAGTTCTGGGAATCATCACGCCCCAGACGGTCATGCACTTCTTGCAAAAGACGTGGGATGAACCCACATCGGGCAGCAGAGGTGGTACTCCCAACTAACTAAAGCGGCGACAAATGGTCTTCGGGCCTCGGTCTGGCGCGGTCCTCGGAAAATCTTCGTTCCAAAAATTGCCGCGCCAGGTCACGGCCTCCCAAGCCAAAGGCAATCGCCAGGCCCAACATGAGCGAGCCGAAAACAAGGGAGAATGCGATAAGAATTGTCTTCTCCGCCAGGCCGAGTTCCTCAAACGTCATGGAGATCGTCAGGACGACGATTAACACCTTCACAACATCACTCAAGACATGGGGCGATGGCAGGTCAGAGTTGACTGCTGCCAAAAGAGCTGCGCGCGCGAAGAAGTTCGCAGCGAGCAGACCGAGAAATAACATCACCAGCGCCACCAGCAAGCGGGGCAGGAAACGGAGAATGCTGGCGATGTCCTGCTGAAGCACTGGAATTCCCAGAAAACTCACTCCCGCAAGGCCGATACTCAGCCACACAATCCAAAAGACCAACTGACTCAACACCTCAGATGGCGATGGCAGGGCGGCGGTATTCAGCAGTCGAGATGCTCCCGCTCTTTCAGAGAGGCGATCGAACTTCACCAGTCGGAGCACGCTGCGCAGACCAATTTTGATCAGATAAGCAATTACCCATCCCACCACCGCGATGATCAACACCGCCAGCAGGCGCGGCAACAAATGTGCAAAGGCGCGCGCGAATTCGCTCCATGCCTGTCCCAGTTCGCTTACGATCATGTCACCCATCACGAACCTCTTTCTTGTGCCGTCCAGAGCTCGAGCAGGTACGGCTTTTGGCGTTCGAAAGTCTGGCAGAGACTTTCGATGTGCATCGCCAGTTCATCTTTTGACGCTTTCAGGTTTTCGGTCAGAAATGCGTATGCCCTTCCCCGATAAAGAGGCGCGAGAGCCTGGATGATGTGGTCGCGGTTAATGACCGAGCGATGATAGGAGGCGGCGAATTCGTAAACCACCTTGACCCATAGCTCGTCGGTGTATTGAAAATTGTTCCCCTCATTGGTAGCTGCGGATTGCAGCTGGGCGAGTGTCGACGCCGAAACGATCGACCTCAGCACGTCCTGAAGATCCGTGACCCCGGAGGTGAACATTTGATGAAGGCGGGTCAGGTCGACGTGCACAGGATCCATGCTAACTTCGTACTCTGGACCATCTGAAGGCAGAGCCTGCAACACACCAATTGTGTTCCACCAGTCGAAGGTCGCTTCCATCGACCAGAATAGCGGCGCCACGGTTTGCCGAAGCGCAGGAACCAGGTCGGCGGGTCCCTGATCGACGTGCCCTTTCGGCCCCAGGAAGGTTTGAAAGATGCGCGCATCGTCCGCCAGTGCTGACACCGTAAAGCACACCTCGGGACCTAAGCGGCCGGCATCCTGATTCCACAGCTCGTGCCCGACAAGATCGCTGACAAGCCGGTCGGAGAATGCAAACTCCCCGGGCCGCGGCTCACGGATCGGCTTGCCATATACAGCGCGGGTCATGGGATACATCAGATTGGTAACCAGCATTCCGTCGAAGCGCTGCCGGCTGTACACGGGAGCCACAAAGTCATAGTGCTCGCCATAGATGGGGCGCAGCAGCCGATTCATCCAGTCGGGCTGAATCTCGAATGACTCCGGCGCAACGATGGCGCATGCTTTCACCCGCAACAGATCGGAAGCCGCCACAACAATGTGCATGGCTTTTCCCGCCGACGGAACGCTGTCGTATTGACTACTGATACAGTGCAGGGTTCGCAAGGCATAGAAGGGGGTCGCATCGCCCACATCGCTAATCGCCGCAGCCCGGACTAAGTCGGTGGTGCCATCCTGCGATCCGCCGTCGACATTCAAAATTGCGACACGCTCGCGGGGAAAGTGTTTCAGCAGACCTTCACGAACCGCTTGCACAACTCGACCGATGGTTTTCGCATTGTTGTGCGTGTGAATGCCGACAAGGATGTCCGTTTCGCCCACGCTCATGAGCTGGCGGAGTAAGTCGTCGGAGAGGATGTCTTCGTCGGCCAATACGTACTCCTAAGAATTCAGATGCGGCGCAGACGGAACCAATAGAACTGGTAAGGTCCCAGCGTCAGTAAATACGGTAGCTCGCCAATGCGTGGGAAGATGTTTCGGCCAAACATTTCCACCAGGATGTTCCCCTTGAATTCGCTCAGATCGAGCTCCACCGCCTGAGCCGAGGCCGAGAGATTGTTGACTACCAGAACGGTCTCCCGGCCAAGCTTGCGAACGTAAGCCAGCACTCTATGGTTCGCCGGATACAAAAACTCAATCGATCCGCGGCTGAATATTGGCGTCGATTTGCGAACCTGCAGAAGACGGCGCGTCCACGAGAGCAACGAGTGCTGCAAACGTTTTTGCGAAGCTACATTTACCGCCTGATAGCCATAAACAGGATTAAGAATCAAGGCGGCGTAGAGGCTTTCTGGATCGGCAGCGGAAAAGCCCGCGTTCCAGCCACCGTCCCATTGCATGGGAGTGCGCACGCCGTTGCGATCGCCCAGGAAGATGTTGTCGCCCATACCAATTTCGTCGCCGTAGTACATCACCGGTGTTCCGGGTAGCGAAAACAGCATACCGTTCATGAGTTCGATGCGCCGGCGGTCGTTGTCGAGCAACGGCGCGAGACGACGGCGTATGCCGAGATTGAGCCGCATTCCCTTGTCGTGGGCATATTCGTCGTACATGTAGTCGCGCTCCATGTCGGTGACCATCTCCAGGGTCAGCTCATCATGGTTGCGGAGAAATAAACACCACTGACACGGGTCTGGAATTGCCGGCGTCTGCTGCAGGATTTCGGTGATGGGCTTACGGTCTTCCAGCTTCAGCCCCATGAACATTCGCGGCATCAGCGGAAAGTGAAATGCCATATGAAATTCGTCGCCATCGCCAAAGTAAGCGCGAAGATCGGCAGGCCACTGGTTCGCTTCCGCCAGGAGCATTCGGCCCGGAAAGTCCTCATCGAGGCGGCGGCGAAGCTCTTTGATGACTGCGTGCGTCTCGGGAAGGTTCTCGCATGATGTTCCTTCCCTTTCGACCAGATACGGCACAGCGTCAAGCCGGAAGCCGTCGACTCCCAGCTCGAGCCAAAACTTCATGACATTCCACATCTCTTCGCGGACGGCCGGGTTATCGTAATTCAAATCAGGCTGATGGCTGAAGAAGCGGTGCCAGTAGTACGCCTTAGAGACCGGGTCCCAGGCCCAATTCGACATTTCCGTGTCGAGAAAAATGATGCGTGCGCCGTTGT
>Ga0306920_100008175_pt1 | contig 13865 bp, 12 predicted proteins | sample flu12Cox44000170_FD_204666 | JGI IMG/M metagenome (GOLD analysis project Ga0306920, IMG submission 204666) | Lab enrichment of tropical soil microbial communities from Luquillo Experimental Forest, Puerto Rico - flux4day.12C.oxic.44.000.170 (v2)... | ecosystem: Environmental > Terrestrial >...
AGTTCGGCCTCGGCCCGTTCGGCCCAGGGCACCGCGCCCATCGTGCGGAACGAGTCCAGGGCGGCGCGCAGGTGGACACGGGAGTCGGTGCGCCTCCGTTCCCGCCGCAGCCACTCGCCGTACAGCAACTCGGTCCGGGCCCTCTGCAGCGGTGGCAGCCCCGGTGACCGGGTGATCGCTTCCCCGAAGGCTTGATCCGGGTCGCGTGTCCCGAGCAGTGCATCACAGCGCGCCAGCAGCGCCAGCCGCGGCTGTGTGGGGGCGGCCTTCACCAGCCTGCGGAAGGTCTCAAGCCGCGCGGCGGCTTGGTCGCGAAGGCCAGCGCGTACCCCGGCTTCGACGGCATCAGGCATGGCCTCCAGGGCAATGACGGGATCGCGGTCGGGGTACTCCGAGCCGGTAATGGCGAACAGCCGTTCTGCTGCCTCAGCAGGCCGGCCCGCGGCCAGATCGATGAGCGCGAGCGTCCACTCGGTGATGACGGCGGGGAACAAGGAGCTGCGCTGTCGGGCCAGCGTGAGTGCTTGGGCTGCGAGCCTGCGCGCGTCCTGTTCGTGGCCCCGTATGGCTTCAACGGCGGCCATGTTCGCCAAAAGCCCGCTTGAGAAGTAGCCGAGGTCGAGCGCGAGGCGGTATCCCTCTTGCGCGGCGGCGTCGGCCAGATCGAATTGACTCAGCGACATGTACTCCGCCGCCTGCCGGCGCAGTGCCAGCGGCAGCACGCTGAGCAGCCCGTTCTGACGGGCCAGATCGGCGGCGCGGTTGGCATACGGCAGGCCGGCACCCAGTCCTTTGCTCAGGGATGCCGCATCGGCGGCCCACAGCAATGCGCGAGGGTCGGTCAAGGTGGCGGCGCGGTGCAAAGCGTCGGCGAGCAGCACCTGGGCGTCTTGGTGATCTCCGGTATATAGCCGCGCCAATGCCCGCAGCAATGTGAGCCTGAAGCCGTCTAGCTCGTTGCCGGCCGACAGGTGCAGGGACCGCTGGCCGATTTCCGTCATGGCTGCCATATCGCCGGAGAACGACGCCGCTTCTGCGGCCTCGGCGAGGATTTCCAGGGTGAGCGACGGATCTGTGCAGGCGTCTGCGGCCGCGAGCAACATGGCACAGGCCTCCCGCACGCTGCCCGTGCGCACTTCGATCACCCCGCGCAGGCGCAGCAGCTGCGCACGTGCCTGGCCGTCGGCCAGGGGCAGCGCCCGCTCGGTGATCTCGCGGGCGCGGTCGGGTTGCCCGGCATCCCACGCGGCTTGCGCGCCCGCCGCGAGGCGTCGCACGCGGCGGGTGTCATCGGTGCTCAGCTCGGCGGCCCGCAAGAACGCGGTGGCCGCGGACGCGTGCCCTGCCCGTAGCTGCGCGCGGCGGGCGGAGGCCTCCAGCGCCGCGGCGACCTCCTCGTCGCCGGTAAGGGTGGCCATCGCCAGGTGCCAGACCCTGCGGTCGGTGTTTTCCTCCCCAGACAGGACGCCCGCGAGTGCCGCATGCGCCAGCTGGCGCTGGCTGAGGGTCGCTGCCTGATATAGCGCCGAGCGGACCAGCGGATGCCGGAAGGTGATCGTGGCGCCGGTGATTTGAACCAGTCCAGCATGCTGGGCCGGATCCAGCGCATCGGCAGGGAGCCGGAGCCCGGCTGCCGCCTGCAACACGGCGGGCACCTCGCCGGTGTTGTCCGCGGCGGCGATCAGCAGCGCCGTCTGCACTGTGCGGGGGAGTTGCCCGATCCGCTGCTGGAACACGCCTTCCAGGCGCGGGGTGAGTGGCATCGCGTCAGGCAGCGGTACCAGGCCTTGCAGTTGCCCAGCTGACAGGCCCTGAGGCAGCTCAAGCAGGGCCAACGGGTTTCCGCCGGCTTCGGCGAGCAGCCGGTCTCGCACGCCCGGGGCCATCGTGCGCGTGCCGGAGGCCAGGACCGCTTCGGCGGCCTGCTGGCTCAGCCCGGTCAGGGCCAGTTCCGGGAGCCCGGCCGCCTCGAACCGGGCTTCCTCACCCTCCCGCGCCGCGAACAAGATCGCCATCGGCTCGGCCCGCAGCCGCCGGGCGGTGAACATTAGCGCACCGGCCGAGGGCCGGTCCAGCCATTGCGCGTCGTCGACCACGCACAGCACCGGGCGGTCCTCGGCGGCCGCGGCGAGCAGGCCCAGCACCGCCGCCGAGATCAGCAACCGGTCAGCCTGCGCTGACGCCGCCATGCCGAGCGCCCCGGCCAGCGCCTGGGATTGAGCGCCGGGCAGCTCGTCCAGACAGGCCAAGACCGGCCGCAGCAGTGCATGCAGCCCGGCGAACGCCAGGTCGGACTCGGCCTGCACACCGCCCGCGGGCAGCACCCTCATCCGCGCCGCGCGCTGCCTGGCATAACCCAGCAGCGTGGACTTGCCGATCCCAGGCTCGCCCCGCAGCACCAGCGACCCGCCTGTGCCCGCGCAAGCGTCCCGGAGCAGGCCATCGATGACCGCGCACTCCCGCTCCCGCCCGACCAGACACGAGACCCCCGCCCGCCCCACCCCAGGACCCGCCATAGCGCGCATCGTAACCGCTGGTGCGGCTCCCGCCCAGGGCACGCAAGACCGGCCGGCCGATCACCCCTTGGTCACCTGCCGCGCCGACGCAGCCGCCTCGCCGGTGACCGGCGATCCCACTGGCGACCGGCTGGCGACTTCACTGATGCCACCGAGCCCCCGGCCGGGCGACCTTGGTGGGGTACCGATCCACGAGCATCATCGCCGGCCCGAAAGGACAGCTCACATGCTAAGCGTTGACCACCTCACCAAGCGTTACAGGACTGTCACAGCCGTTGACGGCTTGAGCTTCGAAGTCGAACCAGGCCGGGTCACCGGCTTCCTCGGGCCCAACGGCGCAGGCAAGACCACCACACTGCGGATGCTCCTTGGCCTGGCAGCCCCGGACAGTGGGACCGCGACCATCAACGGCATCCGCTACCGCGACCTGCCGAACCCCGTACGCACCGTCGGGGCAGCCCTCGACAACGACTACTTCCATCCGGGCCGCAGCGCTCTCGAGCACCTGCGGATCCTGGCTACCGTAGCTGGGATCAGCCACCGCCGCGCCGCGGAGGTGCTCGGGATAGCCGGCCTGACCAAGGACGCCCACCGCCGGGTCGGAACCTTCTCCCTGGGCATGCGGCAACGCCTGACGCTAGCCACCGCGCTGCTCGGTGACCCGGGTGTGCTGATCTTCGACGAACCACTCAACGGCCTAGACCCCGACGGGATCCGCTGGATGCGCGACCTGCTCCGCCAGCTCGCGGGCGAAGGACGCACGGTGCTGGTATCCAGCCATCTGCTGGCCGAGGCCGCGCAGACGGTAGAGGACGTTGTGGTGATCTCCCACGGACGGCTCGCCGCCGAGGGCCCGGTGGCCGACCTGACCGCCGCGACGAGCACCACCCGCATCCGCACCCCCGACACCGAGCTGCTGATGTCGGTGCTCGCCCGCCAGCAGATCACCGCACGGCTGGTGGCCGCCGACACCGTCGAAGTCCGCGGCGCCGACCCGGACCAGGTGGCCCGCATCGCAGCGAGTGCCAGCGTCATCGTGCTGGAACTGACCCGGCACACCGAGGACCTCGAAGAACTGTTCTTCGACCTCACCAGCGACCACACGAACGGCCGCGTTACGGAGGTTAGCCCGTCATGACTACCATCGTCCGCCTCACCCACGCCGAGCTGCGCAAACTCGTGGCGGCCCGGACCTTCCTCATCGGCCTGGCCCTGTCCATCGGCGTTGCCGTCCTCAGCGTCGTCGCGGACGCGGCGGTGGCAGGCAAGCACGGCACCGCGGCCCTTGGCACGACAGGCAGCACCAACCAGATGCTCAAGCTCGGCTCGGTGTGCTGCGTGGCCATGCTGGTGCTGGGCATCATCGGCTCCGGCAGCGAGTACCGGCACAAGACTATCGTGCCGACCATGCTCGCCGCCCCCCGGCGAGGTGCGCTGGTTACCGCTAAGGCGATCGGCATCGCGGTCGCAGGCGTGATGCTCAGCGCGCTAACGTTCGGCCTCGGCCTGGCCACCATCGTCGCCGAACTGTCCGCCCACCACATCCACCACCTCCCCGCTGACACCGGCACCCTGTTCGCCGGCTCGGTGATCGCCGCCACCTTGTTCGGCGTCATCGGCGTCGCGCTCGGCTACATCACCCGCAGCACGATCGCCGCCGTCGTCGGCGCCGTCGGCTGGGTGCTGTTCGTCGAACTGGCCATCCTGCATACCCTCGCCCCGCACCTGGCTAAGTGGCTTGTCACCGGCGCCGCCTCCGCCCTGACCGACCCAGGGGTGCTCGCCAGCCGAGCCCTCACCCCGGCCACCGCCGTCGCAGTCCTCAGCGGCTATGCCGTGGTACTGCTGGCGGTCGCCTCCCGGCTGGTCCTTCGTCGCGATGTGCCCTGACCCCACCTCAGCCCTGTTTAGCGGCGGCACCCTGACGGGCGCCGCCGCTAAGCATCCGTCGGTAGGCGTTCAAAACGTCCTTATATCTGGGCGCGGTGCAGGTTACGCCGTCACCTTCCATCCGGATATGCAGAAGACGGGTCGGTGCGCGTTCCCCCAGAATCTCTCGATCAGTGTTATGCGGTCTGTTGGCGGGTATTCGGCCGGTGGCGGACGGTCCCGCCAGCTCTCAACGGCACGGTGCACGCTTCGGCGGCGTGCGCATGGGCTCGGCGGCCCGGCCGGAGGCAAGGAAGCCGACATCAGGCTTGGCGGGCGCGTCTGCCTGGACGAGGGCTTCTACCTGCACCGACAGGGACCCGCAGGGCTCTCCTCCCGGAATACGTCCGGCGAAGTGCAGGGTCGGAGTTCGGTGCGATCCAACCCGCCGCGGGTGTCTCGGCCCTTATCAACTGAGACCATTTGTGGCCCAAAACTGAGACCACCACCCCGGGGTGCCGGCCGCCACAGAGCAGGCACAGGGGGCTTGCATCGTCGCAGGTCAATGGCGGTGGAGGTGGGATTTGAACCCACGGAAGGCTTGCGCCTTCATACGCTTTCGAGTACTGCGCACCACCGTTCACCGGCGTCCGCCAGCGTCCGTGCCTGCGCGAACACGATCTGGGCGGGGCCACCGGTGAACGGTGGCGGACTGGGGTGAATGCGACCAAAACTGAGCCCAGGCGCGGTTTGCTGCTCCCGTGGCGGCCGAGCCGGTGGACGGGCTTGACTCGATCGCTGCGGGCGCAGCCGTCACAGGCTGTGGCAGCGACTCGTGCTGCATGCGATCCCGACTCGCGCCCTGCCGAATCGGAGCGGGAAGTGATCGCTGTAAGACGTGGTGTGCCGCGCGCAGAATGTCCGCTTCTGGCTCATGGTCCTGCCACAGCGCGCCCGTGCCTACAGGTCTCAGGCGCCTACCCGGGTTGCCTCGGCCAGGATGGCGACGATGGTGGCGACCGCCTCTTCCGCGTCGGATCCATCAGCGGCCACCGTGACGCGCTGGCCGCTGGTCGCGCCCAGGCCCATGACGCCCAGCACGCTCTTGGCGTCGGCCCTGGTCGCGCCCACGGTCAGCGAGACGGCCGAGGCGAACGTCGCCGCCGCCACGGCCAGCGCGCCAGCCGGGCGGGCATGCAGGTCACCGGTGAGGGTGATCGCCTGCTCACAGCTTGCGGGCATGGCGCGCCTCCTCGGCCGCGGCGAGAACCGCCGTGATGTCCCCGCCCGCGGCAGCGGCCACCGTGGCGGCGACCACGCCCTCGACGAACGGCGCGTCGGCGAGCTCAACCGAGGCCGGCAGATCGCCGGCCTCGGCGAGCAATGCCCGGACGGTGAGCACGGCACTGCCCAGGTCGGGGATGATCACGACGCCTGCTCCGCTGTCGGCGAGCTTGACCGCCCGCTGCACCTTTGCCGCGCTCGTGCCGAGACCGCCGTCGTCGGTGCCGCCGGCCGGGATAATGGTCACGGTGCCCCCGCTGATCTGGGCGGCCAGTTCGGCCGCGCCCTCGGCCAAGGGGGCGCTGTGCGAGACGAGGACGATCCCTACTGTGGCGTCGGGGCTCATGGCATATCCTGAATCCTGTTCGGCATTGCTGAAAGGTCGTCATGATCCAGTCGGTGGAGCGCGCAGCCCGGATTCTGGCCGTTCTCGGCTCGGGTACCCCTCGTCTCGGCGTCACCGAAATCGCCGAGCGGGTCGGCCTTGCCAAGCCGACGGTGCACGGGCTGCTCCGTACGCTGGAGCAACACGACCTGGTCGCCCAGGACCCTGACACCGGCAAATACAGCCTCGGCCCCGCCGTCTTGTCGCTGGGCAACGCCTACCTCGACGGCTCGGAACTGCGGGCCCGCTCGCTGCTGTGGGCGGAGTCGCTCGCCCACCGGGCGAACGAGGCGGTCTGGGTCGCCAGCCTGTCCGGCTCCCGGGTGATTGTGCTGCATCACGTGTTCCGCCCGGACAGCACCGTGCAGATCCTGGAGGTGGGCGCCGCGATCCCCTGGCACGCCTGCGCCCTGGGCCATGCGATCGTGGCCAACCTTCCAGATGCCGGGCGCGCTGCCGCGATGGCCAGTGATCTGGCCCCGCTGACGGGGCGGACGAAGACGACCCGCGCCGCGCTCAGCCGGGCTCTCGCCCAGGTGCGCAAGCAGGGGTTCGCGGTTGAGAATCAGGAGGCTACCGTCGGCGACGCAGGCGTGGCGGCGCCGATCCTGGGCCGGGACAGCGCCGTGGCCGGTGCGATCGGCGTGGTCGGCCCGGTGGAACGGCTGCTGGCGCCGGCCACCCGGGGTGAGCTGGCACGTGCGGTCATCGAGGCGGCCCGGGCCATCTCCCGGGACCTGGGGGCGGCCCGGGGAGGTGTGGCGCTGACGGCGCTGAGCTGAGGTCATGGCGCCTGCAGGTGGGCTTGCGCCTGCCACGGGGTGGCCTGGAGTGCCTGGCTGGCCAGGGCCGCGCACACGGAGCTGTCGGCGCCGGCGATCCAGCCGGCCACGTGCGGCAGGCAGGCTGCACCGACGCTAAGCTTGCGCACCCCCAGGCCGATGAGCAGGGGCAGCACGGCTGGATTGGCGGCCGCGTCACCGCAGACCGAGACGTCCACCCCGGCGGCCCCGGCCGCCTGCACCACCCGGGAGATCAGCGCCAGGACGCGCGGGTCGGCGGCCAGGGCGGGGTGCATCGCCGGGTCGGCCCGGTCCAGGCCGAGCACCTGGCTGGTCAGGTCGTTGGTGCCGATCGAGAAGAAGTCGCTCGTGCGGGCGAAGGCGCCCGCGGCCGACGCGGTGGCGGCGAGTTCCACCATCATGCCGAGTTCGGGTATGCCAGTGCTGGTCTCGGCGGCGGCGGTCCCTAGGGCGGAGCGGACCAGGGCCATCTCGTCCAGGGTGGCGACCATGGGCACCATGACGGCAAGCCGGGTGTCCCGGCCACTGTGCAGCACGGCGCGGAGCTGATCGCCCAGCGCGCGGGGGTGGCTGAGCAGCGCCGCCAGGCCGGCCTGCCGGCCCGCCAGGAAGGCGGGGATCTTGTCGCCGGAGAAGTCGAGCAGCCGCACCACGGCCGGCCTGCCGGTGAGCAGCCCCAGTATCGGTTCCAGCACTGAGCGGTGGTCGGATTCTGTGGGCCATTCGGTGGCCCTGGTGAAGGGGATCTCGGTGCGCAGCAGGCCGACGCCGGCGGCTCCGGCGGCCAGGCCGAGCCGGGTTTCTGTGGCGGATGCCACGTTGCAGAGCAGGGTGATCTCCTGACCGTCCGCGGTCCGCAGGGGCGCGGCGGGGGCTGGGGCAGCGCCGCCCCGCCCGGCCAGGCCAGGGCCATTGGCCCTGGCGGCCCACGGCTGTGTGGGAAGTCCGGCGACGGCGGCGAGTTCTCGCGGTGACGGGTCGACGATGAGGCGGCCGTTTACTGCGTCCAGGATGGCTGGGCGCCCGGCTGGCACCGTAAGCACCGCGGGATCGGCGCTTGCGAGCATGGGTATGCCCAGCCCTCGGGCGATGATCGCGGCGTGGGAGTTGGTGCCGCCGGAGACTGACACCGCACCGGCCAGCCCGGCGTCGGCGAGGCGGATCAGGTCTGCCGGATCCACCTCGCGCCGGATGAGAATGAAGCTGCCGGCCGGGGGGGGTGCGGCATTGCCTCCGGCCAGGTGGGCCTGGACAGCGCTGGCGACCTGGCGTATGTCGTCGGCGCGGGCGGCGAGGTCCGGGTCGGCCAGCGCGGCGATCGCCGTGGCCTGTTCGGCGGCTGAGCGCTCGACCGCGGCCCCGGCGCCCGCGCCGTCCCTGACCGCCGCCACCGCCGGATCCACCAGGGCAGGGTCGGCCGCGATCAGCGCGCCGATGGTGACGATGTCCGCCTCTTCGCCGCGCCCGTCCTCCCGTAGTTGCTGCGCGAGCGCGGATCGTTCCCGTGCCACGGCCGCGAAGGCCGCCACCACCTGCTCGGGGGTCGCTGGAAGAGTGCCGGCCGGGGTGCCGCTGGGGTAGAGCTGCCCGGCGGCTGTCCCCTCGGATACCGGCAGGCCCTGGTAGCGGCTGGGCTGGGTCATGGGCCCGCCAGTGCGGCATCGCGGAGGGCGGCGAGGATCAGCGCGGTGGAGGCTGCCCCGGGGTCTTCGTGTCCGACGCTGCGTGGGCCGAGGTAGCTCGCCCGTCCCTTGTGCGCCTGCATCGGGATGGTGGCCACGGCCCCCGCCTGGGCGGCGTCAACCAGCGCGGCGAGGGCGTCGGCGTCCGGCGCCCCCTCCGCGACCGCCTTGCTGAAGGCCCCGGTGGCCGGTGCCAGCGCGTCCACCATGGTCTTATCACCCTCGCGGGCAGCCCCCAGGCGTTGCACGCCTGCGAGAGCCGCTGCGAGGGCGGTCGCCAGGCCCGCCAGGTCTACGTCGGCGGCTTCGCCGAGCGCCTTGCCCGCACTGCGGAAGGCCATCCCGTACAGCGGGCCGGAGGCGCCGCCGACCTTGGAGATCAGCGTCGACCCGGTCAGGGTGAGGATGGCTCCCGGGGTCGCCGGGCCAGCGGTCTCGATCGCGCTGAGCACGGCGGTGAACCCCCGGGACAGATTGATGCCGTGATCGGCGTCGCCGATCGCCGCATCCAGTTGGGTCAGGTGGTCGCGCTGCTCCTCGATGACGGCGGCGGCGCCGGTGATCCAGGCCCGGAAGACTTCGGCTTGCATGGGTTTCTCCTACGTTCTGGGACCGGGTGCTAGCGTCCCCAGGAGCGCGGGGCGGGCGTATCCGCGGGCCAGCCCTGCGCTCTGGGAACCGTTGGAGCTAGAGCTAGCGTCCCCAGCGCAGGGCGGGCGTGTCCACCGGCGCGTCCCACAGCCGGGTGAGCGTGTCTGTGAGCTGGCAGACCGTCACCGAAAATCCCTGCATCTCCAGGCTGGTGATGTAGTTGCCCACCAGGTTCCTGGCGATCCGTGCCCCCTTGCCCTCCAGGTACCGCTGTACCTCACTGAAGACCACGTACAGTTCCAGCAGTGGCGTGCCGCCCATGCCGTTGACCATCACCAGCAGGTCGCCGGACAGCGGCATGTCCGCGCCGATAGCATCCAGCGCGGCGGCAGCCAGGTCGCCCGCCGGGGCGAGCGGGGCCCGGGTGCGGCCGGGCTCGCCGTGAATGCCGATGCCCATCTCGATCTCGGAGTCGGCCAGGTCGAAAGTCGGCTTGCCGGCGGCGGGGACCACGCACGAGCTCAGCGCCACCCCGAAAGACCGGGAGCGTTCGTTGACCTCCCGCGCCACGTCCGCGACTTTGTCCAGGCCCGCACCCTCTTCGGCGAGCGCGCCGGCGATCTTCTCCACGAACACGGTGCCGCCGACGCCCCGCCGCCCGGCGGTGTAGAGCGAGTCCTGCACCGCGACGTCGTCGTTGGTCACGACCGCGGTGACCTCGATGCCCTCGTCGGCGGCGAGTTCAGCCGCCATCTGGAAGTTGAGCACGTCGCCGGTGTAGTTCTTGACGATGTGCAGCACCCCGGCGCCGCCGTCGACAGCCTTGGTCGCGGCGAGCATCTGGTCCGGCACCGGGGAGGTGAACACCTCACCGGGGCAGGCGGCGTCCAGCATGCCGTACCCGACGAACCCGCCGTGCAGCGGCTCGTGGCCGCTGCCGCCGCCCGATACCAGGCCCACCTTCCCGGCCTGCGGCCCGGCCGCCCGGGTGATCACCTTGTTCTCGATGTCGACAGCCAGCGAGGGGTGCGCGGCGGCGACCCCGGCCAGCGCGTCGGTTACTACCATGTCGGGTGAGTTGATGAGCTTTTTCATGACGTGCCCTCCGGGATTCTCTCGCCGGCCACGGCGGCTGGGACGGGCTCGGACGGCGCCAGGCTGGTCAGCGCCGCATCGGTGCGGACCCTGCCGATCGCCACCCAGGCCAGGCCACCCAGAACCCCGCCGACCAGTTCCCCGATAAGGTAAGCGGGTACCTGTGACCACAGCACCTTCCCGCCGAAGGCCCCCATCATGAACACCGCGCCCAAGTACCGGGCGGGGTTGATGGCGGCGCCCGTCGCCGGGCCCACGATGATGATGATCGCGAACACGATGGCCCCGATCGCCATCGGCGCCCAGCCCGGCACCGCCCGGTGGTCAATGACCCCGAAGATGACGAACACCAGGATGAAGGTGCCAAGCGCCTCGATCCCCAGCGCCCGGCCGAACCCCATCGTGGCCGGATTGAAGGCGGTCACACCGCCGCCCGCGGCGATGGTGGCCAGCCGGCCCAGGGCCAAGTAGATGGCGGCCGCGCCGGCGATCGCCCCGGCCAGCTGAGCCGCCCAGTAACCGGGCACCTCACGCCAGGAGAACTTGCCCGACACCGCCAGCGACAACGTCACCGCCGGATTGATGTGGCCGCCCGAGATGTGCCCGATCGCATACACCGCGCCCACAATGACGAGCATGAACGCGAACGAGATCATCCCGAGCTCGGCCAGCGAGAAAGGAGCTTTCGTGCCGGCCGCGATCACCCCGGTCGCGGCGGCCGAGCCGGCGCCGACGAACACAAGGAAGCCGGTGCCGAGGAACTCGGCTGCGAGCTTCTGCCAGGTAGTAGGTGGTGCTGCCATGCGGGTCGCCCGCGGCACGCCGGTGGAAGCCAGAGGGGCCGGGGCTCCTCACCTCCTCCGGAGAGACGGCGGCTTGTCGAAACATGTTCGACATCGCCGAACGATGTTTCACGAAACATAAACGCCGTAGCATGCCCCCGTCAAGAGGCAGGCCATGCCAGATGCCGGCCCGGCCGCGCCTTGGGGGTTGAGCCTGGGTGGTTGACGGCCCCTGCTGGCCGCTGCCCCGATGTCGTGGATCCCGATGCCGTTTCGGAGCGCCGGGGGGGCGTCGCGTGGGCGCGGGCCGGCAGGTCATCGCCCACGGCTCGCCGGTGGCGGCGCTCCGCTACACGGGCCTGCCGGGCCGCGCGTGCGCGCGGGTCTTCTTACCGGCGCGAGATCCGGGGATGCTGGGTAGCGGACGTCTGCCCCGTTGTCGGCAAGGGGGTTCCCAAGATGATCATTGATTGTGCGCATTACCAGGACGGCCGCAGGCGCGATGCGGGCGCGGTGCCGCTGGAGGAGGCGGCGGCCCGGTGCGGGCAGGGCGGTTTTGTGTGGCTGGGGTTGTTCGAGCCCTCAGATGGAGAGCTGGGCCAGGTCCGGGACACCTTCGGCCTGCATGAGCTGGCGGTCGAGGACGCCCAGAATTTCCACATGCGGCCGAAGACCGAGCTGTACGACCAGGACGTGCGGCTGGTTATCTTGCGCACCGCGCGGTACGACGACGCTGCCGAGGAGGTCGAGTTCGGCGAGATCAGCGTGTTCGTCGCGCCGACCTTTGTGATCACCGTGCGGCAGGGCGTGGCCAGCGAGCTGCGCGGGGCCCGGCAGCGGCTGGAGCAGCGGCCAGAGTTGCTCGCCGCGGGCAGCTATTCAGCGCTGTGGGCGATCTTGGATCAGGTGGCAGACGACTACGCGCCCGTGGTCGCCGGGCTCGAACGCGACATCGACCAGATCGAGGCCACTGTGTTTTCCGGCGCCGTCGCGCCGACCGAGCGAATCTACTCACTGCGCCGCGAGGCCACCGACTTCTACCGCGCCGTGCACCCGCTGCTGGCCGTGATCCCGGCGATCGAGCGCGCGACCGACGCCGCGCAGCTGCAGCCCTACCTGCGCGACGTCCACGACCACCTGCTGCTGGTCAACGAGGAGGTCGCCGCGCAGCGCGACCTGCTCGGCACGGTGCTGGAGGCCAACATGGCGGTGATCTCGGTCGAGCAGACCAAGGTCAGTGTCCGGCAGAACACCACCATGGAGCAGCTCACCATCCTGGCCACCGTCTTCTTGCCGCTGACCTTCATCACCGGCTTCTTCGGCCAGAACTTCGCCTGGCTGGTCCGGCACATCGCCAGCGACACCGCGTTCCTCGTCTACGGCCTCGGCGGCCTCATCGTCCCGCTCGCGCTGTTGTTCCTGTGGCTCCGGCTCCGCACGCGGCACGCAAACACCGCCGCCGCGGTCCATAACCACTGACCCGAACCTGGCCACCATGCCGGAATTGGCGCTTAATTTAAGGAGGGTAGCGGGCCGGATCTGCCACGACGACGGCATGCTGGTCGCCGCCGATGCGACAGTCATGGACTCGTTGGCCTGGCTGCGCGTGATGTCGGCTGTGCCGATGGGCGGCAACGCCGAACTCGGGGCTGTGCCGTTATTGCTGCCCTTCGGTGAGCCTGGCGGTTTCCAGATTCCAGGTTCCGTCGCAGGCGTGCCGGCGGGTGGCGGCGCTGATGGTACCCCCAGAAGGTTAACGATCTTGATGAAACCTTAACGGCCGCCCTCCGTTTCCTAACAGCACCCATGCAGCGGGCTGCGGGTGAGTTGCCTACCGTCGAAAGTGAAACCGCCGTTCAGGACCGCCCCGGGCGGGCGCCGGGGCCAGGGTTTGGCCGGGCGGGGACGGAGGTGGGCCCGTGGCCCTGCGCAAGCCGGCCCGCCTGCCCGCCGCCGACGGGGACTCCGGGCTGCCGGAGAGTTCCTGGTATTCGGTCAAGCGGCGCCTGCTCGGTCCGCCGCTGGTCACCGAACAGTTGCAGGTGGAGCGGCTGTCCAAGCCGCTGGGCCTGGGCGTGCTGTCGTGTGACGGGATCTCCTCGGCGAACTACGGCTCGGAACTGATCCTCCACGAGCTGCTGCCGTTTTTCGGCCTGGCGGCATTCACGCTGCTGCTACCGATGACCGGGGTGATCCTGCTCGGCGTCGCCTTGGTGGTGTTGTCCTACCGCGAGGTGGTGACGGTCTACACCCGTGCGGGCGGCTCGTACGTGGTCGCCCGGGAGAACTTCGGCCCGCGCGTCGCGCAGGTGGCGGGCGTGGCGCTGATGGTGGACTACGTGGTGACCGTCGCGGTGCAGACCGCCGCGGGCAGCGCCGCGATCTTGTCCACGTTCCCGGCGCTGGCCGCGCCGCTGGGTGACACGACGACGCTGCTGCTGATCGCGGTCACCGCGACCCTGATCATGTGCTACGTGAACCTGCTGGGGGTCAGGGAGAACGGCAAGACGTTCGCGGTCCCGACCTACCTGTTCTCCGCCTCGGTGGGCCTGATGATCATCGCCGGGCTGTACCGTGAGGCGTTCGGCGGCGGGCTGCCGCACGTGCCCTGGCAGCCGGGGATGGTGCCCGCCGGGCATCATTCCAGCGGCCTGCTCACCTTCGCGGCCATCCTCATCCTGGGGCGGGCGTTCGCCAACGGCGGGTCCTCGCTGACCGGGATCGAGGCGGTTTCCAACGCGGTCAGCGCGCTGCGCCCGCCCGAGGGCCGCAACGCCCGGCAGCTGCTGGTCACCCAGGGCGCGATCGTGGCCTTCTTGATCGCCGGGATCTCCTGGATAGCGCACATCACCCACGCG
>Ga0306920_100008176_pt1 | contig 13865 bp, 10 predicted proteins | sample flu12Cox44000170_FD_204666 | JGI IMG/M metagenome (GOLD analysis project Ga0306920, IMG submission 204666) | Lab enrichment of tropical soil microbial communities from Luquillo Experimental Forest, Puerto Rico - flux4day.12C.oxic.44.000.170 (v2)... | ecosystem: Environmental > Terrestrial >...
GGCAGCGCAGAACTTCAGCCTCGTCCCGCCGGCGACCGCCTACGACCCGATACAGATCGCAGTCCTGGCCAAACAGGGCGTGTTCAAGAACAAGAAGGTGGGGGTCTTCGGCGGTGCCACGACCGATGCGGCCGAGGTCAACGTCGTGGTCAACGCGCTCAAGAAGAACCACATCAAGGTGGCGCAGTCAGCCATCGACTCCGCGCCCTCGACGGACCAGGCGGCGTCGAACCAGCAACAGTCCGTCATCGCTGAACGCTTCAAGAACGCCGGCGTGAACGAGGTGGTCGGTGCCGGTACCGGCGGCCCGGTCTGGCTGCAGGGAGAAGACACCAACCAGGCCACGTACAACCCACCGTGGGTTGCCACGAACGAGGCGGACCTGGCGGGGACACTGGCCGGGAAGAACTACAACCCCAGCTATTTGACGAACGTCGTTGCGACCTTCCCGCAGACGTCGCAGGCCAACCAGTGGAGCGACCCGCTCATCCAAAGCTGCATCAAGGCAATCAGGAAGGCCTATCCCGACGACGCCATTGCCAGCCCGGTCGGCCAGGCCGCCGGCGATAAGTCGAACGACACCTACGTGGGACCGATGTCGGCCTGCACCAACGTCGCCATGTTCGGCGCCATCGCCAAGGCGGCCGGAAAGAACCTGACGGTGTCCTCCTTCACGCACGCCGGGTACGGCTTGCGCAACGTCAAGATCCCCGGGGCGGGCACCGTGTCCTTCGGGCCGGGACAGGCCTATGCCCTCGGGCCGGTGTACCTGGCGCACTACGACCCGGCGACACAGCAGATCGTGATCTCGGCCAAGCCGGTCTCGTCCTAGCCCCAAGGGAGGTTCGCCATGGTCTCGATCGACGCACGCACACGCCGCCGGAGTGACGTCCGCGCCCTGAGCGCCGATGAGGTCGTCGCCGAACGCTTGCCGGAGCTCGTCGGCGCCCACGGAAAGATCGCCGCCGCCGGCGTGCGCGTGCTCGGGACGGGTGCGTTGGACGTGACGGTCGCCGATCAGCGCTTCTCGCTCACGACCGACGGCGACGCCCTCGTCGTCTCTGCGGGAGCCCACGAAGGGGCCCTGGCGGTCTCCATGGACGAAGACGCGCTGTCCGACGTCCTCCAAGACCTCAGCAGCCTCGCCTGGGCGAGCATGATGGGTCGCCTTCGTATCGGCAACGGCTCGCTCGAGGACCTCGCTCGCTGGGATCCGATCCTGCGCGCCTTGCGGGACGGTGAGCCGGCTTCCGCGCCCGGACCGCCCGACGTGCGCGACCGGCACGGGTCGCCGCTGGACCTGCGGCAGGGCTTCCGGCTCGACGACGATCCCGACGACATCGGCCACTTTCTCGCCCAGGCGGGTTACCTCCACCTCCGCGGCGTCTTCACGGCGGACGAGATGGCCGCGGTGTCGTCAGAGCTCGACGCGGCAATAGCTGAGGCCGAGCGCGACGACGGCCAGTCGTGGTGGGCGCGCACCGAGGACGGGTGGTACCCGGCGCGGATCCTCGGCTTCAACCGCAAGTCGTCGACGTTGCGCGAGCTCTTGCGCAGTCAGCGCTTCCTCGCTCTCACCTCATTCGTCGGTGACGAGCTCGTCCAGGGGAACGTGGACGAGTCCGACATGGCGGAGGGACTCCTCAAAAAGGTCGGGGTCCTCGAGGGCATCTCGGACGTCTCGTGGCACAAGGACTGCGGCCCCGGCGGCCACAGCTACGGCTGTTCGGGCCTGACCGTCGGCATCCAGATCACCGGGGCGGACCGCCACACAGGTGAACTCGGCGTGATGGCGGCGTCGAACCGCGCAAACATCCCGGGACTGCACATCGCCGACGACTTCGGCCTGCCGCGTGTCAGCCTGCCCACCGAGGTGGGTGACTGCACCATCCACTGCTCGTGCACCATGCACATGAGCCGCCCGCCCGAGACGGTCCAACGGCGCGTCGTCTACACCGGGTTCTCCCTGGCGCCGCTCCCCGATGAGGCGCGACTCGGACCGAGCGAGGCCGTGCGACGGGAGTACCGGGCGGCGCTCGACGGACTCGGGCGCGGGACGGAGGGCCGGCCGGCGTTCGACCGCCTCGAGCTTCCCGGCTGACCCGGCCGGACGCCCCTTCACCGAGGCTGCTCTCGGGGAGTCAGCCGTGGACTGGTGCCGCCGCTGACTCGACCAGTTCCCAAATGCTTTCGAGGTCGAGGTGCGCCTCGCAAGCGTCGGCGATGCGGTCGATCTGATGCTCGCGTGCCGCGGCGTAGGACACGCCCGAAGGTCGCCAGTCGCGGCCGCGGCGCGCCGCGACGTCGGCGAGGAACCACGACCGGAAGCCGTCGTTCTCGAAGAGACCGTGCAGCGTCGTGCCGACGACCGTCCCCTCGACGTTACGGGCGGAGAGTGCGGTGTCCCGCTCCAGGCCTTCGAACCAGCGCCGCCGACCGAACTCGGGCAGCACGCAGCCGTGCCGGACCTCGTAGCCGCTGACCGACACCCCGTCCGTCACGGCGGCGCCGACCAGGCGCGTCACCTTGTCCTTCTCGAACACGGTGTGCAGGCGGAGCCAGCCGAGACCGCGGGTCTTCCGCGCCGAGGTCTCGACGCCGTCGGGGTCGTCGATGCTGCTGCCCATCATCTGGAGTCCGCCGCAGATGCCGAGGATCACGGGAGGAGACGGGCCGGCGCACAGGGCGTCGAACGCGCCGGCCAACCCGCTCTCACGCAGCCACTGCAGGTCGGCGACCGTGGCCCGGGTGCCGCCGAGCACGACGAGGTCGGGCTGGCCGAGCGCACCGGCGTGGCCGACCCAGCGCACGTGGACGCCCGGCTCCACCGCCAGTGGGTCGAGGTCGGTGGCGTTCGAGAGATGGGGTAGGCGGATCGCCGCCACGTCGAGCCCGGCGGATGCGGGCGGCGACGGCCCGGAGGGCCGCTCCAGCGCGAGCGAGTCCTCGGCGTCGAGCCCGAGCGGTCCGAGGTGGGGCAACACGCCGAGGGTGGGGACGCCGCAGCGCGCCTCGAGGTCGACGGGCGCGGTGCCGAGCAACGAACGGTCACCGCGGAAGCGGTTGATCACGAAGCCCTTGACGGACGCGGACAACTCGGGCGGCAGGAGCGCGACCGTGCCGTACAGGTGGGCGAACACGCCACCCCGCTCGATGTCGCCGACGAGGACGGCAGGCAGCCCGGCGCGCCGCGCCAGGCCGAGGTTCACAAGGTCGTGTCTGAGCAGGTTGATCTCGGCCGGGCTGCCGGCTCCCTCGCACAGCACCACGTCGAAACGCGCCCGCAGTGAGGCCAGGGCCTCGTCGACGACGGGCGTCAGCTCCGCCTTCGACCCCTGATCGTGCGTCGCCGTCTCGACGCCGGCAGCCCGTCCGAGCACCACGACCTGCGCGGCCTGCTCGCTCGTCGGCTTGAGGAGGACCGGGTTCATCGCCACCTCGGGCTCAGCCCGGGCCGCCACCGCCTGGACCCACTGGGCCCGGCCGATCTCGCCGCCATCGGCAGTCACCATGGAGTTGAGCGACATGTTCTGCCCCTTGAACGGGGCCACGGCGACACCTCGGCGGGCCAGCAGCCGGCACAGCCCGGTCACGACGGTCGACTTGCCGACGTCGGACGCCGTCCCGCAGACCAAGAGCGCGCCGCGCATCGCCGTGTTCTACACCGATTCGACCGGGTGACCCTGACGCGGAGCGAGCCGGTGGCACTTGACCCGGGCGACCCGCCACACAAAGGTGTGGCCCGACAGCACCGTCGGCCGCTCGCCAGGGACGATCGCCGATGCAGCGGGCGCGGGGCGACCGGGGGACACGGACGGGCGCTGCCGGGCCGAGGCGAGCACGAGGGAGGTACGCCCGGTGACGGTCACCGAGGACTTCGCGGAAGACGTCGCGGTCATCCACGACCCCGAGGTGCGCTCGGCGCTCCACGTCGAGCAGCACGGCATCGACTTCATCCCCGAGAGCGAGCGCTGGGCCAGGCCCCGCGACCTCGGAGGGATGTGGGCCGGTGTGAGCGTGCAGATCGAGTACTTCATCTACGGCGCCATCCTGATGAGCTTCGGGCTCACCTTCGCCCAGGTCGTCGTCGTCATCGTGCTGGGCAACCTGTCCTTCTTCCTGCTCGGGCTGTGCTCGCTGCAGGGGCCGAATGCCGGCACCACCGTGTTCGCGATCAACCGGGCTCCGTTCGGGCCGAACGGTGGACGCCCGATCTCGTTCTTCAACTGGATCACCCAGATCGGCTTCGAGGTCGAGGGCCTGATCCTCATCGTCGGCGCCAGCCTGGTCCTCATGATCAAGGCCGGCTTCCTGCCGGGCGACCCGGCCAAGGTCCTGCTGGTGATCATCGCGGTGCTGATCCAGGGCATCCTGCCGGTGCTGGGGCATGCCGCGATCGTCAAGACCCTGCGCTGGCTGGTGATCCCCTTCGTGATCCTCTTCGCTATCATGCTCGGCTTCGCCGTGCCGCACGCCAACCTGCACGTGGTGAAGGCGAGCGGTGACTGGCAGGCCTTCCTCGAGGCCCTCGCGTTCACCATCGCGCTGAGCGGCCTCGGCTGGACCGAGAACGGCAACGACTACACCCGCTACTGCCCGACCAACACCTCGAAGAAGGGCATCGTCGGTTGGGTTTTCCTCGGCACGGCGGTGCCTGAGATCCTGATCATGACGCTCGGTGCGGTGGTCGCGACGTTCGTGCTCAAGATCGGGACCGGATCGGGCGGTCTCCTGCCCTTCGCACACACCAGCGCACTCCCCGCCTGGTTCGTCGACCTCTTCCTGATCTTCGCCATCGTGCAGATCTTCGGGATCAACAGCCTCGACATGTACTCGTCGGGCGTCACGCTGCAGGCCATCGGCGCACCGGTCAAGCGCTACCAGGCCGTCCTCATCGACTGCGTCATCTGCCTGGGCGTCACCATGTACGCCATCTTCAGCGCGTCGTTCACGACGTACCTCGACGACTTCGTCGACATCGTGATCATCTGGATCGCCCCGTGGTCGGCCATCTTCCTGGTCGACTGGATCCTCCGGCGGTTCCGCTACGTGCCGAGCGAGTTGCAGAAGACGGGCCGCGACTCGCTCTACTGGCGTGGCTCGGGTGGCATCCACTGGCCGGCCTGGGTGGCCCAGATCGTCGGCATGTTCGCGGCGATCTCGGGACTCTCAGCGACGTTCCACCTGCCCGACTGGCTGAACGAGGTCACCGTCCACACGCGCGACTCCTTCGGCTTCGGGGCGGACTTCAGCATCTATCTCGGCATGGGCGTGGCCGGCGTGGTGTATGCGCTGCTCGCGTTGCGCTCCGTGCGCAACGAGGCCGACGCCCAGGAGTCGCTGCTGCGGACGGAGGGTTTGCTGCCGGCGTGAGCTGAGAGTCGGCGTGCTCGCTACCATCCCGTCCGATGGCGTACACGTTCCAGGTCGCGGTGGACTGCCGGGAGCCACACGTGCTCGCCGACTGGTGGGCCGACGCGCTCGGTTGGTCCGTCGAGCCGCAGGACGAGCAGTTCATCCGCCGCATGATCGCGGAGGGTCACGCCACCGAGGCCGAGACGACGACGCACCGTGGCGAGCTCGTGTGGAAGGACGGTGCGGCCATCAGGAACCCCGACGGGCTCGAGGCCGCACCCCGCATGCTGTTCCAGCGGGTGCCCGAGGCCAAGACGGTCAAGAACCGCGTCCACCTCGATCTCCGGGTCGGGGACGAGGCGGTCGCCGACGTCGTCAGCCGCCTGACCGCGGCCGGGGCCGTGTTCCTCCACGACGGTCACCAGGGCCCGCACTCGTGGGTCACGTTGCGGGACCCCGAGGGCAACGAGTTCTGCGTCTCGGCCTGACGCCGAACCTGCCGCCGGTCAGCCCCAGTCCTCGACCAGCCCGCCCTGACCGTCGGGGTGGAACAGCGGCATGGCGCCCAAGGTCCGCACCTTCGCCGCGTCCTCGCCGAGGGCGGACTTCCAGCCGGCGCCCTCGGTCATGAGCGTGCCGATGACGACGGGGTCGGCATCCATGCGACGGACCAGTCGCAGGGCTGAGGCGAGGGAGGCCCCGGTCGAGATCACGTCGTCCACGACGGCCACCCGCTTCCCTCGGACGGCCTGGACCCGTGCCGGGTCCATGCGCAGGCGCTGCGGCTTGTCGGTCGTGATGGAGTACACCGGCTCGGCCCACCCCTCACCCAGGTGGATCTTGGGCGTCTTGTGCAGGATCACGTAGTCGTCGAGACCGAGGGCGCGGCTCGCCTCGATGGCGATGGGGATGCCCATGGTGGCCACCGAGACAACGATCTCGGGTTGGGCCGGCCGCATGAGCTCGGCCAGCTCGCGGCCCGCCGTCTCCGCGAAGGCGACGCCCATGTCCACGCAGATCAGGAGCGCGATCGTCAGGTCGTCGTTGAGCGAGACGAGCGGGAGCTCCACGGCCTGGCTGCCGACCATGGTCGGGTAGGTGCGATCGGTCGTCGTCGACATGTCCGTTCACCGAGCTTAGGTGCCGGTCTCGTGCGTGGCCGCCCGGTGACGGCGAGTCACGTGCACCGGGCATGACGACGTACTAAAGAGGGAACCAGTGCTCGAGGCGGCACCGCAGGCGACGGAGGGCCATCTCCCCCGGCCCGTGCGAACGCGGACCGGTGCCCTCGACCCGCGCCTGTTGCACTACGCCCGCTCGACGCGCTACTTCGTGGTGCTGGCTGCAGTCGTGGGTGGGGCGACGGCCGCGTTGCTGATCGCACAGGCCTGGCTGATCGCAACGGTCGTGGCCGGCGCCTTCCTGCAGCACCGGTCGCTGGGGTCGTTGCGGACGCAGCTGGTGGCGCTGTTGTGCGTGGTGCTGGGGCGCGCCGTGCTGGCGTGGGCAGCCGAACGGGCGGCGTTCCGTGCGTCGGCGTCAGCCAAGTCGGAGCTGCGCCACGCCGTGGTGGCACGCGTCGCGGAGGCGACGGGTGGCGGGTCGTCCTCGGCGTCGGATTCGGGGTCGGGGCGCAGCCTGTCGACCGGCTCGCTGAGCCTGCTGGTGACCACCGGCCTCGATGCGCTCGACGGCTACTTCTCCCGTTACCTGCCCCAGCTCTTGCTCGCCGTCATCGTGCCCGTCGCCGTCATCGGCGTCGTCGCCGGGGCGGACTGGGTGAGCGCCGTGCTGATCGCGGTGAGCATCCCCCTGATTCCGCTGTTCATGGCGCTAGTGGGGGCGACGACCAAGGAGCGGACGGCGGCCCGGATGCGCTCGTTGCAACGACTGGGTGGGCACTTCCTCGACGTCGTCGCCGGGCTCCCGACGCTCAAGGTGTTCGGACGGGCCAAGGCGCAGGCGCGCTCGATCGCGGACGTCACCAACCGTTACCGCTCCGCCACTTTGGCGACGCTGCGGCTGACCTTCCTGTCATCGCTTGTCCTCGAGCTGCTGGCCACGGTCTCGGTGGCCTTGGTCGCGGTGGCGGTCGGCCTGCGGCTGTTGGGCGGGAACCTCTCGTTGCACGACGCACTGTTCGTGCTCGTGCTGGCGCCCGAGGCATACCTCCCGTTGCGGGCTTTGGGCGCGCAGTACCACGCCAGCGCGGACGGGATGAAGGCGGCAGAGCAGCTCTTCGCGTACCTCGAAGACGCTCCGGGCGCGACGGAGGCACGAGGGACTGGGACGACCGTGCCGCGTGACGACGGCATCCGCGTGTCCGGGCTCGAGGTCACCTACCCGGGCCGGCGGCTGCCGGCGCTGCACGACGTCGACCTCACCGTCGAGCCCGGAGAGACCGTGGCACTGGTGGGCCCGAGCGGGTGCGGCAAGTCCACGCTGTTGGCGGTCCTGCTCGGGCTGCAGACCCCGTCGGCCGGCGTCGTGCGGTGCGGCGGGGTGGCGCTCGACGGCCTCGACGTCGCCGCCTGGCGGGCCCGTATCGGGTGGGTGCCGCAGCGGCCGCATCTGTTCGCGCGCACGGTGGCCGAGAACGTACGACTCGGACGCCCCGACGCCACCGACGACCAGGTGTCCGCGGCGCTCGACGCCGCCGGGCTGGCCGAGGTGGTGCGTCGCCTGCCCGCCGGTGTGTCGACGCGGCTGGGCGAAGGTGGCTCGGGGCTCTCCGCGGGCGAGCGCCAGCGTCTCGCCCTGGCCCGTGCCTTCGTGCGCGAGGCGTCGCTCCTGTTGCTGGACGAGCCGACGGCTGGGCTGGACAACGAGACGGAGGCGGAGGTGCTGGCGGCCGTCCGACGCCTGACCGAGGGCCGCACCGCACTGCTCGTCGCTCACCGCCCGGCGCTGGTCGCACTGGCCGACCGCGTCGTCGAGTTGCCCCCTGCGCTGGTGCCGGCATGAGTGCACCGCATCGGCTGGCCGAGCGCGCCGGCGTGCTCGAGACGCTCGCGGTGGCCCGGCCGGCGCGGGGACGACTGGCCCGGGCGTCCCTCCTCGGTGCGGGCGCCATCGGTGCATCGGTCGCCCTCATGGGCACCGCGGCCTGGCTGATCTCGCGGGCGGCGCAGCACCCGTCCGAGGCATCGCTCACCCTGGCCATCGTCGGTGTGCAGTTCTTCGGGCTGTCGCGCGGGTTCTTCCGCTACGGCGAGCGGCTGGTCGGCCACGACGCCGCGCTGCGCGTCCTCGCCGACCTGCGCGTGCGCGTCTACGAGCGTCTCGAGGCGGTCGCCCCCGCCGGCCTGCCCGCCTTCCGCCGGGGCGACCTGCTGGCCCGGGTGGTCGACGACGTCGACTCGCTCCAGGACGTCCTGCTGCGGGTGCTCTCGCCCTTCGCGGTCGCCGCGCTCGTGGGAGCCGGCACCGTCGGCGTGCTGTGGTGGTTCCTCCCGTCGGCGGGAGCGGTGATGCTGGTCGCACTCCTCCTCTCGGCGACGGTGGTGCCCTGGCTCACCGGGCGCCTGGCCGGCCGGGCCGACGCGCACCAGGCGGCCGCGCGTGGCCAATTGGCGGCCGAGGTGCACGACCTCGTCGAGGGTGCGGATGAGCTCGCGGTGCTGGGCGCGGGCGACGAACAGCTGGCCCGGGTCGACGCGGCCGACACCCGCCTGCGTAGTATCGCTCGCCGCGCCGCCGGGACGACCGGCGTCGGCCTCGCGTTGACCACGGCGCTCGCCGGCCTGGCGAGCTGGGGCGCGCTCACGTTCGGCGTGCGGGCGACGCACGCGGGGTCGCTGAACGGAACGCTCCTGGCGGTGCTGGCGCTCGTGCCGCTCGCGGCCTTCGAGCTGGTGGCCCCCCTGCCCGCGGCCACCCAGGCCCTGCAACGCTCCCGCGCCGCGGCCGGCCGCGTCTTCGCCGTCATGGAGGCGCCGGTCGTCGTACCCGACCCGGTGGCGCCGGCAGCACTCGGTGACGGCCCCCATCGCGTCTCGCTGTCCTCGGTGTGGACGTCGTACCCCGGCGCAGGACGGGCCGCGTTGCGCGGCGTGGACCTCGACCTCGGCCCGGGTCGTCGGACCGCGGTGGTCGGGCCGAGCGGCGCCGGCAAGACGACACTGGCCGACGTGCTCGTGCGCTTCCTCCCGGTCGACGCCGGCGAGGCCACGCTCGACGGGGTGGCCTTGGAGCGGATCGCCGGCGACGACGTGCGGCACGTCGTCGGTCTGGTGGAGCAGAGCCCCCACCTCTTCGACACCACGCTGGCCGAAAACCTGCGCATCGGTCGGCGCTCGGCGAGCGACGCCGAGTTGGCCGAGGTCATGGTGCGAGTCGGGCTGGGCCCGTGGGCCGACGGGTTGCCCGACGGGTTGTCGACGCGCGTCGGGCCCGCAGGTGTCCGGTTATCGGGAGGCCAGCGCCAGCGCGTCGCCGTGGCACGGGCCCTGCTGGCGGACTTCCCGGTCCTGGTCCTCGACGAGCCGGCAGAGCACCTCGAGCCGGCGGCCGCCGACGCGCTCACGGCCGACCTGCTCGGCCTCGTGTCGGATCGGTCTGCCGTGCTGATCACGCATCGCCTGCGCGGTCTCGATGCCGTGGACGAGATCGTCGTGCTCGAGGGCGGCGTGGTGGTCGAGCGTGGCACAAATGCGGAATTGCTGGCCCGGGGCGGACGCTACGCGGGCCTGTGGTGGGAGGAGCGGATGAGCGACCCGCCCGACGTCGACGCGCCGGTGAACCAGGCGGATGCCGCCGCCAGCGCGCGCAGTGAGAGCAATGAGAGCCCTGAGAGCAGTCCCGTCACCAAAAGGAGCGACCTCCCGTGAACCTCGACCTGGCCCGCTGGCAGTTCGCAATGACGAGCATCTACCACTTCCTCTTCGTGCCGGTCACTATCGGGCTGGCCTTCCTGGTGGCATTGCTCGAGACGGCCTGGTACCGCAACGGCGACGAGACGTATCGCAAGCTCGCCCGCTTCTTCGGCGCGCTGCTGCTGATCAACGTGGCCGTCGGGGTCGTGACGGGGCTGATCCAAGAGTTCGAGTTCGGCATGAACTGGTCCGCCTACTCGCGCGTCGTGGGCAACGTCTTCGGCGGGCCGCTGGCCATGGAGGGCCTGGCCGCCTTCTTCTTGGAGTCGACCTTCCTCGGCATCTGGATCTTCGGCTGGAACCGCCTGTCCAAGCGGGCGCATCTGACCTGCATCTGGCTCGTGGCTGCTGGCACCATGCTCTCGGCCGCCTTCATCCTGGCCGCCAACTCGTGGATGCAGCACCCGGTCGGCTACACCACCAACCACCAGACGGGCCAGCCGCAGCTGACCAACATCTTCGACCTCTTCACCAACCCCACCTTCTTGTGGGCCTACCCCCACGTGCTCCTGGCCTCGCTGGTGACCGGGAGCGTGATCATGCTGGGGGTCTCCGCCTGGCACCTGCACCGAAAGCAGGCGGTGGAGGCCTTCCGGAGGACCGCGGTCATCTCCTTGGCCGTCCTGCTCCCCGCCATCATCCTCGCCATGTTCGTCGGGAGCGAGCTCGGCGTCGTCGAGGAGAAGTACCAGCCGATGAAGATCGCGGCGGCCGAGGCGCTGTGGAACACCTGCCCGAGCCACTGCTCGTTCTCACTGGTGCAGATCGGCGGCGGCAAGAACGACGAGACCCCGACGCAGATCATCAACATCCCGGACCTGCTGTCGATCCTGGCCACCAACCACGTCGACGGCCAGGTGCTCGGCCTCAACCAGATCAACGCGCAGTACCAGCAGATGTACGGCCCGGGTGACTACGTCCCCAACGTCTTCATCCAGTACTGGTCGATGCGGGTCATGGCGTACCTGGCCACACTCATCATGCTCTTTGCGTTGTGGGGCGGGTGGAACGTGTACCGGCACCGCCTCGACCGCGCCAAATGGTTCCTGCGAATAGCCCCCTGGGCCATCATCGCGCCCTTCCTCATGAACACCGCCGGCTGGCTGCTCACGGAGAACGGGCGCCAGCCCTGGATCGTGCAGGGCCTCATGAAGACGGCCAACGGCGTGTCCCCCTCGGTATCGGCCACCGACATCTGGATCTCCATCATGGTCTTCTTGGCCATCTTCATCGCGCTCGGCGTCGCCGACGGCTGGCTCATGTTGCGCTTCGGCCGCCGCGAGCTCGGCCGTGACCCCCTGGCGACGGTGACGTCGCCGGGCGGCCCTGCTGGTCCCACATCCCCCGACACCGACTCGTCCGAAGAGGACGAGTCCGCGCTCGTCTACTAGGAGCCGTCATGACACTCGGAGAATTCTGGTTCATTGTCGCCGCGCTGTTCTGGGTCGGCTTCATGATCCTCGAAGGGTTCGACTTCGGGGTGGGCATGCTGCACGCGTTCATCGGGCGTTCCGACACGGAACGGCGCGTGGTGATCAACACGATCGGCCCCGTGTGGGACGGCAACGAGGTGTGGCTCATCGTGGCCGGGGCGGTGATCTTCGCCGCCTTCCCCGCCTGGTACGCCACCATGTTCTCGGCGCTGTACCTCGCGCTGGTGATCCTCCTGATCGCGCTGATCGTGCGCGGCGTCGCCTTCGAGTACACGCGAAAGTTCGACGACCGCAGATGGCGCACCTTCTGGCGCGTAGGCATGACCGTCGGCAGCGCGTTGATCCCATTCCTGGTCGGCGTCGCCCTGGGCGATCTGTTGCACGGGCTCCCCATCAACTCGCAGCACGAATACACCGGCGGCTTCTGGCAGCTCCTGACACCCTTCGGGCTCTGGACGGGCCTGACGCTGACGGTGCTGTCGCTGCTGATGGGCTCGACCTATCTGGCCTTAAAGACGACGGGTGACCTCCAGGTCCGGGCGCAACGGGCCGCCATCGGGATCGGCGTGGCCGCAGTCCTCGTGACCTTCGGCTTCATGACGTGGGTCCACGTCGGGCTCAGCACCGGGTTCGTCCCCGAGCCGCTCGAGGCGCTCGCCCTGCTGGCGGTGATCGCCGCCGCCTGGGCGGCCTCGGCCAAGGCGGACGGCTGGGCCTTCCTGGCAGCCGCCGTCGGCATCGGCGGGACGGTGGGCTCGATCTTCAATGAGCTGTACCCCAGGGTGATGATCTCGTCGACCAACACGGCCTACAACCTCACGGTCAGCAACAGCGCCAGCCCGAGCTACACGCTGAAGGTGATGACGGTCGTCGCCGTGGTGCTCCTGCCCGTGATCGTGGCATACCAGGCCTGGGGCTACCACGTCTTCAAGGGGCGACTGTCGGCGCCGCCGGTGGGCGGCGACGACGTCCGTGACGGCGGTGTCGCTGGAGACGGAGCGAGCGGCGACGACGCGACGTCGGGGGAGGAGGCCGTCGTCCCCGGCTCGCCGGTGGAGGCCCCGTAGTGGCGGCCCGGGCTCAGAGCCCGGGGCTGCTCTGCATGATCCCGCCGTCGGCGAAGATGGTGGTGGCCGTGACGTAGCTCGCCGCATCGGAGGCGAGGAACGCGACGACTGAGGCAATCTCCTCGGGCTGCGCCATGCGGCCCTCCGGGATGGCCGCGTTCAGTTTGGCCAGCGCCTTGGGGTCGTTCAACGTCTGCGCGTTGATCGGCGTCGCTACCGCGCCCGGTCCGACACCCGCGACGAGCACGCCGTGCGGCGCCAGCTCGACGCCCGCGGTACGCGTCAGCATGCGCATGCCGCCCTTGGACAGGCAGTACGGGGTGTTGCCCGGCATGGGCCAGTCCTCGTGCACCGACGTCATGTTGATGATGCGCCCGCCGGTGCCCTGGCTGATCATCTGCTTGGCCGCCAGCTGCGTCCCGAAGAACGCGCTCTTGAGGTTGATGGCGAGCACCTTCTCGTACTGCTCCTCGGATGTGTCGAGGATGAACGAACGCGTCTCGATCCCGGCGTTGTTGACCATGACGTCGAGGCGCCCGAAGTTCGAGACGGCCGTATCGATGAGCTTCTGCAGGTCCGCCACCTTCGACACGTCCGCCTGGACGCCGACGGCGGTCTCGCCGAGGCTCGCGATCTTGCGCTCGAGCTCCTCCTCGGCGTCCGGGTTGGTGACGTAGTCGATCACGACCTTGGCGCCCTTCTCCGCCAGGGCGAGCACCACCGCCGCACCGATGCCGGTGTTCCCACCAGTGACGATGGCGACCTTGTTGCCGAGCTCCTCTGCCATGGCCCTCTCCTCTCCGGGGCGGCGCGGCTGCCGATCCGCGCGACGTCTTCACGCTACAAGTCGGGCGCTCCCGGACCAACTGGCGCGTGACCGCCGTGACAGGGCGTGACGGCGTGGCAGCGTGACAGCGCGTTCGCGGTTGTTACCTTTCAGTCACAGACGAAACCCCAAAGTCGGTTGAGAGCGGACGGCTCGGGTCATAGCATCGACGACGGTGACGGAGGATCTTGGCGACTCACCGCGCGGGAACAACTTCCCTCCCATCGCGGACTACGGCTTCCTCTCCGACTGCGAGACGAGCTGTCTCGTCGCGCCGGACGGAGCGGTGGAGTGGCTCAGCCTCCCCCGG
>Ga0306920_100008179_pt1 | contig 13860 bp, 12 predicted proteins | sample flu12Cox44000170_FD_204666 | JGI IMG/M metagenome (GOLD analysis project Ga0306920, IMG submission 204666) | Lab enrichment of tropical soil microbial communities from Luquillo Experimental Forest, Puerto Rico - flux4day.12C.oxic.44.000.170 (v2)... | ecosystem: Environmental > Terrestrial >...
TGAATGCGGCAATATTCTTTCATCTGGTCGCGCGCCAACAACAGGCCGCGTGCGGCGCGCAAGCCGCCGATCGTTCCGACATCGCAGAATAAACGGAAAAATGTGGTGCCGTTTATGACCCCTTGTTTGATCGTGCGCACCGCGCGCCCGGCAACCTCGGCCGGATCATATTTGCGCTTGAAGTCGTTGGTGATCTCGATCGCCTCCGGCAGGGTGCCGGATACGTTGGGCCGCATGATCTCGCCGAGCAGACACTTGTCAGCGTGATAGTGCAGGTTGAAAAGTCCCGATAATACCAGATTGCCCCTTGCGTCGATTTCCTTTTGCCCATGGGCCGGAAGTTTCGGCCCGACCGCCGAGATTTTTTTCCCATCGATGGCGATGTCGACGCTCTGTTTCTGCCCGCGCACACGCGCATTACGGATTACAAAGTTCATTATCCGCGCTCACAGGGGCTGTCGCCAAATACCTCGTCGCGTACCACATTCGCTGACGCCGCGTTACGTTCGTTCGAGAATGTGCAGGCCGCGTGTGCGGTCGATCAGGTAAATCAAGTCGCGGTCGTCGAAGCACACGTCATTGCTCTGCACTCGCTTGGCGCCCGCAGGAACGTCCGGCATGAAGGAAGCTACTTCACGCGGCGCGTGCGGGTTAGCGATATCGATGATGCGCAGCCCATGCGCGAACCAGGCCACCGGGATTTCCGTGCTGCGTATCTCCTCGCAGAACTGATGCATGCCGGTATAGTCGATCTTCGGCAACCCGTCCTCTTCCGCCACCTGGAAACTGGCAAAGGGAATCGGCTTCGTTTCATCGGTTATGTCGACGATCCACAGGAAAGCCGGCGCAGACATTTCCAGTCGGACCACATCCTCGTCGGCAACCAGCATGATGCGCCGTCCACGTACCGGAAACGGTACCGGCAATGCCGTGTGCGTCGGCCACGGAAAGGGTGGGCTCCAGTCTAGTCCGGAGATGAACTTCGGCTTCGCCATGTCGTCGATGCCGAGGATAACGAACCCGCCGTGCCAATAACTGGTGTACAAACGGTTGCCTACTCGTATCGGGTGATGGCAGCGATGGGCGGTACCTTCCCAGCTCGGCTTCTCGCCCCCGGCAATCCATTGCCCGGGCATCCACCAGCGGCCAACTTCCTGCGGCTTGGTCGGGTCCTTGAAGTCGATGATACCAACGACGTTACCAAGATAGCCGTCGAATTCAGGCGAGCCATAGACGTAGCGGCCATCGAAGGTGAAGCGGTGCATACCGCGCGCGGGCCAGGTTGTAATGTGTTTCGGCTTTGACGGCTTGCTGATGTCGAAAACCTCGAGACCGCCGCGAAAATTTGGATCGACACGGCCGATCGGAAACACTTCGCGGTTGACGAGCATCACGTCGTTCTCGACCCTGACCTTATGCGACAGGGTGCCTTCCGGAACGGTGATACGTGCGAGTTCGCGGGGATTAGCCGGATCGGCAATATCGATAATGCTGGTGCCGTTCGGCGGCTTTACATGGCCAACATAGGCTACATTCTTACGCACGACGACTTGCCCACCGCCGGGACAATCGTAGTAGCCCACGATCCTGACACCCTTGGCTGTCGACATCTGAATTGTAACCCCACCCTACGCCAGTCGACCCCGTGTTAGAGACGTGTGTCTGTTTTGACAAAAACACTACAACGCGGTTTGCGCGCCGGTCAATTGTGACATCGAATCTATGGAGGATCTCGTCTCTCGCATCTCTGATGCACTACGATTCGTTTTCGCTCAACATCGAGACGACATCGTAGTTCTCGTTGGCAACAGAGAGGTCAAGGATTCGCTGCTGTCTCAATTAAAGGCCAAGCCGCTCAGCGCGTCCTGGCTTCCGGCTCAAGGCGCGTGGTCGACGACCAAAACCGACATTGTTAGCGGCGGAGCGCGGATACGTCGACGCCGAGGCAATGCAGCAGCACCAATGGGCGACCGCGGCCCATGGCGTGAATAGTAACATTCTTCCCGTTCAACGCGCCCATGCGCAACCCCCCATTTCTTGATCGGCCTCATCGCCTATGCTCTACAAACCGCCGGCGGCAATCCAGCCAAATGCGGACCGATGCCAGGATGAAGATCGATATTTTCAACCAATGACTTTGAAGCATATAGATCGCTTCTTCGGCGCGCTTGCCTCAACGGATGAGCTAACGGCACTTTGGCCTGCGCGCAACACGATAGGCCGCGGCCAATGAGTGCGGCTGGGTCGGAAATCCGCGACGGCATGCAGATCGAATGGGATGCCGCTATTCCCATGGATGACGGGATCGTCCTGCGCGCCGATGTATTCCGCCCCGTGGGCAACGGCAAATTTCCGGCGATCCTTAATTACGGACCCTATGCGAAAGGCCACGCCTTCCAAGATAGTCGGAATTTCGCCTGGGAGCGGATGACCAAGCAAAAGCCAGAAGTCGCCATAGGAACGAGCAATAAATATCAGAACTGGGAAGTCGTTGACCCGGAGAAGTGGGTATCTGACGGCTATGCAATCGTGCGCGTCGATTCGCGCGGCACCGGCCGCTCGCCGGGTTATGTCGATCCGTGGTCGCCGCGGGAAACCAAAGACCTTTACGAATGCATCGAATGGACCGCGTTGCAGGAGTGGTGTACCGGCAAGGTCGGCCTCAACGGTATTTCCTATTTTGCGATGAACGCATGGCAGGTCGCTGCACTGTCACCACCGCACTTGGCGGCCGTCTGTGCTTGGGAGGGCGCGGCGGATCATTACCGCGAAACCTGTTATCATGGAGGCATCTATTCCCAATTCATTTCGAACTGGTATCCGCGTGCGATTATTCCGGTGCAGCATGGCGTCGGGGAGCGCGGCCCGCGCAGCCGCGTCACCGGCGAGCCGGTTGCTGGGCCCGAGACGCTGACGCCAGAACAGTTGGAAACGAATCGACGCGACATCATCTGCAGCGCACTCGCGCACCCTCTTGATGACGACTTTCACCGCGAGCGCACGCCCGATTTGGAGAAAATTACTGTGCCATTCCTCTCGGCGGCGAACTGGGGTGGGCACGGCCTGCATACGCGCGGTAATTTCGAGGCCTTCATGCGGGCGCCTTCAAAGCAGAAATGGCTCGAGGCGCATAGCGGCACCCACTGGCTGGAGTTCTATACGGATTATGGTGTCCGGCTGCAAAAGCGGTTCTTCGGCATTCTTTTGAAAGGCGAGGATACTGGCTGGAGCAAACAGCCGCGGGTGCAGTTGCTTATCCGTCACCCGGAAAAGAAATTCATCGAGCGTCATGAGCATGAATGGCCGCTCGCCCGCACACAATGGATTAAATTTTATCTCGACGCAAACCACCGCGGCCTGGTGCGTGAGCCTGCCGGGACCGCTGCGCGCATCGACTACGAGGCGATGAGCGAGGGCGTTACCTTCAGCTTGGGGCCGCTCAATGAGGCTATGGAAATCACCGGCCCGCTGTCGTCAAAGCTTTTCATCTCGTCCTCGACCGAGGACGCCGACCTATTCCTAGTGCTGCGCGTGTTCGCGCCGGATGGGAGCGAAGTGACGTTCCAGGGTGCGCAGGATCCTCACACGCCGATTTCGCAGGGCTGGCTACGTGCCTCGCATCGCAAGCTCGACAATGAGCGGACCCTGCCGTACCGTCCGTTCCACGCGCATGATGAGATTCAGCTGTTGACGCCAGGCGAACCGGTCGAGGTCGACATCGAATTGTGGCCAACTTGCATCGTGGTGCCGCGGGGCTATCGGGTCGCGCTGACGATCTGTGGCAAGGATTATGAATATGGCGGCACGCCCGTGATCGCGCCGCATGTACCGTATCCGCTGCGGGGTGTGGGTCCGTTCACTCACAACGAACCGCGCAATCGGCCGACTGAAATCTTCGGCGGCATAAACACATTGCACTTTACCGGAAATTGTCGGCCGTGGCTCATGTTGCCAATCATTCCGGGCGCGTGATGCGAACAATGGTCAAAAAACCGCGTATCACGGATTGGATGTATCAGGAGCGGTTGGGTTTGAATTGAATTAGATCCGAAACGCGCTCGGCGATCATGATCGTTGCAAATTTGTGTTGGCGCTGCATACGTGGCATGACCTCGCGCGGTGACGGCTATCAATCGATCACCGACATGACGCCTATTGCCTTGGAATGTTGGCGGCCTTCACCAGCTCGAGATTGGTGGCGACGTCGTCCTTGAAGAACTGATCGAATTCCGCAACGGTCATCGGCAGCTTCTCGACACCGATCTTCGCCAGCCGCTCCTGCACCGACGGCAATGCCAGTGCCTTTACAACCTCGTCGTGCAGCTTGTCGACGATGGGGCGTGGCGTGCTCGCTGGCAGGTACGCTCCGGTATAGAACGGATAAATCGCATCGGCCTTGAGTCCGGCTTCGATCAGCGTCGGCACACCTGGCAACGAGGCGGACCGCTTCGCTGCGCCGACCGCGAGCGCCTTAAGCTTTCCGTCACGGATGGGGCCGATTACGGTGGTCACCGGCGGAACGCTGAAGTCGACGCGCCCCGCGATCGTGTCGGCCAGCCACTCGGGACCCTTGAACGGAATATGCTGCGCCGTGATTCCGGCACTGACGGCGAGCCGAACGGCTCCGAAGTGCGCCGCGGACCCGATGCCGACGGTCGAATAGTTCAACTCACCGGGCTTGGCCTTCGCAGCAGCGAGCAGCTCGGCCAGCGTGTTGTAACGCCCGACCGCCGTCACCACGACAAGCGGGGTCTCGCCAAACGGAACCACCGGCGTGAAATCAGCAACTGTGTCGTAGGGCAATCGCGCATAGAGTGCGTTGGCCGCCGCAATCGAGCCATAGACCAAAATGGTATGGCCGTCCGGCGCGGCCTTGGCGACCATGTTGGCGCCGATCGTACCACCGGCCCCCGGCCGATTCTCGATCACGAAGGTCTGCCCGACCTGCTTGCCAACCTGCTCGAACACCGCGCGGGCGATGATGTCGCTGGCGACGCCGGCCGGGATCGGCACCACCACGGTGACGCTGCGGGTCGGCCAATCCTGGGCCGATGCCTGGCCAAAGGCGGCGAGCGCGATAGCCGCCCCAAGGATAACCTGTCGAGCAATTTTCATTGTGATTTCCTCCAAAACGCGAACGGAGATTGAGAGAGAAGGATAGAATCGTCAATATTGCAGGTCCGACAGAAATAGGACGTGCCGCCAAAACTAGAATACGGACAGGAACTAAACATTCAGTTCCTGGCCCAAAAATCTTTACTGTTGCAGCGCGCGCGATGGCGATTAATTCGTGTGCTTCAATTGGATGCGTGTGGACGGAGGGCGGAACGATCCCGCCCCTGCTGCCGCTAACTGCCGCGCGCAGCGGCCGCAGCGTCGGTCGCTTTGCCTTCGGTGATCTCCTCCAAGACCCGGCCCTTTGTCTCGATGCCGATCGCAATGAGCGCAAATGATGCGATCAGATAGGCCAAAGCAAACGTGTAGAGGGTGTAAGCCCCCCATCCGTACGCCAGCATGAACCCGATAACAGCTGGCGCAAGGAACGACCCGATCCGGCCGATGCCGAAGAACCAGCCGACCGCTGTAGCGCGCATATGGGTCGGGTGCAACTCACTGACATATATCGCGCTTGGACCAAAAGCGCCCGGATTGACCCACCCGACGAGAAACGCGGCAACATACATACTCAAGCCGCTCGACGTGGCGAACCACAGATGAAAGAACGCGCCGACAAAGTAATAGAGGAATAGGACTGGGCGGCGACCATACCGGTCAATGAGGAAGCTGCAAGCCGAATAGCCAAAGAACCCGCCGATCGCCTGAACGAGCTGGAAGCTGATCGCTTGGGTGAGCGGGATCCCTCGTTCGGTCAGGATGGTCGGCAGCATGAAGAGAATGCCATTGGAGGCCCACAGGAAAGCGAACGAGACGACCCAAGCCAGAACTGTCGTCCGGCGACGCCCCGGTGCGAACAGCTCAAAAACTGTCACGCCGCTCGGAACGGGGCATGTACCATCGCACGAAGAAAAGGAGCGCGGCAGGAACAACTCCGACGATGAAAAGGGCGCGCCATCCCAGAGTCGGAATGATCAGCAGGCTGAGTAAAGCAGCAAGGATCAAGCCAACCGGGAACGCCGCCAGGATGTTTCCTGTCAACGCACCGCGAATGCGGCTGGGGCTGAATTCGGACGCGAGCGTGGTGGTCACCGGTACCTCGCCGCCGAGGCCGAAGTTGGAGAGAAACCGGAATACGACCAGCGAGCCGACGTTCCATGTCGCCGCCATCAGCCCGGTGAACAGGGCAAAAATGCCCACGGTCGCCTGGAAGGCCGTTCGTCGGCCGATGTAATCCGAGAATGTCCCCCAGAACAGCGCGCCAACGAACGCCCCGATCAAGCCGACAGTTGCAAGAAGTCCGGATTGCGCCGGTCCAAGCCCGAACTCTCGCGCAATCGGCGGCAGCGCTGCACCGAATAACGCGAAATCCATCGCATCGAGCATAATGCCGAAGAACGCTAGGATGAAAAAATTGCGGTGCCAGCGTGAAAACGGCAGTCGCTCCAGCCGCGCCACCAACTCGGCAGATTTTCCTTGATCGGCAGCCATCCCTCCCTCCTTGCAAAAGGCATACCTCAGACGGGCCCGTTGCAGCTTGCGCGCCAGCCCCGGATGCGGGCGGGGAAGTTTATTTGGACGTGCTCGATGCTGGCACGGCTGGCATCAGCAAATAAGGTTGATCCTTTTGGACCAGAGTGGAGCGTTTTGATACCCCCGTAGAACTCCGGCGCGCGGTCCGCCTTATCCTCATGCCTGAAATGCCCCACCCCTGTTGCCGGCTGGACGATTCTGTCGCCAATGCCGCTTAGATCGCCGGGATGGACGTATCCTGCCCGCGGATCGACAATGCCAAGCGATACCCGTGCGGCGCGACGATGCAGGTTGGCCAGATTTCGACATCGAGCTCATACACCTGCCCCGGCACGAGCTTTTGCTTGCGAAAAATGCTCGGCGGTGCCAGCCCACAGCCCCACTATCCGTGTGGAGCAGCGAAATTCGGATTCAGTTCGACGGCGCGGCGTTGTGCAGCTTGCGTCGATTCGCCGCCGCCGGGCGCAGCGATTCGTTTCCTTAAACGGGCTGACCTGGTGATCACAAGATGTCCGTATCTCCTGCGGTTCGCGAAAGTCTCCGCTCAAGGGACGGGCCGTCATTGAGTGCCATCCCCTATTCCCATAAGCTGTCATTTCGGGAATCAAGTTTTGGCGGAATCTGACCCCCGTCTCACGGATTCTCACGAGCTGGCTCTCCGCAGACAGCAGTCGGGTATCGTGTTAGGGATGTGCCGCACGTAGTGCCATGCCCATCGTGCGACGATCGCGATTGCGCCAACACATTCCACATTCCCAAACCCATAAAGTTGAGTAGACCCGAAGCGATTGCTTTTCCCACCAAAAACGCGGCTCGACGATTGCCGATGACTGATACCCTTCTGGTCGATAGCCTCGAAAAGCGATTCACGTCGCACAGCCGCCTGGCGTTTCGGGACATCAGCTTTTCGGTCGGCGAGGGTGAATTCATCGCGCTGATTGGCCCGTCGGGCTGCGGCAAATCGACGTTGCTGCACATCATGGCGGGACTGTCGAAGCCGACCGCCGGAACGGTGAGCCTCAACAGTGAGCCGATCGCGGGCCCGCGTTCCGAGATGATGTTCGTGTTCCAGCAGTACACGAAATCGATCTTTCCGTGGAAAACCGTGCTGGACAACGTGCGACTTGGCGTGAAGTACCACTCTGGCGCCTCGCGGCAGGAGATGGAGAAGCACTGCCTGGAACAACTCGATCTGGTCGGGCTCGGGCGCTATCCGAACTATTATCCTTATCAGCTCTCGGGAGGGATGCAGCAGCGCGTCGCGATCGCGCGCGCGCTGGCGCGGCGGCCGAAGATCCTGCTGATGGACGAGCCGTTCAGCGCGCTCGACGCGATGATGCGGGTCGAACTACAGGACTTGCTGCTGAAGCTCTGGACCGACCTTGGGCTGACGATCGTGTTCGTCACCCACGATCTCGACGAGGCGCTCTACGTCGCCCAGCGAGTGATCCTGCTGAGCGCGTCGCCGGGGACCATTGCGCAGAATATCGCGGTGCCACTGCCCTACCCGAGGCGGCAGATCGAAACCCGCAGCGAGCCAGAGTACCTCAGCCTGCGCGAGAATCTTTTCCGCAACATGGTGGCGCAAGTCATGGCCGGCCGGGCGGACGTACGGTGAAGGCCTGGACCGCATTCAGCGATTCGCGCGCGCCGGGCGTGATTCTGCTGGCACTGCTGCTTTTGATCTGGCAGCTTTCGGCGACTTATTGGTTCACGTCGCCGACCTGGCCGACGGTCACACGCATCTTTGAAGCGTGGTTCGAGAATATCGCGGACGGCACGATACCCGGGCACCTGATCGCGACGCTGTGGCGCCAGATGCTGGGCTATGGCCTCGCGGTTGTGATTGGCATCACGCTCGGGCTGGCCATGGGCTACTACCGCCTGCTCTACAATCTCTTCGAGCCGCTGGTCGAGGTGCTGCGCCCGATCCCCGGGCCGGCCTATCTGCCGATCTTGGTGCTGTTCGTCGGTATCGGCCATGAGATGAAGGTCACGCTGATCTTCCTCGCTTCGCTGTTTCCGATCCTACTCAACACCTACAGCGGCGTGCGCTCGATCGACCGCGTGCAATTCGACACCGCCCGCACGCTCGGCCTGACCACGCTGCAGACCTTTCGCGAACTGGTACTACCCGCCGCCAGTCCGCAGATCCTGACCGGCATGCGCATCAGCCTCGCGATCTCATTGATCCTTGCGATCCTCGGCGAGATGATCGTGTCGAACGACGGGCTGGGCTACTTCGTGCTGCTGTCGCAGCGCACGTTCAAGGTGCCGGAGATGTATGCCGGCATCTTCACACTGGCGCTGCTCGGCTACGTGCTCAATCGCTTGTTTTTGATGATAGAGAGCCGGCTCATCCGATGGCATATTGAGAGCAGCGGCCGGACCTGAAACAACAGGAGTTCGACGATGTCGATATGTTCCATTGTGCTGAGATGCAGCGTCGCCGCCGCTATGTTGGCGCTGGCGCCACTGCCTGCACTGGCGCAGCAAGTCACCAAGATCCGCGCCGTTGCCCAGGGCATCGCCAATTTTGCAGTGCTGCTGGTCGCGCGCGAGAAGGGCATTTTCAAGGAGCAAAACCTCGAGGTTACCTGGAATTTCATCTCCCAGGGCGCGCTCGGCGTCGAAGCGGTGTTTGGCGGTAGCGCTGAACTCGCTGGCAACTCAGTCATCGAACCGCTGATCGCACGCGGCAACGGCCTCGACGTCATGTATCTCATCAACAACACCCGCATCCGCCCGACGCCGCCGGACAACTCGGGCATCGCGGTCCGCGCCGCCGACCCCATCAACGGCCCGAAGGACCTTGTGGGCAAGCGCATCTCGGCGGGCCTGATCAACGGCCCGAACTACGTCCATCTGAAGGAATGGCTGACCCGCGGCGGCGTCGATCCGGCCAGCGCGCAGTACTTCGAGCTGCCGTTCCCGCAGATGACCGACGCACTGCTGCAAAACCGGCTCGACGCGGTCTGGAGCGTGGAGCCGTTCCTGACCTTCCTGCTCAAGAGCGGAAGCGCGCGCGTGATCGCCTATCCGTACCAGGGCAACGTCCCCAACATGGATATCGCGGCCTTTCAGGTGAAGGAGAGCTGGGTCAAGTCCAATCCGGACGTGGCGCGGCGCCTGCGCACCGCCCTCGAACGGGCGACCAAATATCTCGACAACGCCAGCAAGGAAGAGCGCGACGACTGGATCGCCAAGTACACCGGCGTCAAGCTCGAGGTCGTGAAGGAAATCAACCTGCCGCTTTACGTCACCGAGTTCAACGTCCCCACCCTGCAGGCCAACCTCGACATCCTGGTGCGCCAGAAGCTCACAAAGCCGTTCGACGTCAACGCCATGGTCTGGAAGCCCTGAGAGGATATCACCCATGCTGACCACACTCCCCCAGAAGGCCGAGCCGGCGTACACCGCGCTCATCCTCGTCGACGTACTCAACGCCTTCTGCGCCGAAGGCGGCGCCATGCACCGCGAGGGCCGCGATCTCTCGCTGGTCAAGCCGATGATGCCGCGACTGCACAAGCTGATCCAGGCGGCGCGCGCAGCCAAGATCAAGCTGGTCTGGATCCAATGTGCCTATAACACCGGGCCGAACCACTACCTGTCCGAAGTCTGGCTCGAGCAGGCCAAGCGCCGCCGCAACGGCGCTTACACCGACTTCCCGGTGTGCCAGCCCGGCAAATGGGATCAAGACTTCTACGAGGTCCGCCCGCTGCCCGACGAGGTGATCGTCACCAAGCACCGCTACGGCGCCTTCGAGAACACCGACCTCGACCTGGTGCTGCGCTCGAACCGCATCAAGAGCGTCATCATCACGGGCGTGGCCACCAATGTGTGCTGCGAGACGACCGCGCGGCAGGCGTTCATGAAGGACTACTACGTGCTGTTCACCAGCGACTGCTGCGCCACCTACTCGCAGGCCCAGCACGACGCCACGCTGTTCAACATCGACCAGTTCTTCGGACAGGTGGTGACCAGCGACGAGATCATGGCGTGCTGGCCGGCGGCGGAGACGAAGCTGCAGGCGGCGTCCTAGCAGAGCGTTCGCTCCGCCCTCGTCCTGAGGGAGCGCGCGCTTCGCGGCGCTGCCGCGCGCTCGGCCGCGGAGAGCGCGCGTCTCGAAGGGCGGGGGCGGCCCCGCTCTGGCGGCGGCCTCACGCTTCGAGACGCAACGCAGTCAAGCTTGCGCAGACTGCGTAAACTTGTCTGCGTGCAAGCGCCTGCGCCGCCATGACGTCGCCGGCCGGCACGCCGTCGCCGGTCAGGCGGACGCCGCTGGCGCTCCAGACCCTGTCGAGGATTTCACGGCTCATGGGAGGTGCGCCCCCTAGCCCTTCCAAATCATGGAGTCGACATCGATCGGCTTCATCAGCTTCTGGCCGACAGCGAGTTCCGCGTTGGCTTTGAGGCTCGGCACGTTGAAGTCGCTGACGAAGATCGGCAGGCTCATCTCGGCGACGAGCTCGGGCTTGACGCTGGTGAATTTCGAGACGAAAGCGTCGCGATCCGCTTTCGGCGCTTCAGTCATGAATTTCTGCGCGCGCGTGAACACAGCGCGGAAGCGCCTTGCCGCATCGCCATTGGCCTTGAGCCAGCTCTCCTTGGCGAACATCGCGGTGATGTCCATGTTCGGGATGTTCTCCTGGTACGGATAGCCGATCACGCGAACGTTGCCGGACTTCTTCAGGATCGTGAAGAATGGCTCCACCGCCCACACCGCATCCAGCCGGTCTTGCATCAGCGCATCGGGCATCTGCGGGAACGGAATCTCGGTGAGCTGAACCGTCTTCGCATCGCCGCCGTTCCGCCGCATCCATTCGATGAAATGGATGTGGTTAACGCTATTGAGAAGCCCGACCGAGGCGCGCTTGCCCGCAAGATCGGCAGGCTTCTGAATGGCGCTGTTGGCTTTCACCAGTATCGCCGAATTGTCCGGCGCTTGGGGCCGGATGCGCGCACTCGGCACGACGAACATCATGTCCAGGCCGTTGCCGCGCGCGATCATCGGTTCCAGCACGCCGCCGCCGGCGATTTCCACGCTGCCGCCATAGGTCGCTTCAACGGCAATCGCCGTTTGCGCCACCGGCGCCCAGGAGACGTCGAGCCCCTGCTCCGCGAACCAGCCCTTGTCGCGGCCCACAAGAAGCCCCGTGTAATTGGTGACCGGAGTCACCACGATGCGTATCGGTGTCAGTTTCTGCTGCGCAAAGGCCGGTGCCCGGCCCGCGGCGAATGAAAGGGCGGCGGCGCCCGCTACGAAAGTCCTTCGAGTTTGGCTCATCGTACCCTCCTGTCCTTCTTGCAAATCGGCGTGCGACGGCCCGATTCTCCACCGCGGCGCTCCGCACCGCCTATGTATCGGGAATGCTGGTCGAACCGGGTCCGCGGAAGTCGAAGCACCGCCATGACACCCCGATGCGTGGCCGAAGGCGATAAAGTCAAGTTTCGCCTTTTTGCGGACGAATCAGCCGACCGGCAGCTTCTGGCGAAGCGGAAGCAACGCGGCTTATTCATAGCCTCGCTTGCCTTCGATCGCGGCCACGTAACGCGCGACAGATGTTTCCAGCACGGCTTTGGCGTCCTTCGCAATGACGCGGTCGAAGTAATGACCGTAAATCGCCTCGAACGCGAACGGCTTAAGTGCTGCGCCGATGTGCTCGACCGTGCGCGCCGACAATGGAATGAAATTCGGGTAGCTCCGCATGAATGACAGCCATTTACGGTCGGTCGTCACGGTAAGGATATCGCCGGCACAAACGGCGCCGCGTCCGCCCGCCCCGCCGGCCCAATGCAACACGGTGCCGCCTTCAAAATGGCCGCCGCAGCGCACTAGGGTGAGGCCCTCCCAAAGCCTTTGCGTCTCGCCGTCCCATAGCTCGATAGCGGGATCGTTGCGCATGATCCATTGCTTGTCCCCCGCGTGCAAGTGAATGCGCGCCAGAAACGCACGCGCCCATTCCACCATCGTCGTGTAGAAATGTGGGTGCGAGATGGCAATGGCATCGATGCCGCCGAGGGCTTCAATCATCGTCACCGTCGCGTCGTCGAGCGTGGCGATGCAATCCCAAAGGACGTTGCCGTTGTCTGTGCGGACGAGCAGCGCTCGCTGGCCGATAGCGAATGCTGGCGTCGAGCCGATGCCAATAATGCACTTCTCGTATTCGCGGAAGGTGTTGGTGTGGGTCTGCTGCAGCGCTTGAAGCGTGGTCCAAGTCTGTCCGCGCGGCGGGACGTATTGGCGCTCCTCCTCGCAGATGACGCAATGAGCAGGTACCTGAGCGGTCTCGGGATATTGCGTGCCGCACGCGGCGCAGATGAAAAGGGGCATCGTCTCAATTCCTTTCCGAGACGGAGATAACGGAGTGGTGAATTCTACTAGATCGGCTAGCCTACCAAGGCAGAAACGCAAGGTCCGGCGGTTCGGGTTACTCTTCGCTCCACATTCGATTGCTTCCGAACGTTAGTGCCGCAGCCAATCTGCGGCATTGCTTGACACGTGACCGCACCGACCAATGCTGCATCGACGTAAAAAAACTCTTGTCAGTCAGGCGCGGCATCAAATGAAAGTGTAATTTCAAATGTTTAACGTGTCCCACCTCGTGGTCTCGAATTGAGCCGCTTGTGGGAGCCGCTCCCGAACTTCCTTCACATCGCGAATGATATTGGACCGAGCAATATCGTGCGCGAACAACTTTGAAATCTGCCCGCAGTATTCACCGGACGCCCGGAGTCGGCGGCTTCGTTGGCAGCGGTCCCGTGTAGCGGAGCACGGTCAAGCCACCGCCGTTGCCGTCGGTGACGTAGATCAGGTCGGAGTCCCAGTCCGGATAAGGCTCGCGCGTGTGGCGACCCTTCTGGCCCGGCACATTGATGCTGAAATCGGGCGAGATGTTGCAGGTGTGGAAGCGCTGCGGCAGATGGCACAGCTTATCGCCGGCTCCTGTCCGAGCGATACGCACCTGGATGATCCCATGGCGCGCTTTGCGGCTGCAAAGGATCGCCTGGACGTCATGCTGTTTGTGGTGATGAGCATGAGTCCGGTGCTGCAGCAGTATGGCTCGCTCGACGCCAAACAGGAGGCGGAGCGTGGCCGCGCTGCGCCCGCCGCCCAAAAGCAGCCGCCACTGAACACCAGCCCGCCGGCGAACGCGGTATTCGTCAATGGGGCCTTGGCGGTTCCGGGCGCGCCGACGAATACCGATACGG
>Ga0306920_100008182_pt1 | contig 13858 bp, 10 predicted proteins | sample flu12Cox44000170_FD_204666 | JGI IMG/M metagenome (GOLD analysis project Ga0306920, IMG submission 204666) | Lab enrichment of tropical soil microbial communities from Luquillo Experimental Forest, Puerto Rico - flux4day.12C.oxic.44.000.170 (v2)... | ecosystem: Environmental > Terrestrial >...
AAGGCTCCTAAAGTGAACGGCGGATTGTTGGGGGCCGACTACAAAATCGAAAACGGTCGCTACCGCTTCGCGCACATTTACAACGGCGAAAACTGGAACCCCGAGCTGCGCGCGCCGCTGACGCAACCCGGCGTTGACGTGAAGCCGGGCGACTACCTGCTAGAAGTAAACGGCGTTGATGTGAAGCCGACCACCGAGGTGTATCGCTATTTCGAAAACACTGCAGGTAAGCAGGTCAAGATCAAAGTCGGCGCAAGTCCCGATGGAAAGGACGCGCGCGAAACGACCGTGGTGCCGCTAGGCAGCGATTTTGCTCTGCGCCACCGCGCCTGGGAAGAGGACAACCGCCGCAAGGTGGAAGAACTGAGCGGCGGCAAGGTTGCCTACGTTCACGTGCCGGACACTTCCGTGGGCGGCTACCTGAACTTCAACCGTTTCTACTTCGCGCAGGTCGGCAAGCAGGCCGCCGTCATCGACGAGCGCTACAATCATGGGGGCTTTATCGCGGACTACATCATCGATTTGCTGGAAAGGCCCCTGCGCAACTGCGCCATTTCCCGTGAAGGCGAGAAGTTCTGCTCGCCGCTGGCGCAAATCTACGGCCCCAAGACCATGATCATCAATGAGATGTCCGGCTCCGGCGGCGACGCGCTTCCGTGGATGTTCAAACAGGACAAGATCGGTCCTCTGGTCGGGACCCGCACGTGGGGCGGACTGGTCGGCATCTACAACTATCCGCCGCTGATGGATGGCGGCGGCGTCACTGCGCCGCGCGTGGCCATTTACGGTCTGCATGGCGAATGGGAAGTGGAGAATCGCGGCATCGCGCCGGATATCGAGGTGGAAAACGATCCGTCGTCGGTCGCTGCCGGCCATGACGCGCAGCTTGAAAAGGCGGTCGAGGTCACCCTGGAGGCGCTCAGGAAGCATCCGGTCGTCATTCCGGACCATCCTCCGTATCCGAACTATCATCAGAAACAGCAGTAGCTTCGGCAAGTCCGGCGCCGCAACGCGGGCTGAGCTGGTCGGCTCCCCCCTCCACAGCAGGCACCGGCGTTGTGTTATTTTCATTTGATTCATGCCGGAACTTCCTGAAGTCGAAACCGTCGCGCGCGGATTGCAGGCGGCCGTCGCCGGGCGCCAGATTCTGCGGGTTACGCTGCGCAAGACGGACTTTATCGATGATCCCGCCGTCATCGAGCGCGAATTACCGGGCCGCCACATCGTTAGAATCGAGCGGTTCGGCAAGTTCATGTTGTTGCAGCTGGCGAGTCGCGCCGCGCCCGCCGCGCCGGGGGATGCCAGGGCCGTTGTTGCGCAAGCACAGGTGTCCGAAGCGCTGCTGGTTCATCTCGGCATGACCGGGCATCTGGCACCGCACCTTCCGGAGCAGCCGCTCGCCAAACATACCCATGTGACTTTCGCCCTCGACGATGGGCGCGAACTGCGCTATACCGACGCACGGCGCTTCGGCCGCATGGCGTATCTCTCGGGCCCGGCCTTGGCGGAAGAACTGCGGCGATTCGGCGCCGATCCGCTTGACGTCGGCGCCGGGGAATTTGCGCGCCGTATTCACACCAGCAGAGCCCGCATCAAAGCTTTGCTCCTCGATCAAAGTGTGCTGCGCGGCGTGGGTAACATCTACGCTGACGAAAGCCTGTGGAAAGCAAGAATCCATCCGGCGAAAATCGGAGCACGCTTGACCCCGACCGAGCTCGCGTCGCTGCGCAAAGAACTCCGCCAAATCCTATTGAAGGCGATCGAGCTGCGCGGCTCTTCCATTTCCGATTTCGTCGACGTGGGCGGCCTCCCGGGGGACTATCAGCAGCACCACAGGGTCTACGGGCGCGATGGCCGGGCGTGCTTTCGTTGCGGCAAGAAAATCCGAAGGATCGTGGTGGCCGGGCGCAGCAGTCATTTTTGTCCGGTATGCCAGCCGGCGCCGCGCGCAGCGCACGGCCGGCGTGGCCGCCCGCGAAAAAAGACGAAACGCAACCGGCCTCCCGCTACGTCGAAGAGGTAGCCGGCTCCAGATGCTCTGGGCGCCTTTCAAGCGAAGTGGCTGCGAGTGCGATTCCGACAACCGTCTTGCATTTCATGAAGTAGCGAAGGTGAGGGTGAGAATGCGTTTCCATCGAGTGATGGCTCTGTGCGTCTTGGCGCCGTTGGCGATCGCCGCCATCGCGGCGCGGAAAGGCGTTGCGGCCTCCCCCGACGACACGAATCCGCTGGCCGAAGACGACGCCCGGATCCTCAGCGAGGTCCGCGACCACAGCGAGGCTGCGGAGAATCTCGAGTACATTTCAGACCGCATCGGTCCGCGTCTCACCGGTTCGCCGCAGCTCAAGCAGGCCAACGAGTGGACCGCCGAAGTGATGAGAAAGTACGGCTTGGTGAACGTGCATCTGGAGCCGTGGACCATCGCCCACTCCTGGACGCGCGGCACCGCCTCCGCCCGCATCATCGCTCCGACCGAGCATCCGCTGACCATCGCCTCCGCGGGATGGGCGCCGGGAACCAACGGCACGGTTCGCGGCCCGGTCATTTTCTTCGACGCCAAAAGCAAAGATGACTTCGCAAAGTACAAAGGCAAGCTTAAAGGCGCCATCGTCATCGCCACCGAACCGCAACCGCTCTCCCCGCCGCGGCCTGAAGACGCCAATGCTGAATACGTCCGCCCCATGCAGGTGCCGCCTCCGCCCGCGGGCCAGCCTCCCGCTCCTTCGCCCTTCGCCGCGCTCACGGAACTCGGACGCGCGCGCAACGAATTTTTCAAGGCGGAAGGCGTCGCCGCCGTGCTTCGCGATTCGAACAAGCCCCACACGCTCCTCAATATGACCGGCGTAGGGGGCGAAAAATTCGACACCGGCCCCATCCCCAACGCGTTCATCACCGGCGAAGGCTATCGCATGGTCTGGCGTTTGCTGAAGCATGGCTCGGTCACGGTCGAAATCAACATGACCAACTCCTTCAGCGACAAAATGGTCGAGGTCTACAACACGGTAGGCGAAATTCGCGGCAGCGAAAAACCCGACGAAGTTATTGTCCTCGGCGCCCATCTGGATTCCTGGGATCTCGGCACCGGCTCGACCGACAACGGAACCGGTTCCGCCGCAGTTCTCGAAGCGGCTCGCGCGCTGGCAAAATCCGGCTTGAAACCGAAGCGCACCATCCGCTTCATCCTTTTCTCCGGCGAGGAAGAGGGTCTGGTCGGCTCCGCGAAGTACGTCGAAGCCCACAAAGCCGATCTCGACAAGATTTCCGCCGTGCTGGTTCACGACACCGGCACCGGCCGCGTGCTCACGCTCGGCCTCCACGACAACTATCAGGCGCGCGAAATTGTCGACCAGGTCCTGGCCCCGCTCGGCGAACTAAAGCTTTTCGAACCCAGTATGGTGCGCGCCTTCGGAACCGATCACGCTTCGTTCGATGACGTTGGCGTACCCGGCTTCTTTTGCATTCAAAACGGCGCCGAGTACGCAAAGACCCATCACAGCCAGTCCGACACCTTCGACAAAGTCTGGAAGGACGATCTCAACCAGGGCGCGCAGGTTTTGGCCGCTTGGGCCTATAACACCGCGCAACTTCCGGACATGCTGCCGCGCCGTCCGGTAGCTCCGAAGCCCGAGCCCGCGCCCAACCAAGCGCCTCCTCCGCCTCCGGCCCCGGATCCCGTCGCGGAGACCGACGCCAAACTCATCGCGCAGGTCAAAGTCGACCAGTTCCAGCTGCAGGCCGATCTTTCTTACCTTGCCGACCGCATCGGTCCCCGGCTTACAGGCTCGACCAAACTCGACCAGGCCAGCCACTGGGCGCTCGAGCAATTCAATGCGCTCGGCCTCGACGCGCACCTTGAACCCTGGACCATCGCCAACGGCTGGACGCGCGGTCCAGCCTCCGGCCACGTCATCGCTCCCACCGATCAAGCTCTCACTCTTGCTTCCGCGGGCTGGTCCCCAGGGACGAGCGGCCCTACGCGCGGGCCGGTGGTGGGCATCGGCATCAAGAAGATCGAGGACTTGAAACCATACGCCGGCAAGCTGAAGGGCGCGATCGTCCTGCTCGATCGCCCCGGCGAAAGCGAACCGCCGTCTAACCCCATGCTCACCCCCTACGCCGAAAGCAACCTGCCGCTCGATCATCCAAAAAACATGCGGCTGCAGGATTTCCGCGGTCGTATGCGCCTGATGCAGGACGAAGTCAAATTCCTCAAGGACGAAGGGGCCATCGCCATCCTTATGGCCTCCGAAAAGTGGTACGGCATGATGAACATGGGCACCGGAATGTCGCGCCAGTATCAGCCCGCGCCGCTGCCCAATGCCTACCTCTCGCGCGAAAGCGCCACGCTGCTCTGGCGTCTGCTCGATGCCGGTGCCGTCGAAGCCGAAGTGAACATTCAGGGCACGCTTACCGGCAAGCCGGTCACGGTTTACAACACCGTTGCCGAACTCAAGGGCACGGAAAAACCCGACGAAGTCGTCATCATCGGCGGCCACCTCGATTCGTGGGATCTTGCAACCGGAGCGACTGACAACGGCACCGGCTCGATGGCGGTTTTGGCCGCTGCCCGCGCCCTCGTCAAATCCGGCGTCAGACCCAAGCGCACCATCCGCTTTGTGCTCTTCACCGGAGAAGAGCAGGGGCTAAACGGCTCCCGTGCCTACGTCGCCGCTCACAAAGAGGAAATGGGCAAAATCTCGGGCATCCTCGTGCACGACACGGGCACCGGCAAAGTTCTGACCATCGGCCTGATGCACAATTACGGCCTGCGTGAAACCATGGCCCGCGTGCTCTACCCGCTGGCCACCGACAAGTCGATCGGCCTCGCCGAACCAAGCTTGCGCAGCGAAGGGGGTAGCGACCACGTTCCCTTCGACGCCGAAGGCGTGCCGGCCTCGTGGTGCATCCAGGAAGTCGCCAACTATGAGAAGGACCATCACTCGCAGAACGACACGCTCGACCGCGTGAGGTGGGACGACCTCGCCGAAGGCGCTCAAGTCCTTGCCGTCTACGCCTACAACGTTGCGCAGCTTCCCGAAATGTTGCCGCGCAAACCCGTGAAGCCCGCGCAGCCCGAAGCGCATTCCCGATAGCCGCGCGAAATCGCCCTGTAACCGTCCCCATTTAGGGGCGGAATTTCGTAGAATACCCTTCCTATCTCGAATGCGAGCCGTAGTCCAGCGCGTCAGCCGCGCCAGAGTCACCGTCAACGGCGCCGTCAGCGGAGAAATCCCGCACGGCCTGATGATTCTCTTGGGTGTAGGACGTGAAGACACGCCGGCGGTCGCCGCGGCGCTCGCGGAAAAAGCCGCCAACCTGCGCATCTTCGAGGACGAAAACGAAAAGATGAACCGCTCGCTTCTCGACGTGAAAGGCGCGGCGCTCGTGGTATCGCAATTCACGTTGTATGGCGACGCGCGCGGCGGCCGGCGACCGAGTTTCATCGCGGCCGCCCCTCCGGAGCAAGCCAGAGCTCTTTACGAAGTATTCTGTGACGCTCTGCGCCAGCTCGGCATCAGCGTGGCCACCGGCGTCTTTCAGGCTATGATGTCGGTGGAGCTGACGAATGAAGGCCCGGTCACGATCCTACTCGACTCCGACAAGACCTTCTAGCCACGGCGCGTCAACCCGTGCCAAGGGAGCGGACCGGCGCACATTCTGGGGTCCGCAAGCAACCGGAGCATGGAGTTGCAGGCGGTGCTTGCTCGAACTGCGGCGTTTGGGGTCGCGCAGAAACATCGTGGGCATGGCGCGGTTTGCCATTCGCGCCAGCAAGGTCTATGGCGTCTCGAAACCCAAAATGGACAAATTGGCCAAGCGCATCGGCAAGAACCATGCTCTGGCCCTGCGCCTTTGGAACTCAGGCGTTCGCGAAGCGCGAATCCTGGCGGGCATGATCGACGAGCCGGGGGCTGTAACGGCGGCACAAATGGATGGCTGGGCCCGCGATTTTGACAGCTGGGATGTCTGTGACGGCACCTGTTGTCATCTTTTTGCGCACACCGCCTTGGCGTGGCAGAAGGCTTTTGAATGGAGCCGTAAACCGGATGAATTTCAGAAACGCGCCGGCTTTGCGTTGATGGCCTATCTTGCTGTCCATGACCGGCGTGCCAGCGATCACGAATTTATGGAGCTTCTGCCGATCCTTCGCGGCGGGGCTGCTGACGACCGCAATTTCGTGCGCAAGGCCGTGAACTGGGCGCTGCGCCAGATAGGCAAGCGAAACCTGAAGTTGAATCGCGCAGCCATTGACGAAGCGGAAAGAATTCGCAAGATCGACTCGAGGTCGGCGCGCTGGATAGCGTCGGATGCGCTGCGCGAGCTACGCAGCCAAACGGTGCAGCGTCGCCTGCGGCAAAGGTCCGCCAGCTAGTCGAGGGCCGTCCGATGCCCAGCCCAGCCGCAACGATCGAAATCCGCCGAGCCCGCCTTTCCGACGCCGCTTCGGTTGCCGAATTGAGCGGCCAGCTCGGTTATCCCGCGACGGAAAGCGAAATGGCCCAACGCCTGGCCCGTCTCATACGTCATCCGCGCTTGGGTGTTGTGCTCGTCGCCGAGACCCGAGATCAGAAGGTCGTCGGCTGGCTGCACGTCAGCGTCACGCCGTTGCTCGAAGTCCCTCTGCGCGCGGAGGTGAACGGCTTGATCGTCGCCGAAGGGCAGCGCAGTTCCGGCTCCGGTTACAAGCTGCTGCGGGCTGCCGAGGAATGGGCAAAGTCAAAGGGCTGCGCCAGCATGTCCGTACGCTCCAATGTGGTGCGCGACCGGGCGCACGCCTTCTATCTGCGCAACGGCTACGAACACTACAAGACCCAAAAAGCATTCCGCAAGACCCTGTAGCCAGCCCGGTAAAGTGGTTGTCATTTCGGTCGCAGAACACTCGCATAACCTATCGTTCTACGATATAATCGCTTGATGAAGCGAATCACTCCTTCCGAATACCAGGCTATGGCGCAATTGCGTTACCGGATCCGCCTTTTCCTTCGCGAAGGCGACGCAGCCGCGCGCTCTTCCGGGCTCGAACCCCAGCAATACCTGTTGCTGCTGGCGATTCGCGGAATGCCCGACGGGGCGTCCGCCAAAATTCAGTCTCTTGCGGACAGCTTGCTGATCCGGCATCACAGCGCCGTCGAACTCGTGGACCGCCTCGAAAGCCACGGTTACGTGCGCCGCAGCAGAGGCAAGGAAGATCGTCGCGAAGTTCTGGTTTCGCTTCTTCCCAAGGGTCAGCGCGTGCTCGAGCGCGTCGTACAGCAACGCATCAGCGAGCTGCGGGCCGGCGGGCGCCAGCTGATTCGCGCCATCGATGCCGTGCTCAGCAACGACAAACGCCAGAGGTAGCTGCTGCAGCTTGACCAACATTCGACGCGCCCGCGAAGCATAATTCGGCGGCGGAACCGTCCCGCCGCTACACTAGGAGAAACGCAGTTCGTGAGCCAAAAACGATCGGCGATACCAATGCAAAGTTCGCAGAAACACTCCGCCAGCCCGTCTTGGGAGACGCTCGGCGACTTCACGACAACGCCGCGTGTGCTGGTGATTTCTGCTCTGGCCCTCGTCATCGGCGCCGTCTGCGCTTTCGTTGCGCTCGCGCTGCTTCGCCTGATCGGCCTCTTCACCAATCTCTTTTATTACGGCCGATGGAGCTCGGCCCTGGTTTCGCCGGTGGGAAATCACCTGGGCTGGCTCAGCGTGCTGGTTCCGGTAGCGGGGGCGCTCATGATCGGCGTCATGGCCCGCTACGGCTCCGAGCGCATTCGCGGCCACGGAATTCCGGAAGCCATCGAAGCCATTCTGATGAATGGCAGCCGCGTCGAACCCAAAGTCGCGCTGCTCAAGCCAATTTCCTCCGCCATCTCCATAGGCTCCGGCGGCCCCTTCGGCGCCGAAGGTCCAATCATCATGACCGGCGGAGCATTCGGCTCCATGATCGCGCAGTTGTTTCATCTCACCGCCGCCGAACGCAAGACGCTTCTGGTCGCCGGAGCCGCCGGCGGAATGTCCGCCACCTTCGCTTCGCCGGTAGCCGCCGTGCTTCTCGCCGTTGAACTGCTTTTGTTCGAATGGAAACCGCGCAGCTTGATCCCGGTGGCCCTGGCCAGCGCAGTTGCTGCGGTTCTGCGCCGTTACATTCTGGGCTTCGGCCCGCTTTTTCCAGTCCCGGAGCATCCTCTGTTCATCGGCCCAAAGGGTCTGATGGCGTGTGTCCTGGTGGGCATTCTCGCCGGCGCACTCTCGGCCCTTCTGACGCTCTCCGTCTATGCCGCTGAGGATTTCTTTCAGCGCCTTCCCATCCACTGGATGTGGTGGCCCGCGCTCGGAGGTTTGGCTATTGGTCTGGGCGGCTTGGTCTTTCCGCAAGCCCTCGGTGTCGGCTACGACACCATAGGAAACCTGCTGCAAGGCAACGTCACCACCAAAGTGATTCTCGGGGTTCTGCTGGTCAAATGGTTTATTTGGGCCGTCTCGCTCGGCTCCGGTACCTCCGGCGGTGTGCTGGCTCCGCTATTGATGATGGGTGGCGCGCTTGGCGGACTCGAAGCCATGTTTCTTCCCAACGAAGGCGCGGGCTTCTGGCCCCTGGTCAGCATGGGTGCGATTCTTGGCGGCACCATGCGCTCTCCGTTCACCAGTATCATCTTCGCCTTCGAACTGACGCACGACGCGAACGTCTTTCTGCCGCTGCTGGTCGGCAGCGTGGTGGCGCACGCCTTCACGGTGCTGACACTGAAGCGCTCCATCCTAACGGAAAAGGTTGCGCGCCGCGGCTATCATTTAAGCCGCGAATACTCGATCGATCCGCTGGAACTCCTTTTTGCACGCGAAGTCATGCGCACGAAAATCGCGGCTCTTTCGGGCAAAAGCACGCTCCGCGAAGTGCAGCATTCTCTTCGCTCCGACCATCGCCAGAAGCAGCGCCTGCTGCCGGTCGTTGACCAGGAAGGCCGCCTCACCGGCGTGGTCACCCGCGGCGACATTCGCGAACAGATCGAACTGGGCGGCGAACGGGCGCTCGAGAAGCGCCTTTCGGAATTGGTCCATTCCTCCGTGGTTGCCGCCTATCCGGATGAACCGCTGCGCATCGTCGTGCACCGCATGGCGGAGAAGGGAATCACCCGCTTGCCGGTGATAGAACGCGATTCACGCAAGCTGCTGGGCCTGCTTTCCCTCGACGATCTCCTGAAGGCCCGCTCGCGCCACCTGGAAGACGAGCGGCATCGTGAGCAGACCCTGCGCTTCCCCTTCTCCGGAGGCGGAGCATCGAGCCGCACGGAAGGAACCATAGCAACCCTAGAGTCCGACAACTCGGAAAGTCTACTGCAGAAAGCCTGACATATGGCCGCAATCCCGCCCAAGCAGGACTTGGCGATCGCCGAAGAGACCGCGCTGCGCCGCTTTCTCTCCGGCCGCGAGGATCAGGTCTTCCTGGTCCTTACCCTGCTGATTGGGGCGCTGGTTGGCCTGGTTGTCGTCGCCTTCATTTTGCTTACGGAACGAGTGGGGCAAAGGCTATATCCGACAGGCGGCGCCGCGTGGCACCGCCTCGTGTTTCCCGTTGTCGCCTCGCTGGTGATGGGTTACTTGCTTTACCGCTATTTCCCCAACGCCCGCGGCAGCGGCGTCCCGCAAACCAAGGCCGCGCTCTATGCGCGCGAAGGGCGCATTACCCTGCGCACGGTGCTGGGAAAATTTTTCTGCACCTCGGTTACGCTTGCCAGCGGCATTCCGCTCGGCCGCGAAGGCCCGGCGGTGCAGGTTGGCGCAGGCATCGCATCCGTTCTCGGCCGAAAACTCGGGCTGCGTCAGGAGAAGGTAAAAGCGCTCATTCCGGTAGGTGCGGCAGCCGCGGTCGCCGCCGCGTTCAACACCCCGCTCGCAGCTGTGCTCTTCGCCTTGGAAGAAGTGGTCGGTGATCTGCACGCGCCGGTTCTCGGATCGGTGGTGCTGGCCTCCGCTACCTCGTGGGCCGTCTTGCGCCTCCTGCTCGGCAACCATCCGCTGTTCGCTGTTCCGCAGTATCAGCTGGTCCACCCGGCCGAGTTTGCTCTCTACGCCGTGCTCGGCGCGGCGGGCGGTCTGCTTTCCGCAGCTTTCACGCGGCTGCTGCTGTGGCTCCGCGAAAGGTTTCTCGCGGCGCCGCGCAAGACGGTTTGGCTTCAGCCGGTCGCCGGCGGCTTGGTGGTCGGATCGATGGGCTGGTTCGTCCCGCAAACGCTCGGGGTTGGCTACGTTCACGTGGGCGAGGCGCTCAACGGCAATATGGCCTGGAAGCTGATGACGATGTTGCTCGCGCTTAAGCTGGTGTCGGTAGCCGTAAGCTACGCATCGGGAAACGCCGGCGGCATCTTCGGACCGAGCCTCTTTCTGGGCGCCATGCTCGGCGGTGTCGTCGGCACCATCGGAAATCATTTTTTTCCGGGGCGGGTCGCAACGTCCGGCGCCTACGCGCTGGTCGGCATGGGAGCGGCTTTTGCTGGAGTCGTTCGCGCGCCGATGACCAGCGTGGTGATGATCTTCGAGATCACACGCGACTACGCGGTCATTGTTCCGCTGATGATCGCGAACCTGGTCAGCTTCTTCATCGCTTCGCGTTTTCAGAAACAGCCGATTTACGAGGTTCTTGCGCAACAAGACGGAATCCACCTGCCGGCCGCGGAATCGCGGGGCGGAGCCGGCAGCCGCCAGGTTCGGCAGGTAATGCGTTACGCGACCGACGTGTTGCGCGCCGACCAGAAAATTGACGAGGCGTTGGCTGCAATCGAAAGAAGCCCGCTGCCGGCGTTTCCGGTTTGCGACGCGCGCGGAGTCATCGGCGTTTTGAGCCGGGCCGCCATCGAGTCCGCGGCCTTGCATGGACAGTCCGAGGCTTTGCTAGACCGAATGCTGACGGCAAGCGAGTTCCCGCATCTCCACGCCGACCATTCGTTGCACGCCGCACTCGACCGCATGGGCGAGGAAGGGCTCGATGCGTTGCCGGTAGTCAGCCGCGACAATATCCATCAGCTGCTGGGTGTCGTAACATTCGACGATGTGCTGGCGCTCTACCGCAAGCCGCAAAAGACTCAAAAAAAGACCGCCGACCAGGAATAGTTTCACGCCAGCGGCTCCGCAGCCTGGAATCCAGACGTCAGCTTGCTTGAAACTTCGACTTATTCGACCCTGATCCACCGGTAGTGCAGTTCGTCAATGGCATTTTCCATTATTTGAGTTAAGTAGAGGGCCAAGCCCATCAGGAACCTTGGAGCGCGGCGACGAGCCGATCGACATCTTCGGGGGTGGTATAGATGTAGCAGGACGCCCTTACCGCGGCCCTCACGCCGAATCTCTTCAGCGCCGGCAGCGATGCCAGGTCCCCAGCACGCAACGCAACTCCGATGCGGTCAAGAGATGCTGCGAGCTCGAGCGGTTCGCGGTTTTCAACAACGAAGGAGAAGACCGAGATTCGCTCGTTCGCATTTGCAGGACCAAGGAGTCGCAGGCCTTTGACCCTGGCAAGACTTTCCAAGGCATACACGGTCAGTTTTTTTTCACGTGCCCACAACTGTGTCCGATCCAAAGATTCCAAGAAACGAATGGCCGCCGCCAGGCCCACCGCGCCTTGTACGTTGGGAGTTCCGGCTTCAAACCTGAGCCCGCCTTCCGCAAAGTGTGCTGGCTTCGACTCCAGTTCCACGGCATGAGCCATGTTGCTGCCTGCCTGGAATGGTGGCATCGCATCGAAAAGCTCGCGTCGCGCCCACAGCGCGCCGATGCCCATCGGCCCGCACATTTTGTGGCCCGAGAACGCTAAAAAGTCGCAATCGATCTCTCGCACGTTCACGGGAAAATGCGGGACGGACTGAGCCGCGTCAACGAGCACAACCGCTCCGACGCGGTGTGCTCGCGCGCAGATTTCTTTTGCAGGGTTAATGACACCGAGGACATTGGAAACGTGCGGAAAAGTCACAATCTTGGTTCGCTTCGACAGAAGGTTGTCTAGTTGATCTAGTCGCAAATGGCCATCGTCGCTAACATCCCAGATGCGAAGAACAGCCCCGGTGCGCTGCGCCGCCAACTGCCATGGCACCAAGCTCGAATAGTGATCGGATATGGTGATGACAATTTCGTCTCCACGGCCGAGATTCACGCCACCCCAGGACGACGCCACCAAGTTGATCGCCTCGGTTGTCCCCCGCGTAAATACGATCTCGTCAGGGCTGCGCGAGTGCAGAAACCTTGCGACAATCGCTCGTGCCTGGTCATACAAAGCCGCGGAACGGCGAGCCAGTGCGTGAAGGGAAATCGAAGGGTTGGCATTTTCATGCAAGTAGAAGTCGTTGAGCGCATCGAGCACCGCCCGCGGGCGTTGCGTCGTGGCAGCGCTATCGAGATACACGAGAGGATGTCCGTTCACCGACTCCGCCAGCAATGGGAATTCTGTGCGCAGCTCGCTTGGAGTCGCTCTATCAACCTCTGTCCGCTTGACTTTGCGCAAGAAGCAAGCCACAGCAGGAAGGGCTGCCGCGCCTGACGCCGCTCGAAGAAAATCTCGTCTCGGTCTTTCCATTGCCCCTCCTCATTTTTGCCAGGAATATGTCCATTTGATAGCGAACCGTGTTTCGCGCACTTGGGGTGGGTTCGCCGGAGCAATGCTGGCGAACTGCGTTCCGACGTTGTAGATGACGTGCAGATCACTGTCGGGTCGATAGTTGTAACGAAGGCGGAGATTGGCGCTGACAGCTTCGGTGTTTGAAGTATCCATCTGCACCGGGCTCGTAAAAGTCAGGAAGCGGTTGAACGGGTAGTTTCTTTGCAGGCTTGCCAGTACAACCGAAAAATTCCCGCTCGCTAGAGGCAAACGAAAACGGTCCCACGTCTCTGAAGCGGAAACGGAGAATTTCGCTGTCGGACGGTAGTTCGCACGCACCCGGAATTCGTTCAGCGTTCCGCTGTAGTAGCTGCCGAAGCGCTCAAAGAAGCTGTACGTGAACTTCCGATCTCCAACTGAGACGTCGAGGTACCCTGCGGCATCGCGCTCGCGGACGCACACAGAGCCTTCTTTCGCAGCCTCAGACTGAACCCTAGTGGTCTTCGGTCGGACCGTACACCACCATGCGTGCCACAGGCTTGCCATTCTCTTCTTGTTCTGGCGTGTAGAGTTTGTGCGTTTTCATATCGACGGCCACGGTGTGTACCGCGTGCTGAACGCGAAAATCCTCCAGCTTGCGGTAGTGATCCGCATCGTCCTCATGAAAAACGGAGATCGCGCCGCTGTAGCAGGCAACGTAGATTCGCCCCAGGCCGGGATCGAACTTGATGACATCCGGCCCGCCCGCAAGCGGCAGGAATGCGATCGGAACGTTCTTATCTAGATCGAAGACGGTCATCAACTCGTTTTCTTCGCAGGAAAGAAATGCGCGGTGGTGCTCCGGATCAAGCGCCATGCCGTGGTTGCCTTTGCATCTTCCGACCGAATGACGAGCTACGACCTCGTCCGTCGCGGGATCGATCACGGCAAAGAGGTTTTGATCCTGCAGGTTGACATAGACCTTTCGCGCGACCGGATCGTACTGCGGCATTCCCGTCTCACTGTCGAAGTGCAGCGTCTTCACAATCTCGTCCTTGGTGACATCGACGACGGCTTCGGCTTTCCCCCGCTCATCCGAGACGTACAGCTTGTGGAAGGGAGTGGCGTAGGTGCTCCCGTCGGGCTTGGCTTCGGTTTTGAGCTTTTTGATCACCTTCATCTGGCTCAGGTCGACGACGCCAATGGTGTTGTCGTGCGCGTTCGAGGTGTAAAACTTCTTGAGTTCGGGAACGCATTCGACGCCTTCTGCCCCGGGGGTGTCCGTAACGGTCGCAACGACTCGGTTTGTGG
>Ga0306920_100008183_pt1 | contig 13858 bp, 10 predicted proteins | sample flu12Cox44000170_FD_204666 | JGI IMG/M metagenome (GOLD analysis project Ga0306920, IMG submission 204666) | Lab enrichment of tropical soil microbial communities from Luquillo Experimental Forest, Puerto Rico - flux4day.12C.oxic.44.000.170 (v2)... | ecosystem: Environmental > Terrestrial >...
TACCGCCCACCAGCGGATTGAAATGGAGCGTCCATTCTTCGCTAAACAGCCCGATGTTGATGAAGACGCGGTTCAACGCGCCCAGCAGTCCGATCGAGTCGGCGCCGTCTTTCAACACGCGCGGCGTCATCACCGTATCGGGCTTTTGAAAGAACTGAGACAGCGCGGCGGTCTGCGGAAAATCTTGAAGTTGTTTATTCTTGAGTTCGCCGCCGGCAAGTTTTTCTTTGCCCCAACGAAGCGCCGGCCCCAGCCGGGCGCCAACGCTGTAGACTGCGGTCATCGTGCGCGGATTATTGATGTAATCGCTGGAAATAAAAGAGGTGTCCAATGTCCCTGGCAACGATGTGTGCAGCAGTTGATAGATGAAATTCGCTTCGTCCCTGTTCCAAAACAGAATGCGGTCGACCCAAAAATATTGTGCGCCTGGATTAGAGTTAAGATTTTCCCATTTGGGATTTTCCGGATCCGCCGGCGGTTTTATTGGACTCGGCCCCACGTGGCAGAAGGCGCACGACATCCCGACGCGGTACGGTCGAACCAAGTGCTTGTCGTTGTAGTAATTAGGATCGGTGTAGAACCGTTCCGGATCCCATCTTTTTGCCCCGGCCTCATCGAAGTCCGGGTTTGGAAAGAGTCGCAGGCCCACAATGCCTGTGGCATAGCCATAATAGGAGCCCACCGGGGTATTCTTTCCTCTTGCGCCGATCTTTACTCCCGGATATTTCTGCTCATTCTCGAATGGATCGGCGGGACAATCTTTGCTGCGGGTATCGAACCACAGGCCAAAGCGATCGGCCCTCGCCGCCGTAGGTTTTTGGAAGCAGGGTTCGTTCACCAGACCCAGGTATTTCCAGCGCGTGTCTCGACTGAGATGCTTGATGCTGGGATGAGACGAAATGATCTTCAGGAAGTCCACCGCGCCAAAGCTCCGGTTAACGAGATAATCCCAAAACCGATCGTTGCCACCGGTCCAGACGATCCAGTTGTTTCGGCCTTTCACTTCATTGGTCGTGAGCTCTACGCCGCCGTCCATGTCTCTGAAATAATTTTCATCAGCGGCGGGAAAACTGTCCGCCAACCGACCTACCGCTAGTGCCTCGTCCTTGACCGTTCCCGGCGCCGGCGCTTTGCCGCATGCGGCGAATATGAGCACCGCGATCAAACAATAATAACTTTTCACACCTCGTTCCTTCTCCATGGTCGCTCCTACCTAGTCGTCTCAGCAAAAAAGCCATCGTGTCATGCTGAGAGAAAGCGAAGCGTCTCAGTTTTGAGCATTTGCGGACCGAGATTCTTCGGCTCGGCCTCAGAATGACACTTCCGACTGTGCTTAGTAATGCGAAACAGTGATCGTGTAAGCTGATGAGCTTGATTCACAGTGTCTTGAGATACTCGATCAGCGCATCCTTCTCTTTAGCCGAAAGATTCGTGCCGTATTCGTGTCCTTGATTGCCGCTGGCGCGCTCGCTGACATCGTATCGGGTGCCCACTCGCTCGGCCTCTTCGCTCTGACTGATAAAACCCATGTTGACCGGATCGTAAACATCATAGCCGCGGTAAAATACTTTAGGCCGCTCGGCGGCCGGTTTGAGCAGATCCCGCATTGATGGCACCGAACCGTTATGCAAATACGGCGCGCGGAGCCAGATGCCATCGAGAAAAGCCGCGATGTAGCCACTAGGTTCGGTTTCCACCAAACCCGGCCGTTCGATGCCGAAGTTCCGCACGACTTTGTTCGACTCGATCGCGGCTTTCTTGCTCCAGGTTTTCAGCCGTTCGGTGTCCGTGCTGACTTCTTCTATCGGCACGCGCGTGCCGGTGCGCTCACTCGCGTGGCACCGCCCACAATTGGTAGCAAACACCGCCTTTCCCGACTCAGCCAATTTTTCATCGATGGGAAATGGAAATTTGGGCGCTTGCTTTTCGCTCAAATAGCTCACCAGCCAATCGATCTGCTTGCGAAAATCTTCAGAATCATGGGGCGCCGCCGCCAGCAGCCCAAGCGCCGAATCGATGATCACCGAGCGCGCGTCATGGCTATCGCCCGCGAGATTCATCAACATGCCCTTCTCTGGTTGGTACTTTTTAAGATTCCAAATCGACGGCATATCCGTTGGGCCGATGCTGTCGTCCATCGGCCAGTTGAGAAGGAAATATTTGGTCAGATTCATGGCATCGTCGCGGCCGCGGCCCCAGAGCGGAAATTCTTTGTGGTAAACCCACTGAAATTGCTTTTCCCGTTCGAGCAAACGCTTCTTGGTGATCGGAATCAGAGCGTAGCGATAGATGAGTTTGTCGAGAAACGGCAGATCATAGACGAGCGCGATCTGGCTCATGATCTCATCCGCGTTGAAGCGCGGATCTTTGGCGCAATCCACGGCGAAACGAAAGAAGGCCTGAAGATTGAGCGTATGATTCGGACCGGTGGGAACGAACACCGGATTGTCATTCGGGCTCTTGCGATAACTCGCCGTGTGGCAGGAAGCGCAATTGTTTGCCACACGTGGGAAGCCGACCACTTTTTTGGTGAAGCCAATGGGAAGTTCCTGGCCTTGCTCCCAAGCCACGCCAAGCGAGGCGTACCCTCCAGGACCCGGCAGCTTTTCTGGAAACATTCGTGGCAGCACGAAGAAGATCCAATAAGGCAGCCCGGCATCGCGCTCCGCTCCGATGGAGCCATACTTGAAACGCATGTCGGGGGTGGCGGTGACCCAATCGAGCTGCGGCTCCTCGCGGAAGAATTTGTACCAGCCGACGGCGCCGAGAACGACCACCAAAAGCAAAATCACAACCAAAGCGATTTTCCAGCCGTATCTTTTCTTCTGCTCGTCGGCCATCATATCTCCGTTTGTGGCTCGTCAGCTTGAAAATCAAAAGGTCTTCAGATATTCGAGCAAGGCGTTTTTTTCCGCCGCTGAAAGCTCCGTGCCGTAGCGTTTGCCTTCGTGGCCCTTGTTCGAATTGCCTGGTTGCTTCGCCTCGTCCGTGTCGTACAGAAAAAACTTTTTGCCGTTTTCCTCCGCAACATCAGAGACAAATCCAACATTTTTTTGATCATAGACGTCGTAGCCACGGTAGAACGTCTTTGGCCGTTTCGCGTTCGGCTCGAGCAAATCGCGCAGCGTCGGCACCGACCCGTTGTGTAGATACGGGGCTCGGAGCCAGATCCCATCCAAGGGGCTATTCGCGTAACCAAAAGTCTTGCGAAAATGGCTAAAACGCTCATCGCCATACCCGGCGAAGATCATGTTTTGATTGACCGCTACATCGTAAGTATAAGAATCGAGGCGATGACGGTCTGTGCCGATGGTGTCGATCGTCACGACTTGGCCGGAATATTCGCCGCGAAAGTCCTTGCCGTCGGCGCCGTGACACTCGGCGCAATATTTTTTGTAAACGGGCGCGCCGTCAGCGGCGAGCGTCTTGTCGATTTTGAACGGGTAAGGCGGCGCCTCGAGCTTGCGCAACCAATCGGCGACTCTCTTCATACGCGGCCGGTCTCCGGTCGGCGGCGTGATCCCGGCGCCCATCGCGGCGCTCCGGTTCCGTTCTTCCAAAGAAACATTGTTGCCGTCCCAATGAAGGTTCATTTTCAGCGATTCGCGCTGGCCTTGATTCCAGATGGACGGAAAATCTGTCGTGCCGATGCGTTCGCGTTGCGGTAGTTTTTTGATGGGAAAATTGAAATAGGCTTTTAGCGGATTGAAAGTATCCACGCGTCCGGGTCCCCATTCCGGCTCGTCCTTGATGAAATCGAGACGGTCGCGGAGCGTAAGGATCCGCTCGCGCATGTAGTAAATTCCATAGAAGCGCAGCACCAAACGGTCGATGAGTGGCAATCTACCGAGACCCTCGCGTTTTCGAATGACATCGATCTGGCGCAAGATATCTTGCGGAGTGAATCTCCGGTCTTCGCCGGTGGCGAAGAGAAATCGCATGAACGCGCGAAAGTCGAAGGTGTTGGCCGGCATCGCTGCATAGACCTTCGGCACACTTTGCGGTGTCTCACGCACAGTACCGGCGTGGCAAAAGGCGCAGTTGAGCCAGACCAGATCGAAGCCGAGATAACGCCGCTTCGACATCCCGACCGGCAAATCTTTACCTGGTTCGAAAACAAAACCCACCGACTGCCAGCTTTGGCCGGGCGGCGGGAGTTTGTCTTGGAATAATTCCGGCAACGCTCGCCAGATCCAGTAAGGCACGCCGAATTCGTGCTCGCTGCCCAGCGACCCGTACTTAAAATGATCGACGTCGTCTTTGTAATCGACGGGAATATCCGCGCCGAAGCGACCCAGCAAAACCATGCCGCCCAAAATTGCAACAACGAGAAAGACGACTGTGATCAGGCCGATTCGACTAAGAATTCGCTGCATCGAGCTTCGCTCGTCCATAAATCTCAAACCGTTGGAGATTCGTTCCGAGTCTGCGATTCCCTCCTGGCTTAAAAAGAACGACCGTTGCGCGGCGCACACAACGAAGCGCTTACGGCCGAACGGATATAGAAAAGCCAAGTCAAGAACTTCGGCGCGAAGCGATTAAAACTTGAGCGCAAAATCAATGAGCCGCTTTTTGTCCCAATAAACTTTTCCCAGGTATAGGCCTGGTTCGATTTGTCTTATCTCATCACGAATCCATTGCGCGATGATCGAAGTATCCGAGTAATCCAGGACAATGCATTCTTTACCGTCGAGCCAACTCGGCCCTTTATAAACCTTGGCGAGTATCGCATTGAGTCCAAACGGCAAGATCCGGTTTCGCAGCACCCCCTTTTTTGCATCGAATACTTTTCCTTGCCAGGCAAAGTGACTGACGAATTTGGCTATCGTTGAGCTGTACGTTGTGCCTGGCGCAACGATCGCAGTGCCGTCCGCCTCCCCGTCTGGAATATTTCCCGCAAGGCTATTGGTGAACAAGGCGTCGAGCTCCGCTTGCGACATGGTCAATAGTTTGGCGACATCGTAGGCCATCGAGTCTTCCTCCTGGGCCTTTTGCTTTGTTTAAATTTTTTCGTGAAGCGCTAATGCTTGCACGGAGCGGAGAGTTGGTGTGCTTAATCTCACATAGGTAGCGTTTAGTCGTCAAGAACATTCGTCGCGCGCGAATTTTTTCGGCGTCACTCATTGATCGCGCATTGCGTGAAATGTGAAGTCCTGTCAGATTTTAAACAAGGAGGGTGTGATGAGCACAAAAACCGCAATTCTTTCCATCGCGAATCTCAAAACTGAAGATTTCGCGCCGCTGCGGCAAGCCCTTGGCGCATTACCCGGCGTGGAGAAGATCGACTTCAGCGTAGAACGCAGCGTCGCCGTCCTCGAATTCGACCCGAGTCAATCGCACATCGATGATTTTTTACGTGCAGCTTTGAAGGCGGGATTTCAAGTACTCTAAAGTTCAAAGTTCCAGGTTAAAGCTCAAGATAACTCGGATCGGCCCCTCTGAACCTTGAATGTGGAACTTGGAACTGAAATTTAGTCCCCGGCCACCGTCATCTTGGAAATTTTAATAGTTGGCGACGCGACTCGTCCGCGCAATTCGAGATCGTTGCCGACAGTTTCAATGTTCTGAAACATCTCTTTGAGATTTCCGGCAATGGTGACTTCTTCGACGGGATAGGCGATCTCGCCGTTTTCAATCCATAATCCCGCCGCGCCGCGGGAATAGTCGCCGGTGACCATGTTAACTCCGAATCCAATCATCTCGGTCACATAGAAACCGGACTTAACTGATTTGATGATTTGCTCCGGCGATTCAGTTCCTGGCGTCAGATAGAAGTTAGCCGGCGCAACGCCCGGCGCCTCGCCCACCGAGCGCGATGCGTTCCCTGTGGACGGCATCCCGAGCTTTTTCCCACTGTAGGTGTCGAGCAAATAACTTTTCAGCTCGCCACGCTCGGCAATGGTTTTTTTCCGTATCGGCAGACCTTCACCGTCGAAAGGGCGCGACCCCAGCGCGCCCGGAATCGTGCCGTCATCGATCACCGTGAGAAGCTCGGAGCCGATTTTCGTTCCAAGCTTGCCGATCAAAAACGATGCTCCCTTATACAAAGCATAGCCCGACAAAGCGGAGGCAAGATTACGCAGCAGTGACGCGGCCATTTCCGGATCGAAGACGATCGGCACTTCGCAGGTTTTCACTTTGCGAGCGCCGAGACGTCTGAGCGCTCTCTGGGCAGCCTTGATGCCAACACTCTGCGGGGACTCCAGATGGCTAAATTTTCGATTGGACGAATACCAGTAGTCGCGCTGCATGGAACCGTTTCTGGAAGCCACCGGCGCTACCGAATGGCCGAAGGTCGAACCCGAATATTCGCCGCCAAATCCTTGACTGCTCACATAAGTCACCCGGCCGAACTGATTGGAAAATTCTGCCCCTTCGGAATTGGTGATTTGTGGGTCATAACTCAATGCGCTCTTTTCGGTCTGGAGCGCGAGCTGAATCCTTTCGTCCACCGACAACGAGCGGGCAGATTCGTCGACTAGATCCAAGTCTGGCAGCTCGCCCGCGAGGGCGGTGCTATCGGGCAACCCGCCGTGTGGATCTTGCACGGTGACTTTGGCCATTCGCGCCGCATCCTCTACCAGTTTCTCGACCGAGCGCTGCGAAATATCCGACGTCGACGCCGAAGCGGAGCTGTTGCCGAAAAATAGCCGCAAACCCAACCGCTTTTCACCTGCCTGACTGATCTTCTCCACCTCGCCCATTCGCACAGTGACAAAGAACGACTCGCTCTCCGCCATCACCACGTCACCCTGAGTGGCGCCTTTCGCTTTGGCCTTGCTCAGAATGTCGAAACCCAAATCTTCGCTCAACTCAAAACGTTCCATCGTTTTCCTCGTCTGAGAGCTTCACAGTTTGGCCTCTATCCCGGCGCCAGCCTTTGATCCACAATGTCATTCTGATTACTATGAAGCCGAAGAATCTCGGCTTTGCAAGCGACTGAAAATCCAGAGATGCTTCGCTGACGCTCAGCATGACACGGTTGTAATTTTTCCGCGGGCTGAGAGATCAGTGATTTTTGAACGGTTTGAACCAGTTTTTTTACGCCTTCGTTCCGCCCACCGTCAGTCCATCGATCTTGATGGTCGGTAGACCAACCCCGACCGGTACCGACTGACCGTCTTTACCGCAGGTCCCGACCCCCTCGTCGAGCTTAAGATCGGAGCCGACCATCGAAACGCGCGTTAAAACGTCAGGGCCGTTGCCGATGAGGGTTGCGCCCTTGACCGGCTGAGTCACTTTGCCATCCTCGATCAAGTAGGCTTCACTCGCCGAGAAGACAAATTTCCCGCTGGTAATATCGACCTGGCCACCGCCAAAGGAAACCGCATACAGACCCTTTTTTACTGAGCGAAGAACATCCTCAGGGTCTGAATCGCCGGCCAGCATGAAAGTATTCGTCATGCGGGGCATCGGAATATGTGCATAGCTTTCGCGTCGGCCATTGCCGGTTAACGGCATCTTCATCAAACCGGCGTTAAGCTTGTCCTGTAAGTAGCCTTTGAGCACACCCTTTTCGATCAGCACCGTGCGATGCGTCGGGGTGCCTTCGTCATCCACGTTGATCGAGCCGCGGCGCGACGGGATCGTGCCGTCATCAACGACAGTGCAGAATACCGAGGCCACTTTTTCGCCAATGCGATCCGAGAATGCTGAAGTTTTCTTGCGATTGAAATCACCTTCAAGGCCGTGGCCAATCGCTTCATGCAAGAGAATGCCTGGCCAGCCCGGCCCTAAAACAACATCCATGGTGCCGGCCGGTGCATCAATCGCACTTAGATTAAGAATCGCTTGGCGCACAGCTTCGCGAGCATAGCGCTGCCAGTCGTTACCATCGACGAAAAAACCGAACTCGACTCTGCCGCCGCCGCCAAAGCTGCCGATCTGGCGATTGCCGCTTTCTTCGGCGATGCAGGTTACATTCAGGCGCGCGAGCGGCTGAACGTCGCCGATCACGGTTCCTTGAGACGAAGCGATCAGGATCACCTTGTATTCGCTGGCAAGCGATACAAAAACGTTTTTGACGCGCGCGTCCAGATCGCGAGCGAACTTGTCGATTTCGTAAAGCAGCCCGACCTTTTTTTCGAGTGGAACCTCGTTCACCGGCTTTTGTATCGGGTAGAGATCGTGGGCTTCGGCGCGCGACTGACCTACCGGTGCCGGAGTCGGCGATGCCTGATTTTGTGCGATGTAATGGGCTGTCCGCGCGGCAAGCTCCAATTTGTTGATCGTGATGTCATCCGTATAGGCGTACCCTGTCTTGGCCTCGGCCAGCACCCGTACGCCGACACCGTTGGCCGTCGATTGAGAGCAATTTTTGACCATGCCTTCTTCGAGGCTAACGCCCTCGTTTTGCCGGTACTCGAAATAGAGATCGGCATAGTCCGCCTTTTTGGCTAAGGCCACATCAAGCACCTTTTCTAGGTCACTATTTCTCAGTCCAAAGTTGTCGCCGAAAAACAACGCCGGCGGGGTCGCAATCGACATTTTCTCCTCCATTTGTCCAATTATTAGCATAGGCCCTCGGTCGAAGTAAGCCATTTTATTTTTACACGCAGCCCGCGCGAGACCGGTTGATTCGGTACATATTCTTGGGCTAGTATTCGCCTATAAAAATGCGAGGCGGACTGCCATGGCACACAACAAAATCGTCCACATCGTCGGAACAGGAACCATCGGTGAACCGCTGATCGGGATCTTATCCACTTTCAAAGAGCAGTTTGGCATCGACGAGGTGACGTTTCACAAACGCACCCCGCTGCTGACAGATCGCTCGAAAGTTATCGTTTCCTGTCAACAAGGTGCAAAACTCGCCGTTGACAAGGACCGCTGGCAAAAGTTTGTCGACATGGGGATGCAACCGAGCCTCGAGGCCGAAGAGGCGATCGAGCGCGCCAATGTCATTATCGATTGCACCCCCGTGGGCAACGAAAATAAAGAGAAGCTTTACTCTAAATATGCGGGCAATGGGCGCGGTTTTATTGCCCAGGGCAGTGAAGATGGATTCGGCAAAAAATACGCGCGCGGGATCAACGACAAAGCCCTAGAGCGGGGCAAGGATCAGTTCATTCAAGTCGTAAGCTGCAACACTCATAACCTGGCAGTGCTGATCGACACCATCGCGCTAGGTCCGGAAAAAGAAGACAACCTGGATGAAAGCCGATTTGTTTGCATGCGCCGCGCCAACGACCTGAGCCAGGAGGGCGATTTCATACCGGCCCCCGAGGCGGGCAAGCACGATGACCCGAAGTTCGGCACCCATCAGGGCCGCGATGCGCACTATCTGTTCAAAACTCTCGGATTGGATCTCGATATCTATTCGTCGGCGCTGAAGTTGAATACGCAGTACATGCACACGATTCACTTCAATATCAAACTGCGCCGCGGCATCACCAAAGACGAACTAATACGCCGTCTGAAAAGCAACCTGCGGGTTGCGCTCACCAACAAAAAGTCGTCAGCGTCGGTTTTTTCGTTCGGCCGCGATCATGGGATGTTTGGCCGAATTCTCAATCAAACCGTGGTGGTGACCCAGAGCTTAGCGATGCGCGGCGATAAGGAAATCGTCGGCACCTGTTTTACGCCCCAGGACGGCAATTCGCTCTTGAGCAGCATCGCCGCCACTCTTTGGTTCATGTATCCCGATTCGTACGAAGAGAAGCTGGCACCGGTGAAGCCCTATTTCTTCCAGGAAATTTGACCTGCTTATTTCTCGCGAAGGATGAGCCTCGGGCCGCTCAATCTCGGCCCCGGGTTGCTATTCCTTCGAAGCGCACGCTGTCTCCCGGTCGAATTCCGTAACGTTTTGCCAGACCGCCGTTAATTTCCAGCACATACTGGCTTGGTTTGCTCACCGAACGTGGATCCAACGAGAAGGGTACTGTCTGCTCGACGATACCGACAATTTTCAGCTCTCGGCTTATAAAAATCATGTCCAATGGAATGGGTGTGTTTTTCATCCAGAAGGTCTGCTCCGACTCGGCCGAAAATAGAAAAATCATGCCGCGATCTGAAGCGAGATCCCGGCGGTATTGCAAGCCTAGCTCCCGTTTTGCCGGTGAATCTGCAATTTCAACTTCAAACACGACACTGCGGCCTTGCTGCGTGGCGATCGTCACTCGAGGATCCGCGCGGCAGGCGGTTACACTCTGAAGCGTGACCAACCCCAGGAGGAAAAAGCAAAAAAATCTGCGGTGCATTTTTATTTGTGGAGTTTTTCGACGACCAGCTCCGCCACATCGAGGATTTGCATCGCTGTTTCGGGCTCTTCTTTGGCAGCTTCTTCGGTGATCATGCGCATACAGAACGGGCATCCGGTGGCGACTGTCTTAGCGCCGGTCTGTTTTAGCTCGCGGTATCGATTGGTGCTCACCCGCTCCGTTCCCTTTTCTTCTTCCTTCCAGAACTGGCCGCCGCCGGCGCCGCAGCAGAAACTATTCTTTCGATTTCGGTCAGGTTCGATAAGTTTGGCGCCTGCGGATTGGATCAACTCTCGCGGCTGATCGAAGATGCCATTGTGCCGCCCTAAATAACAAGGATCATGATAAGTCACCGCGCCGTTCGATTCGGCCTTGAGCTTGATCTTACCGCTGCGGAGCAGGTCTTCGACAAACACTGTGTGATGCCTTACGGCAAAATTTCCGCCGAACTGCGGATATTCATTGGCGATCGTGTGATAGCAATGGGGGCAGGTTGTCACGATCGTTTTCGGCTTGATTTCCTTCAACGCAGCGATGTTTTCTTCGGCCATTTGCACGAACAGATACTCGTTGCCGGTCCGTCTGGCGATATCGCCCGTGCATTTCTCGTTTTTTCCAAGCACCGCCCAATTCACCCCGGCATCATTTAAAATCGTCGCCATGGCGCGGGCGATTTTCTGCGCCCGTGGATCGAACGCCACGGCGCAACCCAACCAATAAAGCACATCCGGATTCGTCGCCTCGTCGATGGTCCGTACCGGAAATGGCAGATCCTTCGCCCAAGCGAGGCGCTCATCGGCAGACATGCCCCAAGGGTTCCCCACCCGCTCCATATGATTGAAGGTATTTTGCAATCCCTTCGGAAATTCCGCGGCCGTAAGCACCCTTTCACGGCGCACGTCGATCACATGCAGCATCTGTTCGTTCCCAACAGGACAAACCTCAATGCAGGCATTGCACGTGGTGCACGCCCACGCCGCTTCATCGTTTAGCGCAAATGCCAGCAGTGGTCGCGCGCTCGGTTCTCCGGAAGCGAACTCCGGAAGAATTCTGTTCAACTCAAATCGTTCATTGATCAGAATGGCGGCTGGGCTCAACGCTTTGCCGGTGTTGGTCGCCGGACAAACATCCTGGCAGCGATTGCACATGATGCAACTGTAGGAATCCAACAGGCGCGGCCACGTGAAATCCTCCAGCTTCACTGCGCCGAAGACTTCTTCCTTTTCGAAGTCCATCGGATCGAGCGCGCCCGGCCGCTCTTTCTTAAATGCCAAATTGATCGGCGCTAAAAAGATATGAATGTGCTTAGATCTTGGGAAATAAGGAATGAAAAGCAGGATTGAGCCTAACGCGCCCCACCAAAAAAAATGATTCGCAATCTCCAACCCGTCAGGCGCCAAGCCGGCAAAGGCGGACGCAAAGAATGACCCAGCCGGTTGATAGGAGTCCGTTCCCTGCAATGCCAATTGAGTGGCCTTGAAGAGCAGCCGAGAGCCGACATGAAACATAATGAAACCGGCGACAATTAAAGAATCGCGAGCAATTCCCCCGCGAACTTCCGGAAGGAGCGGCACATTGGACGGGAAAGCAAAATCCCTCGGCTTGACAAACCAGCGCCGCAGCACGAGGCCGACAATACCGATCAACACAGCGGTGGTGAGAAGATCTCCGGCCAGATTGAACGGGTTCCACGCGCCGCCTCGGGCATCGAACGCGAAGAATCCCTCCAGCAGGTCGACCAAGTTCACCAGGAAATAAAAAACGAAGCCGTAGAACACAAAAGCGTGAAGCAGCGAAACAATCGGTCGCTTCTTGAAAACCGATCGTTGCATCAGGACGATCCATAGCGCGCGCTGAATGCGCCGCAGAAGATGGTCGAACCGTGGATCAGGTTTGCCACGCTTGATACCGCGGTAAACCTCATAGAACCTCCTGCCGCCGTAAAAGAGACACCCCGCGGCGAGCAGAACAAAGAGAATTTTTTCGATCGTGCTCAACATGTCGCGCTGATCGACCTCCGTCTCAGTCTTTCTTACCGGTGCGACGGCAAAGTGTCAAAAATATCGGGAGAATCGCCCCGCGATGAGACAACAGATTAACAACGATGGAATTCGCTGAAACTGGCTTTAGGTGACCTGTCTGGCCTAAATGAGGGGATTGCCCTCGGATTGGCTCAACCGGGAAACCCAAGTTTTTTTGAAAGCTCGTTTCCCGCTTTGAGCAGCGCGGGTGCGATCTCGGCGTTGATGGTATCGTCGGTCATGCGATTTTCCGGCCCGACAACCGCAAGCGTTCCAACAAGTGATCGAGTGTAGTCGCGGATGGGGACGGCTACCGCATTCACACCTTCGGCGAATTCGCCGCGTTCGACTGCGTATCCTGATTCTCCGATTATGACGATCTGTTCCCGCAAAAGATTCACGTCGGTGATGGTCCTGTCCGTATACCGTTCCAGGTGCTCAGCAACATTTCGACCCGCTGTCGATTCCAATTCAAAGGTCAGGTACGCCTTGCCCGCGGCCGTGCAATGGGTGGGCAATACCGTTCCCAAAAAAGAAACTACCCGCACGGGTCGCGCCGGTTCGATGAAGTCCAAAGGAATAATCGCGCCGCCCTTGCGGATCGCGACATAGGCGCTTTCCCGGGTCTTTTTTGACAGTTCCACTAGAACCGCCCTCGACTGAAGCAGTAAGCCCATCTGATGAATAAAAGTCTGGCCTAGCTGCAAGCACTTGAGGCCCAATCGATAATTCTCGGTGGCTTTGTTCTGCTCAATGTAACCCCGGGCTTCGAGGGTGGCCAGCAGCCGAAAAACGTTGTTCTTATGCAGCTTCAGTCGCTTGCTTAACTCTGTTACACCGATTTCATCGACATTACCGTTGAACTGCTCCAAGACGTCGAGCGCATGGGAAACCGATTGAATGACGTAGTTGGCTTTTTCGCGTCGAACCATGTTCCCTCCCGCTGAAAGACGCTAAGCAAGCTGCAAAACGCGAATCGGAAATCACCAGTTCCAAAAAGCGTTTTAAGCTATCTTGGCAAGCCACTGTTGTCAAATCCAGCGGTCGCATGCGGTTAGCACATCAAGATTGATTGGCGGCGCGCTCCAGGAACTATGATCAGATTGAAATGCTGGTTTTAAGCAGGGAATATTGCGGTGTTAAAGTTCTATGCTTGACCGCCGCTCGGCAATGCGGCAAGATGCGGCCTGATGAGCTCATCGACGATTACCCAGATTACCCAGATCATTTCATCTTGGTGGCGCTGGCGAAACAGGCAGCGTTTCCGCCGTGGCTGAACTTTTCACCAAATCTTGAACGACGTGGGGCCATACGCGGTAAGCTTATGGCCCTTTTTCTTTTTAGAGAAACTTAATGCAGCCGACTTATGAAGAGTTCCGCGCCCTCGCCAAGCGCGGCAATCTGATCCCGATCTATCAGGAACTCCTAATGGATCTTGAGACGCCGCTTTCATTTTTTAAGCGACTAGAGCGAGATCGCTACGCTTTTTTGCTAGAAAGTGTGGAAGGCAGCGAACGTTGGGCGCGCTATTCTTTTTTGGGAACTCGCCCCTATCGGGTCTTCAAGGCGCGCGGCTCTGAAGTTGAAATCATCGAAGCAGGTAAGTCTCGGCGGTTCAACTCGGACGCACCCCTAAAA
>Ga0306920_100008185_pt1 | contig 13857 bp, 12 predicted proteins | sample flu12Cox44000170_FD_204666 | JGI IMG/M metagenome (GOLD analysis project Ga0306920, IMG submission 204666) | Lab enrichment of tropical soil microbial communities from Luquillo Experimental Forest, Puerto Rico - flux4day.12C.oxic.44.000.170 (v2)... | ecosystem: Environmental > Terrestrial >...
TTGCCTTCAATGTGAATGCCTTGCCGCCTTGACGGGGCGCGACGTGGAGAGTTGCCGGTCGTTCCCTGGCCGTCAGGTCCGCGAGTGCTTTGGTCGCATTAAGAAGGAGTGTCATGCGGCGCGGGTGCTCCGTGTGCATTTCGGGTTCGCCGACGATGCCGAAGCTGCCGAGCAGTACTTTCCGCTCGCCCCTGATCGCAAAGACCTCGAAATTACCTTTGATACCGGCGGGGATCTCGACCTCTTGCAGGACGAGATCGGTGGGCCGCTCTTGTCGAACTGCGGTTGCGATTGCCGGCAGTGATTCTTCGGGAATTTCAAGGAAGGGTGCGCGCTCAGGATCGGGGCCGCAGCATCGAAAGCGGCAGCGGATGACCTTGTAGATTTTGGGAATGTGGATAATCGGGTTGTACGCGTAGCGCAGGTGCGTGGTGTGGTTGAGGACATCTGCAGCGCGGATGGAGACCACTTTGCTGTTCTCGTCGTAGAAAGACCAGGTCGCATTCATGAAGGCGGCGGCGTTTGGATTGCGATACGCGGTGGAGGGCACTCCGGGTTTGCCGGCGAGGGCGTTCCAGTTGCTCCAGAGTTTGTCGATGTTTGTGTGATGGGCGAAGAAGATGGGATCGCGAGCGGCAAAACCCAGGTTGCCCATATCCTGCTGGTCTCCCAGGGGTTCACCGATGTCGTTGTGGATGACGCCGTGGGGGTTGGTTTCACAGGTGCCGGCAGTCAAGCCTGTTCCGCCGAACGTGGCGAAGTCCGGCGTTGAGTAGAGTTGGGTCACGACGGGCAGATCGCCGTCGCCCGCAGGCAGGTTTCCGCCGGAAGCGATGCCGCTGTCGCGCTTCTGGTCCCAAAGCGAATTGCTGGCCGCCGCTGGGGTACGGTAGGCGGCGGGCATGGCGCGGGCGTTTTCCCAATCCCAATACGGCAAACGGAATCCATTGAGGTTGCCGACGAGCGAACCCAGGATGCGCTCATAAAAGTACAGATACGCGCGATGCCACGGGAAGAAGTTCCATTTGAAGTGGATCTGTGCGATGTCGTTGGAGCACTGTTTGCAGTAGAGGGCGTGCAGATCGGCCTGCAGCAGCCATGAGCGAGGGTCGCTTGTGGGCAGGGCCCGGAGGGCTTTCAATGCGTTTTGCAGCTCGGTTAGCTGTGTCGTGCTCATGGCACTGATTCCCGTGCGCAAAACGATGGGGCGGTGGTCCTGGCCGAGCTGGAAGGGCGTGCCGCCCGTGGGTCGTGCGGGGCAGCCGTTGGGAGGGTCCTGCGCGAATGCCGAGGTGAGTAGAGTTGGGGCGGTCAGTGCGGTGCCGCCGAGCGCGGTCGCGGCGCGTAGTACTTGGCGGCGTCCAAAGTCAAAGGGACGGGAGACGCGCATGGTCTTACCCTCGTGCATGCACGGCGCACACCGTATTGAATGAATCTGTCATGGAGCGTTCGGAAATCCCGGGTTCGCCAAAGAAACAGATGATCCAGGCGATTCCCGTGGCGCCCCGCCTCTTGTTGCGCCACGGTACGCCTGGAGCCTTGATAGGCAGGTCTTTCTGTTAAGGCGGGAAGGATGATGGTTTCCATCAGAGGGACTGTGCGCCAAGCGTCGTCATTGGTGACGGCCAGTGTGGGTGAAGGGCAGCACGTAGAGCTGGGGTTTTGCCAGCGTGCCCGCGGGTGGAGATCACTGCGACCGGACGCACTTTGCGGCCTTGGTGGACGCTTGCACGAATCTTCTGAGAGCCTGGCCACAGATCAGTCCATTGCCGTCGCTGCGATAAGCGCCGACGCGTCTGAGGCCTCGAATCCGCCGACACTTAGCTCGAGTGTTTCAGTCAGCGCCTCGTGACCGAGAGCATTGAGATTCGAGATGGAATACGCGATGGGCCTCGTATTGCGGAAGGTCCAGCGGTGAGCACTTGAGCCCGCCTCATCGAGCAGCGTGACGGTGACCGCTCGCATGGCGGGTTTGCGTACTCTGCGGGCTTGGTCCCACCAGGCGTACCACTCCTGCGATCGGCCGACACCCCTTTTCAGGAACATCGTGCCATAGCGAGCTCGGATTCCGTTCTTCGCGTGTCGGCCAAGGCGTGCCGCCGGAAACACGACCTCGAGAACCCCCGTCTCGCGCATGCCGTCGATCTCGACCCGAAAGCGCATGTTGAGGAACGGTTCTGACGCCGAACGATCCATGCAGGTTCTATCCTCGGCTACGCTGAGCTCAGCTCACGCGTTCGATCCCCTCGTTCGCAAGCTCGAAGAGCTCGATGAGGGCTTCGTTACCCTTGGCGTTGAGGTCGCTGACGACGTACTTGACCGGCCACGCCTCACTCACGACGAACCGGCCCTGATCGGCACCACTCTCATCCTGCACGACGATGACGACCTGTCTGCGATTGCCCGCCAGCTGTCCCGAGACGATCTGCCGGTGCCACTGGTAAAGCTCCAGCGACTTCGTAATGCCTTGCTTCAACGTGATGTTGCCGTACTTCGTGAGCCCGGACAGCTTGCGGGGGTGCGCTGGATCGGTTCCCTCGCGGTACTCGATCACGTCGGTAGTCGTTGCGAGGGCCTCCACCTCGCTGAAACCGGCTGTCTGAAGGCCGTCGATTTCGAGACGGAAGCGGAAGTTACGATACGGATCGGAGCGCGCCATGATCCCCCTCCCCTGAAGATGCAAGGCTTGTGCAGCGTGCATTTGTAGGTGGTTTTACCTCGACCCCGCCGCGTTCTCAAGTTCCGACAGCCTGCCGGTATTCGGGCCCGCGCAGTACGCCCATGGATGTCTCGCATCCGGAAGGGAGCCCCGCTAGTCGCGACAACTAAGTGGAAATGGCCCGGATTCTCGGTAGGGCAAACCATGGTTCGCGACTGTCCGCTCCTGGTGTGCTGGATGACCGCTCTGGAGCAGCCTATCGGTCTCTGACGGGTCGACTGCGGTCATCCCAGCAGACGCACGCAGGCGGATCCCGCTGGTGCGCCCAAATCGAGGTTCGGATAAACGGTAAGCGAAACACTGGGCCGCCTGCGCCTGTCGATGTCCGCGTGTCAGCGGCTGAAACGGATCACAAGGCGACTATCCCATCCCTTCAGGGCTGCCAGTTTCTCTTCATTGCTGATGGGATGAATCGCAGATAAGCCTTCTCAATCATCGCCAGTATCACTTGATCCAACGGCGCGTCTTTGTGGTGTCGCGATCGCGCATCGCTGCTGGTCGAGCAAAGTCGAAGTGCGATGCGAAGGACCGCTGTGAGATTGCTTGCGCGGTACAGACAGTACTAGGTAAAGAGTCCGCTCCGAGGCTTCCTATGGCGCACAAAGACTCACGCCGTGTGTGCCACTGGGGGAGGAACGAATGTTGCCGTCGAGTGTCCCTGCGCAACGCTAAGCTGCCGGGCAGAAAGGTGCATCACCTACCGAGCCTCCTACAAGAGGGTAGTGTCGGCAGCTCAATAACCCATGCGCTACCAGTCGTTACCATCCCGGCCGGCCGATCGTTGAAATGATTACCCGATATCGCCCCGCAACCGACGCTGTGGCCTTCTCATTGATGGAGTATGCGTCGCTGGTGTTGCCGATCGCGAGCTACGTTCTACTCGAGGCGATCAACGGCAAAGTCGAGTGGTTCTTCTTTACATCCCCTGAGTGGGGAATCGCAACTGTCTTTCTCGCGATTCACGGCCCTCAATTATTCGAAGAAGAAATGCGTGGAAGCGGCATCCGCCTGTCAGCTATGCGACTTCGACTGATTCGAAATATCGGCCTTGTACTTGCCGGAGCTGCTCTTCTCAACTCTTCGTTATCCTTCAATCAGGAGAACTCAACCAAGATTGGGCTTCGGATCGCCATGTTCGTACTCAGTACTGTAACTTTTTTCGTGTGTGTCGGCGCCGCACATTACCATCACCTTGCCGGGCGTCCGTCGAGTACAGCCGGTTCCACATGACGCCTCGATTCTCAAAGCGATCGCTCGGTGACCCCGACGCGATGAAAGACAAAGGCTTCTCAGCGCATTTTGTGTCCTCAGAGGATCTGGACGCGATACTAAACACCGAGACAATGGTGGTCTACGGCTCTAAAGGATCGGGCAAATCAGCTCTGCGCCGAGCTCTCACCGAAATACACAAAGACGAATTTTGCGTAGCTGGAACCGTCGATCTAAACGAAATCAGCTTCTCCCAGATTTATTCTGACCTTCAGAAGATCAACCAGACGACGCAGGCAGAGATCCCTCTTGTGGCCCGCGCAGCGTGGCGCAACGTTTTAGCCCTCTTTGTGGTCGAACTCGTAACCAACTCACTCCCGGAGAATCATTCGCTGAGACGCCGCACACGTCAATTTCTCGCCGCGCATCGCGGCCTTCCATCAGCGAATTCCAACAATCGACTACTCGAGTGGATAGAACGTGTGTTTAAGCAGATCGAGACATACGTTGTCGAGGAGGAGTTACCCCTGGCTGGACTTACGCCTGAGCAGCGTATGGGGGTTGTCGCATTCCCAGGAGTTGACGGTCTGGGCGAGCTTCTCCAAGCGGCCACGGACCACTGTCGGTCCACAACCAAGCGTGCACTGGTTTGTCTCGACGGTTTGGACACAATAGTCGATCACACTGCCGAGTCGCGAAGTGCCATTTTCGCTGGGTTGATCGATGCGATCGACCAGAATCGTACGGATGCAGTCTTCGAAGGTGCGGTATGCTTTAAGGCGTTTCTTCCTGCGGAACTAACGGATGATGCCCATCTATTGCTTTGGGACGCAGACAAGAGACCCACCAGCTTCACTCATCGACTACGATGGTCGCAGGACGAGTTTCAGAAATTCATTGCAAAGCGCCTCGCCCCATACACTCGAACCCGAGGGACAGCGTTTCGGGAAAACTGGGAGGAAATTTTTCCTGCATTACTCCACAACAAGAAACACGATGTTGAAGAGGAGGTCTTTTCGTTCGTGCTGAGACACACTCTGCACCGTCCGCGGCAATTGTTGATCCAGCTACAGAGCATTTTGGATCGCTGGGACGCGCATCATGAGGCCGTTAGGATTGACCCATCGTTTATTGCACCCGTCGTGTCGGAAACGAGTGCTCAGTTAGCAGAATGGACTGTCGATCAATTGAGTCGACGGTATTCCAACGTCTATGCCTTCTTCGGAGGACTTCGCGGGAGTCCAAGCGTAATGACCCAGCTCGAATTCATGCAACGCATACGTAAGCAGCTTTTTCCGGAGGTAAAGCCGGGTGAGATCGATGTACTCGTTAAGGAACTGTACGATCTTGGCTTGTTCGGACTACCACCGATGGCCGACGGGCGCCCGGTTACCGAGAAAAAGATGCTGCGTTGCCATTTCGGGTCGATTGGGCCGCGCGTTCGCGGCCGTGTTATACACTGGGAACCTGCTGATCTGGTCGCGATTAGCCCGATGTTCGATGAATATTGTGCGCTACGCGAATCCGCTTACGGTCCGATTACCCCTTTTGTTTCCTGAAACTCAAGAGCAACGGACGCACGCCTATTTGACCGAGTGTCTGGCGGCGCATTGGTTATCGAAAGCGTGGCGCACTCAGTTGCTGCGTCGCAGCATCCATGTGACGGTCACTCGGCCTAGTGGGGATCCGTGCGAAATGACCACAAAGAAGGACCGCCCTTGACTCCCCATGGACTCCCGGCCAATTCTGTAACCAAAACACCAGCGCGGGTGTTCTGCAAAATAGCTTCCCGCTGACAAATCGATACGGACACAGCGCAGCGCAACCAAGAGGGCCAGGTTCCGCTACTCCGTCGGCTAGGAACCACCGTTATGACTAACATCGCATCCGCGGTGCCGGATCCGACACCACTCGACAAATTCAATGACGACCTACTGCTGACTGAAGCCGATCAGAGACTCGCACAAGAGCGATTTCCAGAGATTGCCCATGTACTCAACTTTCCGGACCTGCGAGACATATTCGTCCGGTACGATGCCCATGCGAACGGCGCTAAAACCATACGCCGACGAGCGGGATATGCCGCCATTCTCTTGGGGGTGGTGTCACTTCTGGGAGCGTCAGGTACGGCGATATATGAAAGGTCGCTAGGACAATGGTCCACGAGAATCGGCTTCACGTCTGCAGTTCTCGGTATAGCAAGTCTGTTAATCGGATCCATCGGGGCGCTGACCGGACAGGCCAAGCAGCGGTGGCTTTCCAACCGACTGATGACAGAGCGGCTCAGACAATTCCAGTTCCAAATGCTCGTCTGCCGCATTTCGGAAGTGTTGGAATCAACGGTTGATCAAGCCGCTCGCGACCGCTTCGTCAGCAAGAGAAGCGCTTGGCTAGCAGAATTTCTGCGCGCGCACCAGGGCCACGTGACGGCCAAGTTAAGGTCCACCTTGGACGACGATGCTGAGAACGACTTCCTACTCTATCGTCCCGAGTTGCGGCGTCCGTCCACCGCCCCCGACCGTAGCCTCCTGCAACTATTCTCTGCATACCGCCTTTTGCGCCTCGAGCATCAGCTGCAGTACGCAAATTATGCGCTGCGCAACGATGAGACAATCTTCCCCACATCCTGTGTTCGCCAGCTTGAAATTCTGCGTGATGTTAGCCTGGGCTTTATCTTCATAGTGTTCCTTGCGCATCTCGCTGTAGTGCTAGCGCATGCCGCAAGTTGGAGCAGTTTTCCGGCCTCGCTCTTCCATCTTACGATCATCTGGCTGGCGATTGGCGTTCTCGCGCTGCGCACGGTTGAAGAAGGTCTGCAGCCCGGCAGAGAGGTCGAGCGGTATGCCCAATATCGTGCCGCGATACTGTCACTACTAAAACGATTTGATGCTGCGGCAAGCCCCGGAGAACGAATAAGCGTAATGCTAGACACTGAACGCGCCGCGTATCAGGAAATGAGGTCATTTCTGAAGACAAACTACGATGCGCGTTATGTGCTGTAAGCCGACGCTACCTTTTGGGGCCCCTAAGGATGGTCGACGGTGAAGTGGGTGACTTGGGAACCACAAAAAGTAAAGGCACGCCCGGCAAGTCGCGCGCTTGACGTACGAGTCACCAGGGCCCGATGGTTCTCGCTGCTTGCGACGACTCTATGTGCCACGGTCGTCCATGGGAATTCAACCGCCGGCGGGGTCGTGTCCTTTGCCGAGGGTGATCCGTTCACCATCGTACGACGGGATACTTTGATGAGCGGCGCACAGGGAGTCGCGTTGACCGCCGGAGACTTCCTCGAAACGGGGCCGACAGCATTTTTTGTCGTTCAAGGGCCTGACGGCTCGTTGATCGGGGTTGGCCCGTCAACTGCGATCTACCTGGTCGAGCGTGCGGAGATCGCAACGCTGTTTGTCATCAGGGGTTGGGTAAAAGCAGACGTGAAGGCGGCACCTATGCGCATCATCGCGTCGCGGCTGGGTATACAGGGCCATCAAGCGGTCATGGTCCTTTGCGCCGACGAGCGGTCCAGCGCGGTCTTCGATGAGCAAGGGTCCACTACGATCGTGCTTCCCGACACTACCCCTATGCCCTTGAGCACAGAGTCCGGCTCGAACCACTTCTTCCAGCGGGACGACCGCTCTGATGTCGTCTCGCAACCGTCCCCATCGGTGGAGTTCGTGGACAAGATGCCCCTCGCGTTCCGCGACTCACTTCCTGCTTACCCGAAACTGCCAGAGCCCGTGCCGCCACGAGGACTTCGGGCCGTCACCTATCCTGATGTCGAAGCCCTGCTGACCATCCCGTCCAAATGGCGCGGCGGCTTCATTGGGCGATTTCGTGGACGGCTGAAGGATCCGGCGTTCTTTAAGGCAATGGATGCTCACTTGGCTCTCTTTCCCGAATGGACGCCAATTCTGCATCCACCGCCTGACTCCGAATCCGATGTTTCCCCGGATAAGTCACTAACTCGCAGCACGTCCAAACAGCATAATTCGGAATCCCAACAGCGCGACGCACCGCCATGAAACTCCTTATAAAAATTAACCTTATACTGATAGCCGTGTCCCTCATCGGACTGGTCGTCAGCTACCAGGTGGCGGACCGGTTGCTGCAGGCGAATGCACGCCGTGAAGTTGAGGGTAATGCGCGGCTCTTGGTCGAGTCCGCGCTGGCGGTGCGCATGTACACCAACCGACAGATCAATCCACTGTTGAAAACGCAGTCGCACTATTCCTTTTTACCGCAACGAGTCGCCGCCTACTCGGCCAAGGAATATTTCAAAAATCTGCGACAAAAATTTCCCGAATACACTTATCGGGAAGCAACGCTCAATCCCACGAACCCGCTCGACCGCGCCGATGATTGGGAAGCCGACGTGGTCCGTCATCTGCGCGACAACAACGATATCAAGGAGGTGGTTGGCGAGCGAGAAACCGCCATCGGCAGGACTCTCTATTTGGCGCGGCCCATACGGGTCGTCGATGCTACCTGCCTCGAATGCCATAGCACCGTCAAAGCCGCCCCTACGAACATGGTCGACAAGTACGGTGCTGCCAACGGTTTCGGCTGGCAGCTGAACGACATCGTCGGTGCACAGATTGTTAGCGTGCCCTACCGTGTGCCGGTGCAACACGCGAATGTTGTGCTCACTAGCTTTGTGCAGGTGCTGGTGGGCATGTTTGTGTTCCTATTCATAGTCGGCAACGTCTTAATGACTACACTGGTTGTGCGACCGGTGCTGCGACTGGCGAAGATCGCGGACCAAGTCAGCAAGGGAGATATGGATGCACCGGAATTCCCGGCCCGGGGCGGCGATGAACTTTCTGACCTGAGCCTCGCCTTCAATCGACTGCGGATCAGCCTCAAGAAGGCGCTGACCGCCTTGCGAGAGCAACCTTAGTCAGACGGGCGTAGCCACTGGCAAGCGCTGATAAACTTTCGCCGGTCTGTTTCGGAATCGATTTGTCCGCCTAGCACGTGAAGCAACGCATCGACATTCGGTGCCGAGGCGACCGCTCGGTGCACCGCAATCTCCGCGAATGGACCAATGTAAACCGCCAGCACGGACTTAAGGCGTCGGAGGTTCGCAGGCTCGATCCCCAAGGACGCCTGTGATGGGCCATGGTGCGCTTCAGCAGCCGACGATGCGTGATCGCTGAGCTGCGGCGGATTGGTCGGAGTCGCCAGCAGCGTGTTCAAACACCCATACAGCCTCACGTAGTGAGGCTCCATCGGAGGGGGAAAGGCATCAAACCATTGATGTCCGGCCAGAAGGTACTCGAGACTAGCGACGGGCGTGATATCTGCGATCCGAAACGGCAGGATCCGGACTCCCCTTTGCGTGGCAATCATCACCTCGCGCCGCACGTCGAGCGAGTTGTTGGCACTGGGTGAAAAAATGAGCACCATCAACTTACATACAGTGATGGCTTTGACAATCTCCGCTGCCCACTCGGTTCCGCTCTGCACATCGCGCGGAGCGATCCAGCATTCAATTCCGTGGGTCTCGACGTGTGATACGAGGTCGTACGCCGCGCCCTGGTCGGTCCTCGTGCAGTAGCTGACAAAAACATCGCCCCGCGCCATAGCGCTAATCCTCAGAACTGCTTTGGGCGGCAGTTCGTGTTCGGGTTCTTATGTCCCCTCTGGCCTCGCCCATGTCCCGCGGCACGGCCTCCCCTACAGCATACCCCCGGGCGCCCGGCTTTCCCAACTGGAGCGCCGGGTATGGTGGGTGGGAGGCCGCAGTGACGCGGTCCATTTGCGCGTACCCTGCTGTGGCGCTGCTGTGTAGGGCACTGCGATCGGTTGCCGAATGACTCCCCAACACCCTGCTCGCAGGACCTTGCGGCCCGCCGAATCAGTGTTTCGGGGTCCCGCGACCAGTTCAGCACGCTTACCCGGCCGAGGTGCATGGTGATATAACGCAAACCATGCTTGCGCGCCGGGACTTCGGAGCTGAAGCGTTTACTGCGGCTGACCGCGCTTATGAAGGCTCACGCTTTTCCGAAGTCCGGGATGCGATTTTTGCAAATCCCTATCAGGAAGTGTGGACAAGCCCCGGGGCAAGGTTGCCCGTTTACAGGGTGGCGCTTTCGGACGTCCTGCGCGGCGCCTTCTCCTTCGGCAGGCGGTTTGTCTTTCAGCAGGCGACGGCGCGAGCGGTGGATTCCCACGCGGATCTGCGCTGGGGAAGTGACAAAAAAGGCTTCTGCCGGCTCCTTCATCCAAACGGCATATGTCTGACTGGACGGTGGCGGATTACCGAGGCCACGGCATGGTCAGGCTATTTCCAGGGCGGAAGCGAAGCGCTCGTGGTGGCCCGTTATTCAACCTGCTGTAGTGAAACACGCCGTGGCCGCACCCGCTCGCTGGCGCTTGCAGGCAAGCTCTACCCCACTGCCGATCCGGAGCACCCGCAGCCGCTGCGGACCGCAAGCTTCATAACGCAGCAGGATATCGCGGGCGAAAAAACTGAGTACATCAACGATGCGCGACTAAGAAATGCCCCGGATGTGCATTTCTGGCGTCGCGGTGCCGGGGTACCGGTGTTACTCGTCACCGGAGTGGTATTCGGCCGAGTCGACCGGCAGCCTTCGCAGCGCCAGCTCTACCAGATTGCGGAACTTGGCAAGGCCGACGGTCAGCCGACTCGGACTCCGAAATACATGCGTCTGAGCATCGTCGCGGAACAGCCCCGCATTGCCGGCGATGAGCTCGACTTCCGGGACGAAGTCATGGCCCAGATCTTTGACTCGGGTAACCCCGTACCGCAGCGAACGCTTGCCTTCGATATTGATGTGAGCGATGAAGGTACCGCGCACGTACCGGACATCGTCCGACGTGTGACGGTTTCCGGCTGGCAGCGCATCGGGAAACTGGTCTTCGATAATGCCGTTGCCTCGTATAACGGCGACTTTGTCCTGCATTTCAACCACCCGACGTGGCGGGAGGATCCGGATGCCCCGGGCACCGCGACTCGGGTGGACGGGCGGAGGGTGTAGCCCCTGTGTTTCGGGCGCGCAGTCATCGGGCAAACACTCTCGCAGCCAACGTCTCCCCGAGCATCCGGTAGCTTTCCCACTGGTCGTCCGTGAAAAACTGATCCAGTGTCGACTGATTGGGAAAGACAGTATTCGCCTTCGCGTAACACGAGACATCCACAGGCAGGGGTGGCGGTGCAGCGAGGGCAGCCTTAAGGAGCACCACCCAGCTGCGGCGGCCGGATCCGGCATAGTCGATCCGGGCCAGCGCTGCCGCAAAGAGCCCGCTGCGCGTAAGCGTTTCGCGACTACCGAGCGCATCTGGGGTGATGAGCCGCCTGATCCATTCCGGAACCGTGAGCTCTCCGGTTACCTCCTGGAAGGCATCCCATCCCTGGGCCCGGTTGCTGCGGGGCCCGGTCGGGTCGAGCCAGGTGAAGTTCGCGCCAAAATCAAGCCGCGCGCGTCTCTCGAGGAGACCCAGATCATCGAAGGTGTAGCCCGGATCGTGACCGCCGTCGACCGCGATGATGAAGGGCAGACGGCGCCGGATCAGTTCATACAGCCCCGTGTTCTCCGAGTGGCCGCCATCGCTCAGGTACCACAACCGCTGAGAGGGCCCGGCAAAATAGCCGCGCCATTCATTCAGAATGAGTGACTGGGTGCGGAACAGCGTCCCCGGGATCAACTTGATGCGTCGCCACAGTGACGGCGGATACCGCCCTGGCCGGTCTCCGGCGGCGATCCTTGAGTTCCACCAGTACCCGAGCCGCAGATTGAAGAGTCCCAGCAGCAGCGCCAGCGGCAGCGTGGTCTGACGTCCCTGCCCCGGTGAAAAGGAAGCCCCGGAAATGCCGATCCATTCGCTCAGCCGCAGCGCCTCGACCAAGACCCGCGAGCGCCGCCGGCTCGCAAGCACATGGAAGGCTTCCGGATCGGGAGCGGTGGGCAGAGCGCGGAGCGCTGGTTTCGGGTCGGCATCGGCCGCGCCTGCACCCTCATCAGGATGCTCCAGCGCCCGGAGCATTCGCACTTGCATCTCCTCCTTCTGTGGGTCAGGTGCATCCCACAGAGCGTGGAAGCGTGCGCCCACCGATACACCGCAAGGACCTACGCACATCGACAGCCCCTTGTCCTCGGCCAGCTGCCGGCCGGAGCTCACATCCACGGTCTCGTTGACGCAGACGTTGATCAGATGCAGCGGTCCACCGAGCCGTTCCGGGTGATAGTTGTGAAGCAGCGTGTCATCGTTCGGGTGCGCGGCATCCACGTCCCGCGGTTCGGAACTCTGGCGGGCATGCAGGCGCTCCTCATTGGCCGCACCGAGATAGGTCCGGGCCAGCCGGGCCGCGTAGAGCGATTGCAACGACGAGCGGTTCACGAACCCGGTCGCACGCCCAATCGCCAGCGACAAGATCAGGGAGCCGCACAGGAACCACTCACCGCGCCCCGGGCGACTGAATGCCCAATGCGCGATGACGTCGAGCCCGAAGACCAGCAGTCCCGCCAGAGAGAAGGCGACCACGCCGAGCACCGCCAGCGTGAGGAGTCCAGCCTCCTTTTGATTATTCGCTTTGGCGGCCTCGCGGGGCAGCTGTACGAAGCGCGTCAGAACCGCGCGCAGAAGCGGCAGCATGGCGGCTACTGCTGCCATCACCGACACCGGGATCAGCTGACGCCCGTTCGCCGCATAGGCAGCAAAGGTGTCGATCAGCACCCATAAAACGCTTGCTGCGAGCAGTGCCACACTGGTGCCAGCGGCACGGGTTAGCCGGTTGCGGGCAATCGTGCCCCGCTCTTGCGCGTGCGCATCCGAATGCATGCCCCAAAGGGCCAGCTCCTGCCAGATCCACGCCAACAGCAGGACGAGGATTGCCGAGAGGGGCAGCGCGAACTCGCGGGTTCCCGCGAGCACCGCGACCGCCCCAAAGATGGCCAGAATCCAGATGAAGAGTCCATCGAGTGACAGGGACACCGTAGTCTTGGGTCTGGGCGCGAGCCAGAAACCAATCCAGGCTGGCAGGACAACCAGAATCAGGACAGCAAACGGAGTCCACCACCAGACGCTTAGGGTGATAGTGACCGACCCGTGCCAGAGCATGAGCGCGGGTAAGGGCAGGCTGGCAGCGGTCCCGACCCGGCACACCAACAGTTCAACGGCCAGGATCAGCAGCGCAATACCGAGGTGCACCGAGAGGAGATTGCGCCATATGGTGCCCACGTTGGTTTCAAGATCCGTTCGGCCCGCACCGGTCAGGTAGCGCGCGTGGGATCTCAGCCACCAGATTTCCTCTGAAGACGTGTTGCTCAGGATTTCACGCACGCGCCGGGCGACGTTGGGAACCACTCCGGACATCCTGGGGATATCCATGCGCGAGAAGAGTCGCCCCAGAAAGGCTGCGATGTAGCCGCCGCCGGAGACGCTCGCCAGAAAGTCCACGCGTTCCAGCACTCCCCTGCGCGCCAGACTCTGCAGGACTCCGAGGCAGAACGTCGCACTCCGAACTCCGCCGCCTGAGAGCGCCAACCCCACAGCATCTTCCGGCAACCGGCGCGGGCTAACATGGGATTCAGCGCCCACCCCCGCCACTTCGCGGCGTTTCGCGACGGCCTGTGCCTCCACTTCCTGGAGTGCCTGCGGATAAGTCACCGAATCTGCGATCAGCGTATCCGCGGCCTTCTCACCGATCATGAAGGTCGGCGTCACGATGAAGTAGCCCGGTATCTCAGGGAAAATCGAGGTGTCCACGACCCGCAGCCCGGCCACCCCGTGAACGCGGAAGCGGCTGTCGACCACCGACTGTCGGTCTTCCAGCTTTTCCACATCACTGCGCCAGGGATCCGATCCCATGCGGCAGGTCCCGCAGGCATGATGTCCCCAGGCTTCGTTCCGCACCCAGCCAGCCAGTTTCGACTCATCGACCTCTGCGCTGGGCTGAATTTCAGGGGTGC
>Ga0306920_100008188_pt1 | contig 13856 bp, 23 predicted proteins | sample flu12Cox44000170_FD_204666 | JGI IMG/M metagenome (GOLD analysis project Ga0306920, IMG submission 204666) | Lab enrichment of tropical soil microbial communities from Luquillo Experimental Forest, Puerto Rico - flux4day.12C.oxic.44.000.170 (v2)... | ecosystem: Environmental > Terrestrial >...
TCGCGGAGTTCGGCGAGCAGGAGTTCGCGGAGTTCGGCGAGCAGGAGTTCGTTATCGGGGGCGGGACAATCGTCTTTCCCCCCCCCCCGGGGTTGAGAATCGGAGTGGCGGGTGCGGCGCCGGTCGGCTTCCTCACGCAGGCCTTGGATGTCGAGACGGGCGGCGATAATCAGTTCATCATCGCCGGAACGGAACACAGCAAGGAGGTCTCGCAGAAGTTGAAACATACCGATTGCGCTCTCAAAAAAACGTACACTCAGCCTAACAGCATTCCTGTCCGCTCACACTCCGAAAGTCGTCGTTTGTCCAAGACGCAGTCTGTATTTCTTATTTTAGTCGTCCGTCTTCATGCCAATGGGCTTGCGCCGGGGGACGAGGCGGCGCGCTTTCGCCGGGGTTTGGGGCTCACCGAGTGTATGGATCAGGTTCACCCAGCCCTGCAGGGTCGCGCGGGCCGCGATGGCCAGCTCGCCCCGGGCCTCGAGCACCTGCTGGAGCTGCTTGTAGACCACTTTATCGTGGCCCCAGTCGGCAACCAGCCAGTCGGCGAAATCGTCGTCGCAGGCTTCGAAGAGCCGTTCAATCGTATCCAGTGTTGGGTTCGTATTTCCCGCGAGCACCTGATAGATGTACTGGCGGGCGAAGCCGCCGCGGTCGGCGATCTGGGCGACCGAGCGTCCCGAGGTTTTGATGGCATTCGCTAGCGCTTCCAGAATCATGCGCGTTCCGTCGCGTGGTTTGGTCGTGGTCATCTTTAATGTCGTCCGCCTCTTCTCTAGGTATCATTGGGGAGCCTTCCGCAATCCTTGTCATCGGCGAGGACGTTCCGTGTCCCTTGAGCCTGAATATAACCGGAGTTTGTCCATTGACGTGCCCCTTGACATAATATTCATGGCAGGCGTAACGTAACACGACTATGATCACGAGGCCAAATAAAGTATTGACAGAGGCGACGGCCGGCGCCGAAAACGCAGAGGAAACGAGCGTCAAAACCATGGCCGCCAACGTCCGGCGTCTGTTGCGCACGAAGAAGATCAAAACCATCGATTTGGCGCGGCGGATCGGCACGTCGCGGCAATACATCTACATGATCCGCGGGGGCCTGGGCAACGTGACGCTCGAGACCCTGGACAAACTGGCTGAAGGCCTCGAGGTGAAACCCTGGCAGCTGCTCCTGCGGGTGAAGACGAAGATCGACCGTCAGGAGCCACCGTTACCGCCGAACCTGAAGCGGCAGTACGGACTGGAAGACAACGAGGATGACGAGAGCGGCACGGACTCACCGCTCCCCACCGCCGTATCGCAGAACTAAAAACCGATTCGCGTTCGTTTCGAAAAGTGGAGTATTGCCGATGAAAGCTGTTCGAGTCAGCCAGCCGGTATTACGGAAGATGTCGGAGATCGTCTTCCGGGACGATTTATATCCACGAATCAAAACCAGTGCCGAAACCGTCCAGAAATATGCTGAGGATCTCAGCGTCCTTCCAGCGATCGAAGTCAACCAGCACAACGAATTGATTGATGGTTGGCATCGATGGACAGCGCACAAGAAGGCGAATACGGACGTCATTAGCGTCATCGTCACACCGACCTCTGGTGATGCCGACGTGCTGGAGATGGCGATCGAGCGCAATGCGGCGCACGGCCTCCAATTGTCCCAGGAAGACAAGCGGCATATGGCGAGACAGATTTATGCATCCACGGCATTAGCCAAACAAGGCGAGAGGAAGAAACGGTTAGCTCATATTCTGAGTGTCGATATCTCCACAATTCAAAAGTGGCTCTCGCGAATCGATAAAGACAATAAAGAGAAACGAGATTGCGCTGTCCGAGATTTGTATACGAGATGTTATACGCAAGACGAAATCGCGGAATTGGTAGGAATGCCGCAGGGGACAATTAAGGACATTTTAGTGGAAAACGGCGGTTTCCGTTTTCCACTAAATTCTGGCGATTTGTACGAAATCGATAACGAAGAGGATCGATGGAATGCGCTGGAACAGCGCAACCGTGCAAACGCTGAACATCGTAGCGATTTCGAAATCCCAATCTACAACGTTTGGAAACAACAGGAGAAGACGCGAGAGATTTCCCATTTTGGTAATACGGAAGTGCGGTGGGTCGACAACCTGCTGTATCTCTACACGAAGCCGTTCGATATCGTGGTTGATCCTTTTGCCGGATCGGGTTCAACCTTGGACATCTGCCGGAAACGCTTTCGGCGGTGCTGGGTGAGTGATCGCTTGCCGATCGTGGAACGCGAGAACGAGATCCGGAAATGGGATCTTACCGATGGCCTGCCGGCTCTGCCGCGATGGAAAGATGTCGGACTGGTGTATCTGGACCCGCCGTACTGGAGGCAAGCAGAAGGTGAATACAGCAATGATCCCGTGGATCTGGCCAATATGCCACTGGATCAATTCAACCAAACACTATCCGGCATCATTCATAGCTTCGGTAAGAAATTATCAAATGCCTATATCGCTTTGGTGATGTCACCAACGCAATGGAGTGCGCCTGAACACACATTCACTGATCATATTGCGGATTTCATTCGGTTCGTCAAGCTTCCCATCGAAATGCGCTTTTCAGTTCCTTATGAGAGTCAGCAATGCAATGCACAGATGGTGGAATGGGCGAAGACGAACCGGCAGTGTCTGGTGCTGACGCGGGAAATTATCGTTTGGAGAATTCCATGACGAAGACGCGCGTTTTTGGCAGCGACGTGCCGTTCCTGGAGTGGTTGCGAGGCAATCGGGGCATCGACAGTGTGAATGATGGTATTGCCGTGACCGACACGGACATCATGGTGCACCAATACAAGTCCGCCATTGTGGATGCCGAGGGACGGCGCAACGGTTTTACGCGGAATATTCAGGCATTAATGGCAATAGAGGTGAAGACGCGAGGTGGATTGCCAAATACATCCCAGCAGGACACGCTCTGGAAGTCCCATCTGACGGTGAAGCCGCTATTCCGCTTGGGAACGTGGACGCTGAGGAACTTCGGATGGTCGTTCGTTTCCCTGTCGGGATTGCGGCCGGATGATTCGAAACGCATTCGATGGGGCCGTTTCGATATTCATGGACAGATTGAATGGTCCGACATTCAGGAAGAATTGCTGACGGATCTCATTGCGTTTCTGCGGCATCCGGACAATTTTGACGCGCGTGTTTTTCGTCGGCATCACAAAACACAAAATGTGTGGCGCATGGAAAAACAACCCCTTGGTTTTAAGGTGCCTGTTTTGGAGGTTCGCCGCTCATGAAAGAGATCAGGCCTGCATGGGGATCACTCGATGAACTGGTGGAATTCTTCGATACCCAGGACATGAGCTGTTACTGGGACCAGATGCCGGAAGTGGAATTCGAAACCGAAACGGAGCATCGCATGGAATCTCGAATCACCGTGGAACCGGGTAAGCGCAGCGGGAAGCCCTCGATCCGCGGTATGCGCATCACCGTCCAGGACGTGCTGGGGTATCTCGCGGCCGGCATGACCGAAGAGGAAATCCTTCGGGATTTCCCCTGCCTGGACAAAGACGACATTTTGGCCTGTCTGGCGTATCGGCGAGAGCATGTATGAAAGCGGCGAAAACGTTCGCCTTCACCCCGGAGGTCTTCACCATCGAGGAGGCCGCGTTCTATCTGGGCGTCTCGAAGCGGACCTTGGAGGAATACATTCACCAGGGCATGATCGAGATCTTCAAACTGCCGCGACCGGGGAAGACGAACGAGAGGCTCGGGCGGACGCATATCCGGCGTGCGGCTCTGGACCGGTTTATCGAGGAGTTCGGGAGGCGGGGATGAAGGATTTTGCCAACGCTTTTGCCAACACCCCCTGCGGAACACTGCGGAATATTGCCAACATTTCTGTTGGCAACCGCTTTCTGAATCCTTGTAAGTTATTGCGGGGGAAGGATTTGAACCTCCGACCTTTGGGTTATGAGCTAGGCTGTCAACTACAGAACACCTTTCGAGATCTATCACGTACCGCCACCCTTTTTCGGCATTGCCAACACTTTGCCAACAAGTGCGGGATTTGCCAAAGACCGTTGGGCTGCGGACTCGAGCGCCGGCATCAGGCGGTCCCTATCCGCAGTTCCACCAGCCGCAATTTCGCGCAGCGCCTGAATCCGGGCGGTGACCATCGTGCGATCTGCAGCGCTGACGATCCGGTAGCGGTGGAACATGGATTCGGTTTCCCAGCCGCACCACTGCATGATGAGCGAGCGCGGCCAGCCCATCGCCTCGAGATTCCGTGCCGTCGAGCGCCGGAGATCATGGAAATGCATCCGGGGGCATCCAGCCGCGTGACAGGCGGTCCTCCATGCCTTACGGAACTCCACGATCCGGCGCATGTGGCCTCCATTGCGTTTGCCGCGTTTGTGGATGAAGAGCCAGGGCTGCACCTCGGGAACCCTCGCCTTCGGGTCCGGGCGCCCCTCCTGGATCGCCTCCTCCAGCAGTTCGCGCAAGCCCGGCACGACGTCGATCGGAAAGCAGCGCGCGAGGTCCGTCTTCGAACGCCAGAGGCGCAGCTCGCCCCGCTCCAGGTCCACGTCCGTGATCATGCGCGAGAAGATCTCCTCCTTCCGCCACCCGATCATGTAGCCGCAGAGCACGGGTTTTCGCAGATAGAGGGGCAGGTGGCGGAGCACGTTCTCGATGAGGGAGTCATCGAAAAAGCCGGCGCGCGCGGGTGGCCGTTTGAGCATCAACTCCTTCCACTCGTTTGGAACGGGAATATCGATGAGGCGCATGGCCTTGAAGAGCAGTTGCAACTCGTTATTGACGGTGTTGTTGGCGGCGCCCTGCTTTTTGCGGCGTGCCTGATAGTCGAGGATGTCGGCTTTGGCGATGTGTTCCGCACGCAGGTTGCCGAAAACATCTTCAAGGTGTTTCCGGCGCGAGCGGAGGGCATCGACGGAGCGGAATCCGTTGGTTGCGTATTGCTCCGAGACGCGGTCCAGCAACTGGGTCACGGTTTCCGAACGTGCGTCACGGCCGGCTTCGAGTTCCATCTCGAGCCGATGCAGGGCGCGTATCACCTCGACGGGCGGTACGGCCTTCCCGTTTTTGAATTTCCCATTGTGTTTGATCTTGGTCGAGCGCGAGCGCTGGCGTCCGCGAAAACGCCAGTACAGATGCCAGGTGTCCTCTCTCAATTGCGGGGTCACGGCCATGGGGATCTCCTTTTCCTCGAACGTGGGTGGGACTTTACACCCGGTTACCCCAACGTTCCCTTGTCTGTCGCCTATAGTACCACAACTGTAAACTATATATGTCCACGAATTCCGTTGATTCTACCGGGGGAGGGAGTGTGAAGTGGTTCCGGTTTTATCACGAGGTTGTCGATGATCCGAAGGTGCAACAACTGCCGCCGGAGGTGTTCAAAGCGTGGGTGAATCTCATGTGCCTGGCCGCAAGGAATTCGTTAAAACGGGGGGATCTTCCGGACTTAGCTTCGATTTCTTATCAAATTCATATGCGTCGTGACAAGACGCAAACCACCATTAATATTCTATTAAAAGCAGGACTTCTGGAGCGGGTGGACGGGGTCCTGCGGATACATAACTGGAACAAACGACAGTATCAGTCCGACAGTTCCACCCCTCGCGTGAAACGTTTCAGAAACAGTCCACCGCCCGTTTCAGAAACGGTCGCGGAAACGTTTCAGAAACGGCCCCAGAATACAGATACAGAGACAGAGGGGAGTCTACAGGGTTCCCTGATTCTAGATTCTCCTCATGGTCTAGATTCTCCGAATTCTCCCCCTCGCGCCTCGCTCACGCGAGCGCCAGGCGATGAAACGTTTCAAAAACCGGAAAAGTCCGGTATCGAAAACCCGGGAAACGGGACCAAGCCTTCGCCGCCGAAGGACGCCGCTTACGCGGTTTTCGTTGAAGCGCACCGTCTCAGGCTCGACGCCGTCTACCAGCCCCAGCGCAGCGACTTCGTGCAGCTGGCCGCGCTCCGGAAGGCCAACGGTGTCGACGCCAGGGCCTCGCCGCCGCACTGGGACGAGGCGGTGTCGAATTACTTTCATTCGGCCCTGGCGCTCTACACCGTCCGGGACCTGTGCGCCCGGTACGCGATGTTCCGCAACGGGGCCGTGGATCGCTACGGCCGGCTGGGAGGGAATGCCGATGAGCAACGACGACAAGCCAACCGCGACGCGGTTCGAGAGTTCCTTGGCGAAGGGGCTCATGGCGTTCGCTGAAATCCACAACCGGCGGTTTACGCCGGAGCTCTTGAAGATCTATGCCGCCGCGCTCGCCGATCTCTCGCTCGAGCAGCTCGACGGCGCGATCGCTTTGGCACTTCGAAAGCTCGGGCGGTTTCCGGCGCCGTCGGATCTGCGCGGCTTCGTTGAGGCCCGCACGGAGGCCCGGGAACTCTTCGCCGGCGAAGAGGCGTGGGGACTCGTGAAGCGGATTTTCGCCCGGCACTGGCACCCGGATCTCGGCCTCTACGGGGAAGCTCCGGCGCTGGATGCCGCAGCCGAGTACGCGCTTCAGACGATCGGCGGCTACCGGCGCTTTGCTCAAAGCGAAATCGCTGCGGAGAACTGGCTGCGCAAGGATTTTCTCGAGGCCTTCGGGCGCTACCACGCCACCAGCGGACGTCTCGCCGCGACGCGGGAGGAGGCTCGGACGTTGCTGGCGGAACTGGAGCGCAAGCGGCTCGAGCAAACGGGGAGGACAGAGCCATGAGCTATTTCGAGCAGCAGCGGCGCAAATGCGAGATCTGCGGGGCGTTTTTCGGGGTGCCGCTCGTCCGCTCCTCCTCGCGCGGGGTGCGCCAGGTGCGCGTGCGAGGGCCGTGGGCCTGCGCCGGGCCGCATGCGGAGGCCGTCGCCGGCCGGCGTCTGGAGCGCACGGCGGTGGGGAATATCCTGGAGCGGGGACAGCGGGTGCGGCGATGAAGCGGGAAACCCGACATAAATGCGTCCAGAATGCATTCCAGGCGTCTTCTGTACCGGAACTCGCCTTGCCGGGAGTGTTTCGCGTGGCACCCCGTTTCTGTGCGAAAAAACGGCATTCCGGCGATTACCAGTGGACAGGTGTCTCATGAAACCCACCACGGCCGAAATTCACCGGGCGCTGTACGGTTCCGCCGGCAAGGGAAACTGGAACGGGGAAACGCAGCTGGTAAAATCGATCCAGGCCTATCTGCGCTTGATCGGCTGTCCCTCGTTCCGGCGTAACGTTGGTGCGCTGGAGGTCGCGGATGCGGGCGGAAAACGCCGCATGGTGCGCTTCGCCTCCCCCGGCCAGGCCGATCTGTGGTTTATCGCGCCGGGCGGGGTTCACGGCGAAATCGAAGCGAAACAGCCGGGTTTGGGAAAGCGTTCCGAGCCCACCCCTCAGCAGCAGGAATGGCTCGACGCCATGCGGAAGGCCGGGGCGATCGCGCTCACCGTCACGTCGCTGGAAGAGCTGGCCGAACGGCTCGAAATCGAGTTTCGCGTCCGCGGCCTCGTCTGGCGCGAGGACTGGAGGATCCGATGAAAAAGCCGGTAAAACTGACCCAGCCATCGAGCGATGACCGGCCGTTCTCGGTCGAACGCCGAGCCCCATGGTATCCGTCGGAGGTTTACTGGAAAAAAGTGCGGGCGATCCGCGCCGAACGCCTCCGCCGGCGGATCGAGCTGCTCGAGAAACGCCTGGAGCGCGAGGCGGCGCACTTTAAGCGCTGGTTCGAGGCCCGCTGTTATGCCGACGACATGATCGAGACGCGCGTCACGCTCTTGCACGCGGATTATCAGCGCTGGTGCCAGGAAACGCCCGAGCACGAGCGGAACGAAATGGTGTGGGGCACCTGGATGATGGATCACTATATCCGGCGAGAGCACCGGGAACGCACGCCGGAGGGGAAATGCGATTTCGCGCGTTCGAAGTACAAAGTGTATCTCGGTGCCGGCCTGAAACCGCGGTAAGCCGTGGACTCACGCATTCGGGGTGTCGTCCAATTCGAATTGCTCGAGAAACGCCTCTACCGGCAGGGTGCCGGTTTCCAAGGTGCCGGCCTTGGAGACGTGCATGGTGACGATACCGTTTTCAATTTTCCAGGGAAGCACTGTCCAGTCTTCGTGGTCGTGACCGCGCCAGCGGTAGGTTTTCATGAGTTGAACCGTCATGAATCCTGCCGCTCGCTTTCGGCGATAATCAGGAACAGAATCACAATCAACATAAACGTTTCGTAGCTCATTTTCGAATTCCTTTCAAAACAGGCCGAACTGGTGGATCCCGAACCAGGCGAGGCCGAGCGCGCCCAGCGCGAGGAAAATTCCAATACCGATCAGGACCACCCAGCCGGCGAGCCAGAGCAGACTTCCGGTGACCCAGACCAGAGTGAGCAGGATGTTGCCGGCGAGGGCCTGGGCGCGTTTGGAGACGAGCAGGCCCAGGGACAACAAGACGGCGGCGAACGCAATCATTTTCGAATTCCTTTCGTTGATTATTTTTCTTCCAGGTGTTTCAGGCGCGCGTCGAGCACTTCCTCGACACGTTTTAATTCCGCGCGCCACAGATCGCGCATGTCGTCGAAACGCTGGTTGATGGCATTGAAGCGCTCGTTCACTGCATCGAGACGCATATTCATGTGCATCCAGAAAAATCCGATCAGCAGCGAGGTGAACGCCATGTTGAAGACAATCGGAATCCCGATTGCCAGGTACAATTGCGTATTGGTCATGATTGCCCTCCAATGGGGTTACGTGTCATGTCTCAGTTTACCTCAACGGGCTTGTCTCTGCCGCGTGCAATTCCTCGATCACGCCGGCGGTTTTCTGGACGATTTCGCACACCAGGCGCGCGGTCACCCGTGCCACGCCGGCGACGACGTCGTCGGACCAGCCGTAATGTTTTCCCAGCTCGCGGACCACGGCAACCGTATCTTCCGCGCAGTCGTCGACGTGACGCGACAGAACCGCATGCATGAAGACTTTATCCATAAAAAAATTCTCCCTGTTTCAATGTTCGTGATAGCTCACCCAGCGTACGCGGGAATCCCAGCAGGCGCGGCATTGGCGGCATTCGTCGTTCTGGTAGCGTGCCACGCATTCGCTGGCGCCTTCCGGAACGTTTTCCGTGTGTACCGTCGATACTGGCAAGCCATACCCCACAGGCGCCGGCCCGTCGATCATGTGCGCGGATAAACGCACAACCAGGTTTTTCGGAAACACTGCACCGGTTGCCAGATATTCCCGGACGAACGCATACTCCCGCGTCGGCAACCAGAAGTGCACTTCCGGCAAATGCACAGCGACGGCGACAATCTTTCTCAGGTGTGCGAGACTCTGCAAATCGCCCGAATCGTGCCACCGAAACCACGGCGTCTTTGCCGCACGTTTGCCAATGAATACCACCATGGCCGAAACCCATTCGGGATCCTCGATACTTGCCAGCCGTTTGTACTGTGCGGGTTCCACGTTCTTCTTGAACCGGATATAATTCGAGCTCTTCTGCTCGGCATAACAATTCGCACACACACTGCCTTCGACTTGCTTCAGTTTTTCCCCGGTCTTGCACTCCTTCGCCGGTAAGCCGTAACTCCATGCCGGCATTTTCGACGGATCCGACAAGGAACCCGTGATCTCTTCCGCACGCGTCAATGTCAATGTCATTGTTTCTGTCTCCTTTGTTTCTCACTGTCATACTATAGTTATACGCTGTCTCCTATAGTATGTCAATACCCCTTTGAAATATTCTTTCTCTCTTTTTCCTGTCAAGCTTTTCTTTTTACCCCCAGTTCTCCACTTCACCCCCGAATAGCCACCCTTTTTGGCTGTGTTGGTTACGGGGATTTCTCCCTACCGCTACTCCCTACCGCTACCCCCTGTTTTCCCTCAGGTGTGTGTTACTCTCAGGTTCTTCCTTGTTCCTGTCTAACCTTCGATATCGTGTCGAGCGGGGGCAGTACGAAAGATCCCCATGGTCCCCGGATCCCAGGAGTCGGTACCGTAGCTGGGGAGTTGTCCGTGGCGGGAGCGGGAGCGAAGGCGTGGACGCCATGGGGGGCGTCTCCCTCAACAAAAAAAAGAAGCATGGGGGACAGAGAGTTTCGTCTTTGAAAAAAAAAGCAAAAAAAAGAAATCAGGGTTTCCGGAACGGGAAGAGGGTGCAGCACCGGCAGATCAAGACGCATGGGGAACGAGGGTAGCCTGCGACAGGAGAGGATTCCCCGATTGAGACATCAAGACGCGCTGTTGAAGAGGGCTAATGGGGGGCGGTTTCAAAAAAAAGTCTGGAGTGACACTACACGGATCAAGTGAAAAGGGTTCTCAGGACGCGGAATTCCATAATACGTAGAACAGGGATTCTGGAAATCATAGAGGGGGGTGCGGCGTTCGGATTTCGGCTTCAGGGTTGGAAGAACCTCAGGCGGCCGGATCGGGGTTGAACGGGGGAAGGCGGCGTGTGGGGAAATCGATCACCGTCGCAGGGAAAAAAAGGAGAGTCTTGAATAGTCCATGTCCAAGCCCAACACGATCCGATCATGACGGTGTGCCCGGACTATCCCCGGAACCACTCCGGAACTCTCCATCAAACCTTCAGTCCCAACAGTAATCTCCGCGCCTGGCACAATGTACAGTCGTCGATACCCGCCGACGGGTCGCAATCGCAGACGTCGTCGCCGTACACGTCCACGACATAATCGTCATACAGCTTTCTGACGACCCTCGTCTGATACTGGACCATTGCCGCGAGCAGCTTGAATCTCAGCTTCTCTTCCTCAAGTTCCTTCTGGAGTTCTTTATAAGTGGGTTTGCGATCGCGGCATGGGACCTTCGATTTTCGCCATCCCAGCGGGGGCATACGGAACTCTCACCGGTCCTTTCTCAACCAAGGTCCGTACAGCGGACTGCATCAGGTCCGTGGTGTCCCTGACAGCCGGATCGCGTGACATTGTTTCCGCAGTACCAGACCTTACCGCCTGAAATGTTCTTACTGCCACAGTTCGGACACTTCTTTTCACCGTCTGTCTTTGTTTCCCAGAGCGAACTCATGGCCCTTCGGGCCGCTCCATCCGTTGCGGTCGTAGTCACCGCGCTGAATGCGTTTGAAGCATGTCCAGCAGTCCCATCGGTAGATAGCGACGCTCATGGTCAGGCTCCTTCCGGCGGCCTTCAATTTCAGAGCGAATTTCATCAATACTTTTAAGGCATTGCTCGCGAAGCTTTTTCGCTTCCGGGCTGTAATTTCTAATTACTTCCATTTGAGCACCGTTACAGATATATCGGTGCATGGTTATATTCTCGACATCGCACAGAAGGTCAATGAACGGTTGAATCCGATCGCGATACTCCATTTGCAGTTCGAGCAAACGTCGATATGGATGCTCGCCATAGATGTTGTTCATAACGCAATAACTATAATCAGGCATGGTCAGGCTCCTTTCTCGCCTGCATTGCGTATTTGTCATCCGGCGTCATGCGCCCGCTCCTTCTGGCCCTAACTCAAGTCCGCACCAGTCGCAGTGGTCATGTGACCAGACGTGGTTGCAGTGATGGCCGCAAAGCCGCTTGGATTTTGGGCACTCATTCATCGGATTTCCCTCGCCGCACGAAATACAATCCGTGCCAACCGACGTCCCATTGATAGCCTCTGCCGGATCGCTCATTCGCCCGCTCCTTTCAAGCATGCTCCGCAGCATGCGCAGCGGTGATCCCATATGCGTCCATGAAAGCCTAAGACGCACTTGATGATTCGTCGCCAACTCATCCCCCAACGACGCATTGTTGATATTGAGGCTCGGTCGCTCATTGCTCAGGCTCCTTTCTCGCCTGTGGCTTTCGCAATGGCGGCCTCAACGCGTTTCAGTCGCCGGTTCGCATCGTGCATGACGCAAAAGTCCAGTTGATTGCACGGTAACGGGTGCTTTCGGAGGATCACGGATTCATGGCCATAAAGCTCAATCAGATTGCACAACGCCACTCTCGCCTGAGTCAGCGCATCTAGCAGTTCCCCCGCCGCCTCGCGCTCCGGTGTGGCCCTGAGGTATTTCTCGTCGTCAGGATCGAGTTGCCATTCGCCAAGATATTCACCGTCTTCATCTTCGATAATCGGTAGCCAGATCGCATCCGGCGGTTTGGGGTCGCTCATGGTTTCGCCCTTCAGCGTTTCAGGAGGATCTCGCCCACGAGCCGGCCGTGTTCGGCATTATCCAGGATCAGGATCCGGAGGTTTTCGGTGGGGGCAAGGTCCGGGAGTTGAAATTCCACGAACTGGCTGTGATCCTGGCCGGCGGCACGGAGGGTTCTCCGGATTTCTCCGGTGAAGAGGTCCTCCCAGCGGAATTCGTAGAGCATGCCGGATGTAAACTAGTACATACCGCCGCTGGACGTCAAGCGGGTCATAATGCTATTGACAGGTGTCCGATTTTAGGCTACCACGGGGAAGTCATGATCCTGTGGAATAAACCCCAGCTCGTCGCCTTCGGCCACCGCGTGAAAAAACTCCGCCAGCACCAGCGCTGGAACCTCCGCGAACTGGCGGCCATGCTCAACGTCTCCGCTACCTGGGTCGAGGATATCGAACAGGGGAAACGCGTCCCCCGCGATCGCGACTTGCTGGCGTTCGCCGATCTCGAGCTGCGTCTGGATCCGGACGCCGGACGCCGCCGCCGCCTCCGCGCCGTGCCCCATGGTAGCGACGCTGCCGACGATACCACCGATACCCCAAAGGAGACTGTCTCATGACCAGCCGCACCCTGGCCGAACCCCTCTCGGGCGCCGAAGTCATCGAAGCCATCGTCACCGAAGTCCGCCGCAAACTCCGCCTCGACTGTTACCTGAACCCCGTCTTCGCCTATTCCTCGTTCACCGCAGATCTCACGATCCGCGTGGCTCTGAAAGACGCCGGCTCCTCGCCCCAGGTCCAGACCCTGGTGCATGTGGAAAGCGAAACGCCCCTGGACGAGGATCACTTCCTGACGGAAACGGAAGCGCACCTGGGCGAAGCCCCGCCCAACACCGTGCGCGAAGACTCCGGCCAGGGTATCCCGACATGGGTGGAAAACCTGGAAGGCAAGGGGGAAGTCCAACGCCAGATCTTTAAGAAAGCCCCCGCCCCCTCCCGCTCGCCCTCCCCGAAAGGTGATGATGCGGCGTGAGTGGCAACGATCCGCAGCCGACTCTCGATCCCGACTCTGGACTTGTCCACGCGCTCGAGAATTGCGCGTCCGCGCTTTCCCGCATGGCCAGCGTCATGGAAGCCGATTTCGCGAAACGCTATCCCGAAAAACCCGGCGCGCGCGACGCCACCGTGAGCTATATCCCCACCCGCGAGGAACAACTGCGTGAAGACCAAGGGCACACCGGAGAACCCAGCCTCGCCGAATGGACGTCGCTCGGCCGGCGCGAACAGGCCTTCCTTCGCCGTCCGGACGCTGCCGAAAACCGTAGCCGAGCAGAAAGCGCACCGGATCCGGCTCTACCTGGCCAAACTCGGGATTAAACCCTCCGCGCTGGCGAGGGCCGCGCCCATGACGGCGATCCTGGCCCAGGCCGAAGGCGGCCTCCCCGCCATCCTCCAGGCCATGCGCTTTGCCTCCGACGTTCCCATCATCGCCCGGTTTTTGAAAGCCTACGACGGGGCCACCTCCATGGACCGCGAACTGCTCCCGCTGGAAGCTTTCGCCTTGGCCGCCGGTATCGAGATCCCGGCGCTGCTCGGCGACATCCTGGTGGCCCTGCAGCGCGCCTCCGCCAACCTCGTGAAAGTCATCGCGCTCTCCGCCCACCCGAAACTCGTGCGCACCCGCGTTGCCCAGGCCCTCACCCCTGGAGGCGTCGCCGACCGCAATGCCTTGGATAAAGCGCTGCGCTTCCTTCCGACCCCGAAAGGCATA
>Ga0306920_100008189_pt1 | contig 13856 bp, 13 predicted proteins | sample flu12Cox44000170_FD_204666 | JGI IMG/M metagenome (GOLD analysis project Ga0306920, IMG submission 204666) | Lab enrichment of tropical soil microbial communities from Luquillo Experimental Forest, Puerto Rico - flux4day.12C.oxic.44.000.170 (v2)... | ecosystem: Environmental > Terrestrial >...
GTACCGGAAGGAACTTCCCGGACTCGCGCGGGCCCTTGGCGCTAGGATTTCTCGGCTGTCCGCGGTCGGAATAACCCTTGAGCTTGTCGCTGCCAAGCCCGTTGCAGACACGCTCCGCGTGAGATTGGACGAGATTAGAGAACCATCCAGCACCGGTCCGCCGCCTCCCAGCAACGTTCAACCACTCTTGGAACTTCTTAAGTCTTCCCCTCCGTCCGAATATATGGTGATTGATCTCCGCGATGGGAGGGCCTGGCTAACCTCACGACTGTACTTGTTTGCCAGCGTGCTTCCCCCCGTTTTAGGGCTGCGTTGCTTCGTATTCGTTGGGAACCGGGGTCCCATACCCCGTCACTTTTTCGGCTTCGCGCCCCCAGATCTCATTGCCCGCACCTTGGAAAAGCAGTATCCCTGGTTGGGTGTGGCCAAGGCCGCGACACAGTTAGTACCCTTGCTCGGCGGCCAAGCGGCGAACCGCTATATTTCGTGGAAGCCTTCTGGCGACTCAGAAACGGCGCGCAAACTGTTAAACCCGGGCCAATGGGATGTTACACAGGCAGAGGCACTCAGCGTGATCGTACAATCGCTCGTCAGCCCGATTGACTTATTTCAATCGGGACAAGTAGAACAGTTTGTAAACCGTTTTCTCGACAACCCCAATCTGAGACGCCCTCACAACACTTCTTCGGGAGATGCTGGAATTAAACCTACTCAGCAGGGTCCGAATGATGACTGGGTCCAGCTTGATAAAACCTACGAGCACGCACGTTGGATAGAAGGAGAGCGGCAATTAGTTGATCTTTTGGGAGACAATATCTGCCGGCAAAAGATCATTCTAGATCCAAGCGCAGTCGACGAGGTTCTCGTCAAGTCGGTGCTTCGCCAGGAAGGAAACTTTGTTGCAGCTACCGACGCTGAAGGGCGCTTCGATCACCTTATCGACCGGCGAGCGCTGCTTGACAAGGTGTCGATGGCGAATTACTAGAATCAGGCAGCAATCGGGGTTTGGTATAAGCCTCGACAGTGCATCTGCCATCGACAGCGCGGCCCGGGCTTCACACTCACCGTGAACGGGACTGGTTTTGTGCCAGAATCGAAGGTTACCTGGAACGGCAGGCTACTTAACACCACATTTATTAGCGGTTCTCAGTTGACTGCCACGATCCCAGCCTTAGACATAGCGAGGGCCGGTACAGCATCGTGGTTACAAGTCCTATACAGCCTTGCACCCTGGTCAGGTGCGATAAGAAATCAATCTCGAGATACGCCTTGGCCTCCAGCGTAGTATGCTACTCCACATCTGACTGCCAAGGGGCAAGATATGGAGGACAAGCGGGAAGACAGACTCGAGCAGGTGCTGAACCGGGTTATCGACTGGGTCAAATATGAAGAGGCGAAGAACGCCGCTTTGATCACTCTGGATAGTGTGGGCGTGGGTGTGATTCTGCAGTGGCCTAGCGCTTCCCAGTCCTCAACGGCTCTCTCCCCTTGGTTAAAGAACTCGTCGTTGGCGGCTATCCTGATCTCATTGCTGATAGCACTTTCCAGTGTCTATCCCGTGTTGAACGGTAATAAGCTTCGCGATTATGTGGTCAGTCGGTGGCGACGTCGTCTGGAGAAAAAAACTGCATGGGAACCCAATGTCTTGTTCTTCGGCGACATCGCCGGTCTCAAAGCGGAGGAGTATCTTAAGCACTTTCATCGTACTATTGACGCCGGTGACGGGAACACGAATCTCGAATTGGCCTATGCGCAACAGATCACTGCGAACGCTGACATCGCCCTCATGAAGGTGCGTATCTTCCAGGCCGCCTTTTTACTCAGCTTTCTAGGCTTCATCATCATGACATGCGGTGCTGCCATCGCTCACCTTCGGTAAACGACCTGCCCCTCCAAAATGATTGGTATTCCGGAAAATTATCTATCAAGGTGCGAAGCGGCACTGGAAATGTACGAAAACGGCGGGGAGCTCCCGCCTGGTTGGACCATGCCGCCGGTCAGATCTGACGAGCCACTCCTAAAGCCGCGCATCAGCCTTTTCGGCGGGGTTACTCCCGAGATCTTCAAGTCACGCAGTAATTGCATGAACGCCTTTCGGGCGCGATGAACCTTTCCAGTCGACCACAGATCGTAGCACACCACCAAAAGCAGGAGCGGGTAGCAGCACATCTGCGCTACTCGGATATCCCACCACGCCGCGGAGATGGGCCAACGGACGAAAGCCGCATCCAGCAGCGAAATCGTGGCGATCAGCATGAGCCGCTTATGCGTGGCACCACTGTACCGACTACGGAAGGCAAATAAACAAGCGCGGTTTCGTCTTTGCCATAGGATCGCGTTGCGAATAATCTCGGTTCAGGCGTACATTCTTCGCGTGCCAGCCAAGGAACCAAAGCGCGAATTTCACGTTGGCGACCACGTTACCGTCAGCTTGTCAGGAGGGCGCATCGTAGACGCGACTGTAACGGCTGTCGTCAAACGCACTAAGGGCACGCGGCTCCAAGTGTCCTACGGGAAGGATGAGACCGCGCTGGTCTATCTGTGGCAGGTACATGCGGCAGATCGACGCGGATGATTGACGCTCGCATTTTTGTACCTTTTTTGTACCCGACTCCAGCAGTTCGAGCGGTTCTGGCGGTTTGATAGGCCATCAAAATCAGTAAGTTACACAAAATAGATAGGGCGTCGGGGTTCGATCCCCACCGCCCCTACCACCCGTATCTTATTGATATCGCTGACCTTGCAGGTTGGTCGTGGGAAACAACCCCACCGCCCACGAAAGAAATTAGCCTGAAGGAAGGCAACTGCCGTCGTAGTTCTTGTCTCTGCGCGGGAACGGATTGGGAACGGTGCACCCTCATTGACGTGCTTCCCGAATTGAGAACCTCCAATCCTAAAGGCCTAAATAGCTCACGGTCCTTTCTCTTTCCTCGTTGTCGAATTCGAAAAGCTCAGTACTCCCTGAAAAGCAAGGTCGTCACCAAGCGGACCGACTCAGTAACCACCCAATTCTTTCGTTGGACTTCTTTCGTTAACTGTTCAGGAGCCGGAATCCGTGCTCCACGCTGTACTCGTTCTCCTGGCGATCTTCCTCGGGAATATCTCCCCATTGTCCGCGCACGCCGTTTGAGTTCACTGGAGCGAAGCGAAAGCCCTTTACGGAAGAGGCGGACGGCCCAGACGCAGGCTTTTGTCAGGGAGGGCAGGCAGAGAGACGAATCAGGATCGGCGGCCTAGAGCACTGTAAGCCACTTTGTCCTATCGGAGATGCCGAAGCGCAAACTGGGAAAAAGCAATCTGGAGGTTTCGGCAATCGGCCCAAGGCTGCACGGCAGTGATTCTACCGTCGGCCACAGGTGTCCCCGGGAAGTCCGGTTAATGGCGAAGGCGTCGGCTAGTTAGTCCGCGAGCTTTACGGAAGCGAGTGGCGTGCTGAGTTTTTTCCTTCTAATGGCAATGACAAGGGCAGGGTGATGTCCATTACCGAGAAGTTCCGAGAGCCAGGCCAACGAGGGATGGCAATCCACGATCAGCTTGACGATACCCGTTAGCGGGAGAGCGAGCAGAATCCCCGTGATGCCCCAGAGCCATCCCCAAAAGAGAATTCCGGCAGTGGCCGCAACTGGACCGATGTTTACGCGCGAGCCGATGAAGCGCGGAATCAGCAAATAACTCGCGAGGATGTGAAGAGCAATAACGGTTGCGCCGATCAGAAGAATGGCCGGCACCGGACTGTACTGCACCAGCGCCGCAGCCATCGGAACGACGACGGCGAGAATGACTCCGAGAAAAGGAACGAGGTTTAGCGCGCCGCTCACGATGCCGAGGACAAGCGCGCCATTAATCTTCAAGGCAAAGAGGAGCGCGGATGTAGCCAGGGCAAGGAATGCGCCCATCGCGAGATTGCCAATCAGAAAACGGCGGACGATCAGCGCGAAGCGATTCGAAAATTCATGCGGGTCCATCGCTGCGCCGAGCCGTCCCACGATGGCATGGGACCATTTCTCCTTTCGCGTCAGCATGAAAAACATCAGGAACGGAACTACGCCGAGGGTAAGGCCGACGCTGGTGAGCGATCCAAACCCACGTACTAGGTAAGACGGCCAGACAGGCGGTTGCTTGACCTTTACTTCTGCGACTTTCCTGGAAGTGGCATCCGCGCTGAGTTTCCCGGCGCTTTCTTCCCATTTCGCTATTTTTTGATTTAGGGGTTGAACGATCTCTCGAATGCGGCCCGTATAATCCGGCAGGTATTCCATGAATGTCGAAACGCGGTTGTACGAACCGTAGCCGAGAAAACCTATGCAGAGCATTCCGATGACGATCAAAAGTGCGGCAGAAAGAGAACGCGGAACGCGCCTGCGTTCGAGGTAACTGACGATGGGATCCACGAGAATGGAAAGAAAGCAGGCGAGAACGATGGTGATGCAAAACGAGCTGGCGTAATAGCAGAAAGCGATCGCGAGAGCGACGACAACGAAGCGAAGCAGATTAACGATGCGTCGAAGGTTGCTTTGGCGAAGGACTACTTGTGGGCCGGAGTCCATGATGCTCCTTCAATAAGGCAAACGTCCTCTTCCCTCTTGAAGCAAAGGAAAAGGGCGTTCGTAGCAGGGGTGAACTTGGGTTTGAGCCTGACTCGCGAGTGAGCTGATTCTGTCATGTCCAGCAACCAGAGGTTTAATTCTGGTGCGGCGGCTTCGATTGCGGCGCGGGAGCTGGCGCCGGATGCGGAGCCGGCGGGGCCTGGTGCGTTTGCAGGTGCTGTTGCTGCTGCGTTTGCTTCTGCATAAGTTTCTCCGTCTGCTGCTGATGTTTCTCCTCGGACTGTTGCTTCCTGGCTTCGTCAGCCTGCTGCTTCATGAGCTTCTGATGTTCATTGTCCTGTTGCTGCTGAAGCTTTTGGCGAGCCTGCTCTTGCTGTTTGTAGAGCTTGTCCTGTTGCTGCTGGTATTTTTTTGTCAACCTTGCGGTTACCGGTGTTCGAAGGCGCGGGACGCTCGGCCGGCGGAATGTCGTTGGGATGAACCACGGTCTTTGGAGGTGCATTGCGGCTGGTATTCTTTGGCTGCGGCTCGCGATTGCTCTCTGGCGCGCGATTGTTTCCGGCGGGCGGAAGATAGCGGCCACCCTCACGATCGGGAACGGCGGCATGGTCGTTGAATGCGCCAGGCTTTGGGGTTGCGGCGAACGGAGCCTTGCCGTGATTCGATGAGGCTCGCAGTTGGAGGTTGGAGCGCGCTTCGGCGATTTGCTGCGTCTGCGCGGCGGTGGGGCCGACATGGCGTTCACGGGCAGAAGCTTCTTGCTGTGACGTAGGGCGCGCGGTTACGCCGCCGTTGCCACCGTTGTAGCTCACGCGCGTGACGTTGGTGTTGTTATTGACGATCGTGGTGTTGTAGACGTTGTGAATCTGAGTGACGTTGACGTTGTTCACGCTGCGGTTGTAGTAGAAATGGTTATGATCCCAGCGGCCGCCTTCATACCCGTGCCCGAAGTAGCCGAAACCATAGTTGATGCCGCCATAGAAACCTACTTCAGGTCCCCAGTAGCCTTCATGAAAAATGAAACCCTCGCGGCTCCAACCCCAGTAGCCGGGCGTCCAAAGGTAGCCAACCGCCGGCGGCTGAACCCACGTTCCGGGAACCCAGTAGTAGTCGTCGCCATCCCAGGCCCAGTAGCCGGGTGTCCAGATGTAGCCTTCGCTGGGGCAAACCGGTTGTTCATAGACCGGCAATTCCGGCGGCGCAAAATTCACCACCACGCCGACGCTGAGTTGCGCGGCCGAGATCGTCGCGAAAAGCAAGATTGCACTCAAAAGGAAAAGTGAACGAGTAAAAGTTATTCGCATAATCTGTTCCTTTGCTCACGAGGCGTGATTTGGTTTTTGCGTTAGCGCCCGGGGCGATGAAAATCAGGGCCCATTCCTTTCTTGTCTTAGCAAAGCGAACCAGAGCCGCTATCTCTGGGTGCAGCATGAATCCAAGACGTCTTTTGAACCATCGGGTTTGACCTGTAGAAGCTTTCGGGAAATGCGGGAGAACAATAAGAGGCGAAAGGCCTTAACGAGATTTGCTGCTATCGGGCGTGACGGATTGTTGGAACGTTTTATCGAAAACACTGACACCGAAGACGGTATTATCGCGCCTGCCGGCAATGCGGATTGGCAACACCGCGTCCCCGCCATTCTTGGCGACGAAGGGATCGAAGGCTTTCAGGAAAAAGATTTTTTTCCCATCGACGGTTTGCGAAATCTTCGCCTGCAGCGTAAGGTGGCCGGCAAGATCGAGTTGCCCTGGCGAAGAGCATAGGTGCCAGAAACCTTGATCTGCAGGCGCTCCAGTTCGACTTTTCTGCAGAAGCGGTCTTCGAGGGCCTGGGTGATGGAGCGGCGGAGACGCGCTTCAACTGACCCTGGCCGAAAATACAGATAGGCCACGCCACCAATCAACAAAAGAATGGCAACCAGAGGAATTGCGATCAACTAAAAGTGCGAGGTGCGGCTGGCAGGGGACATGTGCAAGGTCTCTCAGAGAGGATACCAACCGCTCCCCACGGAAATAGCGAAGATCTTCGCCGGCAAATCCGCTATCGCCGGCTATGGGATTGGCCGCCGGCCCTGGATCAGGCGCACCAGAATGACGATGACAGCCAGAACCAACAGAATGTGGATGAAGCCTCCCAACGTGTAGGAAGTCACTAAACCAAGGAGCCAGAGAATCAGCAGCACGATACCGATGGTCATCAATAGGTATATGATCTTCTCCTTCTTATGAAAACTAACGGAACTTCGTCGTCTGTCCTTCGAACTGTGTCAGGAACGTGAGCAGTGTAGGTCGCGCATGCCGACGGCGCTATCAAGCCAATTGCGTAAGCGCAGGATGAAGTTTCTGTAGTGAAGATCGCTCGAGGCTCGCCCTGGGGAAAAAGCGAAAGGCCGGCTCTTCGCCGGCCTCCTTTCATTGCGATTGGAATGCCCGAGGGACAACCGCGTTTAGCGGCCACCGCCATGGGTCTTGTAGTTCTCGCTCTGTACATTTGAGGTGTCGAGCGCGCGGGTGAATTCGTCAATCTGTTTTTCGGCTTGGTCTTTAGCCATGCCATAGCGTTCCTGGAGTTTGCCGACCAACTGATCGCGCTTGCCACTGATGGTGGTCAGATCGTCATCGGTCAACTTGCCCCACTTCTCCTTGATCTTTCCGGAATACTGCTTCCACTTGCCTTCGACTTGATCCCAGTTCATGGATGCCTCCACATAGTAGTTCTGTCGGACTACCCATCCATGCGACATACGAACGGAAGAGCGTGCGACAGACGATTTCATGAAAGCGCAAATGGGAAAGCGGGGATATACAGCAATTCCCCGGAAAGGCAAAAGAAGGCACTGCAAGTTCGAATGACGCTGAAGCGCTACGGTGAAGACTTGATCTGAATACACGGAATCGTGGATGGTGGAAAAGGCCGGAGCTGAATGAAAATCGCAGCATTGTGACTCAGGCATTGGGATTCCTCGAGTCGCGATCGGATCACTACAAACGTCCAGGGCAACTGAATCAATGCTCTACGGCCTAGGGGCAAAATCGCCCGGCGTTTGGGGATGCACACGAGGAGGCCAGCAAATGAGTGGAAGAACATGGCTTGGCGTGGGCCTGATTGTTTTGGGCGTTGTCGCGTTGGCGTATCAGGGATTTTCCTACACGGTTCCAAAGAAGGAGATGGACCTGGGCCCGATTCAGGTAACCAAGGAAGAGAAGCATACGGTGCCGCTGCCCCCCGTATTGGGAGCTCTTGCATTACTCGGCGGCATCATCGTGGTGGTAACGGATCGTCGCGATAAATAAATAAGCGGAATACAAAGAAAGTGAGGACTATATGAAACGCTGGAAAACTGCAGTACTCGGCATGTTGAGCCTGGCCCCGCTCGTAGCGGCTGGACCAAAGGCGGACGATACCAAGGAAATCGACCGGATGCAGAACGCGGGAACCGTCATTCAGGAAATCCTCGACATTCCCGATGACATTCCACAAGACACGCTGGATAAGGCGCGTTGTGTGGTTGTGCTGCCCTCGGTCCTGAAAGCTGCGTTTATTGCGGGCGGCAGCTATGGGCGTGGCGTGATGGTCTGCCGCACAGGCAAGGACTTCACCGGGCCGTGGGGAGCGCCAGTAATGTATGCACTGGAAGGCGGAAGCTTCGGGTTGCAGATTGGCGGAGAAGCCACCGACTTCGTGATTCTGGTAATGAATAATCGCGGCTTGGAAAGCCTTCTGCACAGCAAGGTAAAGCTGGGCGGCGACGCTTCGATCGCCGCGGGCCCCCTGGGCAGAACCGCGTCGGCTGACACGGATGCGTATATGCGGTCAGAGATGTTGAGCTACTCACGGGCGCGTGGCGTATTCGCGGGCATCTCTTTGGAAGGCTCGACGCTACGGCCGGATGGCGATGCCAACCATCGCGTTTATGGGAACGACGCCACTGCAGCGAAGATCGTCACGGAGTCCAAATACGTGGCCCCTAATGCGGGCAAGCACCTGGTGACGCGCCTGCAGAAGGCGAGCCCGCAACTGAAGCCGTAAAGTACACACTTCATTTAAACAACGCAAAGGCGAAGCGGATTTTTGCTTCGCCTTTTTCTTTTGGTGGAGACCGGTCTGTGCGATCTATCCCCTGCTGGGTGCCAGAGAGCCAGAGACATGCAGTCTAAAGAAAGAACTCGCTCTTCCATTGATCAGCGCGGAAGAGCGAGTTTTGCAACGAACGAGAAAGAGTCGAGTGACTTAGTAGCCAGTGGAGGCGCGGCGAACTTCCGGGGTATCGACCTTGTTGCCGGTTGAGGACTCACTCACGACGGAGATGTCCTCGGCACCAGTGCGCTCCATGATGTGCTTGGCCCTATCGATCTCTTCGGAAGAGTCGCAATGCACGGAAAGCAGGATGCCGCCCTTCTGCAAACGCCCTTCGTAGCGCTTGGCTTCGTATTCAGGAAGGCCGAGTCCAATGAGAGCGCCCGAGAAACCACCAACAGCGCCGCCCACTCCGATACCGGCAAGCGCGGCCATGATAGGTCCTGCGGCGATGAAAGGGCCGAGTCCCGGGATCGCGAGCGCTCCGATACCAACCAGCCAGCCGAGCGCGCCGCCGATCACCGCGCCAGAACCAGCGCCAACGGTGGCTCCTTCCGGGGCCTTGGTTTCCTTTTGCGTGACAAGCTCCTTGGAGCCGAGATTTTCCGGCAGAAGCAGAGAGATGCCCGTGTTCGGGAAGCCTTCGTCGCGGAAAGCGGCAATGCCACTTTCCGTGGCGGCCCGCGTCGAATAGATACCGAGAACCGATTTCTTGGTTGCCATAGATTGATCTCCTTTATTTGCGAAAGCCCAACTTGAATCGCAACACCCGGCCAACACGGAAAAGCGCGCCAAAAGACGGTCTCCGCTTGTGTCCGGCTTCGAGCATGCGCCACAGGAATTGCGCGGCCAATACAGCCAGCGCTGCAGTTGCATTAGGACAAAGCTTGAGATTGCAGCGCAGCATCGGTCTCCGTGGGTTTCGCTGCGCGCATGCGTTTTTTCTACTTGTTTGTTGTGAAGAAACTACAGGACGTCCGGGATGTTGCTGCGTGTCCCCACTCTTCTAAGCTCGCTGGCGTATTGATGAAAATCTCGGGGAGGAAACATATGAATTCAAGATTTGCTAGTCGGACATTGATGCTTGGGGCGGGAATCGCGGCGCTAAGTTTGGGCGCGGGATATGGTAATGCCCGAGCGGCAACAGCAATGCATCAGGAGCCGGACAATACCGCCAACAACAAGCAGCAAAGTACAGCCGCAGATCAACAGAAAGAAACGCCGACGGACCGGGAACTGGCGCAGAAGATCCGTCGATCCATCGTTGCCGACAATTCCCTCTCCACCTACGGGCACAACGTGAAGGTCATCGTGCGTGACGGCGTGGTGGTGCTGAAGGGCCCTGTACAGTCCGAAGATGAGAAGAAGAGTATCGGCGCCAAAGCGGAAGAAATCGCGGGCCCCGGCAAAGTGAAGAACCGTTTGACGGTCAAGTCCTGACCACAGCCGTAAGTGGCAACACCAGCTATCTTCCAAACCGGGAGAGTTTGTATCCGAAATACAGAAAATACTGTATTCAGGTTGGTGGCCTGACATGGTCAACTAGGGAAGTCTAGCGACCGACGCGAGTTCTGAAAGTGGGTCTATCATGATGACAACATCCATCCTTGGAGTGAAAGCGCCTGTGAACCCAACGCCTCCGTTTGCCGCCGGCGCGGGCAGTTTGAAAATCCTGGTGGTTGACGACCACGACATCATTCGCCGCGGGTTGAAAGACCTCCTGAACGCAACACCGGGTTGGGAGGTCTGTGCCGAGGCAAAGACCGGCAAAGAAGCGGTGGCGCTGGCCGAACAACTGAACCCGCACATCGTGGTAATGGACATCAGCATGCCAGACCTGAACGGCCTGGAAGCGGCGCGCCGGATTCACAAGGCGTTGCCCAAGGCGGGCATTCTTATTCTAACCATGCACTTTTCGGATCAACTTGTTCGGGAAGTGATTGAAGCTGGCGCTCGCGGCTATATTCTGAAGTCGGATGCGGACCGCGACCTGGTCACGGCGGTGGATTCGATCGCGAACCGCCGTACGTTTTTCACTTCGCGCGCTTCGGAAATGCTGCTCGGCGGCCATGCGCTGCACACAGCCAACGCGGAACCCAAACTTCCCCTGCGCAGCCGGTTGACCCCGCGCGAGCGCGAAATCGTGCAATTACTGGCGGAGGGGAAAAGCAGCAAAGAGGTGGCTGTCGCATTAGAAATCAGCGTTAAAACGGCGGAGACTCATCGTGCCAACATCATGCGCAAGCTAGAAATTCACTCCGTCAGCGAACTAGTGCGATATGCTATCAAGAACCAAATCATTGAAGCTTGAGCGCCCCAAAACAAACAAAAGCTCAAGTCAACCTCAACCGAGAGAAGCAGCCTGGCCACAAAGTTGGCTTGCGTTGAGTTCTGGGAGGCTTAACGACGGTTCTCTCTCGAGCACCGGGTGCCCCACTCATGCCACGCGTTTTGATTGTTGACGACCATGCCTTTGTACGCCGGGGCGTGCAGACGATTTTGGAATCGTTTCCCGAGTGGGAATTATGTGGTCAAGCGGGAAACGGGATTGAAGCGCTCCGCCTTATCGAACAACTGAATCCGGATGTTGTGCTCTTGGACGTCTCCATGCCAGAGATGGACGGGATCGAAGCCACGCGCATCGTGCGCGGCACCAATCCTCGGATCAAAGTCGTGTTGTTGACACTTCACGAGTCCACGGAAGTTCTACGCAGGGGCTTCCGGGCCGGCGCAAACGGCTATCTCCTCAAGGCCGATGCCGAAGAGGAATTGATCAAGGCATTGCGCGTGGTGATTGGTGACGGCAGCTACGTCAGCCCAAAAATCGATCCCCAGGCTGTCGAGCAGGTGATTAAAGATATCCAGCAGCGACGCTGAGAAGACACTCAAAGCCGTCCGGAGCTCGAACATGGGAAGTCTCTTATCGTCGAGCTTCCCAAAATCTTCGAAGGAGGCAATTTCTTCCAACGTTCGCGTTTACCCGTGATATAGAGAGGACAGGTCAGACTTCCTTCTTCCGCCCTCGTGAAAGGATGCTGTGTCTAACCCCGACGCCTTGCTGGTACCCGCGTTTCGTCTGTCTATTATGCGTTGGGGCTCACTCATTTTGACCTTCTTTCTTCTGGGCGTCACGGGCGTCATCGGTTACGTCACCGTGCAGCGCGTCCAAGCCAGCCGCGAACTGGTTTTGCACTCCTATCAGGTGCGAGGTCTGTTGAAAGACCTGCGTGCTGACATCGGCGAAAGCCACGCCAATTTTGATCTCTACCAACTCTCCCGAAATCCCGACGAAGCCGCTCAATTAGAAATGCAAGCCCAAGAGCAGCTGCGCGTCCTCGACAAACTGACGGAACAGACCAGGGACAACTCCACCCAACAGGAGCGTTTGAGCGCGTTCCGGCCGATCCTGCAGCAGGATTTCACGCAGCTTCGCGCCTGCGTCGCGGGTGCCAAATGCCTGGCGCCTGGCACCTCCACCAAGCATGATTCCATGGCCGAAATTTCCGGTCGCCGCAACGTGATGTACTCCATGCTGCGCGCCATGGAGAGCACCGAGGACGACCTCGTGGTGACCCGTCTCAAGAATTGGGATCGCCTGTTCATCCGCATGGTTGCAACCTCTGTGGGCTCGTTCGCCCTCTCCCTGGTGCTGCTGATCTATAACCTTCGCCTGTTGCTGGATGAGATCGAACAACGTAGGAAACAGGAGCTGATCGAAAAGAAAAACGCAGAGTCTTACCGCATGCTGAGCGCCCGCATCCTGGAACTACAGGACATGGAACGCCGCAAAATTGCCCGAGAACTACACGATAGTGTCGGGCAATACTTGGCCGCGCTGAAAATCAACATCGGGCGCTTGCAACACCGCGACGCGGGAATCACAACGCTGCTGCAGCCGCGCGTCTCAGAGTCGCTCGATCTGGCCGACCGCGCCATTCAGGAAATTCGCACCATATCCCATCTCCTTCATCCGCCACTCCTTGATGAACTGGGATTTCATTCTGCGGCGAACTGGTACGCAGAGGGGTTCGCGCAGCGCAGCGGCATTAAAGTCGAGCTAAAACTGACGGATGTCGTCAGGCGTCTTCCTAAGGAGATTGAGCTAGCACTGTTCCGTGTGCTGCAGGAATCGCTGACCAACGTGCACCGCCATGCCAAAGCCACCCGAGTCGAGATCGAAGTGCTTTGCACCGACGACGAAGTGATCCTTAAGTTGCACGACGACGGCAAGGGGATACCCCGCCGAATTATGGATGGCTTCCGAGCAGGGGAGGCTGGCGGCATCGGCCTGGCAGGAATGCGTGAACGGCTGGCCGAATTGGGAGGCACTTTGAAAGTGGAGTCCGGCCCACCCGGCACGTGCATCACTGCCACTCTTCCCACACGAGAGTGTGATCCGAAGGATCCTCCCGCTGAGAAGGTGACGGTTGAGCCGGCTTAAAGCTCTACTCCTGTATTAATTCTCGGTTTGGCTGGGTGAAGGTCAGCCTTTACGCTGCTTCTCTGATCAATTTAGTCGAATTGAAGTCTTTTGAATTGCAATACCACCTGTCCGCTCAGGGCGTTGAAGATGAAATATTCTGCGGGCGCGCTTTCAGTGAGTTGTGTCAATTGTCTTCTGGCGTCTTCTAAGGATTCCACTGCCGTGATCCACACCGGCTGACCGTCGGGTAGTCGCCTGAAGATGTCGAATTTTGCGCTCACGAATCCCCCTTTGCTGATATATATTCGTTAGCCTGTGAATATATGCACCCGATAAGGCAAGGAATTTGCCACTCTCGAACCAAATCTCAAGCGTTTGAAATGTAACAACTTAGCCAAATTCGGACAGGTTGGGAGGCGAGAAGGATCGGAATTAGTGGCCCTTGTGCGCAAAATAGGATGAACTATGTGAACCCTGATCGCAACTCCGCCCACCTTCCAACAAACCGCTGAACCGTTGAACGTTAGGGCAACGGACCCCTCGGCGGTTGCTGGAATTCATACAATTGCGTTCCATACTGCCCCACCTCGCTATGTGCTTGAAAAATCAAAGCCGTTCATGTGTGGGTTTCATTTTGCCACGGCGGGCTGATGCAGTTTCTCCGCGAGGGCCGCCACGTGGCCAACGTGGTTGATGGCAAGGTGAATTTTTACGTTGGGCGGGGCGGGACGAATCGCTGAGCCGTAATCCGACCCGCGATGATTCGTCGAACTATTTCAGCATCGCGTACCCGCTTTGGTAGCGATGA
>Ga0306920_100008190_pt1 | contig 13856 bp, 14 predicted proteins | sample flu12Cox44000170_FD_204666 | JGI IMG/M metagenome (GOLD analysis project Ga0306920, IMG submission 204666) | Lab enrichment of tropical soil microbial communities from Luquillo Experimental Forest, Puerto Rico - flux4day.12C.oxic.44.000.170 (v2)... | ecosystem: Environmental > Terrestrial >...
GGAAGAGAAGGACATACGACATGGAACGCGTCGGCGGCGTCTCCGCCATGCGCGGTCGGATTGGCAAGCGGCTCTATGACCTTCTGGAATTCGACGATCGAGCCGGGCCATCCATGAGTCATCACCAGCGGCAGCGCGTCAGAATGGGGTGAGCGCACGTGTATGAAATGCATGTCGAGTCCGTCAATGGTGGTTTTGAACTGCGTGAAGCGGTTGAGCCGCGCCTCTCGTTCGCGCCAGTTGTATTTCTCAAGCCAGTAAGCGCAGACCTCTTGCGCGTAGCTAAGCGGCAATCCCTGCGACCAGTCGTCGACGCACTCGCGCTCGGGCCATCGGGTCGCTCGCAGACGGCGCTTCAAATCGTCGAGTTGGTCGTCGGTCGCAGCGATCCGAAAGGGTTCAATGCTGGTAGTCATAGATAGACCTCGCAAAGGGGACGGTTCTCTATTCCTAATGTCTTGGTCTCGATGACCCGCGCAACTGGGCGGCGGCGCGGGCTGCGAAGCAGCGCCGCTGGCTACTGTGCTACTGAGCCGACTCCATGGCGTTCATCAGCGCCTGCGCCATCTTAGCACCGTCGTAGCTGAATCTTTTCTCGACCGCAACAGACAACACCACGCGATCAGGTGAAGAGAGTAACTTAAGCATGCTCTGCCGCGCGTTTTGGTTATCTGGAAAAGCCATATGCGCGAGCTGGTCGAAAAACCACTGCTTGGTCGGAGCATCCTCGTGGATTCGGCAGCGGCCCTTTATCGTGACTGCGAGGCTCGTATTACCCGGACCCTGTCCACTGACAATGACGCAAACGCGGCTCTCGCGTCTGACTGCGGCAACTCGTGGCCTTCGGCCACCACAAGTCATCCAGATTTTGCCGTCCCTCCATAAATAGGTCATCATCGTGCCGACCGGCCATCCGTCCCGGGTACTCCAGATTAGGGCACATTCGTGTTGTCCGGTCAGCAGCGTTTCCTGATCCGCTGGGTCCAGCGGAAATTGTGGGTTGTCCAGTAGACTCATTTGTGCAACCTCGAATTGGGCTTTCCTCCATATATTCCCGGGATTAGCAAGAAACGGTCTGCGCCGCAGCCGATGCTGCTCCGTTCTGCCGACTGCTTAGTGCGACCAATTGTCCTATCTAGTCGTTTCAGGGTCGGCGGAATCGACATCCAGCCTCACGATTGAGTGAAATTCCTGCGACGGCCTCTCAGAGCTTTGGCCCAAATGATGAGGAGCCCATATGCCTACCGGGCGGTCGATCGCGGCTTCGCGGACAATTTCCTTGCCGTCTCGCCGACATATGGCCGCTTCCTCTACGCGATCACGCGCGCGAAAGTGGCACGCCGATTAACACGTGCACCATTAGTAGTTGAGGGACAATACTACTGAGCCTCGCACCTGATGAAACGATTGGATAGTGCCACAACCCCCAAAGTGCGGAGGCGGAGATTGCGCTGACAATTCCCCGAGGTTCCTCGGGCCGATGTAGGTGCGCGTCCAGAAGACCTCGAAAAGAGACTTCCTCGATTATGAAAACCGCAGGGAAGTAGGGAAGAAATGAACCTACGCCTGTTTGTATTCGACTCGTGGGAGCAAGGGCGTCGCCACGATGGGCGATGAAGGCGAACAGCACCAAAAGCACTCCGACCACCTCGCCTGTACTGAGACACCAAAACAAAGGGCGGCGAGCTTCTGACAACGATCATATCTTCGACTGCCCGCCTCCCTTGCAGGCGGACACACACCTGGCTCTTTTGGCAACAGAAAGCCGGTCCCCAAAAGCGCCCGGATTGAGGCGGGATTCCCGGGCCCTGGAGAACTTACAGAATCTTTTTTGCTAAGACGATTTTTCTCCAGAGAATCCAGATGCGCGGCAAATCGCGGAAAGAGCGCGAAATGAAGGGTATCGAGGGTTCAAATCCGCCCCGCTCCAGCAGCCAGTCAGTGAACTCCGGATCCCCTCACTCCGGTCGCCATGACAGGTCGATCGGCTAACGCAATATCACACAAATCCCGGGCTGGCCGAAACTCTGGTTACGCGCAGCCTCGATACCATGCTTTGGATGCGCGGCCGGGGCGTGCGCTTTGCGCCGATTTATGGACGGCAGGCATTCAAGGTGGAAGGACGTTTCAAGTTTTGGGGCGGCTTGACCGTTGAGGCCTGGGGCGTTGGCCCGGGCTTGGTCGATTCGCTCTATGCCATCGCGTCGCGCAACGGGATTGTTTATGAACTCAGCGGTTTGGGGGAATTGCGATGCAGATTAGAACTCGTCCACTTGAAGAGCACGATACCGCTGAAGCCGACCGGATCATGCGCCTTGCCTTCCGCACCTTTCTCGGTCTGGCTGATCCGATGGCAATGTTCGGCGATAGTGACATCGCTCACACGTGTTTTCGGGCTGCCCCTGACTCGGCTTTGGCGGCGGAAGCCGACACTAAGCTGGTGGGTTCGAATTTTGTGACCAACTGGGGGAGCTTCGGATTTTTCGGCCCGCTCTCCGTAGAGCCGCGGTTATGGAATCAGGGAGTGGCGTAGCGCCTAGCGCTTGGGCTTGTGCGGCCCCTTTGCGAACTGGAGCGTGCCTCCTTAGCCGGGCCGTTCTTCGCTGCGCCCATCATCGCGCGGGGATGGCCGGAAGGCGAGCTGCGGGGAAGCATCCTGTCGCGGGATCCGATTCGCCGGGTCTATTGCTCGGCGAAAGCGATGGTAGTGGAAACCCGTCAGCGGCGCGCTCTCATCGGCGGCGCTCCGCGGTGGTGGGAGTAAATGATTCGCTTGCCGGGTTGGGGTCCACCGCCTCTACCGCTCCCCCCAACGGTCACTGACTGGCGCACGCCGCCGTCCCTCAACCCGGTTGTTATTCGGCCGCCGCAACAACGCGGGGAAGAACGGTTTCTCGAGCGCTACTTCCAGACGCGATATGCAGACTACCGGTCCAGCGTCCACCGCTGCTCTGAGGCTGGTGCAGTTGCAACTATGTTGAGCGATGCCGCCACCAAACGATTGTGGCTCGTCGGTGACATGATGGTACCTCACGAGGTTAACGATCTATCTGGGACTCAAGTACCGTAAGTCCCTCCTGAATCGACATGACCTTGCATTCGGCAGGAAAGCTGACGCGGACTATGTCACCCAGCGTCAGGTCAGAATCGCCGCTAGCGCGAGCAGTATGCGAGCATTTTCAAGGGTTGATTTTTCGCAAACTCAATTCACTCACAAATTCTGAGCATAATACGGGGCTGACGAACATCGCACTGAACCGGGTAGGATCACTGATTCCTCTTTGTAATGTGCAGTTCGGGCGGCGCAGCGTCAGTGGCTGGCCTTATGCAGCGGGCCAAAATCATGGTGGAGCCGAAGGCGCCCAGTTTCGTGGAATAACCGTCTCGGTCGAAAACGATAGGTAGCATACAGCAGTTGGATCTTCGAGGTCTCGAAGGAGTTATGTGGACAGTGTCGTCCCGGACACACGGGGATACTTTGACATCAGATTCTGCTCGGACGTAGATTAAACACCAAACATGCCTGAATTCCTGCCGGCGGCTTTTCAGCACGGAGTACAACCATGAAGGCGGCAGAGGTGAATGCGCGCAATACCCCGGTGTGGTTATGGCATGATGGTTGGTGGCCCGCGGTGGTGGTGGAGCCGTACTCGGGAACAGACGAAACCATCCTGGTTGTTCGATTGGCGCATGGTGTTTCAGTGCCCGCATTGATCGCAGAGCTCGAGCCCCGTGACCCGGCGCTCCTCGAGACTGATAGGCCTGCAGACAGACGACGTGGCGCGAGAGTCCACACCTAGGCACTGGAGCATGTCCTCCGGAATCTTCCTACAGTGCCAGCGGCGGGGACGAAAGCAATAGTGCCAGCGTTCGACGGAGCGCGAGTTGCTCGCAAACCGGCTGACGGCAGGGATATTGATCGTCGCCGCGGCCCCAGTGCCATTCGAAGGGAGCTCGCTCGATACCTCCATCTCGACGTTGGCGACCAGCGTCGCATTGCGTCGGCTGCTGAAGCGATAGCTCCTGGTGGGGAGAAAAGTGAAAACAACGCGTGGGAGCGCGAAGCAGGCTAGGTATAGTGTCCTGGTCAGACGTTCGGCAAGGAAGCAGGTTTCATTAATCAGCCCGCGACCGGACAGAATGACGACACCTCGTCTTAAGATTTCGACGGAAAAGGAGAAATAGACTTCCGGGTTGTAAATCAGGGACGGCATGCATGTCGGCCGCCAACCTCGACGATTTGCTCGGGCGGGATTTCATTCTCCTCGAGCGCGACAACTTCATGTCGCGGCTGAGGATCGAGAGAAATGCGGCCGTGTGGCTCAGCGGCCGCCCTGTATCCTAACAAAGGAGCAGCCGCAAGCCGGAAAATTGCGGTTGGGATCCAAGATACGGCGCGCAAGGTTGCTCCCCTGTCCCAGCAGTCAGCCCATCTGCGTGCGCCGAGGGATCTGCTGCCCACTTGCGCTGAGTGCCGATAAACGCCAAGCAGAAGAGCCCGCTACCGACAGGCGGGAGACTCTCTCCCCCATCTGGGCAGCGATTGACCACGCAATGACCCCACCCGACCCTGGCCAACGAGCGCGAGAGGGCGGTAGAGATCGCAATCAACGAGCGAACCAGTGTACCGCTCGCGAATAGCCAGTACGAGTGACGTTTCCTGTCCCTGTCCCGGTCATACCGACCTGGTGGAGCCAATCGCCCACCGTCTGCGACACAGACGAGCATCGATCCGCGTGATCTTCGGTATTGTCGTAGTAGGGTCATGGGCAACTATGATCCCCAGTCCGACAACACAACGACTCCGCGATCCTAGATAATAGCACTTTAGCAACAGGAACCCCCTTCTCAAATCCGCCTGAGGCATACCCATTAGCTCTTGGTAAATGCTTATTAATTAGGTATATCGCCTGTTTGTGCCTTTTTACCTTTGTAAGCTAATATGAGGAACGGCCGAGGAAACTTTCCAGGTGGCAGATCTGCGCGCGTTGCGCCTGGCTGCTGGAGCGGACTGGAATTGAACCGCCGAGCCCCGTCGATTTCACCCGAATGCAGCCTCCTCTTAATCCGTCAGGCAATTAACTGTTCGCGCTTCTTAGAGCGGACGCCCGATAAGCTTAACGATAGACTGCGCTCCGAAGGTCGGCTGCCTGAGAAGCAAGCGCAGGAATCGAACAACGCAGGATCGCTCGAGGCCAGAACCCGGCGACTGAGAAAATCGGTTGGTCCGGGTCTTCGGAGCTATTCGCACAAGGATGATGTCCGCAACTATCAAAGTGATCATTGCACTAGGCCCAGCAACTCTCACGAGAACTGGACGTGACCTCTCGGTTTATAGAGCTCATCCTCCGACTGCAGTTCGAGACCTCTTCAACGAGCGATTAACCGAGCGGATGATGTCTGCCCTGGGCTATCGTGGCCTCAACAACGAGGCTTGGGTGATACCCATTATGTTCGGCGACTACTTTGATTTCAGGCGTGGATCGTCAGATGCGATGCAATCCGCACGCTGCCACGCTTCCGACACGGCGACGATGTTGCCGTTGGCATCCTGATCGGGATGCTCGCGCGCGAATTTGAGGCGGACCGGCGCCTCGTTCCTCAGATGTTGCTTCTCTTTCTCGCAGCTGGTTTGCGACTCGAACCTAGCCCAAATATCCCACTTGTTGAGAGGCGCACTGAGGTCGTTGAACGAGCGATGATACGCTCCCATCGGACTGAAGACCGGCGGAATGAGTAGATACCAGCCAATTTAGGCTGAGTGCGAGGGCGTGGCTGGGCTTCATCTGGTATCTTCCCGTGACTGCGGGTCCTATCCAAATCATGGATCGCAGCAACGGGTAGATGGAAATATGCTTGAGCCCAGTTCACGGGAGGCCAGTTCATGTCGGTATTCTGGCAATCTTCGAAGCGATCTGGCAGTGGTCCGACGAGCTCTGCGATCTGAACTGCGAGATGCCAGGCGGCCCGAATAGGCCTCGATAGCTAAGGTGTTTGCAAGCGAGTCGGCGGAGCAAATAGCGCCATCCAGATCCACGATGGCAAAGGCTATCTCACGGACTATTCAGTCACGCGCTTTCCGCCGAAATCGAAAACTTCGACGCCATCGCCGGCGGCCAGCTCAGTCGGCTGCTTTTTGGCGATCGCTTGCGAGAAAATCCATGGATTCCCATCCCGGACGGGTCCGTCACGATCCCGTTTGAGAATAACGCGGCCGACGATATGCACACGGCTGTTGTAGCCGATCGCGCGCTTTGGTCGTAAGCGGTGCTTGGTTGAGTCGCGTTCCGGGGTAAACTTGTAATGTGCATCACTGTTCACATTGCGGATTTGATAATCCCGACGGGATGAAGTTCTGCGGCAATTGCGGCGCTGCGCTGTCGAACCGATGTTCACAATGCGGCTCGGAAAATCCAGCGCCGTTCAAGTTCTGCGGACAATGCGGTGCTTCGCTTGGGCCGAGGACGCCGGTTGCCCATTCATCGGCTGAGGTGCGAATCTCACCCGAACCCGTACACCGCATAACGCCGGAACAAGTAGCAGCGGCACCTAATGAAGAGCGAAAAACGGTTACCGCGCTGTTTGCTGATATCAAAGGGTCGATGGAGCTGATGGAAGAGCTCGATCCTGAAGAGGCTCGCGCGCTGGTCGACCCTGCCCTGCATCTGATGATCGAGTCGGCGAATCATTATGGCGGCTACATAGTTCAATCCACCGGCGATGGCATCTTCGCTTTGTTCGGGGCGCCGGTCGCCCACGAGGATCATGCACATCGTGCCTTGTATACGGCGCTGCGGATGCAGCACGATATGCGCAAATATTCGGGCAGTTTGCGTGAAGCCGGGAATCCTCCGCTCGAAATTCGAATTGGGGTCAATAGCGGCGAGGTCGTGGTGCGCTCGATCCGGACCGCCGGCCGCATTGAGTACACGCCAATCGGCCATTCGATGAATCTGGCAGCGCGGATGCAGACTCTGGCGCCAACCGGCTCAATAGCAATTACCGAAAGCACGCAAAAGCTTGCCGCAGGCTACTTTGAATTCAGACCGCTGGGGCCCACGCGAGTCAGAGGCCTGAGCGAGCCGATAAATGTTTACGAATTGGTTGGACTCGGCGAGCTGCGCACCCGCCTGCAGATTTCGGCGGAGCGAGGATTATCGCGATTCGTCGGCCGCGAGCAGGAATTGGAGCAGCTGCACCGAGCGTGCGCACTGGCCCAGAACCGCCGAGGCCAGATTGTCGCGGCCGTTGCCGAAGCCGGAGTTGGCAAATCACGGCTGTTTCATGAATTCAAATTGCGCTCCCAGAACGAACCCTTCGTGATGGAGGCTTTTTCATTTTCCCATGGACGCGCCTCACCCTATCTGCCGGTCATTGGTCTGTTGAAGGACTATTTCCGCATTGGTGACCGCGACGATGAGCGCACGCAACGCGAGAAGGTCACCGGACGAGTGCTGGCGCTCGACCGCGCGCTCGAAGAAACGATGCCGTACCTGTTCGCACTACTGGGTATCCAGGACGCGGGAAGCCCTCTCGACGAAATGGATTCCACCGTCAGACGGCGGCGTACCCGCGAGGCGATCAAGAGCCTGATCCATCGCGAAAGCCTTGATCACACGCTGCTGCTGATCTTCGAAGATTTGCACTGGGTCGATACCGAGACCCAGGCATTGCTGGACCTGCTTGCCGACAGCATCGGCACGGCTCCAATTCTCATGATGGTCAACTACCGTCCGCAATACGAGCATCGCTGGAGTAACAAGACTTACTACACGCAACTGCGGCTCGATCCGCTCGGCAACCAGAACACATCCGAAATGCTTTCGGAGCTGGTGGGCAATGGTGGCGAGCTACAGGGCGTCAAGGACCTGATCGCGGCGAGGACCGAGGGTAACCCGTTTTTCATGGAGGAGATGGTACGCGCTCTGTTCGAGCAGGGAGTACTGACGCGCAATGGTGTCGTGAAAATAGCCAGAGCCTTGGCCTCGATTCAGATTCCGCCCACCGTGCAGGGCATTCTGGCCGCACGCATCGACCAGCTGCCGCCGCCGGACAAGGAATTGCTGCAAACTTTGGCCGTTATCGGCAAGGAATTTCCCTTCGGGCTGGTACGGGGCGTGCTCGAGCAAACCGAACACGAACTCACGCAGGGCCTGGCCCATCTACAGCTGGGCGAATTCATTTATGAAAGACCGGCCTTTCCCGAAAGCGAATATACGTTCAATCATGCGCTGACACAGGAGGTTGCCTACAATTCCGTGTTACTCGAACGCCGCCGCGAACTTCATGAGCGGACCGCGCTCGCTCTGGAGGAACTTTTCGCCGGCAAGCTTGACGAGCAGGTCGATGCTCTCGCCCACCACTACAGCCGCAGCGGTAATGCTGCCAAAGCGGTCGGGTTTCTGCGGCGGGCTGCCGAGCAGGCGCGGGCGCGTTCCGCTTACGATGACGCGATACGTTATGCTGACGAGGCGCTTAGACTGCTGGCTGAGCTGCCCGAATCGACGGAACGAGACCGCGATGAGATCGCGCTTCAGAGCATCCGTGGCCTCTTGCTGGCGGCCACTCGCGGTTTTGCTACCCCTGAGATCGGCCAATGCCTGAGCCGGGGAGTCGAGCTATGCAAGCGCATCGGTGAAGGCCCGGAAATGTACGGCGTCATGTTCGGATTGTGGAAGTTCAACCACGCCCGCAATCGGCTTCCCGATGCGATGAAGATGGCGGAGAAACTGCTCAATCTGGCCGGGCTGATGAACACCGAGTTGGCGCTGGCCGCTGCCCATACCGCCTTCGGCGCGACTTGTCTGTGGCGCGGCGAGTTCAGTACTGCCCATGAACATCTCGAACAGGCCAACGCCGTCTACGATCAGGACATTGAGCGCTATCTGCCGATGTATAACGCCAGTGTGGTGCCGTCGCGTGCGCAATTGTCGTGGGCCCTCTGGACGATCGGTCTGCCAGACCAGGCCTACGCGCGCGCCGAGGAGGCGGTCACGTTCGCCACCCGGATACGCAATCCTTACAGCATGGTTTTTGCCCTGATGCACGCTATCGCGCTCGCTCATCTGCGCGGCGACTACAGTATTATCCGGGCCCGCGCCGAAACCTTGATGCAAATAGCGCGGGAGCAGGGCTTCCCCTATTGGTCGGCGGTCGCCTCGATGGTCATCGGCCGCACGCTAGTCGGCGAGGGAAATCATGACGCCGGCATACTTCAAATGCGCGATGCCATGGCGAGTCTCCGCGAAACCGGCGGCGAGCTGATCTACAATTACGCCCTCAGCCTGCTGGCCGAGTCCTACCTTGATGCACGACAGCCCGAACCGGGACTTGTGGCGATCGCAGAGGCATTCGAGGGCATCGAGTCCAGCGGTCAACATATGTACGAAGCAGAGCTGTGGCGGCTGCGCGGTGAACTGCTGCTCCTGCCTAAGGCGACACAGCCGGAAGCGAAGCAATGTTTTCATCGCGCCATGGAGGTGGCACATGGCCAGCGGGCCCTCTCATGGGAGCTGCGCGCCGCCACCAGCCTCGCGAGGTTGCTGCGCGCTCAAAACCAGCCGGCCGAAGCGAAGTCGAGTCTGACGCCAATACTCGTGAGCTTCACCGAAGGCTTCGGCACCGCCGACCTCAAGGAGGCGAAAGCTCTCCTGGACGAGTTGAGTCAATAGAGCCTCGCCGTAGCGTTTTCCGGAAAAGGCAAATATTCTGCGCACACATCAGCCACCGCGCTGCGCTCATCGCGACGCGGCCGGGGGGTGCTCGGTTTTGCGGTCGCGACCACTTGGTGGCGTTGCCTTATAGCCGGTCCTTTCTTTTCGTGCGGTAAGGCTTTCCGACCTCGCCACATGATGACCAGGTTGATGCGCTCAGCATGTGTTTGAACTATCTGCTCTTACATCATTTCCAGCGACCGATTTTGACGCTGGCGCCTTCGACCAGTTGGTTGAACCATCGCGATCCGCAGTCATCGAGTCGGCTCTGGTCCGGCCAAGCCTTGGGATGATCAAGAAGATGGAATTTTAGGCGGCGGCGACAGCGCCATCCAGTTCGTGCGGTCGGCGCGGTCGAAGTGGGATGCGTTCTGATGATGAAAGTCCCTTGGTACTTTCAAGAGTTTGGTCAAACGTCTCCGCCCTTTAAAACCTAAGTCCTAAGGCTGTTCCCTCCGAGGACCCTTGGTGGCGCTTGAAAATTGCCCGCCGCCCCACATCGCGACGTTGACAAAAGGGAGTACTCTCTCAGCCATGATCCTCATCCTATTCCTATGCTTTCATTCGGCGTCGAATTTCTACCGCGTAAGGGTGCCTACGCGATAGGCTATATACTTGGCGAATTTCGGATCGCGCCGGTAGCCAAGGTCGTGCAAAGAAAAGCATCAAGGCACAACGCTCCACTGAAAAAGGCAATGCACTATCAGCCACCCGAGACAAACTTGACGGAATTTTGGAAGAGTTAGGGCTTCACACCAGTAACGACGCTCCAATACCCAATGGTTGGCGTCGCCTCGATCTTCCGAAAACCTGCACTCTTTAGCATCGCCGATAAGTCGAGCTTCGAATATTGCTGCCCTGGCATCGCGATCAGCATGTCTACGTTGAACGCAGCGACCGGAAAGGGACCGGTCCGTTTGTCGTTGAAGAGCATCTCGTGAATCACGATCCGACCGCCTGAGGGTAGGTTCTCGAAGCTCTTGCGCGCAAGGAACTGACACCGTTCGGGCGGCCAGTCGTGGAAGATCATTCCGTAGAAATGAAGGTCGGCCTCGGGGTACGGATCGCTGAAGAAATCAGCGGCGTGGGTGGAGAGGCGCTCAGCGACACCGTACTTTTCGGCAAACTCGCGAGCCATGGCGCAAATCGGCGCCTGGTCCAGCACGATCGCTTTCAGCTTCCGGCGAATTGTAAGTGCACCGATCGAATGAGCGCCCGACCCTCCGCCCACATCGAGGATGATTCTATTTCCAGAGAGGTCCAGCTTGCGCGGCCAGATCATCGCCGGTCCGATGCTCGCGCTATGCATCGCGCGCGTGAAGTAAGCTGAGTGCTCGGCATGCCAAGAGGCAAATACACCCGCGGGATCGGAGAAGACTCCCTGCGGCTTGTCGCTCAGCACCGCGTCGCGCAAAGAATCGGGTGACCAGACGGAGTAGATCAGCCGCCACGCGTCGAACTTCCAACCGAAGTAGGTAGGACTAGACGGAAGCATATAGTCTTCGCCGAGCGCAGTTAGTGAGAATCGATCACCACGAAGCTGAACCAGTCCGATAGATGTACACACGGCCATCAGCGCTTCTGCGGGCCGACGTGCGATCCCTTTTGCAGCCGCGATTTCGTCCAATGCCAGGGGCTTCTCCGACAGCAACTCGAACAACTTAAGTTCATGCGCGACGAACACCGCGGGATAACCCCAAACACCAAAAAGCACATCCCAGAGAGGTCGATCATCGACCCGAGGCGCGCGTAGCTTCGGCTCTCGTCGCGACATAATGGAAGCCTCCCCCGAAAGAAGTACACCCTTGGATGCTCACGACTCTGTTGATGAATCGAAGGTTCGATGTTCACCGAGTCTCTATCGCGTCCATCGGACCGCCCGTCTTCAGCCCAAAAAGAACCCTATAGACCGGCACCCGTCATGAACGCAACGTATAGTAGGGTACCAAGCAAATTCGGTCGGGTCGCCTCAGGGGCCCCCGCGTGCACCTGCGAGGAATGGCGATCAGGCCGCGAAGGCTAAGCTTCGCGGCTGGCCGCGCAAAACTAACTGAAGGCCGATCGCCTAGCAATCATGTGCGCAGCAGAGTTGGACACATATCGCCCTGACATCTTAAGTAGCCGACACTGCCGCGCCCGCGACAGGCGGAAGAAAAAGGCGGCAGGATGAATGGCCGGCGATGTTTGGCAACGCTAAGGGGTCATCGCAGAATCTTCCCCAAATGCTACACTAAGCCCGTTTCGGTGGGCGCAACAATCGAATGACTGAAGTGCGGCTAATGGAAAGTCGCTTGGCTATTGCCCGTTTGCTCAGTCCCCGCTTGCGCAGCCGCCGCATTTCTGGAACTAGCCTGGCGGCTGTTTGGGGCCGTCCATGCGGCTTGCCCTCGCTTCTCGCCTGAGCGATCCCGGCCTTTACCCGATCCCGTAATATATCCCGTTCGAATTCCGCAAAGACGGCCAGCATGCCAGCGAGAGCGCGGCCGCTGGGCGTGGTCAGGTCGAGCGCTTCTGACAGCGACACAAATCCCACATCAAGCGCATTCAGTTCCTGCAATGTGTTAACCAAGTCGACGAGCGATCGCCCCCAAACGATCCAGCCGCCAGAGGACGAGATCGATCTGACGCCGCCGCGCGGCTGCTATGAGAGCTTCGCGTTTCGGGCGCGCCGTTGCTCCCGAACCTATGTCCTTAACCTCGACCACAACCGCCCACTTCCTTTTTCTGGCGTAATCGCGCATGGCCGTGAGCTGCATCGGAAGCGTTTGCTGGTCATGCGTGGAGACGCGGGCATAGAGCCCGGCCCGAAGCTCTTTTCCTCTCTGTCCAAAAACCCCCTTCGGGGCGGGGCTCGAAATACGGGGTTTTTTCTGGCTTTCACGCATGGGTTTCGCTATGTCCAAAAACTTTAGTTTCTTTACATGGCACTTCAAGAACATATTGCGTCTCGTTCCAACTAGGAAGAAGCACGAAATTCTCTCGCCTCAATCCCGCGCTGCACTATTTGATCCGCCGACCGATCCGGCATCGATCGTTCGGCACTATACGCTCTCGCCTGAAGACCTTGCGTTAATTCGGCAGCCGGTCACTCGAACGCGAAAACGACCGGCCTCTATGACGGCACAATGATGATATCAGCGTCGGCGAAGTCGAGCGGATTGGGATTTGAGGGCTTTCGTAAGGAAGCGGCTTAAATCAGCAAGCATGGTATATGACGATTGAGGTCTTCCACAAAGCCACCACCTACGCTGATGAAAGCATTCGTACTGACCGTAGGAGTCAGCAATGGCTTTGCTGCGTCGCTGCTTACATTGCGTCTTTTGATTCTTGGATTGAGGCCGAAAGCGAGTGGCAAGCGGTGTTGGATTCTTTTGGGGTGTCCGAATGCCATCTGACTGATTTTCTGGCACGGCAAAAGGAGTTCAAGAACGACTGGTCAGACGCAAAGCGGAATTTATTCATGGAACGTTTTTGTACGGTCGAGAATCCTTTATCCGATATTGCTGGATTGAACCTTTTCGGGGCGATAGGCAAAAAAACCCATGACTAGGGTTGGAACGAAGGTTGCCGCTATAGGTAGGGAGCTTCGCAAGTTGAGGACCCGCTCGCGGAGGGATTAGATATCACCGCGCCGTCATAACCCCGAGGCAGACCATGGCTTACAAAATCAAAGTGAACGGAACGGACCACGTCGTGGATGTCGACGACGACACGCCGTTGCTCTGGGTTCTGCGCGACACACTCAGCCTGACCGGCACCAAGTTCGGCTGCGGCATCTCGATGTGCGGCGCCTGCACGGTGCATCTCAATGGCGCCGCGACCCGTTCCTGCATCACGCCCATCAGCAGCGTCGGCACCGCGTCAATCACAACCATCGAAGGCCTATCGCCCAGTAGCAGCCACCGTGTGCAGCGCGCCTGGATCGCGGAGGATGTGCCGCAATGCGGCTACTGCCAATCGGGCATGATCATGGCGGTGGCGGCGCTGCTCGCGCAGACCCCCAAGCCGAGCGACCGGGATATCGATTCCACGATCAGCAACATCTGCCGCTGCGGCACCTATGATCGCATCCGCCGGGCGATCCATCGCGCCGCCGCGGCATAAACCGAGGACGTCATGGCCGCTACAGTGATGCCCGTTTGC
>Ga0306920_100008192_pt1 | contig 13855 bp, 12 predicted proteins | sample flu12Cox44000170_FD_204666 | JGI IMG/M metagenome (GOLD analysis project Ga0306920, IMG submission 204666) | Lab enrichment of tropical soil microbial communities from Luquillo Experimental Forest, Puerto Rico - flux4day.12C.oxic.44.000.170 (v2)... | ecosystem: Environmental > Terrestrial >...
TGTCCCTCCCCCGCAAGCGGGGGAGGGGACGCCTGTGGCACCGGCTTTCGTAATCAGTTCATTACGCCTGACGTTACCCCTGCGAAATGAACTTGGTGTTGAGATACGCGCCGAGGCCTTCGATGCCGCCTTCGCTGCCGTGGCCGGATTCCTTCACGCCGCCGAACGGAGTCTCCGGCGTCGACACGGCAATGGAGTTGACGCCGACCATGCCGGATTCGATCGCATCCCCGATTGCGGCGGCGGTTGTGTTCGATGTCGTAAACGCATAGGCCGCAAGCCCGAATTGGAGCGAGTTTGCGCGCTGCACGACTTCATCGAAGGTCTTGAAGGTCACAATGGGAGCTATCGGGCCGAAGGGCTCCTCGGTCATGATCTTGGAATCGTCAGGCACCTCGGTGACGATGGTGGGCTCATAGAAATAGCCCTGGTTGCCGTGCCGCGTGCCGCCGGTCACCACCGTGCCGCCGCGGCCCTTGGCGTCGGCGACAAAGCTTTCCATGGCATCGATGCGGCGTGAATTGGCCATGGGGCCCATGGTGATCCCCTTTTCCAATCCGTCGCCAAGCTTGAGACCGCGGGCATAGTCGGTAAAGCGCGTGAGGAATTTTTTGTAGACGCCTTCCTGCACGTAAAATCGCGTAGGCGAGATACAGACCTGGCCGGCGTTGCGATACTTGAACGCGGCAATGGTGTCGGCGGCTTTTTCGGGATCGGCATCCGCGAACACCACCACGGGCGAGTGGCCGCCGAGCTCCATGGTCGTGCGTTTCATGCCCTTGGCTGCAAGTGCGGCGAGGTGCTTGCCGACCGGGATCGAGCCGGTGAATGAAATCTTGCGCACCGCATTTTTGGCCAGGAGATGCTCCGACACCTCCGCCGGCACTCCGAACACCAGATTGAGGACGCCGGCCGGCAAGCCGGCATCGACGAAGCAGCGCACCATCTCGACGCAGGCACCCGGCGTCTCTTCCGATGCCTTGAGAATGAGCGCGCAACCAGCCGCAAGCGCGCCTCCGATCTTGCGCGCCGGCGTGAGCACCGGAAAATTCCACGGCGTGAACGCGGCCACGATGCCGACCGGCTCCGTCACCACGAGCTGGCGGGTGCCCTTGGCGCGTCCGGGCACGATGCGCCCGTAGCTGCGGCGGCCCTCCTCGGCATACCAGTCAATGATGTCGGCCGACGTGATGACTTCGGCGCGCGCTTCGACATAGACCTTGCCCTGCTCCTGAACGAGAATTTTCGAGATCGCGTCATGACGCTCGCGCATGAGGTCGGCGGCTTTGCGCATGATCTTGGCGCGGTCATAGGCCGATGTTGCGCGCCACAGCGCAAAGCCCTTCTTAGCGGATTCCAGCGCCTCATCGAGGTCGGCCTTGCTGGCGTGGGGCAGGTGGGCGAGCGGCTTTTCGGTCGCGGGATTGAGGACGTCCTCGCCCTTGCGGTTGCCGCCGCCGTTGATCCATTTGCCGTCGATATAGAGCGCAAGATCGGTGTACATGGGCGCCTCGCTTCGTTTTCGATGTTTGCCGGGATCGACTGCCACGGAATTAGCACCTTTTCGCGCACGATTCACGCCCCCTCAGGGCCCTCGCGGCGGCACGCCCGCCGGCATGCGCCAGCACCCTGTGTCAACCGCAGGCTTGACTACGCAAGTCGAGTTTACTCGACTTGCACAATGGCTGATCGCTTGAAAGACAAAGTCGCGATTGTGGTCGGCGCGGGCTCGATCGGTCCCGGCTGGGGCAACGGCAAGGCAACCGCCGTGACATTCGCGCGCGAGGGTGCGCGCGTGTTTTGCGTCGATATCAACGCCGCAGCGACCGAAGAGACCGTCGGCATCATCCGCAGCGAAGGTGGACAGGCGCGCGCCCTTGCGGCGGATGCGACGAAGTCAGCCAGTCTGACGGGTCTGGTCGAGGAATGTCTGAAGACCTACGGCCGCATTGATGTGCTCGACAACAATGTCGGCATCGCCGTCGTGGGCGGCGTCGTCGAGGTGAGCGAGGAGGAATGGGATCGAGTCATGGCGGTCAATCTAAAGAGTTGCTTCCTCGCCATGAAGCACGTGATTCCGGTGATGGAAAAGCAGGGCGGCGGCTCGATCATCAACATCTCGTCCATCGCCGGCATTCGCTATACCGGCGTGCCCTACGCGACCTATTACGCCAGCAAGGCCGCGATGAATCATCTCACCCGCACCACGGCCGTTCAATATGCGGCGAAAGGAATCCGGGTGAACGCGATTCTGCCAGGGCTCATGGAAACGCCGATGGTGCTCAAGTCCGCCGGGCTCGCTGCAGCCTATGGCGGGGAAGACGAAGTCTGGAGGGCGCGGGCGCGGCAAGTGCCCATGGGGTTCGGCGGCACCGCCTGGGATGTGGCGAATGCCGCGCTCTTCCTCGCAAGCGATGAGAGCCGCTACGTCACCGGCCTCGAGCTCGTCGTCGACGGCGGATTGACTCTGAAATATGTTTGACGACCAAGGCGCTTCGATCGGTCACGACAACCCTAATACCGAGAAGCCTTCCTTGCGTGCCACGCCAGCGAGACGTTCATCGAGCGTAACCATCGTCAATGACGCCGGCCGCTGCTCGGCCGCCAGATAGGCCGCAGCAAGCTGGAGTGCATCGGCGGCCCGCAATGGGTGCACACGAACAAATCGTGCTGCTGTTTCCCGAATCGCATCGCTGGGATCGACTTCATGCCAATCGGACGCGAGCCGCTGCAACCGGTCAAACGCAATGATCGCCGTTTGCTCTTCGAGCAACCCCTCACGTTCGCGGCGCGCAAGAGCTGAAGCGCACTCGACTGCGGATCCCCACCACACCAGCATGACAGGATCGCTTGACGCAAGTATTTGAAGCCGCCCGCTTGATTCCTCAAGAACGAGTAAAGGTACGATCGCCGAAGAATCCCAGAATCTCACCGGCCTTGTCGCCGCTCCTCGAGAAGAGCCGCTGCAACCGAGGCGCCAGATTTGAGCTTCGGCAGCTGTTCAGAAAAAAAAGATCGCGGCAAAGCCGCGCGGCCCGCCCTTACGGTGCCCTCGCGAACAAGTCGTGCCAGTCTGCCGTCCTCGTCCGTCTCGCGGACAGCTCTCACGGCTTCAAGGCGTGCTACGGGACGTCCGCGGTCGACAATCAAGACCGGGGAGCCTGCCTTTAGACCGTCGATGAGGGCGCTCAGCCGGTTCTTCGCCTCGGTGATACTCACTTTTTTCATCAAGCTATAATAGCTGGTTACATATGGCTATTCAAGCTAGATCTCTGCAGCGGACGGCTGGAGAATCAGTTCGGAACGCCCATGACCGTCGAGATCAGATGCGGCCAGAGCTTCGAATTGCGGATCACGGCATCCGCAATCAGCAGCACGCCCAAAGTCGCGCCGATGCCATAGGTCGCCGCCATTCCGAGCAGGCCGCCAAACGAATGATGTTCAACGACGTGACGCAGCATGTGGAACTCTCCTGCGATGGAGGCGCGCCGTCGCACGCTCGCTCCACATTTAGATGGCGGGTGGGCCCCCCAGTGTGATGCGCTTCACAGAAACTCGCTTTTGTTTCTGTGTTGAATCGGGACAGTGCGCGGGCCCCGCAAGAGCTCGCAGCTGGTCAAACGGCAGAATAACGAGCTATTCCTTTGGAGGGCGGCTGGTGGACTGCAGCAGATTGCGCGCCGCGGCATCCCGCCGCTCAATGAGCGCAGTGAACTGAAGCTGGCGAACCTGCCGCTCCTCCGGAGTTTGCGGACGGCCCGCGGTAATCAGGCGGTCCATTTCCTTTTGCACCGCCTCACACTCCCGTCTCCAGTCCTGAAAAGGGTTGCCGGCCATCACACGCTCCCGTTACGCAATACTCACACTCAGGGCACGTCGGGACGTTAGCAGCAATTTGGGCCGAATTGTAGCCGCGCCTCCTTCGTGGCTGTGCCGGCGCATGATCAAAATCGCCTGACCGTTATGTGTCCGACACATGCCAGGGCGGTCAGCCCCATGCAATAACGGCCCAATCATGCAAGACAGCACCCAATCCCGCATCGGAGAAGCGGGCACCGCTTCCGCAGCGATCGCAGAGAAGCGGCGCGAGCATGTTCCGCTCGCGATCTTTTACATGAATGTTGCCACGTTCGTGTTCGCCGCATCGAGCGCGGCATCAAAATGGCTGGTGCAGAGCTATCCGATCGGGGAGGTCCTCTTCACCCGCACACTGGTCTCGTTGATCGTGTGCTGCATATTCATCCTGCCGCACACCGGGTTAGCGGTTTTTCGCACCCAGCGTCTGCGCCACCATTTCTTGCGCAGCACGTCGCAGGGTGTGTCACAAACTTTTTTGCTGTTCGCATTCACGATGATGCCGCTGGCGGGTGCCATCGCCATCAACTTTTCCGCGCCGTTGTTTGCTACCCTGGCTTCCGCGCTCGTGCTCAAGGAGCGGGTCGGGGCTGCGCGCTGGAGCGCGCTCCTGATCGGCTTTGCCGGCGTGCTCATCGTCACGCATCCGGGCGTCGGCACATTCCAGATCGGCGCGCTGTTCGCGCTGGGCAACGCGGTGCTCTATGGCTCGGTCACCGCTGGCGTGCGCAGCATGACCAGAACGGAATCGGCAGAGACGCTCACGCTCAATCAGCTCGTGATGCTTACGATTTGCTTTGCATTGTTCATGCCGTGGACCTGGATCTGGCCCAGCGCAGGCGATGCGGTGTGGATAATGTTCAACGGCACTTCCAATGCCATCGGGCAGTACTGGTGGACGCGCGCACTGCATCTCGCGCCGGCGTCCGCGGTTGCTCCGTTCTATTATCTGTCGCTGATCTGGGCGAGCATTCTGGGCTTTCTGATCTGGGGCGAGATGCCGACGGTGAGCCTGGTCGTCGGGTCCGCGATCGTCGCCGGCTCGGGGCTGTTTTTGCTCTGGCGCGAGACCAAGGTCCGGCGAGGGCGTATGGTCGAGCCAAAAGGGGCTCGGGACGAATAGGGCCTGCTGTGCCGATAACCTGGCAGGTCGTGGTGGTGTGCCCGTTTTGCCGCGCGCGGGGCAATTCGGCGGCTTTGCGCCACGCAAGGGCTTGCCCGCATCCCGGGACGGACTGAAAATGGAGCTCGGCCCGCAAGGCCATTGTACGCGGTTGTGTGTGTTGCATGAAAAGATTTGTTGTATCGCTTTGGATTTGCTGGGCGGCGTATTGCGGCTATCAGTCCAACACCATTCCCCTCGCCTTCGGCATGACCATTCCGGAAGCGGCTGCAGCGCTCGGCGTTCCGCTCTTCTACTATTCCGGACATCACGGCTCCGAGATCTACGTCGCTTACGGGCAGGCCATGGTGGTCGGTGCCTATCCCGTCACTTCCGCGATTGCGCTCCAGTTCCGCCACGGCCGTTTGACCGGATGGAAGAAGGATTGGCGGCTGCGTCGATTCTAAAGCAGCATGACTTTGCTTCGAATTGTCACCCTGCCCCATCTTTTGTTTGAGCATGTGCTGTTCGCAATACCGTTTCCCCTTTGGCGGGACGTGCTCTAAGAGCGGCCGCGTGAGCGTCCTCCCGCTTTCGGTCCTCGATCTTTCCCCGGTCGCTGCCGGCTCATCCGGCGCCGTTGCGCTGCGCAATTCACTCGACCTCGCGCGGCTCGCCGACCGGCTGGGATTCACACGTTACTGGGTGGCCGAGCACCACAACCTCCCCTCGATTGCGAGCTCCGCCCCCGACATCATGATCGGGCAGATCGCGGCGGCGACGCAGCACATGCGCGTGGGATCGGGCGGTGTGATGCTTCCGAACCACGCCCCGCTCATGGTCGCCGAACGTTTCAAAGTGCTTGAAGCGCTCTTTCCGGGGCGGATCGATCTCGGCCTGGGACGTGCACCGGGAACCGATCCGGTTACCTCCTTTGCATTGCGGCGCCGGCAGGACGGCGATGATGATTTTCTCGAAAGATTTCAGGAGCTCATCCTGATTGAAAGTGGGGCCTTCCCGCAAGGTCATCCGTTTCGCGCCGTGCACGCCATGCCGCGGGACGTTCCCTTGCCGCCCATTTGGCTGCTTGGATCGAGCGGCTATAGCGCGCAGCTCGCCGCCCTGGTCGGCGCCGGCTTCTCCTTTGCGCATCATTTTGCCGAGCACGATGCCATCTCCGCCATGTTGAGCTATCGAGAAGGGTTCAAGCCTTGCGCGGCGCGGAACGCGCCCTATGCAATCCTGGCCTGCGCGGTGGTATGCGCGGAGACGGATGCCGAGGCGGAGTGCCTTGCATCCACTATTGACCTTAATTTCGTGCGCAGGCGCAGCGGCGAATATCTGCCGCTCGCAAGTCCCGAGGAGGCGGCGGCTTATCCCTATTCGCCGGCCGAGCGCGCGCTCATTACGCGCAATCGGGCGCGCGTCTTTGTCGGCAGCAAGGAGACCGTGCTCGCGCGGCTTGAGCCCATGGTCGCCGCGACGAAGGCAGACGAGATCATGGTCACCAGCATGCTTTACGATCATAGGGCGCGCCGCCATTCCTACGAGCTCCTGGCGCAAGCTTTCGGGCTGCGCCCGCGCGGGTCATAGGCTCGCAGGGTGTTGGCTTTACCGCCATGAAAGCCTAGAAATTGCCGCGCCCCGCAGCTCGATGGCGCGGTGGCACAGTGTTGTCGCTCGTTCCGAAGCTCTCACAGGAGGTCCTCTTGGGTAAGCAGTTTACGCTCACGTCCGCCGACAGGTTTCAGTTGGGCGCCTATCGCGCCGATCCTTCCGGCGCGGCAAAAGGCGGCGTTGTCGTCATTCAGGAAATCTTCGGGGTCAACCATCACATTCGCGCGGTCTGCGACCGGATGGCAGCCGAAGGCTATGCCGCCGTCGCACCTGCTCTATTCGATCGCCAGGTGAAAGACTTCCAGAGCGGCTATTCCCCCGACGAGATCGCCGAAGCGCGCAAGTTCGTGGCCAATCCCGACTGGAACGCAATGTTGCGCGACGTGCAGGCCGCCATTGATCAGCTCAAGTCGTCCGGCCCGGTGGCGATCATGGGCTTCTGCATGGGTGGCACCATTGCTTTTCTTGCGGCCTGCAAACTCAACGGCCTGTCTGCTGCCGTGTGTTATTACGGCGGACAAATCGCGAAGAATGCCGATGAGAAGCCGAAGGTGCCGACGCTCATGCATTTCGGCGAGAAGGATGCTTCGATTCCCATGAGCGATGTCGAGATCGTCAAGAAGAAGCGCGGCGCGGATTGCGAGATCTACGTGTATCCGGACGCCCAGCATGGTTTCCACTGCGACGAGCGCGGAAGCTTCCATGACCCGAGCGCCAAACTCGCATGGCAGCGCTCAATGGCGTTTCTGCAGAAGCATGTGAAAAAATAAGTGGCCGTAGGTCTGCCGATGTAGGGGCGGGTTTTAAACCCGCCCCTACCGCGTCCGCAATGATCAACGAGGCACCAGGCAACGGAATGACACGATGAAAGCCCATCGCCCGACCATCATGGGCACGCGCCACATGATCGCCGCGACGCAGTATCTTGCGGCGCAGGCGGGTTTTCGGGTTCTGGAGGCGGGCGGGAACGCCATCGATGCCGGCGTCGCGGCCGGCATCGCGCTTGGTGTCGTGCAGCCGGAATTCGTGAACGTCGCGGGCGTGGCGCCGATCATCATCTATTTCGCGGCCGAGGATCGCGTCGTCACGATTCCGGGCCTCGGGCCCTGGCCCAAAGCCATCGCGCGCGACTATTTCGTGCAGCACCACGGCGGCAAAATTCCAAACGGGGTGCTGCGCACCGTGGTACCGGCGGCGCCCGATGCCTGGATCACCGCGCTCGATCGCTTCGGCACCATGAGCTTCGGCGAGGTCGCGAAGTCGGCGATCGAGTTCGCCCGCGACGGCTTTCCCGTTTACCCGCTGATGTCCGAGATCATCACGGAGCACGAGGCCGAGTACCGCGAATTTCCATCGAACGTCGCACTCTATCTGCCGAATGGGCGCCCGCCGCGCCCGGGCGAGGTCTTTGTGCAGACGGCGCTTGCTGCCACGCTCCAGTACATGGCCGATCAGGAGGCGGCAGCGCGCATTCGCGGGCGCACGGCGGGCCTTGCTGCTGCACGCGATGCCTTCTATCGCGGCGACATTGCTGCGGCGATCATGAAGTTTCAGAAAGAGAATGGCGGGTTTCTCTCGGCGGAAGACCTCGCGAGCTATCGTTCCGGTTTCGATGAGCCGGTTGAGACGCAATTCGGCGAGGTCCGCGTGTTCGGATGTGGGCCATGGTGCCAAGGCCCGTCGCTTCTGCAAACGCTCAATCTTCTTGACGGCGCAGAGCTGCATCGGCTCGGCCATAATTCCGCAGCCTATCTCCATCAGCTGATCGAAGCCGTGAAGCTCGCTTTCGCGGATCGCGAGGCCTATTTCGGCGACCCCCGTACGATCGACGTGCCGATGAAAGAATTGCTGTCGCGCGACTATGCGCAATCCCGCCGCACGATGATCCGCGCGGATCGCGCCTGGCCGGAAATGCCACCCCCCGGCGATCCGCGCAGGCTTGCGGCCGAGCGCGCAGCCAAAAGCGGCGCACAGCTCGTTGCGGAAAAAGCCTTCGCGGCGCCGGAGCTCGACACCTCCCATGTCTGCGTCGTCGATGGCCATGGCAACGTGTTTGCCGCAACCCCGAGCGACGGCTCCTACAACGCGCCGGTGGTGCCGGAGCTCGGCATCATCCCCTCCTCGCGCGGCAGCCAGAACTGGGGCGATCCGGATCATCCCTCGGGCGTCGCGCCGGGAAAGCGACCGCGGCTCACGCCCAACCCCGCGATTGCCATGGCGCGCGGCAAGATGAAGATGCCGTTCGGCACGCCTGGCGGCGACGTCCAGACCCAGGCGATGCTGCAGGTTTTTCTCAACATCCACCTGTTCGGCATGGAGGCGCAGGAGGCGGTCGAGGCGCCGCGCGCCGCGTCCTACAGCTTCCCGTCCTCATTCGAGCCGCATGCCTATCATCCCGGCTTGCTCAAGCTCGAGAGCCGCATCGACAAATCGACTGGAGAGCACCTCGCCCGTCTCGGCCACAAGGTCGATTGGTGGCCGGATTGGACCTGGCTCGCCGGCGCGGTCTGCACGATTGTCGCCGATGAGGAGACGGGTGTGCGCAAGGGAGGCGCCGACCCGCGGCGGCCCTCGTATGCGTGCGGGCTGTGATCAGATGTCAGATGCCAGATGTCAGATGTCAGAGATCAGATGTCAGAGATCAGGATTTCGAATGCTCCCGACTTTGACGTCTGACATCTGACATCTGATCTCTGACATCTAATTCCTCGAGCCGGCTCGCCAGGTTCCTGAGCTCCCATTCCCGTGCGAGCGCCGCGGCCTTGCTCCAGGTCGGCGTCTGGTTGCGCAAGGGCGGCAGTGGCGCCGACGTGTCCATGGTCGCAATGCGCCGGTAAAGGCGCAGCTCCTCGGCTTGGTTCGGGAAGCGGCCGGCAGCGAGCGCGGCCTCGAGCGTTCCGTAGCGCGCGAGCAAGGCCGCAGCTCCCTTTTCGCCCACGCCCTTCGCGCCCGGCAATCGGTCCGATGGATCGCCGCGCAGCGCGATGAAGTCGGGCACCTGTTTTGGCTCGACGCCGTAGCGCGCGCGCACTTCGCGGGGACCGATGCGCGCCATCTCGCCGGCTCGCACCGGCGAAATGACGGTCGTCGAAGCAGACGCGAGCTGAAAAGTATCGCGGTCCCCGCTCGCCACGACCACGCTGCCGCCGCGCTTCTCCTCCCCGGCCACGGCAGTGGCGAGAAAATCGTCGGCCTCGAAGCCCGACGCCTTTGCATTTGCAAATCCGCACGCCGTCACAAAGGACGGCAGCAAATCGAGCTGTTCAATCAAGGCCTCGTCGAAATGGCGGCCGCTCTGATAGTCGGGAAATGCCCTATGGCGATAAGTCGGCGTATCGAGCGTGTCCCAGCCGACCAGCACGGCGCGCGGCCCTTCGTTGCGGTACATCAGGAGCAGGAAATTGGCGAAGCCGACAATCGCGCCCGCCTGCCTTCGGCCATGGCGCAGAATTGTTTTCGGCAGCGCGTGATAGGCCCTGTGCGCAAACGAATCGCCATCGACCGCGAGCAGCGGACGCGCTTCGCGAGCGATCCGGGATGGTGACCTCTTCTGCGGCATGCCGTTTATTCGATCATCTCGCCCGCGCGCCTAGCTACAGATAGGGTCATGGCATGATGAAACATACCAGAGGCTCGGTGGCCCATAGCACACGGCGCTCAGTTACGTCCCGCCTCTTGCATCTGCCGTTCAATGCGAGCGATCTCGTCATCGAACCAGGCGAGGTCCGTCTTCCATTGCCTCTTATCGGGTGCGGATTCGACGAGTTGCGCCAGGATCCCGCGTCCTTTGCGTAGTTCGATCAAAGCTTGCGGGACATCTCCAAGCTTTAGAAGCAGCGCAACGATCGGCGGATAACTACCGGCGAGATCTTCCTGCCACTCGGTATTGCTCGGATCGGACTTGGCGAGATGCTCGGCAATGGCGAGGCTTTCGCGATATTCTTGCAACGCCCCGGTCAAATGACCCTGCGCTGCCAGCACTTCAGCAATACGATCATGGGCCACCGATAGATCGCGCTGCCACTCGGTATTGCTGGGATCGAGGCTTGTTAGCCTCGCAAAGACGGCGAGGCTTTCGCGGTAGGAGTAGAGCGCCTCACCCAACTTGCCCTGCGCCAGCAGCACGTCGCCGACCTTGTTGTAAGCGACCGAAAGATCACGCTGCCAGATGGTGTTGGCAGGATCAGCTTTGCTCAGACGCTCGGCAATGGCCAGAGCCGCGCGATGGGCTCCAAGCGCCTCGTCCAGCTCATTCTGCGCCAGCAGAACGTCGCCGACTTTGCTGTAGGATACCGACAGATCACGCTGCCAGCCGGCATTGCCGGGATCGGCCCTGGTCAGGCGCTCCTTGATGACGAGACTTTCGCGATAAACTTGCAGCGCCTCGGTCAAACTGCCTTGCGCCATCAGCAGGTTTCCGACGCGCTCGTACGCGACCGCGAGATCGCGCTGCCGCTGGGTATTGCCGGCATCGGCTTTGGCCAGGCGTTCCGCGATGGAAAGGCTTTCGCGATAGGCGTCCAGCGCCTGTGAGAGCTTGCCCTGGGTTAAGAGCACGTCACCCACTTTGGTGTCGGCAATCGAGAGATCGCGCTGCCACCCGAGGTTGGCGGGGTTGCGTCGGGTCAGATCTTCGACCAGCCTTTTCCTTACCTCGTATTCGGCAAGGGCAGCGGCGAGATCGCCCTGCCGCATCAGGACGTCGCCGATGAGCTCGTGGCGAATGGCAAGGTCGAACTGGAATCCGGCATTGCCGGGATCGGCCGTGGTCAGGCGCTCGATGATAGCGAGACTCTCGCGGTAAACCCGCAGCGCATCGGAAAGCTTGCCCTGAATCAGAAGCACTTCGCCAACCTCGGCATAGGCAATCGAGAGGTCTCTCTGATAGATCGCGTCGCCGGGTTTTTCAGCAGCAAGTCCGGCGAGCAGACCGTAGGCTTCGCTCACCCGCTCGAATTGCTTTCCCGTGTCGCCGAGAATCTGATAATTGCGCGCAAACTGGATCAGCATCCACGCCTTGCGATAACGCAGTTCCGGCGTGGGGCGGCCGTAGCGCGCCATCTCGTCGAACAGGCCCTCGGCCCGGGCGAGGAGGCGCAGCGTGGCTGCGCGCGGCACATTGTATGTCTCCGCCTGCGCCACCGCCTCGTCCACGATCTCGGTCGCGCGCTGGAGCGTGGCGTTGAGGAACGCCTCGTTGGTCTTGAGCTGCTGCCAGGCATAGACGGCGCTGCCGCTGGCCGCGATCGCAAGCAGGAGGAAAACTCCGGCGAGCGCAGCCCAGAACCGGTTGCGCCGCTTGCGCGCCCGCTCGGCGCGCCGGAGGATCTCGTCGAGTCCCACCCCCAGAAGCGCCGCCACGACCTTTTGTTTGGCGATCTCCTTGCCGTCGCCTTGCGCTCGCGCGTCGGCCGCAATCGGCTCCTCGCGCTCATCGGTGATCGCTCCATCCGCAGCAACCCGAAAGCGCAGCGCAGGCGGGAAGCATTCGCGCGCAGAATCGCCCGGCTCGCCGCCGACGATCACCGGGATCACGCGCGCGGCGCGGCCGAGCATCTTGAACCGGCGCACCTCCTCGTTGACGTATTCGCTTTGCGCCGCGTTGGGTGAGCAGACGACGATCAGGAATTGCGCCGATTTGAGCGCGGCACGAGTGTGCTCGGTGAGCGAGTGCCCGGCCGAAAAGTCCTCGCGATCCCGGAAGATGGGCCGCAATGTCTTCGGCACCGGTCCGGCCGGCGTGTCGCGGCCGACCAAGTCTTTGTCGGGACGATAGCCTTCGAGCGCCGCGTGCAGCCACCTAGCCCACGCGCTGTCGCGATGACTGTAGCTCAGGAAGGCGCGATATTTGAACGAAACGGGCTCGCTCACCGCATTCCCGTGAATAATCATTTGCTGGACAACCTATGGGGTGAATTAGTCGAAAACTTGTGCTGTCCAACCCCTGAGCAAACTTTAATTTAGCCGTATATTCGAAGCGGGCCAGAACGAGTTAAATCGGCGTGCACGGTTCGAATATGTTCCACCTCCTCCTGTCTATCGCTGTCGCCATTTTTGCCGTGGTGCTTTTCTTGCTTTTGCAGAGGAAGCTGCAGAGCTCAAACCCAGCAAGCGCGGGCCATGCAGGAACCGTTGCGAGATGGGTATCTGAGCTGATCACCAGCGCAATCATGGGAGCGCTTGTGGGCCTCCTCCTGAACTTTTTAGCCTCTCGGATCGTGCCAGAATACTGGGGGCCGAGCGATCCGTGGGGTGTAGCCGGGGCTAGCGCTGTGGGCGGAATGCTTTCCTATTGCTTCGGTTCAAGCAGACGGCGCAGGTCAGAAAACGCGTAGTGAGGCACCACCTGATGCCTAACTTTCTGCGACACAATTGGCCGGCGATCACGATCGCCGTAACAGCATTTGCAATCGGCTGCGCGGCCATTGTGTTGCTGAGCAACATGCCACCACGTGTGATCGTGATGGCGACCGGGCCCGAAGGGCGACACCTACCATGACATCGGCCAGCGCTATCGCGCCGTTCTCGCGCGCGCCAATGTCGAGGTACAGCTCGTGCCGACCGCAGGTTCGGTGGAAAATCTCGCGAGCTTGCTCAACGCGAATTCGCGGGTGAACGTCGCTCTGATCGAGGGCGGCATTTTCGGCGCGAGAGATACGTCAGGCGTCGAGCGCTCGGGACGATCTTCTACGAGCCACTGTGGTGGTTTTATCGGGGAGCAGTCGAAGCCACCGGAAACGAGGCTCTGCGCGACCGCAAAGTTTCCATAGGGCCCGAGGGCAGTGGAACACGCGCGTTGTCGCTCGAACTCATGAAGCGAAGCGGCATGGAGGGGCGTTTCGCGCAAGTGCTCTCATTACCGCCGCGCGCAGCCGGCGACCAGCTGCGCGAGGGAAACATCGACGTGGCATTCATAATGACCTCCTGGGAATCGCCGGTGGTGCAGCAATTGCTCGCCGACGGGCGGATTGGGCTCTCCGGGTTTCCACACGCGGATGCTTTCGTTGCGCTCTATCCCTTCCTGGCCAAAGTGATCGTGCCCAGGGGCGTGACCGACATCGCGAACGACAGGCCGCCCGCCGACGTGGTCCTGATCGCGACCAAAGCGAGCCTCGTGGTACGCAAGGATCTGCATCCCGCCATTCAGTACCTACTGCTCAATGTTGCCATGGAGATCCATTCGGGCCCCAGCATTTTTCACCACGCCAATCAGTTTCCTGCTCCCGAGGCTATCGACATTCCGTTGAGCAACGAAGCGCAACGTTTCTACAAGTCCGGCCT
>Ga0306920_100008193_pt1 | contig 13854 bp, 13 predicted proteins | sample flu12Cox44000170_FD_204666 | JGI IMG/M metagenome (GOLD analysis project Ga0306920, IMG submission 204666) | Lab enrichment of tropical soil microbial communities from Luquillo Experimental Forest, Puerto Rico - flux4day.12C.oxic.44.000.170 (v2)... | ecosystem: Environmental > Terrestrial >...
TGAACCGCGTTGACCTCGTTGTTCGCTGGCAGCGGGTATCCGGCCGGGCTCTGCGCGTAGGTCAGCTCGACCGGGCCGTTGTACGAGGTGTCGATGCCGCTGCTGTCTTCGACGTCAACCACGACGGCCGGGTTCATCGCCGTGTTCACCTGCGTTGTGCTCGGCTGCCCGACGATGGCCAGCGACGTAGGTGGCACGGATATCACGGTCACCGCCGGGGCGGACCCGGTCAGGGTGAAGTTGTCGTTCCCATCGCTGTCGCCGTCATGCTGCATCCCGACCGCCCAGGTGTAGCTGCCCGGCGTGTTGGGAGCCGTCGCCGTGATCGTTACGCTCACCGACTGCCCGTTCGAGAGTCCCGGTCCGGTCGTGGTCAGCGCAACAACGTTCCCCGTCAGGGTCGCGGCGAATCCCGCTCCTGCGGGCTGGGTTATCGCGCCCACCGTCGGCGCCGTGAACCCGGAGGGGGCCGTCACGTTCACGAACTGCACAGCCTCCTGGCTGTTCGTCGTGTCGGTCGCGGTCACGGTGAAAGACCCCTGCGCACCGGCGTTAATGGATGTCGGCGTCATCGAGGCGGTGTAGCTATTGGTGGCGCCATAGGCCAGCGTGGCCGGCAAGCACAGCAGCGCCGCGACCGCAAGCGCAACGCCCGCGCCGGCCACGCGGGCGGCGGGCCCTGTCAGGCGGCCACTGCGCGACCAGCGCCCGGCCGCCGCGCGTACGTTGGGAAAATTCATCGGTTTCGCCGTCCCCCCAAGAGACTGGATGTCAATGTCCTACATGAGACTGTAGCCCGCAGCCGCGGGCAAATCGCCCATATCGCCACTTCCGCTGATGGTGGCATGGCGATATCCCGGCGTCAACGGCAACTGGCAAGTCCGCCCTGGTAGGAGGGGTGAACCGGGGCACGGGTACCTAGATTGGACGGCCGCGGTACCTAGATTGGGCCCTCGAGTACCTAAACTGGGCCAATCCCGGGACCTTCTTTCACCTTTCCCGTGCCCGCACCGCGCACATCGCCACTTGCGCGGGCTCGCCGCCGCAAACCAGGCTGGACCCGAGGCGCTCAAGCGCAAAGGAGAGCGGTGAGGCACTACATCTGGCTCGCCCGCAACAGGCCGATCCGGCTCCTTCTGGCGGCCTGGGGTGTCTCCTACGCGGGCGACCTGGCGGCGTTCACGGCCGCGTCGGTCTACGCCTACCACGCGGGTGGGGCCGGGCTTGTCGGGTTGCTCGGGCTGGCCAAGGCGCTGCCCGGCGCACTACTCGTGCCGCTGGTTACCAGCTGGTCTGACCGGGTGCGGCGGGAGCGACTGCTGGTCGCCACCGTCATACCGCGGGCGCTGCTGCTCGCCGCGGCCGTTGCCGTGATGGCCGGCGGCGGCCAGGCCGTCCTCGTCGTCGTGCTCGTCGCGCTGGAGGGCGGGCTCGCCAGCGTCTTCCGTCAGGTACAAGCCGCGCTGCTGCCCTGGCTGGCCCGCACTCCCGACGAGCTGACGAGCGCGAACACGGCCGCCAGCGTGATGCAGTCGGCGGCCCTGTTCGGCGGGCCCGCCATCGCGGCGGGCCTGCTTGCCATCGGCACGCCGCAAGACGCGATGCTTGCCGCCTGCGCGCTGGTCGCGATCGGGGCCGGGCTGCTCGCGGGGGTCCGGCCGGTCAGGTCGGAGATGGTGGTACGGGCGGCCGGGCCGCTGAACCAGCTCAAGCACGACATCGTCGAGGGCTTCAAGGCGGGGGTCTGGCACCGGGGGGCGGTCTCCCTCGTGGTCCCCGCCGCCGTCCAGACGTTCGCCCGCGGGGTCTTGAACGTGCTTGTGGTGGTCATCGCGCTGAACATGTTCGGCCTGGGCTCGGCCGGCGTCGGCTGGCTCACCGCGGTACTCGGCCTGGGGGGCGTGCTGGCCGGCCCTCTCGCGGCCATTCTCGTCCGTGGCAGGAGGGTGTCGCGCTGCTTCGCCGCCGGGGTCGCGGGCTGGGGGGTGCCGATGATCCTCCTCGCGCTGGGCCACGCGCCGGTCTGGCCTTACCTGATGTTCGGGGCGATCGGCGTCGCCAACGTGTTCGACGACGTGGGCGTCTACAGCGCGCTGCAGCAGGTGATCCCACCGCGATCGATGGGGCGGGCGCTGGGCGTGCGAAGGGCAGTGCTGCTGCTGTCCATGGGACTGGGCTCGGCTGTCGCACCGCTGCTCATCCACGCGTGGGGAGCGCGCAGCACGCTCGTGGCGACCGGCGTGCTGCTGGTGGTGAGCGCCGCCGCGTTCCTGCCCAGTCTGAAGGGCATCGACAGCAAGATCTCGGTCCCCGGCCCCGGCTTCGCGCTGCTGCGCAAGGTGCCGTTCTTCAGCCCGCTGCCCTACGCGATAACCGAGCGCCTGGCCAGCGAACTGCAGCCGGCGGCCTATGAGCCGGGGGACGTGGTCATCCGGCAGGGGGAGCCCGGGGAGCGCTTCTACGTGATCGCCAAGGGCCAGGTCCGCATCTCCAAGAACGGCCAGCATGCTGCCCAACTGGGCGCGGGCGACTCGTTCGGGGAAATCGCCTTGCTGCGACGGATACCCAGGACCGCCACGGTCACCGCGGTCGGCCGGCTGGAGACAATGATTCTCGAGCGCGAGATGTTCCTGGCCGCTGTCACCGGCAACCCGGAAAGCATGATGAACGCGGATGAAGTCGTCTCAGCCCGGCTCGAGTAAGGCTGACCCGGCACGTCTGCGGGTCAGCCAGCCCGGGCATCCGATGAGCTAGCCTGGCCGGGCGGACACCGGACGCGATGGAGGTGTTGGTGATGAAGCTTGCGGGCCTGTTTCTGAACGCCAAGACCGTCCAGGAGGTGCCGGCCGGAACGCTGATCTTCGAGGCGGGATCCAGCGGCACGGTGATGTTCGGCATCGTTGAGGGAGAGGTGGAGGTGCGGCTGCCCAACGGGGCAGTTCGCAGGCTCGGGCGCGACGATACGTTCGGCGAGATGGCAGTCGTCGACTCCTCCCCCCGAAGTGCGACGGTTGTCGCGGTGACCGACACGAAGCTGGCGGTGATCGACCGAAGGACGTTCCTGTTCCTCGTCCATGAGACGCCGACGTTCGCACTGGAAGTGATGTCGAGCCTGGCCGAGCGCCTTCGCGCCGAACAGCAGTGACGGCCACCGCGGGGAGGTGCCAGCCATGACGCAGCCCGCCACGAGCAACCAGGCCACGGACCTCACGGACTACCTGACCAAGCAGCGCGAGCACGTGCTGGGCATCTTGGAGGGCCTGTCCGAGGAGGCGATGCGCCGTCCCGTGCTGCCGACCGGCTGGACCTGCGCCGGGCTGGTCCAGCACCTGGCCCTGGACGTCGAGCGGTTCTGGTTCCGGCAGGTCATGGCCGGTGAGCAGGTCGAGCCGGACGAGTTCGGTGACGACGGCTGGCAGGTGCGCCCCGAGGTGTCGGCCGCGGCCGTGCTGGACCTGTACCGGCGCGAGATAGAGCTGGCCGACAAGATCATCGCCGCCACCTCGCTGGAAGCCCCGCTCGCCTGGTGGCCGGACTTCTTCCCGCCCGGCTTCCACCTGGACAACCTGCGCCAGGTCCTGTTGCACGTGATCGCCGAGACCGCAAGCCACGCCGGTCACCTGGACGCCGCCCGTGAGCTCATCGACGGCGAGACCTGGCTCATCTTGACCTGACACAACGGACCGGCCCGGCCGCCGCGGCGAGCCCGACGAAGCGACGGCGCGACCAGGCCTGTCACGGTCACCGGCGCCGTTCCGCTCACTAGGCCGGTTACAGCGCCTCATGACCTGGTGGCGTGGCGTCCTGGCCCAGCGCTACCGGCCGCGCTTGCAGATCGGGATGGCGCAGGAATCTGTCCACGAGCTCGGCCGGTGCGCCGATGCAGGTCCAGTCGTCATCCCACAGCGTGGACACCAGCCAGGAGTGATCGGCGGGGAACATCAAGTTGGGCAAGTCACCCGTCCCGAAGGCCCGGCCGTCACTCGGGCGCCAGGCGGCGGCCTGCTCTGGCCCGGCCTCGACCAGCGCGTAATGCCACCCCGTGTACAAGGTCACCTTGGGCGCGTCGGGGAAGACGATGTCATCGACCCCGGTGTCGAGATACCCCAGCCACCACGGCTGGCCCGCCGATTGCTCGCGCAGCAGGGCGAGCAGAGCCCGGTCATGCACGTCCCGTTCCTCGCCGTAGGCCACCAGGACCGTGGCGTAAGCCTCGAAGACCGGGGGGATGGCCGCGGTGATGGCCCGGCCCGGGGACGTGCCGTTGACGATCCAGGAGACATCGGCGTCCGCGCCAATACGCCACGAGGTGCCGTCTTTGGCCAGCCTCATCACGCCAGCCTAGGTGCTGTATCGCAGCTTGGCCTGGGTTTTTCCTGCTGGGCTACCCGTTCGGGACGGCAGGGCGACCCGGTAGCCCTCATCTTTCCGGGGGTCGGCTAGCAGGGTGCCCGCAGATCCCAGTACGATCATGGCTCTTACGTTCACCACCGCACCCAGCTGCGACGCTGGCCAGGCGGCTGCGTGCCAAGGAGACGCCATGTTGCTCGCTTCGAGTTCCAACTCCTACCCCCTGCTAGGGGCGTTCTGGACGATCCTGGAGATCTTCCTGTTCGTGATCTGGTTCTGGATCCTGATCACCGTGTTCATCGACATCTTCCGCAGCCATGACCTGTCCGGCGGGGCCAAGGCGCTGTGGTTCCTGTTCGTGCTGTTCATCCCGCTGATCGGTGTGCTGGTGTACCTGATCGCCCGCGGCAGCAGCATGCAGGAGCGGGCTGCGCAGCAGGCCCAGCAACAGGACCAGGCCTTCCGCAGTGCTGTCCAGCAGGCCGCAGGCGAGGGGAACACGGCGGACCAGCTGGCCAAGCTCGCTGACCTGCGCGACCGGGGTGTCATCACGGCCCAGGAGTTCGAGAGCCAGAAGGCCAAGATCCTGGCCTGAGCGGTTCTTGGCAGGGGAGCCTGCCGTCCCTTCGCCGGGGCCGCCTCGGGGCTAATCCAGTGATCCGGCCGGACATCCGTTGGAACGCCCGTATTGTTCTTGATCTGGCGCCCGCACCGGGCTGGACGCTCGATGGAGGCGTTCGCATGCCTGGCGGAACTGGACGCTACGGCTCCCCGGCGCCTGCTGGAAGCTGAGGGGAGGGCACGTGGTCCTGGATCTGATGATCATCGGGCTCGCGATCACGTTGGAGCCGCTGACGATCGTGGCGTTCATCCTCATCCTCGGCGCCCAGCAGGGCATACGGAAGGGGCTGGCCTTCATCCTCGGCTGGACGGCCTGCCTGGTCGCGGTGATCGCGGTCGTGGTCCTGATCACCGGGGGCAAGCCGCCTGAGCCGCACACCGCGCCCTCAACGGCCGCCCTGGTGGTCAAGGCGCTCTTGGGAGCTTTGCTGATCTGGGTCGGTTTGCGGCAGCGGCGCCGGATGGGCAGGCCCCGCAAGCAGCCGGGCTGGATGGCGCGGCTCGACCATCTGTCGCCGTGGACGGCTGCCGGGCTCGGCATCTTCCTCCAGCCATGGACGCTGGTGGCGGCCGGAGCGGCAACGGTCGTCCAGGCCAAGCTGTCCACCGCGGGCGACTGGCTTGCGCTGGTCTTCTTCTGCCTGCTGGCCACGTCGAGTTTCCTGGTCATGGAACTGTACGCGGCCTTCGCGCCGGTGGCGGCCGGGGAGCGCCTTGAGAACGTTCATAAGTGGATCGACACTCACCAGGACCAGGCGATAGTTGTCGGGGCGCTGGTGGTGGGCGCCTGGCTGCTGGGGAACAGTATCTACTTGATCGTTTCCTAGCCCTCGGCCAAGGCCTCTGCGCGGATGCCTTGTGAGCCCAGCTCGCCGGGCTGGACTGGGCTGCTAACGATAATGATCGGCCAGCGGGATGGCGCGAGGACTGCCCGTCCCGTAGTCCCCGACGGCGGTGCAGTTCAGGGTTGCCAGGCACCAGACCCCGCTCAGCTCGGCACCGAACGTCCCGCTCGGCTCGGGGACCGTCTGCAGGGCCCAGTTGGTCCCGTCCCAGTGCTCGGCCACGGCGGTTGTCGGAACCGGCGGCGCCCCGGCCGGGACATTCACGCCGACGGCGGTACACGACCGGCTCGACGGGCACGACACGCCCGCCAGGGAGGTGCCAGACGGTGCCGCGTCTGCCTGGAGGGTCCAGGTGGGTCCGTTCGACCGCTCGACGACCGCACCGGTGGTAGTCGTGCCTCCGCCGGCACTGGTGGTCTCGCTTCCGACGGCGATGCAGCGCTCGGGCGCTTTGCACGACATGCCTGCCAGAGTCATGTTCGTCCCGGCCGGGCGGGGCATCGCCTGGACGGCCCAACGGGTGCCGTTCCACCGCTCGGCGAGCACGCCGGTCGGCCCGGAGCTTTCACCGACGGCGATGCAGTCGAGGGCGGTGGGGCAGGACACGCCGAGCAGCTCTCCGCCGCCAGCTGGGGCGACCGCAGCCTGAACGGCCCAGCTGGTCCCGTCCCAGTGCTCGGCCAGCGGCAGGTTCTCACCGCCTGCGGTCGGCACGTACCACCCGACGGCGGTGCAGCTGGCCGGCGAGGCACAGGACACGCTGTCGAGTTCGCCCCCGGGTGCCCCGGCCGGGACAGGCATGGTCTGGATGGTCCAGCTCATGCCATCCCACTGCTCGGCTGATACCCGCTGGCCGTGTAGTAGTCCCCGACCGCGCTACAGCTGGTGGGCGAGGCGCAGGACACGCCATAGAGGGATGCCTGCAGCGCCCCGGCCGGGTTGGGGGTCGGCTGGATGGCCCAGCGGCTGCCGTCCCACCGCTCGGCGAGCGTGGACGGGTTCCCGCCCGAGACGGCAAAGCCGGCCGCGGTGCAATCCTCCCGTAGTGGGCACGACACGGCCCACAGGAAGGTCGAGGTGCGAGGTGGCTTGGGTACCAACTGAACCCGCCAGCCGGCGGTGCTGGCGCTGGCTGACGCCGCGCCACACAACACCACGCAGATGACGACAGCCACGCTGGCCACGATGAGCTTCACCGACGCGCCCCGGCCAAGGACCATCCGGTTAGCCGCCAGGACCGGCCGTTTGCGAATGCGCTGCACCGCATGCCTCCCTCGTGCGTGGCGGGGAACGCGCAGGCTTCGCGCGAGCAAACGTCTCAGAGGCTACTGATGCCGCGCACGGGCCACAATCCCGGGGCAGCAAGCAGGCGGGACACTTGCGGAAACGTGGCGCGCTCGCCCGGATTCCCGCGGCCCGCGGTTCCATGGCTGATGGCACACGCCCTGATTAGTGAGCTTGGCCGGGTGAGTTTGCCTGGTGGAGCTAGGGGACTCGAACCCCTGGCCCCCAGCTTGCAAACTAATGGCGGCGCGGTCAGTGAGAGTCATCAGCGCACGTCGTTGGGTTGGTAACAGTTATCTGAGGTGGCCTGGGCGTCGGTCCGGCTGCAGTACTCTCGTGCTGTACTGGCGGCGGCAGCATGGCAACCGGTCATGAGGCCGTCAGGGCGTGCTTCGGCTCTGCCGATCGTGGCCAGGCACCCGGCGAGGCGCCGCAGGCGGTTCCGGCAAAGGATCGTGTCATGCAGTCGCGTGCGTGCTTGCAGTTCGGGCACGCCGCGTCAATCCGGAACCGCCTGCGGCGAGCAAACGGCGCGATCCAGGCATCTGGCCTCCAGCCGCTTCCCGGTGCACCTGCGGCCAACTTAAGCCGCCTTGCAGCCCGCCAAAGCACGTCCTCACACAACCTCTACGCGCCCAACACGATTCTTAACGCCGCCCTAACGCCCAGCCCCGGACGGAGGAGCCTCAGGCGCTTCCGGCCAGCCAGTGCCGGAGCGTCCGGGGAGGGGTTCTTGGCCGTCGGGAAATCCGGGCGGAAAGGCTGCCTACTACGGCCCCTGACCACCTGGGTAGCGGCGGCAAGGTCACAGCGTTCACCGCGGACGGCCGCCGCCCAGGGCCCCCGCCATGATCATCACCGCTGGCGGGTGCCGTCGTGCAGTCAGGAGGATTCGGGAGCTTTGCGTGGATGGCGTGGCGGCGGCGCCGGTGGTACGACCTTCCCGGCGAGTGCGCGCTCGCGGGGGATCACGATGAGCTGCCCGTCGCGGCCGCGGCGGACTTTGAAGAACTGGTCGTCTGCTTCCTCAAGGATGCCCAGCACGTCGGTCATCCACTGGCCGCTGCCCTCGAGCTCGGCTGGGCGCCAGCGGATCGTGACCCGCTTGCCGACATCGGCGGCCGTGATCCGGACTTCGAGCAGGTAGCGCATCCCGGGTCATCTCCACGGTTGAACTGGGCGGTCTAACCGCCGATGTGTGACATCTCCACCTTTTGTTGCACCTGGTGGGCGCGCCGGGTCTGGCGGGTGCGCCGCTCGGAGTAGCGGTCGGTCCGCCGGGTCCAGATGGAGCTGATCTGCTCGCGCAGCGCCTGGTCGCTGACGCCTCCGCGCAGCGGGCCGCGCAGGTCGTGCCCGTCGGCGGCGAACAGGCACGTGTAGAGCTGGCCGTCGGCGGCCAGCCGGGCCCGGGTGCAGCCGCGGCAAAACGGTTGGGTGACCGAGGCGATCACGCCGATCTCCCCCGCGCCGTCCCGGTAGCGGTACCGGCGGGCGACCTCGCCGGGGTAGCCGGCCTCGACGGGCTCCACGGGCCATTGGCGCTCGACCTCGGCGATGATCTGTGCGGCCGGGACGACCTCGCCCAGCCGCCAGCCGTTGGTCGTGCCGACATCCATGTACTCGATGAACCGCAGCACGTGCCCGCTGTGCCGAAAATGCGCCGCCATCGGCAGGATCGACTGCTCGTTCACCCCGCGCCGGACCACCATGTTCACCTTCACCGGTGCCAGCCCGGCCTCATCGGCCGCGGCGATGGCCTCCAGCACCTGTCCGACCGGGAACCCGGCGTCGTTGAGCGCCATGAACACCGCGTCGTCGAGGGAGTCCAGGCTGACGGTCACCCGGCGCAGCCCCGCCGCCGCCAGCTCGCGGGCCTTGCCCGCGAGCAGCGCCCCGTTCGTGGTCAGGGCGATGTCCTGGATGCCGTCGATCCCGGCCAGCATCGCCACCAGCTTGTCCAGATCCCGGCGCAGCAGCGGCTCGCCGCCGGTCAGCCGCAGTTTGCGCACCCCCAGGCCGGCGAAGATGCGGGCCAGCCGGGTCAGCTCCTCGAAGGTAAGCAGCTGCGCGCGGGGCATGAACACGAAGTCGCGGCCGAACACCTCCCGCGGCATGCAGTAGGTGCAGCGGAACTGGCAACGGTCGGTGACCGAGATCCGCAGATCCCGCAGCGGCCGCGCCAGCGTATCCGCCAACGGCAACTCAGCCAAAGCCATCACCGCACCCCAAGCGCCCGGCAATCCGCCTGCCGGGGAGTTCCCGGACCGCAAGCCATCGTGGGCATCCCCGGCGGCCTGCCGTCGCCATCCAGGCTAGCTGCTGGATCAGCCAGCATCCTGCCGCTGCCTGACATCTGCCCGGCCGCCCTCAAGTTCCGGTGGAGCTAAGGGGACTCGAACGCCTAACCCCTTGCTTGGCAAAGCAGGTTTCGGGGGTGCGCTCATACCCCGAGAGTCCATACTCTGAGCTGCTATAACTACGCATCCGTGCTGTCGTGCTCCTGTACCCCGACTCGCATCGCGGTTACGTTGTCTGGCCACCCGCCGGAACCAGCATCATGCTTAGAGCGATTCGCGCTAGTACGTCGGCAGCTTCGCGCGTACGCGGCCACTTGGCGCCCCGGTTCGCGCGTGAGTAGTCACGCATGCACGCGTAGCGCGGTGCACTGTTTTGGCACACAGTCACGCGCGAGGCCGTCGTGCGTGCGCGCATCAGGCCAGCCGGGCCGCCCAGACTGCCAGGGTGTGCTCCTCCGCGTACCGGACGCCGATCTCCTGGTGGTTCTTGGCTGGGGTCAGGCGGAGCCACACAGCAGTCTCGCCAACCTCATCAACCGGCAGCACGTACACCTGCCCGGTGTGGGACGCATAGACGGCGAACAGGTCGGCCTGGCCCCGGTAGCCTTGCCGGGGCCGGTGACCGTCGTGGGAGGTGGCGTTGAAGACGACCACGGACTCGTCATGGACCGTCCGGCCGGTCTTGCACTGGACCCGCAGGAAGCCGCCACCGGCCTCGATGACCATGTCGTAGCGCTGGTTCTCGCCGAACGGCAGGAGGACCGGGAAACCGGCCTTGACGAACTCGGCGAGGACGATGGCCTCAGTTCTGTCGCCGATCGTCTTGGTGTTCGCCACGCCGAACACGTTATCGAAGCAAGTGGCCTGACCACTTGCCTGACACGCCGATCTCAGCCGGTTCGCTGCGCCGTGATCCGGTCCATGACGGTCTGGCCGGTCAGCCGTTGCGGCGTCAGGACGTGCCGGTAGACGGCCTCGAACACGCGGGTGCCGGAGTGGCCGAGCTGCTGGGCGATCTCCTCGGCGGGCACACCGTCGTCGTGGATCAGCGAGGCGTAGGTGTGCCTCATCTCGTAGGGCACCCGGTTTCTCGCGTCCTTGATCCCGGCGTTCGCGCACAGCGTCTTGAACACGCGGCTGACGTTGCCACGGTCGAGAGGCCGCCCCAGGCGCGTGCAGAACACCAGGTCGTTGTCCTCCCACCGCTTCCCGGCGGCCAGCCGCGCGGCAGCCTGCTCCTTGCGTTGCCGCCCGAGCGCGTCCACGGCGAGCTGAGGCAGGCCCAGGCCACGACGGCGCGCGGTGGTCTTGGTGCCGCCGCTGTGGCGCATCGGGCGGGTGATGCTGATCCCGGGCTGGGGGCCGTCGAGGTCCACCTCGGCCCAGTGGAGGCCCCGGATCTCGTCCGGGCTGGCACCAGTCAGGAAGCTGAGGTGGACGTAGGCGTCCATGTTCACCCAGCCGGTGGCGGCGTCCATGATCGCGAACATCTCGTCAAGGCTGAACGACCTGCGCTGCTTGCCCGGCTTCTTCCCGGCCGGGGTCTTGACCACCTCGGCGACGTTCCGGCTGACCTTGTCGTGCGCCTGGGCCAGGCGGATGGCCCGCTCCAGGGTGTTCCGGGCGATGGACACCGTCCGGGTGGAGTGCGTCTCAGCGATCGTCCGGAGCGCGGCCTGCACCTGAACAGCGGACAGCTCGCGGAGCTTGTAGGCGCCCAGTAGAGGCCGAAGCATCTTGACCATGCGCTGCTGAAGATCGATCGTGTTCGGGGATAGGCCCTCCAGCCCGGCCGCCAGGAAGTCGTCCATGGCCTGCCCGATGGTGTAGGCGGTGCTGGTGTCCAGGCCGGTCTTCAGGGCCTCTTGGGCCTCGGCCATCTTGGCCAGCAACTCGGTCTTGGTCGAGGCGACCAGCCGTATCCGCTTGCGCTTCCCGGAACCGTCGCGGCCGAGTGAGATGCTGGCCGACCAGCGGCCGGTGCAGCTCTTGTGGTAGCGGCTGTCGCGGCATGTGGTGCCAGCCTTGTGGTCGAAGTAGACCGACCCTGCCCCGTTGTCCCTCCGGCCGCTTACGAATCTGCCCTCCGATGTGCGCCACTGGTACAGGTTCGCCGGGATCTTGGTGGAGCTAAGGGGACTTGAACCCCTGACCTTCTGGTTGCAAACCAGACGCTCTGCCAACTGAGCTATAGCCCCCTTGCACCCTGCCTACGTCGATGGTACACACTATGGTACACATCCGCCAGGATCTTGGGATAGAATCTTGCGTTTTCCCTGGTAGATAACCTGGTGGTTGAGGGCCGCTATCGTGCTTGCAAAGCAAGTGCTCTTCCAGCTGAGCTATAGCCCCGCGCGTCGCGCTCCTAGGGTACCTGCCACGCGGGGGCGATCCGGGTTGCGCTGGTCCGGGGCGCTCGCGCCGGACCCTGCTCACGGCCGCGTCCCCCGGAGCTCTCCGTGCCCGCGTCGCGCCTCGGCTCTTCGGCCGCGCTCGCCCCGGGCGTGTCCATGTCCGGCGCATCGTGCCCGGTGCCGGTCAGCAGGGCGGGGAACTCGGCGATCCCGGTGATGAAGTGCATCGCCCCGGCGGCGCGCAGGCGCTCGCGGGTGTGCCCGCCGGTGAGCACCCCGGCGACGATGCGCGCCCCGGCACGCCGCGCGCACCGGATCCCGCTGGCGGTGCTTCCGGCGTAAGCGGCTTCCTGGACATCCCCGACTCCCATGCGCAACATGGCCGCCAGCATCTGGTCCGGCCAGGGGCAGCCCCGGGGCACGTCCTCGGGGGACAGCGCCAGGTCCACCAGCCGCCGCCAGCCGAGGGTGTCGAGGACCATGCCGAGCAGGCGACGGGACAGGCCGGTGATGATGCAGACCCGGATGCCCGACTCACGCAACCGCTCGATCGCCTCCCGGGCGCCGGGCACCGGCGACACCCCGTGCCGGTCGATGCCCGCGCGAAACGAGCGCTCGAAGGACAGCGCCGCCGCCTCAGCGCGGCCGGGGTTCCCGGGGAACAGCTCGTGGAACACCTCGACCGGCGGCTCGCCGAGCGCCTGGTGGACGGCCACCATGTGGTGGGCGTAATCGGCGGTGCCCGGCACGATGCCCTGGGTGGCGCACGCCTCGGCGAAGGCGTGCTCAACCATGCCGTCGTCTTGCGCCGCGGTTCCGAAAAGGCCGAAGCATGCCAGCGTTATCGGTGGCCCGCTCACCTGATCACGCCGGTCCACCGTTCAGGAGCTCGTGGCCGCGGCGTTACTCGTCGCCTGTGGTCGCTTCCGTCCACAAGTCGAGCTCGGCGCGATCGGCCTGGATCTTTCGCCAGGCCGCGAACACGCCAAGCCCCACCAGCGCGAGCAGCAACAGCTTCTTCACGGTGCGGACCCCTTCACCTTGCCGTGTGGAGCCAAGCCGCCACGGACGGCCGGCTGTTCAGAACCCCTGCAGCCTAGCAAGGCCCGCATCAGTTCGGCCGGGCCGGACGAGTCTCGTCCCACACCGGGCTGTCGCATTCCTGCACATTTCCGTCAGCACGGAACACCAGGAACCGGTCGAACGACCGGGCGAACCAGCGGTCGTGGGTCACCGCCAGCACCGTGCCCTGGTAGGACTCCAGGCCCTCCTGCAGCGCTTCCGCGCTCGAAAGGTCCAGGTTGTCGGTGGGCTCGTCGAGCAGGAGCAGCGTCGACCCCGCCAGTTCCAGCAGCAAAATCTGCAGGCGGGCCTGCTGTCCCCCCGACAGGGTGCGAAACGGCTGTCGCGCACAGAACTGGATTTCGTAGCGCGCGAGGGCGGCCATGGCCTCATTGCGCAGGAGCGCGTGCTCGGTCATGAGGATCTCTTCCGGCCACCGATCCGCGAGGTCGGGGCGGGTGTGGGTCTGCACGAACAGGCCCGGCACGACCCTGGCCCCGAGGCGCGCCACTCCCTCGTGCGGAATGTCCGTCCCGCCGAGCAGCCGGAGGAACGACGACTTCCCGGAGCCGTTCGCCCCAAGCACGGCCACCCGCTCGCCGTACCAGACCTCGGTGGAGAACGGGCGGGTCAGCCCGGTCAGCTCCAGGTTCTCGCAGATGATGGCCCGTTTCCCGGTGCGGCCGCCGCGCAGCCTCATCCGGACGTTCTGCTCCCGGGGCGCCAGTTCCGGCGGGCCGGCGTCCTCGAACCGCTTCAGCCGGGTCTCCGCGGCCTGCAGCCGGGAGGCCATCGCGTCGTTGTAGGACGCCTTCTGCCGGTACATCCGGACGAGTTGCTTGAGCTTCTCGTGCTCCTCATCCCAGCGGCGGCGCAGTTCGTCGAGGCGCTCGTTGCGGTCCTGCCGGGCCTGCGCGTAGGTCGCGAAGCCGCCGCCGTGGATCCAGACGCTCCCGTCCTCCACCGTGACGATGCGCTGAGCGCAGTTGGCCAGGAGTTCCCGGTCGTGGCTCACCAGCAGCACCGTCTTGGCGGTGG
>Ga0306920_100008194_pt1 | contig 13853 bp, 9 predicted proteins | sample flu12Cox44000170_FD_204666 | JGI IMG/M metagenome (GOLD analysis project Ga0306920, IMG submission 204666) | Lab enrichment of tropical soil microbial communities from Luquillo Experimental Forest, Puerto Rico - flux4day.12C.oxic.44.000.170 (v2)... | ecosystem: Environmental > Terrestrial >...
CTGCAATGCTTGCACGGCGTTCCTTATCGGTAAGCCCTTGTGGCCAGATGGCGGTGGTGAGGAAAGCTCGGTCCTTGAAAACGATCGGGCTGGACCAGCCGGGGCTGGTGAAATCGGGATTATTCTTGGCCCCGCCATGCAGGAGAGCTTTCCAGAGAATGTTCTGGCCGGTCTTGCCGTTCCAGGTAAGCGGGAGGTCTTTTTCTTTGGAATAAGCAAGGCCGGTGGGCCCGCGCCAGCCGGGCCAATCCTCGGCCCAGGTTGGAATTGAAACCAGCAATAAAGTCGCCAGCGCGATCGACAACCTCCACATTTTCATGGCATCCCCCTTGAAAAGGCCATGTCACCCGCTTCACTACCGCGCACCTTCCAATATTTCAGGGCACGGTCAGGATGAACGGATCGAAATCGTCTTCTTTGGAATTCAATCCCGGCGTGGGTAACAATTTTTGCGTTTTGCGGTCATGCAAATAAATGTCGCGCTCCCCTGTCCCGCTGAGGCGTTCGGAAACAAAGGCCAGATATCGGCCATCGGCACTAAGGGAAGGCGATTGCTCGGCAGCAATGGAATTCAAGCCGGGCAGGGGCAGAAACTTCTTGTCCAGGCGGTCATAGAGGTAGATGTCGCGGCCGCCGGCGCCGCCGGGACGATCGGAGGAGAAAGCAATCAGCCGGCCGTCGCCGTTGAGCGCCGGCTGGATGTCCAGGCTCTTCGAGTTCATTTCGGGAATAGTGATGAGTTTTTTGGCCGCGATGTCGTACAGGTAAATGTCGGTAGCGCCTTTTCCACCAGGGGCGTTGGAGGCAAAAGCCAGGAACTTGCCGTCGCCGCTCAGCGCCGGCATGCGCTGATCGAAATTCTCACGATTCAGTTTCGGTAGGTCGATGATTTTCTTGCCGGCAACATCGTAGAGGTAAACGCCCCAGCGCGGCGTGGCACCTGGCCGGGCCCAGGCGCTGAACGCCACCAGCTTTCCATCGGCGGAAAATGACGGGCTCATTTGATGAACCTTCGGATTCTCCTGAATCTTGGGTAGCTCGAGCAGCTTCTTTTCCTGGCGGTCCCAGATCTGGATGCGGGCGCCATCGAGAATGCCGAGCTGGGCGGAGAAGGCACAATACCGGCCATCGCGGCTGAGAGAAGGATGCATGTCGGCCCGGCTATTGTTGACGCCCTTGGAGATCGTATCGATGGAGTCCAGCACTTTGCCTTTGGAGACGCCGTCGTGCTCATAAAAGTAGATCTTGGGATAAGGCGGATCACGGCGCTCCTTGACGGAGGCAAAGGCTATGAGAATCTTCGCGGAGGCAGGCTCGTGGGCCGGCCGAGCGGACAAAAGTCCCAGACAGAACACGCTCATTATCAGGCTGGCAAGGCAGCGGACCATTTCAAGCTCTCAATCTTGGTCGCCGAATTTCAAGTACTCCCGGCAGCGCAGCCACGCGAAACTGATTCCGATCACCCCGAGGCCTACTCCCACCCCCACCGTCTGGCTTGGATCTGGGCCAAAGTCAATGAAGTCCACAAAGAAAGATAATATCCAACTCAAAAGGAAGAGGGGCCCCATGATCGCCCATGTCCACATCGCGAAGCAAAAAAGAACCCAAACAATCATAGCGGCCATCGAGGGTTGCCGTCGCGGCGCTGGATCGGTTGCCATGATGTTCATCTCAATTGGGCCTCAAACCGGCGCCAACCCGAACAGCAGAAGCAGCGTTCCCACACCTTGGCAGAGAATTGGCCACCTTGCAATGCGCCAGTGGTCAAAGACAAACTTATAAGCCAACAGCTCGCCAACCACCGGCACCAAAAGAACCACCAGGGCAGCCGTCGGGTTGCCTGTGAAAATCTGCGTAATAAACCACGCATGACCTACTAGTATTACCAGGGCACCCGTTCCGGCCATGGGGCCACCATAGGTAGACGAGACAAGAAGCAACGGAAGCCCGACAAGACCGGTTCCTGCAAGAATGCAGCCGTAAAGCAGCGCTGCAGACACCTGACGGAGTTGCTGCTGGGAAGTAATCGCGACAGAGCGCGATTCACACGACTCCATGTCGGCACTCTGCCTTCTCATTTCCGTGAGACTTGGTACGCGAAGGGACTTGCCGCACTGGCATGGTATCAACGCACCAGCCATTCCTTCCGTGGCGACGAACTTTTGGCCACAGCCACATTGTAAGGAAATCTCCATTGCGATTTGCCCGCTGTTGTGCGAACTTTCATTCGTGAACGCCCAGTCAAATCAGCCCCGCCACCGGCGCCGCGTTGCCGATGAAGGGCCGGATGCGGACATCGGTATTGGTGTCGATGCCGAGGTGGCGGTACAGGGTGGCGGCCAGTTCGGGGGGCTGGACCGGATAGGTGGCGGGATAGGCGGCATGGGCGTCGCTGCTGCCGACGACGGTTCCCGCCGGAACACCGCCCCCGGCAAGGAGGGCAAAGAGGCAGGCGCCCCAGTGGTCGCGGCCGCCCCAGTGATTGATCCGCGGCGTACGGCCCATCTCTCCCAATGCCACCACCAATGTTGACGACAGCATGCCGCGTTCCTGCAGATCGTCCAGGAGGGCGCTCAGTCCCTGATCGAAGCGCGGGCACAGCTCCTCCTCCATGCGCTCGATGCCGGTGGAGTTGAAGCCGTGGATATCCCAGCCGCCGTCCCAGTCGTACCACTTGACTTGGACAAAGCGGGTGCCGGCCTCGACCAGACGCCGGGCCATCAAGAGCGATTGACCGAAGAAATTGGCCCCGTATCGGCTGCGCACTTGCTCCCTTTCCCGACCCAGATCAAACGCTTCGCGCACCCGAGTGGAGGTGAGGATATTGACCGCCCGCCGGTGAAACGTGTCCATTCGCTCCACGGCCGGGCCGGCATTGGCTTTGGCCCGCGTCTGATCGATAGAGCGGAGCAGCTCGCGGCGATCCTGAAAGCGATTTGTGGGAATGTCAGCTGACAGTGCGAACTGCGGCAATTGCACCTGGCTGGCCAGCGGATTGGTGATCATCACCGGCTCGCACGCCGGCCCAAAGACGCCGCCGCCCACGCCGGGACTGTTGAATAATCTACCGCCCAGATGGACATAAGGCGGCATGACCCCATTGTCGCCTTTGAGCCGCGTGACCACCGCTCCATAGGTCGTCAATCCTTGCGGCATCCCGGTTAGTGCCGGCCGTGCGGTATGGCCGGTATCGAAGCCGGTCAGGGAGCGAATCAAAGCGCAATGGTGCATGCGCTGAGCCATCATCGGCAACAATTCGCCGATCTGAATCCCTGATACGCTCGTCGAAATGGCCCCGTATGGCCCACGAATGTCGTTGGGCGCCAGCGGCTTGGGGTCAAACGTTTCCAGATGGCTGGGCCCGCCTTCCAGGAATATGAAGATGCAGGATGTTTCGGAAGACCGCCGTCGCCGATTGGCTCTGGAAGTATCTTCAGCACGCAGCCAATCGGCCAACGAAAATCCGAGAATGGCGAGGCCGCCTACCTGGATTAGCTCACGGCGGCTGATGCCCTGGCAGTTTTTAAGAAAGGCCTTACCGATATTTAGCATGGTTGGTTCCCCCCTGGCATGCCAGTGTAACGGCGGGCCTTATCCTTCGCAATAGGCTGGTACTGATAAAAGCGGGGTCAGAAAATGGAAAAGCCCGCACCTGGTGGGTTCCGGCTTCATCCGGCTGGGTGGGTTTGAGGTCCCACGGGGTTTGAAGATCTTCCCACCCTGCTGAAGAGGACGGCCCACCCGGTTGCGGGCTGACGTGGCCGTGGCAGGTCAAATATCGATCACCGTTTCTCCCGGTTGCAGGTTTTTGATCTTGTCCTTGTTGGGCCCGGTGAGACGCGCGAAGTAGAAATTCAATCCTCCGGAAGCGCCACTCAGAAGGTCCGGAGCGTTGTCGTCGAACACCGTGCCGATGTTGAGAAAGTAGCTGCCGTTCAAGCCGCCGGTGTCAGTGCCTGTCAGGCGCGCCACCTTTCGGCTGTAGAAGTCGCCGGACGTCCATTCAGCCAGCAAGGCTTTGAGGGCGGCCAGGTTGGCATCGAAAAAGGTCGTGCCGGGAATCAGCAGGTCGTTTTCGGAGTTGCCCTGCAGACTGTCGGCGCCGGCGCCGCCGATGAGGATACTGGCGGCGGGACCGCCGGCCAGCTGCTCACTGCCGGCGCCGCCAACCACGACCGAATTGCCGCCGCCGGCCTGGATGCGATCGTTGCCGCCGCCGCTGAAAATGAATGCCGGTGTGGTGACCGCGCTATCGACCTGGATTTGATCATCACCACCCTGGCCGTAGACCTCAATCCGGCTGATCGCCTGGGCAAAATCCTGGTCGAATTGAACATTAGTCCCCTGGATCTGCACGCGCAGCTGGCCGTTGTCCAGGCTGACATGAATGTTGTCCTGTCCTTCGGTGCCTTGCACGATCAGGGTGTAGGTGCCCGGCGTGTCGGCACTGGGCTGGACATAGGCGGCGCCGAGGGACACGTGAGCAGTACTCTGGAAATTGTCCGCCAGGCTGCTGGCGTTGGCGTCGAATTGGTTGAGCGCGGGCAGATTGAAACGCTGCTCGATGGTCTTCAAGATGGACAGGGTATCGTGCTCGGTGTGGTCCACGGTGCCTTGCTGGGAGTACGGCGAGATGACGATGGTGGGCACGCGCGTTCCGTCGCCCCAGATGCCGTTGGCATCGGGAGGGCTGACATGGTCCCAGCGGCCGCCGTTCTCATCGTAGGTGACAATGATGGCGGTGTGGGCCCAGTCCGGACTATTTTGAACGGCGTGGACAATGTCGGCAACGTGCTGCTGCCCGCGCAGCAAGCTGGTGTAACCGGGGTGTTCGTTGTCCGGGCCCAGGGGCTTGATGAAGCTGACGGCCGGCATGTTGCCGCTGGCCAGGTCCGCGAAGAAGTTGGTTTCGTCCTGCAGGTGGGAAGCCGAAACCGGGTTACGCACCCCGTTCACCCACGGAGCGAAGTTGTCGTAGTAGGCCAGGGGTTGGTGGTGCCACTGGAAGAGCGGATCGACCGTCGGATTGGCAGCGTTGTGGCCGTTGTTTGCCGGGTTGGAAGGGGAACTGAACAGGGCGGCATCCCAGCCTCCTGAATACCACTTCCAACTGACGCTGGCGGCGTCCAGCGTGTCGCCGATGGTCGGGATGTACGGCCGATTCGGGTCGGACGGGTTGCTGTCGTTCTGGGACGGCAGCAGGCTGTGACTGGTGATGTTGCCGATAAACGTCGGCGACAGATTAACCGAGAAGGTGGTGTTGACCACATAATTCTGATCGAACGTCTGGCCCGAATCGGCGAAGGAAGGCGAACCAATCGGGGTGATGCTGCCGTCGTGAACGATCTTGCCCGTTGTGGGGTTGAGGGCAAGCTGGCCGGCGAGCGGGCCGTTGGCGACAAGCGTTGGCAAAGCACCGGGATTGAGCATTGCGGCGTTCAGATAAACCGGCGCGGCCGCCGCCACCAGGAACTGGTGATTCAAGAACGAGCCGCCGAAGGCAGCGTGGAAAAAGTTGTCGTCCATGGTGTACTGCTGGGCGAGCAAGCCTTCCGGCAAATTGGTGGCGTCGAAACCACTCATCACCAGGCCAGGGTTGTCGCTCCAGGTTATGTACTGGTTCTGGGCGCCGCCGTTGATTTGCGATTGCTCCTGGTAAAACTTGTGGACGATGTCCCCGGTCGTGTCGGTTGGGCCGACGAAATTGGCCAAGTTGTACGGATCAAGCGTGTTGAGACTGGTCGGGAAACGCGAATCGATGACCCCGTTGTTGATGGGCTGGGGCGGCGTGTTCAGCTGTGGGCCGTTGTATGCGAGGTCGAAATTGTTCGTGCCGGTCTGGGTGCTGTACGGATTTCCGGTAAGCCGGTCCAGCTGACTCAACGATGTCGCCGAGGCATTGGCGATGCCGTTGGCGCCTGGAAAGTTGCCGTACAGGGCGTCGAAACTCCAGTTTTCCTGATAGACGATGACGAAATGGTCAATCTGATTCAGAGGCGAAACAGCAGGCTGGAGGCGATTTTCGAGAAGTTCCAGTTCCGGACGCCAACGGCGACGCCGATTGCGGCAGCGGCGATTCGCTCCAGGACGGTTTGGCAACACCTGCGGCAGCCAGGAAAATACCATGGATCGATCCCTCCAAGATGGTGTGAAATGAACAAGGCGATCCGTCGTGGAGGGGAAAGATAAGACGCGAATGTGAAAAATGTGTATCGGAAAATATGAATTGTGGGCAGCGAAAATACGCAGGCTTTGCAAAAGAATTGGGAAAGAACCGAGTAGCCGGCCACCGCTGATCGTAGCCCCTATTGAATTTGGCCCAATCTCCTGCGACCATTGGATGAGGAAAACTGCTCGTAGGACAGGCAGCCTTGCCTGTCCGAGTAGTGAGCTAAGATCAATCGCAGTCAAGGACAGGCACGCCTGCCTGTCCTACGGAGGTTCCGCCATGTTGAAATTCGAAGCCGGGCTGCTCTTGGCTTTTTTCCTTGTCGTGTTGATGGCGACTCCGTCCGGGGCCGATCGGCCGGCGGGAGTCCGATTGACACCGGCGCCGTTTCGTTCCGGCCGTTCCGTGGTCATGGCTCCCCATGGCATGGTGGCGACCAGCCATCCGCTGGCGGCCCAGGTCGGGCTCGACATTCTCCGCAAAGGAGGCAATGCCATCGATGCCGCCATCGCCACCAATGCCGCCATCGGACTCATGGAGCCCATGTCGAGCGGCGTCGGCGGCGATCTGTATGCCATCGTCTTTGAGGCGAAAACCGGCAAGTTGCACGGGCTCAACGCCAGCGGACGATCTCCTTACCTCATCAAGCGTGAGATTTTCGCCAAGAAGAAGCTCAAGGAGATTCCGCTGTTCGGGCCCCTGTCCTGGTCGGTCCCCGGATGCGTTGATGGCTGGGCAGAACTGAATAAGCGCTTCGGTACCATGACGCTGGCCGATCTTCTGGCCCCGAGCATCGCCTATGCGGAGAATGGGTTTCCGATCTCCGAGATCATTGGCCAGCGCTGGCCGGCCACGGAAAAACGATTGAAGAAATATCCGGATTCGATGAAGACGTATTTCTCCAATGGCCGAGCGCCTCGCCCCGGTGAGGTGTTCAAGAACCCCAACCTGGCCCGCTCGTATCGCGCCATCGCCGAGGGCGGTCGGGATGCTTTTTACAAGGGAGCCATCACCCAGGAAATCGTCGCCTATTCTCAGAAGAACGGCGGCCTATTTTCCCTCAAGGATTTCAGCGATCACACCTCGACGTGGGTCGAGCCGGTCAGCACCGCCTACCGCGGTTACGAAGTCTGGCAAATCCCGCCTCCCGGACAGGGCATCGCCGTCTTGCAGATGCTCAACATCCTGGAAGGCTATGATCTGAAGAAAATGGGGCCCACCTCGGCCGACTACTGGCACCTGTTCCTCGAGGCCAAGAAGCTGGCCTATGCCGACCGGGCCCGTTTCTATGCCGATCCGGATTTCGCCAAGCTGCCCACGGCCGATTTGATCTCGAGAGATTATGCCGCGCGCCGCCGCAAGCTGATTTCCATGGACAAGGCCCGCACCGATGTCCCCGCCGGCGATCCCAAGCTGGAGCAGACTGACACCATCTACCTGACTGTGGTGGACAAAGACCGCAATTGCGTCTCGCTCATCCAGAGCAATTTTCACAGCTTCGGCTCCGGCATGGTGCCCGGCAATCTCGGCTTCGCTCTGCAAAACCGCGGCAACCTCTTCGCCCTGGATGACAAGCACCTCAATCGCCTGGAGCCGCACAAAAGGCCGTTCCACACCATCATTCCCAGCATGGTGACCAAGGACAAAAAGCCGTGGTTTGTTTTCGGCGTCATGGGCGGCGACATGCAGCCGCAGGGCCAGGTGCAAGTGCTGATCAACCTCATCGACTTCGGCATGAACGTGCAAGAAGCCGGCGAGGCACCGCGCATCGAGCACATCGGCTCGGCCACGCCAACCGGCAAAGAAGCCGACAAGAAAGGCGGCACCGCCAAAGCCGAGATCGGCATCCCCATCGCCGTGATCGAGGACCTGAACCGCCGCGGCCACCATGCCGTGCCGGTGGTGCGCAATGGAGGCGGTTACCAGGGCATTATGATTGATCCGAAAACCAACATGCTGCACGGCGGATCGGAATACCGGACGGATGGGTGTGCGGTGGGGTATTGAGATTCACACTGCTACGAAAACGTTGTTCTCCCTGTTGCTGATAGCCTCCCAAGGGCTGGTGATTCTGCTCGGATTTCATTGGGAAAAAACCATGGACCCTAACCTCAACAAACCGCCCAACATTTTCACCTTCCTTGGTGGTTTGGCCATTCTGGTTGCATTGACTGGGTGCATTCCTTGGAAATTCCGCAAACCCGATCAAACCGAATTGATCAAAAGGTCAGTTCTTGCAGGTTTTCTTACCTATTACCTGGGCATGCTGTACTTGACCGACCAATTCTTGGATTTTCATAGTGACGGCGATTTCGTTAGAGTCGGGATCGAATTGACGATTCTAGTTCTAATGAATACGCTGTTGATTCATTACCGGTCCCTCGCGGCCATTGGCGGATCGCTCTTCTTATTTGTTGCGGTGGCACTGACCTTCCACAACCAAAGGTATGTTGATCTCGGAATTGGATTCTTCTCGTGGTGGAAATCATGAAACTGGCGGATGTGCATCGTCGCGGATTTGTTCCCAGAATGCTTTGCGCTGGGCCGGAGTCATTCGCCTAAGCTTGTCGTGGAGCTGGATTCCACTGATCTACGTGGTCCAAAAACTCTTCGATTTCCAGTTTCTTTTCTTTGTTAGAACTCATTACCTGCCTCAGATGGGCGTCCCCTACGGCCCTTTCTTGGACCCCGCCACGCGCAACAGCACCGATTTGGCGGCGTGTTCGCTGTCCTTGCCTTCGCGGCGCGCCAGCACAACAAAGGGGTGCGCGGTCGGCTGCACCCAGGGCTCGGCGTAGATGACGATGGCGCGTTTGGTTTCCTTTTCGTTGACGAGGATGCCGTTGAGGCCGATGTCCAGGACGCGGACGCCGTGAGGCAGGCCGCGAACTTCGACGGGGACTCGGCCCTTGAAACCGTCGCGGCGTTCGATGTGGACCATTAGGGAAACCTGGCCACCCGGTTTGACCGTGACTTCGGTTTGCTCCGTGGTAGTGACGATGTCGCCTGGATCGATGACTCTGGGCAAGCCGCCGGCGACGTGCTTGACCACGTCCTGGTCGTTGATTTTGGCGCGCGCTACCAGCGACATGGGTTTGGCCTTGCCTGGATCTTTCGCCGTCGGATCGGCGAAGAAAGCGAAAACGGTGCTGTTCTCGCCGGCGGGAATGGAAGTGGCCGGCGCGCTGAAACCGGCGGGCACATTCTCCATTTGCAAGGCAATCTCGCCCTGGTAGCCGTCCAGGCGCTCGGCGGTGGCCGTGATGCTCACGGCTCCGCCGCGGGACACGGTCGGACTGGTCGGATTGAAGGTGACATTGAAATTCGGCCGCGGCGGGCGAACGGTCAGTCGGTAGGCGTACCCGCTGCCGCCTTTGCCGTGGGAATCGCTGATCCTGACACGATATTCGCCGTCGGCGGGAGGATCGAAGAACAGCCTGGAATCGCGGCCATAACCCGCACCGCCGTCATCATTGCGGTATGCGAGGTTGATGACCGGATAGCCGTTGGGCGGAAACTTTTTGCCGGGCGGATGGATTTCCACCTTGTACATGGGCGTTCCCAGGGCCAGATGGGTGGGCGTGGTGTCGAGGAAGCCGACACGCTGGCCGCGATCGCTGAAGAACACGCAGTCGGCATCGGGATTGGGCGGCAGCTCCTGGATGCGCAAGAGCTCGCTGCCGACGTAGATGTAATCGTTAACGGCCAGCTCATCCCAGGCATCAATGCGGATGCCGGCGCCTGCCGAATCGTGATCGCGAAAGGTGACGAAGGTCTTGGCCAGCGAGCGCAAGGTCGCCCGCTGCACTGGCTGGTTCTTGTTATCAAGGATTTCGATGACCGAATCGAGGGGCGAGCCGAGCCGGCGGGCGTTGACTTCGAGGATCAACTGCTTGCCCTTTTTCGCCTGGAAGCTCCAGAGATCGGCCTGGCCCGGATTTTTCAGGATGCCGTTAGCGGTGCCCGGAACCGGAATCGGTTCGCTTGGGTCGCTGACGCTCCCGGCTCGTTTCACCTCGGAAAATTCGCCAACCATGATGCTCTTGATCCCCAGCGGTGTTCCCAGTGGCGAGGATACCGGAACGGGGACACGTGAACCAACAACGGCATCGGCAGGTATTTTCATACGAACCTTGTCGTTGCCCTTCAGGAAAACGCCATCCACGCGAATGTCCGTCTCGGTCCCCTTTTGCAGACCGAGAGGAAAGATGGATGTGACCACGGGAACATTTCCCAGATGCAGTCGATAATGCATTTCCTGGCCGCCGCGCAGCTCGCGATCGCGCACCCCAAGCGCATAAGTTCCCGCTTGCTCAAAGGTATAGCCCAGGATGCCCTCGCCGGTTTCGGCCAGAACCTTCCCCTTGGCATCGGTCAATTGCAGGAAGGAATCGAGCTTGGATCCGATTGCCTTGGTCAGGATTTGCACGCCGAGTTGTTGGCCCTTTTCGGCTGTGAAGCGGAAATAATCCACGTCTCCTGCTTTGGCGATTGTCCCAACCACACTCGCCGGCAATACGATGGGCTGCCCGGTGCCGGGAGTATTATTGGGCTCCTTCTCCTCGACCCGATTAAAGAGATCAACGGTGAAAGAAACGGGCTTGGACTTGCCCGCTTCGTTTTGCAAGGTGAGTTGATAAACGCCTGCCGGGGTGGTGGAGGGGAATACAACTTCCGCTTCCAGGTCGGTGCCATCCTTCGAAGCGGAAAGCTTGGCGGCTTTAGCACCAGCATGGTTGATGACGATTGCCTGGACTTCGTGCAGATTTTTTCCCTGGAAAGCTACGCGAATCGGCTTGCCGCGCTGGCTTGCGGCCGGGATCACCTTGCTCACCTGAGGCGGTGATGCTTTGGTTTGCTTGGTTTGCTTCCCCTTTTGCTTGGATTCAGGTTTCTTCTTGTCGCCGATTTGAAACTGAACCTTGCCCGATTTATCCAGGACCAAAACCTGGCCATCATATCGGCCGATGGCAATGTGCTTGCCGTCCGGACTCACCGCCAGGGACAGGATGGTTTCCGGCTGCCGGACAAAGACTTTTTTCTCCACCATGCGGCCGGCATCCCAGGCTTTGATGATCCGGTCCTCGCCGACGGAATACAGGGTCTTGCCGTCGGGGGAATACACCAGCTTGGTGATCGCGCCTTCATGGGCGAACACGGAATGAATCAGCCGGCCCTTTTCGGCCCCCGTTTCCCACATGCGGATGCTGCGATCAGCGCCTGCGGCGGCCAGGTGCTTGCCGTCCGGGCTCCAGGCCACCGCATACACCCAGTCGGTCGGTTCGCCGAAGGTGTAGAGCAGTTTGCCGCTGGCCACGTTCCAGATTTTCACCGCCCGATCCGCCGCCGCGGACGCCAGCAAAGTTCCATCCTTGCTGAAGGATACGCCGTAAACCGAATCGCTGTGCTCCTTGAGCGTGCGCAATTCTTTCCCGTTTGCCGTATCCCAGAGTTTGATGGTGGTATCGTAACTGGCCGTCGCCAGAGTTTTGCCGTCGGGGCTGAAAGCCATGTCGAGAATGACATCCTTGTGAGCCGGAACGATCTTTGGTTCTGGCATGGCTTGGGAAGAGCCAGGAACGCCACCATACAAATAGATGTTCGAAGCCATTCCCGATTGGCCACAGGCGACCGCAAATTGGCTACGAAAATCGTTTGCCTCTTGGTGTTCCTTCAGCTCCTTCGGAGGACGAAACGCCAAGGCGGTAATGGGCTGGGAAAGGTTCTTAGACCGATCCTCTAACTGGCCGCGTCTGACAAAGTCAACCGTCCGGTAATGTCCAACTGCCAAGTACCTACCATCGGGTCGATAGGCCAAAGCAGTTACCGGCGCCGCCCGAGCAACCCGCGATTTGATGTTCGGAATCGCAACCTTCAAACCCGCGCTATCATCCTTGGCTCCGGCCTTGATCCATGCGCGCAGAACCGCGACCTCGGCCGGCGGCGGACGCCGTTTTGCCGTTTTCGGCGGCATGTGCGGTTCTTTCTTGCCCTCCACCGCCAGGACCAGCGGGCTTTCATCCGGTTTACCCACCGCCAGCACGGGGCCGTTATCCGAGCCCTCCAGCATCGACTTGTACGTTTCCAGATTCAGGCCGCGCTTATGGATTTTGGAATTGTGACATTCGATGCAATACTTGGCGAGGAACGGCCGCACCTGCCGTGCATAACTGGCCGGCTCCTGGCTGTAGACGTTCATGGCAGACACAATTAGGAGAATCAGGAGTGACAGAAGACATGCGAAGATCGAATATTTCTCGTTCCCAAACTCCTGTTTGGGAACGCACTCCCTCGAAACTCTGTTTCGCGAATCTCCACTCGAAACGGAGTTTCGCCCGCAGCGTTCCCAAACAGGAGTTTGGGAACGAGAATTGAGGAGAGAGAGGAGATGTTTCATGCTCATTACATTACTTCTTTTCCTTCTTCAATACAAACAACCACCCTTGTTTGCCATCAAACTTGGTGGGCCGTTTTTTGGCATCGGCGGTGGTGCAGTATTTCATGGTATCGCCCTCGATTTCAAAGATGCCGACATCATAAACCGAGGTAATGTCTTTGCCTTCCTTGTAATCGATGGCGTGCGGTTTTTGCCCGGCGGCGACCTTGAAGGTTCCGTTGCCCAGCGTTTTCTTGCCATGCATGATGGTCAGTGTGTCCTTCGCAAAGATCATGTGCATGCCTTTGAAGGACTTATCCGGGGCCGGCTTGCCATCCTTCTCCCAGGAGACCACCGTCCAGGTGCCCTCCATGGCTTTCATGAGTTTCTGAGCGTCGGTTGGTTCCTGGCCGGCCAGGCAGTGGCCAGTGGCCAGTGGCCAGTGGCCGGTGGCCAGCAAAAGTAGCCCGAAAGCAAGAGAGTTTTTCATGGCTCGTTTCCTTGACTACTGGCCACTGGTCACTGACCACTGACCCCTATTTCCTCCCATTCGCACGCGGTTTTCGCAGTTTCTCCAGCGGTCCCAAGGCGAGCGTCGTCACCTGGTCGAGCGGAAAACGGTCAAGGACCTGGCGGATCTTTTTTCTGGTCACCGCCTGAAAGGCTTTCAGCTCGTCATCGACGCTGCGGTACTTGCCCAGGTAAGTCGAGCTCATGCCGATGGCTTGCATGCGGCCCATGGGGCGTTCGCTGCCGCGAACCACGCGCGACAGAATTTTGTTCTTGGCCTGGCGCAGCTCCTCTTCAGTAATTCCTTCTTTCTGAACCTGGCCCAGCAGTCCCTGGACGATCGCCAAATTCTTTTGCGTGCGGCCCGGCTCGCAACTGAAGGAGGTGTAGAAAGAGCCGGTGCCTTCGTATTCATGGAAACTGACATCGGCGGAGTCGGCCAGGCCGGGATCGACCAGGGCCCAGTAAAGCCGGCTGCCGGAATCATCACCGAGGATCATGGCCAGGGTGTCGGCCGCATGTCGCAGAGGTGCATCGGCAGCCGGACCGGGCGAAATCATGAAGACGTGTTCCTGGTTGACCTTGTCCTTGGTGAGCACGCGGAATATTCCTGAGCCGGGCGCCGGTCTGATTCCGACGCGCGGCGCCGGCCGGCCGGTCCAGCCGCCACACTTCTCTTCGACCAGATTCACAAATTCCTGCCAGGGGAAATTGCCCGCCGCCACCGCGGTGACATTTGGGGCCACGTATCGCTCCTGGAAGTACGCGTGCATCTGGTCCCGTGTCAGGGCACGGATG